>Ga0272441_10007882_pt1 | contig 17130 bp, 17 predicted proteins | sample SSMProp6N_FD_193582 | JGI IMG/M metagenome (GOLD analysis project Ga0272441, IMG submission 193582) | Marine sediment archaeal communities from Little Sippewissett salt marsh, Falmouth, MA, United States - SSM-Prop-6N | ecosystem: Environmental > Aquatic > Marine > Wetlands > Sediment ...
GAAACCAGTACAAGCGATGAAAGCGCCGGCACACTTTCAGCTGAATGGGCCGAAAGACTCGGACTTTCAGAAAATGCGGTCGTCAGTGTGGGTGCGTTTGACGCCCATATGGGTGCTGTTGGCGGCGGCTCAAAACCCTATTTCCTCACGAAAATCATTGGCACATCAACCTGTGATGTGCTTACCGCTCCCATGGACAAATTTGGTGATAAATTCATACGCGGAATCTGCGGTCAGGTAGATGGTTCCGTCGTACCCGGCATGCTTGGGATGGAAGCCGGACAATCCGCTTTCGGGGATATTTTCGCCTGGTTTAAACAGGTACTGATGTATCCTGTTGAAACATTGATCGAATCCAGCGGAATTCTTGATTCCAGTTTAAAGGCAAAGCTGATCCACGAAATTTCGGAAAAATTGATTCCGGAATTAACCGCAGCTGCCGCAAAGGTTCCCGTTCAGGAATCCGGCATCATTGCTCTGGACTGGATGAACGGAAGACGAACACCGGATGCCAATCAAATGCTCAAAGGAGCAATTACAGGATTGACATTGGGCTCTGATGCACCGAAAATTTTCCGCGCGCTGGTAGAATCAGCTGCTTTCGGTGCAAGACTAATTGCGGATCGGTTTGCTGATGAAGGTGTTCCAATCGAGGGTGTCATCGCATTGGGAGGAATTCCTAAAAAATCTCCTTTTGTCATGCAGATCCTGGCTGATGTTATGAACCGGCCGATTCTGGTCACCAGATCCGAACAGGCCTGTGCTCTTGGTGCAGCCATGTTTGCGGCGACTGCTGCAGGCCTGTACAAATCAGTAGAAGATGCACAGGAGGCAATGAACAGCGGATTTGAAACAACATATGAACCAAATTATGAAAATGCAGCCATTTATGATAAAATTTACAGTCAATACCGCAAGCTGGGTCAATTTATTGAGAACGAACTGATATAATTCATTTTTCATGGATTGAAAAATCAATGACCTGTACACCGGTCCATATATGATCTTTGGCAGATTTGGGCCAAAACCTTTGAATCACTAAATTAAGATGGTCAGCATGAGCCAATTTCAAAGTCTAAAGCAGGAAGCATTCGAGGCCAACCTTGAACTGCCTCGTAAAGGTGTCGTCATCTACACATTCGGCAATGTAAGTGCCATTGACAGACAATCCGGTGTTTTCGCGATCAAACCGAGTGGTGTCCCCTATTCTGAATTAAAAAGTGAGGATATGGTTGTTGTTGATCTTGATAACCGAGTTGTAGAAGGAAAACTGAATCCATCATCCGATACCAGGACCCATTCATTCCTTTACAAGCATTTTCCGGAAATCGGTGGTATCGTCCATACCCATTCGCCATTTGCTACAGCCTGGGCGCAGGCAATCCGTTCTATTCCTGTCTATGGAACAACACATGCCGATCATTTGCCCTGTGCCATTCCCTGCACCAAAATCATGGATGACAATGCCATTCAGGGTGATTATGAAAAAGCCACAGGGCAGCAAATTATAAATACTTTTAAGAACATGAATTATCTGGAAGTCGAAATGGTTCTTGTGGCTGGTCATGGTCCATTCTCCTGGGGAGTTACGGCTGAAAACGCTGTTTACAATGCAGTGATGCTTGAAGAGCTGGCAAAAATGGCTTTTTACACGGAACAGATTAATCCGAATTCTTTAACATTAAAACAGACATTGATTGACAAACATTACCAGAGAAAACACGGCTCCGGTGCCTATTATGGTCAGAAAAAGGACGATAAATGAAATCAGCCCTGATGACACAACCTGGTAATTTTGAAGTTCATGAGGTTAAAAAGCCCTCTATTATTTCAGAAAAGGATGTCCTTCTGCGTATCCATACTGCAGGCATTTGCGGCTCCGATTTGCACTATTTCCGAACTGGCCGAATTGGAAATGAAATCGTTAAATATCCCTTCAGTATGGGTCATGAATGCACGGCAACGGTTGAGGAAGTTGGTTCTGATGTAATCCGTGTACAATCCGGAGATCGGGTTGTTGTAGAACCTGCCATCCCCTGTATAAATTGTGATCAATGTCAGACCGGTAGATTTCATACATGCCGAAATATGAATTTTATGGGATGCCCGGGCCAGCTTGAAGGATGTTTTTCAGAATATATTGTCATGCCTGAATCCTGCTGTTTTTTATTACCTGACGATATGCCGCTGAAAGAAGCTGTATTTTGTGAACCTCTTTCCATCGCTCTGCATTCTTACCAATTCATTCAGCAAACTCAGCCAAAACGGATTGGAATTCTGGGAGCAGGCCCTATTGGAATCAGCACACTTCTTGTTGCTTTAAATAAGGGCCACAAAGAATTTTTCATGACCGATAAACTGGACGCCAGACTTGAGCATGCAAAATCGTTTGGCGCAGGTTATACGGCGAATCCTGATAAAACTGATATTGTTAAAACAGTGCCCTTTGAACCGGATGTTGTTTTTGAATGCTGTGGTCAGGAAGACGCAGTTATTCAAGCAACCTCTATACTAAAACCGGGTGGACATCTTGTGGTTACTGGAATTCCTGAATCAGATAACATAAGATTTCCTATTCATGAACTGAGAAGGAAAGAAATAAGTGTATACAATGTGCGCAGGCAAAATAAAATGATGCCTGATGCAATAGATATGGGAAAGAAACTGATCAATCAAATAAAGCTTTTAATTACCCATATATACAGCATAGACGAAATCCAGGAGGCATTTCAACATACCGCTACATACAATGACGGCGTAATGAAAGCCGTTATTCAATTTTATTTTTAGAAAGGATTGATTCATGAAGAATTTACCTGTAATAAAAGCCGGTATTATTGCGGTCAGCCGCGACTGTTTCCCCATTGAACTTTCTCATAAACGGAGAATTCAGGTTGTGGCTGCATGTCAGAAAAAAAATATACCGATTACAGAAATAGAAACCATTATTGAAAGTGAGAAGGATATCCCCAATGCTCTCAGGGAAATTTCCGACAGCGGCATCAATGCATTGATTATCTATCTGGGCAATTTTGGACCCGAAGGTCCCACAACCCTGCTTGCATCAAAATTTGACGGTCCGGTTATGTATGCGGCGGCTGCCGAAGAATCCGGCGAACATCTTATCAATGGTCGGGGCGATGCCTATTGCGGTTTGCTTAGCACCTCATACAATACCGGTTTGCGTCAGCTCAATCCTTATATTCCCCCCTATCCTGTGGGAATTCCGGATGAAATTGCTGATAAAATTTATGATTTTATACCTGTTGCTCGAATACTTCTCGGAATCAAAAGTTTAAAGATATTTGCATTTGGACCGCGCCCCCAGGATTTTATCGCATGCAATGCACCTATTAAACCCCTGTACGATCTTGGTATTGAAATAATGGAAAATAGCGAACTGGATCTTTATGATATCTATCAGTCTGCTGCAGGAGACTCCAGAATTCAAACAGTCGCAAAAGATATGGCAAAAGAACTGGGTGCAGGAAATACGTTTCCTGATTTGTTAATCAAACTGGCCCAGTATGAAATCGCCCTGCTTGATTTTATGGAAAAGAACCTGGGCGTTTCACAATATGGTATTTTTGCGAATAAATGCTGGCCTTCATTTGAAAAATATTTCACTTTTGTTCCCTGTTTTGTGAACTCAAGACTTGCTGCCCGCGGTATTCCCGTATCATGCGAGGTGGATATTTATGGCACCCTGAGTGAGTTTATGTGCGCATGTGCAACTGAATTACCACCAACATTACTGGATATAAACAATTCTGTCCCGTATGATATGATTCAGTCAGCAAAAAACCAAACAGATCAATATAAACCAAACGATCTTTTCATGGGCTTTCACTGTGGAAACACACCCTCATCCTGCCTTGCGAAACATGCAATGAAGCATCAGCTCATTATGCATCGACTGATGGAGCCAGATAAAGAACCCGATATCACAAGAGGCACACTTGAAGGACAGATTCGTCCAGGAGAAATCACTATATTCCGTCTTCAGTCTACTGCTGATACAATCCTTCGATCCTATATTGCAAACGGTGAAGTTCTGAATATGGATCCAAAATCCTTTGGTGGTATCGGTGTTTTTGCCATTAAGGAAATGGGCAGATTTTACAGACATGTTCTGATTGAAAAACGTTTTCCCCACCATACGGCTGTTGGATTTAAACACTGTGGAGCCTCTCTATTTGAAGCAGTGAAAATTCTGGGTGTTACCGACATCAGTTTTAATCAGCCTGAAGGTGTGTATTATAAGGGAGAAAATCCTTTTTAATGGTAGAAATAATCTTCAGACGTAATTTAATCTCATTTTGAAATTTTCAATCATCTATTTCAATGCAATCATAAATATCATTTAATTTTGCAGTTTACAATTAAATACTGCAAAATTATTATTAAAATTTTAATGTGATGGGATGTGATTTTTTACTTGTTTTTTAAGACTGATTTTATTATACTTGAATTCAGTATTAAAATTATTTTGTTTACAAACATATTTTTTATATAAAATATACTCATTTTGAATTTGCGGTATACAATCCATTTTTTTTAATAATCTGACTGGAGAATAATCATGCTTCTTGATCCAACAAAAAACGCAGACTGGGAAATTGCCGAAAAGGCTGAAGAAAACATGAAAGATGTTTATCAACTCAGAGATGAGCTGGGCTTAACCAATGAAGAATTGCTCCCTCATGGCCATTACATTGCCAAGGTCGATTATAAAAAAATTCTTGATCGTTTGAACAATAAAGAAAACGGCAAGTACATTAATGTGACAGCAATAACGCCAACACCTCTCGGTGAAGGTAAATCGACGACAACTATTGGGCTTTTACAGGGTTTTGGGAAAAAAGGAATGAAAGCCACAGCAGCCATCCGGCAGCCATCAGGCGGACCGACCATGAACATTAAAGGATCCGCAGCAGGTGGCGGTCTTTCACAATGCATTCCTCTCACCCCATTCTCTCTTGGTCTGACAGGTGATATTAATGCTGTTATGAATGCACATAATCTTGCCATGACTGCTTTAACAGCACGTATGCAGCATGAAAGGAACTATGATGATGATCGACTTAAGAAAATTGGAATAAAGCGTCTTAATATCGATCCAACACGTGTCCAGATGGGTTGGGTTATCGATTTCTGCGCACAATCACTTCGACGCATTGTCATTGGCATGGGCGGACGGATGGACGGTTTTACCATGGAAAGCAGTTTTGGAATTGCTGTTTCCTCCGAGGTCATGGCCATACTTGCAGTTGCAACAGATCTGAAAGATATGCGTGAACGGATGGGTAAAATTGTTGTGGCCTATGATAAAAAGGGCAATCCGGTTACAACCCGCGATCTTGAAGTGGATGGTGCTATGACTGCCTGGATGCTGGATGCTTTGAATCCTTCCCTGATGCAGACCATTGAAGGACAGCCCGTTTTTGTACATGCCGGCCCATTTGCAAATATTGCGATAGGTCAATCTTCAATTATTACAGACCGTATCGGTCTGAAGTTAAGTGACTACCATATTACTGAATCAGGTTTCGGTGCTGATATCGGCTTTGAAAAGTTCTGGAACATCAAATGCCGGATGAGTGGTCTTGAACCGAATGCGGCTGTAATCGTTGCTACCATCAGAGCATTAAAATGCCATGGCGGTGCTCCGGTTCCTATCCCAGGCAAACCCATGCCCGCAGAATACAGATATGAGAATGTTGCCTGGGTTGAAAAAGGTTGCGAAAATCTTGCACATCACATTAAAACAATTAAACAGGCAGGAATAAAACCAGTTGTATGTATGAATACATTTACAACGGATACAAAAGATGAAATTGCCGCAGTTCGTCGTATCTCTGAACAGGCTGGCGCACGCGTTGCTGTTTCCGAACACTGGTTAAAGGGCGGAGAAGGCGCTATTGAACTGACTGAAGCTGTCATTGACGCATGTAATGAAAAACATAATTTTCGATTTCTTTATGATGATGACATGCCTTTAAGAAAACGTATAGAAAAATTGGCAGAACAGGTATATGGAGCCAATGGTGTTCAATACAGCATAGAAGCCGATAAAAAAATAAAAAAGATTGAAAAAAATCCAGAATTTGCTAAATTAAGTACATGTGTCGTCAAAACACACTTGTCCCTTTCTGATACATCCGGATTGAAGGGAGCACCGAAGGATTGGAATTTACATGTCCGCGACTTATTGCTTTATAACGGGGCAGGATTTATTGTTGTGGTAGCCGGAGATATCAGCTTGATGCCGGGAACCAGTTCCAATCCGGCATTCCGTCGTATTGATGTTGATATTGAAAGCGGAAGAGTGAAGGGTCTGTATTAATTTTTTATTAAAATAATTCAATTTTTAACAAGGAACGCCTATGTCTGCAAAAATTCTGGATGGAAAAGAGCTTGCCCAGACCCTGCGTGATGAAATGCAGCAGGAAATTCTTGAATTACAGAAAAACAACAATCTGACACCAGGTCTGGCTGTTGTACTTGTCGGGGAAGATCCTGCCTCGGTCTCTTATGTAACAGGTAAAAGAAAAGCATGCGCTCATATCGGCATTTATTCCCGCGAGGAAAATCATGACGCTTCCATGAGTGAAGATTCTTTGCTGAAACTTGTTCGTGAATTGAATAACGATCCTAAAATACATGGCATACTGGTTCAGCTCCCTCTACCCGATCACATTGACGATAAAAAAGTATTATATGCAATTGATCCTGCCAAGGATGTGGATGGCTTTCATCCTTTTAATGTTGGCAAGATGATGATTGGCGAAGACACTTTTCTTCCCTGTACGCCTCACGGTATTCAGCAGATGCTTATACGAAACAACATCGAGATATCGTCAAAACATGTGGTTATCGTGGGACGAAGCAATCTGGTAGGACGTCCACTCGCAAATATTCTTCTTCAGAAAAATCCCAACGCCAACGCCACTGTAACCGTTTGCCATTCCAGAACCCCTGATATCGGGCATTTTACAAAGCAGGCCGATATACTGGTTGCGGCAATAGGCCGCCCGAATACCATTACAGCAGATATGGTTAGAGAGGGTACCGTAGTTATTGATGTCGGTGTTAGCCGTGTTGAAGACAGTACAAAAAAAAGAGGCTACAGGTTGGTGGGAGATGTCAATTTTGAACAGGTCAGCAAAAAAGCAAGCGCAATTACACCCGTTCCAGGCGGTGTAGGACCCATGACAATTACCATGCTTCTTTATAACACCATTAAAGCTGCAAAAAATACGATTGATAAAATATAATATCCCAATGAACTGGTAATTAATGGCTAATCGTATCCTGAAATACAGAACCCCAAAGGAACCATTTGTTCCAATTTATCAAAAATTGTACGAAGCGTACAAAAATGATATAATTACACAAAAGCTTCAACCAGGTGACAGGATCCATTCAATCAATGAAATGATTCAGCACCACCAAATAGCCAGAGAAACAGCAAAAATTGTCTTAAAGAAGCTTTCTGATAAAGGCTATATAATTCAGAAACCTGGAAAGGGTTCTTTTGTCGCGCATTTGGGCCCTATGAAAAAAGTGTGGGGGGTTATCGTTCCCTTTTTCTCAGCACAGATAGAAGAACTTATATTTTACCTTCACCAGGAAGCAATTAAAATTGGCAGGGATCTCGAACATTATGTTGATTACAATCAGTGGGAGGAAGAGATACGTCTTGTTGGCACCCTGATCAATGAACGGTATGAAGCAGTTATTGTGATTCCTACTTTTGATGAGACAGAAACGGCTTCGTTTTACACCCGTTTAAAACCGGGTGGCACAGTTGTTTCACTTATCGATCGTACCATGGCCGGTTCCTATTTTACTTATGTGATTCAAAGTTACGATCTGGGCGTAACACGGGGTGTTCAGTATTTAATGCAGCAGCCCGCAGGGACGCTGGCTTTTCTTAAAAATCAGATTTGGTTACATCGTAACATGGTTCAGGAAGTCATGCAGGATACTTTTAAGGTCTGTATTAACAACAGCGGTAAAGGATTTCAGCCCCTGATATTAAATAACATTCAGCAGATCAGCAAAGAGTTGATTATACAGAATCAAATACATGGTTTTTTCTGTTGTGATGACAATGATGCAATACGTATCGTGGGACGACTAAAGGACTGGGGATTTAAAATCCCTGATGATATAGGTATTGTCAGTTACGGCAACACTGACCTGGCAAAGTATTTTACCCCGGCCATTACATCAATTGATCCCCATTGTGCTGAAATGGCAGCAACCACTGCAAAAATTATCCAAAATAAATTGAAAGGCAGGGATGTTTCGTTTTCACAGTATGTCCTGTCACCTCAGCTGGTTAAACGCGAAACCTGATATAAACGATAAACAGATGATGGAGTTTGACGTATGGCAATTGAAGGATTAACAATTATAGGGGAGTCAATTAATGATTCAGTCCCCTCCACACATCAATTATTCGAAGAGAACAACCTCGATCAAATCATCGAACTGGCAAAACTTCAGGATGAACGCGGCGCTGCCTACATTGACATCAATGTGGGAACCCGGTCGCCCGCCTTTATGGCCGAGCTGGTCCAGTGTATTCAAAAGTTCACCCAAAAACCGCTGTCAATTGATACGCCCGATGTTGAAATTGCTTCAGCCGGTCTTGAAGCTTATGATCCTGGAATGGCTTCCGGTAAAAAACCCATTTTAAACTCGATTTCTCTTTCCAGACTGGAGATGTTTGATATTTATAATAAACAGCCCTTTATCCCCATTCTTCTCGCTACTGAAGGTAAAAGTGCTGACGGTTCTATTAAAATGAATCATTCAGCGGAGGAAACCTTTCAAACTGCCAAAGAATTTGTAGAAATTGCTTCAAATCGCATGAATGATTTCAGCAATACTGAATGCATAGTGGATCCCGGTATTATGCCGATTGGCAGTGATATGGAAGGCAATTTTAAAAGGTTGATAGAATCCATGCGCCTCATCCATGCTTATTCCGGCCTGAAAGGAATCAATATGTCTGTCGGCTTAAGCAATTTTACGGTTATGCTTCCCTCAAAATGTGCAGACGGTTCTCCTGTGAAGGGCCCGTTGGAAAGCGCTTTTCTTACACTTGCCATGCCCCTGGGTTTGAATATGGTCATTGGCTCCGTAAAACGGAAATATCAGATACTGAATGATGATCATCCCGCTTATCAATGCCTGACAGATATTCTCAAACTGGAAGGCATGGATGTGGTGACAAGAATCATGCAGTTTTATTCGTAAACATTTTTTAAAAAGAGTTTAATAATGCTCAATTTTGCAACCAGACAAAAAAAGGAAATATCATCCGCGGAAAGAAAGATATCTACGGTTTTACGATATTTCGAAGATATCATCAAAGTACCTTTTTTTCAATGTCAGCATTGTGGTGAATGCTTACTCTCCTCTACAGCGTTTATCTGTTGTCAGCGATGTCCCAAGCGACTTCGTAACGGGCCATGTGGCGGAACCGGAGAAAATGGTTCCTGTGAAGTCTATCCGGACCGAAAATGTATATGGTACCGTATTTATAAAAGATCAAAACTGATAAGGAGAGTTCCCTTCCTTTACTCTGTAAAAAAAATACACAATTGGAACCTGGAAGGCAGTTCTGCCTGGTTAAATGTATTTACCAGACGAATTGATCCCCCCGCTCTATTTCGACCTCAACCGAACGAAAAGGATACAAATAGCCAAAAATGAATTTTAAAGAAAAATTGGAATCGGATAAATTTGTTATATGCGGTGAGCTGGGTCCGCCACAAAGTGCCAATGCTGAAGTTATAAGAAAAAAATCGATCCACTTCAAAAAACGCATTGATGCAGTCAATATTACGGACAATCAGACAGCTATTGTCAGGATGTCCAGCATCGCATCTGCAAAAATATTATTAGACCACCAGATAGAGCCCATCATACAGATGACCTGTCGCGATCGGAACCGTATCGCGATACAAAGTGATTTACTGGGCGCGGCCGGTCTCGGTATTCATAATGTTCTTTGTCTGACAGGTGATTATCAGAAATTCGGCAATCATCCGGAAGCTAAACCGGTATTTGACATGGATTCAATTCAGCTTGTTGCCACCCTGTCCAATATGAACGATGGTTTTTTTCTCTCGGGTGATCTGATAAAAACACCTCCCTCCTTCTGTATTGGCGCTGCATCCAATCCGTTTGCGGATCCAATGGAAATGCGTCTGATCCGTCTTGAGAAAAAAATCAGTGCAGGCGCACATTTTATACAAACACAGCCTGTTTTTGATCTGGAAAGGTTTAAAGAATTTATGCGCTGTGTTGTGAATTCCGGACTTCATGAAAAGATCGCCATACTCGCAGGCGTTATGCCGGTTAAATCATCCAACGCCCTTCTGTATATGAAAAAAGAGGTACCCGGTGTACGTATTGATCAGTCTTATATCTCCCGTTTGCAGACGGCCAAAGATCCAAAGGAAGAGGGCGTCCGCATTGCTGTAGAAATAATAAAAGAAATTCAGAAAATACCAGGTGTCAGAGGCCTCCATCTTATGCCTGTCATGTGGGAAAGCATAACACCTGTTGTATTGGAAGAAGCTGGATTGTAGACATCATCAAAGGAGTTGCACAATGGAAAATGTTGTTGAATTAATCGCAACGTGTATTGAACGTGGAAAAATATCAAAACAGTCACCTTATCCGCCGGATATGAAGGATCAGGACGGCGTAGATGAAATTACTGCGGCAGCCTTGAAAAAAGGTTCCAAACCTGACCATATTCTGGAAGGGTGTATGCTCGGCATGGATCGGATCGGCGAAAAATTTTCTCAAAACAAGGTATTTGTTCCGGAACTGCTTATGGCAGCCAAAGCCATGACCTCTGCCATGAACCATCTTAAACCTTTTCTTGAATCTGGAGAAGTAAAACATCGTGGAAAATTCGTTATTGGAACCGTATCGGGTGACCTGCATGACATTGGCAAAAACCTTGCATCGATGACAATCAAAGGATACGGCTTTGATGTGATTGATCTGGGTGTGGATGTATCAGCCGAAAAATTTGTTTCTGCAATTCAGGAAAACGGAGGGTGTTTTGTCGGACTCAGCGCGCTCCTGACCACGACAATGACAAATATGGAAAAAAGTGTCAAAATGATCAAGGAAAATTTTCCTGAAACAAAAGTGCTGATCGGCGGTGCTCCGGTTACACAGGCCTTCTCAGAAAAAATCGGCGCGGATTTCTATGCCGAGAACCCGCAAAGTGCAGCAGAATATTTAAAAACCCAGATTGCTGCATAGAAAGATCTTAATTCACTCATATAACCATTTGATAGATATTAAAACATGATTAACGCCAGGAAGCCTGGTAATGATTTCATTGCCAGGCTTTTTTATTATGGTCAATAGTTATTTTTTTCATCAAAAGGCAGGAATAAATTTGTATCAACACACCCTGTGGACTTCATGTTGATTCAAAAAAATATCGATTCAGATTTTTGATTTTAAAATCTATTTCTTCAGTATTTTATCCGCCCTTTCATTATCATTAGGAAATAAATCGGCAGGGACATTTTCGCTTCCTGGAGCTTTAAAAACCATATATCATGCACAGTTGGGGAAATCTTGTAAACAAAAATTATTCTTGTACAACTCGGCCATACCCGGCATGTTTTCCATACGGTCATTAAAAATGGACAGTCTTGAAGACATTCACATTCGGCCATATTCATTTTCTCCCTCGTTTAACTCCACACCATTAGCCAAGCTGATTTTGTCTAATTTTTTGTTTATTGTAGCATCTTTTTTATAATTGTAAAGAAAAATATACATTTTATTAATTTCCAATTCAAATTGGCTAAAATCAATACATAGTCAAAATATGACCACTTTCAATACAACAGGTAATTTATAAGTAGATCCCCGGATAATGACCTTTTAAATATCGACAATCCATAAATATTTAATTTTATTCTAATTATACTTCATCAAATAAAGAAAAGCAGAAAGAAGACAATAATTCATTCATATATACCATTTTGGTATAATATATGCACAAGTTATTATAAATTAATAGAATCTGCATAATTATATATAAAAAAAAGGAATACTGTTTTGGTGAGACGTAATTATATCACCCTGTTTACAGTACTGTTTGTTTTACTCATTGCACAATCTGTGTTTTCGGCAGAATCCATAATACCGGATGCAGCTGGTCTTGTCTTTGTGGGTACAAGACGCGACGCAGCGCAGACGACCGGTTCAGGTCTTGGTGCGGGGGCAGAACTCTTTTTAAGGTTTAACCTGCAAGACGGTTACTTCATAACCACTTCAACGGGCATCTATACGGTTACAGATGACATTCTTAGAAGCGAAACCCATAAAACAACCCTTCTTCCTGCAATGGAACTTCGTCTTGGATATCAAATGAATCCGAATGCATGGTTCAGACCTTTTTTTACAGCAGGATTTCATTTCTGCGGAGCAGCAACAAAGGTCAATAACTTTTCCGGAGTTGGAACCAATAATCAATATAAATATCAGACAGCCATGATGTTTGGAACCGGTTCTGAATTTGTTTTTAAATCCAGTCCGGTTCGTTTCTTTGTTAGCGGATCTTATCGTTATACATTCTCCACTTCAAATGAATCCAAAGCCAAATACTGGATCGTAAAAACAGGTATTAGCTATCATCCAAAATGGCGCACAGGCGATCAATCTCAAACAGAGAACCAGCCACCGGCTGCTACTCTTAATCATCAAGACTCCTACAGCAATAATGAAGAGAATTTGTCATCCCGCGTATCCTCAGTTCAAAATGAATTAAGAGAAGTCAAAGAAATGCTTCGCCCCTTTGCATCACAAATATCCAATTCATATACATCGGGTGCCGGCAACACGGCTTCTCAATATGATCGCCCCAATCTTTCCGATCCGAAGATATATCAATCCGCTTATGATTCTTCTATTGATATTTTTAGAAAAGGATCTTATCAAACCGCGAAATTAAATTTCACTGAATTGCTCCAATTCAATCCCAATCATAAAATGGCCAGTAACTGTCAGTACTGGATTGGCGAATGTGATTTTGCACTGGGAGAATATGAACAGGCCATTGTGTCTTTTAATCATGTGCTGCGCTACCCTGAATCGCCCAAAATAGATGATGCCCTTCTCATGAAAGGGCAAAGCTATATGAATTTAAACATGCCGAATGAAGCCCGATCCATTTTTCAGGAATTGCTGAATACATACCCCGGATCAGAATACGCATCACGAGCCCAAAATTATCTGTCATCTCTATAAAAAAAATCCCGGATGAACTTATTTCCAGGATTTTATTAACATTTTATCTTAATCTTTGAATTGAAATTACATGGGTTCTCCGAATGCTTCTTCAAGTTTGATCAACCGTTCCCAATTCTTATCCACCTGTTTTTGAATATATAATACTTCATCTTCACTCAAATGACGGAATCGGCCCTGCAGCATCAGATATTCTGAGACATTCTTTGGATTTTTTACTTTTTTGTTAATTTTATACACACCGTTTTCTACTTCATAAACAGGAAATATGCGCGTTTCAGTGGCAAGCCTGGCAATCTTGATTGTTGCTTCCGGTCCGTGCTTCCATCCCGTTGGACATGGCGCATAGAGATGGATAAATTTGGTCCCTTTCATCGATTTTGCTTTTATCAATTTTTTAGTCAGATCTTCAGGATATGCGATATTGGCTGTTGCGCAAAAAGGAATATGATGTGCGACCATGATCTCCATAATATTCTTTTTCGCACCTTTTTTATAATGTTTAACCGGGGTTGTGGTAGTCCATGCACCATGCGGTGTTGCAGAGGATCTCTGAATCCCCGTATTCATATAAGCTTCATTATCATACACTATGTAGATGATATTGTCTCCCCTTTCCGCTGCTCCGGATAAAGCCTGGAGACCAATATCAAACGTACCGCCATCCCCTGCCCATGCAAGTGCGGTGACATCATCCTGTCCGGATTGCGCCAATGCATGACTGATACCTGCTGCTGTGGAAGCTGCCGTTTCAAAAGCGCAATGATATACAGGGATTCCGGCAGCTGTGTAGGGAAAGGGTCCGTCGATAACTGCCCAGCAGCATGCCGGGATCGCTGTCATTGTCTTGGGTCCCAACGCCTTTAATGCATAGCGTAAAGCCAAAGCAGCACCGCATCCCTGACAGGCAAGATGTCCCGGAGACATGATTTCTTCTTCGGGTATGGTTAATTTTATTTTTCTGGTTTTTGATTTCTGCGTCTGATTCACCGCTTCACTCCTATCCATATCAAATCATCCGCTTCTTTTGACTGCATGGTATGAATCATTGCTTCAATATCTGTAATAGAAACATCCCTGCCGCCAAGTCCGGCGATAAAACCATACAACTGATGCTTCTCTTTATCAAGAACAGATTTTACTTCTGTAAAAAACGGACCTGCCTGCCCGTATGATACCGCCCGGTCTATGATGCCGATTGACTTGAAATTGCTGCAGATTTCTCTGACCCGTTTTTTGGGAAAGGGTCTGAAATATCGTATTTTCAGGGCGCCTGCTTTCACCCCTTTATTCCTTATTCTGTCTACGGCTTCTTTCACTGTACCGGCAATGGTTCCGTAACTGACAAGAAGATGCTCGGCATCATCACAGCGATAGGATTCGGTTAATCCATAGGATTTTCCAAAAATTCGGCTGAATTCAGCACCTGTTTCTTCAATGATATGAATGGCATTTTCCTGGGCACACTGCATTTTGTAGGAAAACTCATAATAATGTTCAGGTGATGTAAGTGCTCCGAATGATGAGGGATTTTTGATGTCCAGCTTATATTCCGGATTATAAGGCGGAATAAACGAATCAATTTTATCCTGATCCCTCAGATCGACCACCTGGGAAGTATGAGAAAGAAAAAATGCATCCAGATTAACAAGTGTCGGTAACAATACATCTTTGTGTTCAGATATTCTATAGGAAAGCAGAATCGTATCATAGACTTCCTGGTTATTCTCACAATAGACCTGCATCCAGCCAGTGTCCCTTTGTGATATAGAATCCGTTACGTCCGCCCAGATTGACCATCCTGGCGCCATCGCACGATTTACATTAGCCATGACAATGGGCAGTCTTCCGCGGGCCGCCCAGTGGATGAGTTCATGCATTAACGTTAAACCCTGAGCGGATGTGGCAGTGAAAGTACGCGCTCCGGCAGCCTGCGCGCCTATAGAAGCTGCAAGAGCTGAATGTTCAGACTCCACTTTAATAAAATCCGCCTTCAGGAGACCATCGGCAACAATCTCTGATAATATTTCAACAATGGTCGTCTGTGGTGTTATCGGATACGCTGCAACAACATGAACGCGGGCCGCAGTGGCGCCATATGCAGCAGCAAAATTACCTGTAAGGACCTTCTTCATGCCGTAACCCCTCTTACTTCCCTTCTTTTTCAGTCTCTATGGCATCGAACGGACATTCTTCAATGCATATACCACATCCCTTGCAATAGTCATAATCAATAGTTGGCGGATCTGTCGGTAGTATGGCAGGTTCAGGACAATATTTCCAGCAAATCATACATCGTGTACATTTTTCAACGAGAATGACCGGTCGTATGGAACGCCATGACGCAGTCTTATTGCTGAGCATGGATCCAAGCGAAGCAGGCATCGGCGGCATATCCTTCTCACCTGTAATGATCACTTTATCTGTGTTCTTTTTCTTCGACATTACCGTCTCCTAATGAAGCATATCATAAACTTCTTTGGCGGCCAGGGCATTTTCTTTCTTTTTTAAGGGTATCTTTTCTTTTATGGCTTCCATAACCGATTCAATTTTAACAATCCCGGTCGCTTTAGCCACCGCTCCCAGAATTGTTGTATTGACAATTGGAGCCGCTTTTGTTCCCAGTTTATATTTGAGGGCCACAGAGGAACAATCGATTGTAAACACCTCGGCCCTTTCGGTTTCAGGAAATGAAAAATCATCCGGTTTACGCTGCGAATTGATAATAATTTTTCCATTGGATTTTAATCCGTCCGTCAGTGGCACAGCCCCAATCAGGGTTGGATCCAGAATAACAAGAACATCCGGTTCATAAATATAGCAATGTATTCGTATTTCTTCATCACTAATCCTCGTGAAGGCTGTAACCGGCGCACCCCGTCGTTCAACACCAAAAAAGGGGAAAGCTTGAACTTCTTTCCCCTCCCTGAATGCTGCCATTGCAAGAATGTCCGATGCTTTCACAGATCCCTGTCCCCCGCGTCCGTGAAAACGTATTTCTATCATGCTAGGCTCCGGAAATGAAATATATGTAAACAATTATTTTAACAATTATTTATAGAATATAATAATTCTGGCAGACTTGTGCAAATGGTTTTTATGGAATATATTTCAATAAGATATAATAAATATCCGTCGTATATCACATAAGATCGTATTTATTAAAACTCAAGTTTGAATTTTTATATTAAATGAAATATCCAAAGAGCGAACTGAATGGGTAAGCGCGCCAACCGATATGTACTGAACACCTGTTGCCGCAACGCGTTTTATATTGTCCCCATTTATATTACCTGATGCTTCAAGTTCAATTTGATTACCAACCATTCTTACAGCCTCTTCCATCATTTCTACATCCATATTATCCAGCATGATCCTGTGGATTGGATACTGCATTGCTTCATGAACATCCTCCAATGTTCCGGCTTCCACTTCAATCTGAACCACTGTGTTTTGATCTGCTATTTGTTTGAGACACCGTTCGATGGCTTCGGAAATACTGCCCGCACCCCTGATGTGATTATCTTTAATAAGAATCATATCATATAATCCATATCGGTGATTGGTACCTCCTCCGGTACGGACTGCATACTTCTCCAGATAGCGGAACATGGGTGTTGTTTTCCGTGTATCCAGTATCCTGGTTTTCGTTTTTTTAACCTGTTTGACATATTTATGGGTCATCGTCGCTATACCGGAAAGCCGTTGTAAAAAGTTAAGGGATGTCCGTTCGGCAATAAGCATTGAACGAAATGATCCCGTGACCGTTCCAAAAGCATTGTTTTCCTTGATGGATTGTCCGTCCCTGACTTCAAACTTTACATT
>Ga0272441_10007883_pt1 | contig 17128 bp, 9 predicted proteins | sample SSMProp6N_FD_193582 | JGI IMG/M metagenome (GOLD analysis project Ga0272441, IMG submission 193582) | Marine sediment archaeal communities from Little Sippewissett salt marsh, Falmouth, MA, United States - SSM-Prop-6N | ecosystem: Environmental > Aquatic > Marine > Wetlands > Sediment ...
AGTTCAAAAATTGGATCTGCTCATAGAAGGATGTTTTTATAGATATTGTTCTTTAATAATAATAAAATTTTAGCCTCTGAAACTTTGTTTTACACATAGAAGGGGATTTAGGGGCAATAAGAAAGCAAGGAGGCTTTTGAGACTCTTACAACTTATTTATCAGGATTACATGACCCGGCAAATTATATTCTCAGCTACATTACTGATTACATTAGGGGTATTTTTCTATACAGTCAATAACCTTATCAGGTATTTTAAGTTTACCAGGCCTGCTTTTCCGGTAAAGAATCTTGGGAAAAGAATGGCAATAATGCTGAAGGTTGCCTTCGGACAGACAAAGATTTTCCGCCGGCCTGTAATTGGCTTCTTTCATGCTGTCGTATTCTGGGGTTTCTGTGTAATCATCATCGGAAGCATCGAAATGGTCATTGATGGTCTTGCAGGAACCGACAAAGTACTGAAAGTGCTGGGGCCTGTATATGATGTTATTATGGCTTCGGGAGATATTTTCGCACTCCTGGTGGCTGTTGCAGTGATAATTTTCCTCATTCGTCGTATTTTTTTCCATATAGAGAGGTTCGAAGGAACTGAAATGAAAAACAGATCACATGTAGATGCAAATATTTCCCTGACACTTATTCTTCTTCTGATGATATCCCTACTGTCCATGAACACGGGATATGTTGGATATAATTCATCTGACGGAACACAAATTCATGGTATCTATCCTGTTAGCCTTATATTATCAGGATTATTCTCAAACACAAGACCTGAAACCCTGAAGTTAATGTATGATGTTTCGTGGTGGACACATATACTCCTGATATTCTTTTTTGCCAATTACCTTCCTTACTCCAAGCATTTTCATGTTTTTATGTCAATACCAAATGTGTTCCTTTCAAGGCTTGGGCCTTTAGGTAAACTTGAAAATATGGATAGTATTACCAGGGAAGTAAAACTGATGCTCGATCCAAACGCCGAGATTGCTGTGCCTCCTGAGAGATTTGGTGTAAAAGATGCTGAGGATGCATCGTGGAAAAACTACTTTGATTCATTATCATGTACGGAATGTGGACGTTGTACATCTGTTTGCCCGGCAAATATTACAGGGAAGAAGCTCTCCCCGAGGAAGATAATGATGGATCTTCGTGCACGTATGAAGGAAAAAGGCCCCCTGATGGTAAGGAATGGAAGGGATTATGATGATAATCGTTCATTATTAAGGGATTATATAACAGAAGAAGAGCTGTGGGCATGTACAACCTGTAACGCCTGTGTACAGGAGTGTCCGGTAAATATCAGTCAGCCTGACCTGATTTTAGCTATGAGAAGGTACCTTGTACTGGAAGAGGGTGCTGCTCCGGGTGAGATAAAAACAATGTTCAATAATACAGAAAATAATGGGGCACCATGGCAGTATTCTTCAGATGACAGAATGCAATGGGCAAAAGGAATGGAACCGGAGATCTCTGTCATGGCCGATCTTTTTGCAAGAGGAGAGAAGCCTGAATATCTTTTCTGGGTAGGTTGTGCAGGTGCATTCGACGACAGGTATAAAAAAGTGATTAAGGCATTTGCCAGGATACTTACACATCTGAATATAAGCTATGCAGTTCTCGGGAAGGAAGAAACATGCACGGGTGATCCGGCCCGCCGTGCCGGAAATGAGATGCTCTACCAGATGCAGGCAATGCAGGTAATGGAGACATTCAACAGATATGGGATAACAAGAATCATTACAATATGTCCGCATTGTTATAATATTTTTAAAAATGAATATCCTGATCTTGGAGGCAATTATGAAGTTATTAACTATCTGCAATTTTTGGAAAGGCTGCTTAAAGAAGGAAAAATAAAATTCGATCCAGCTGTATTAAACAATATATCAGTTACTTATCATGACCCATGTTATCTTGGAAGGGCAAATGAGATATATGATGAACCAAGGACGCTTATCAGGAGTCTTACTGCACATTTTGAAGAAATGACCAGGAACCGTAGCTTTGCATTATGCTGTGGTGCCGGAGGAGGACAGATGTTCAAGGAGGCAGAAAAAGGAGATAAGGAGATATTCATTGAAAGAACTGAGGAAGCATTAAAAACAGGAGCCTCGGTAATTGCGACTGCCTGCCCCTTCTGTATGACTATGATTACTGACGGATTGAAATATAAGAATAGGGAAGAAGATGTGAAAAACATGGATATAACAGAACTCGTGGCCCAGGCTTTGGGAATATAGATTAGGCAGTAGGCAGTATATAAGTTAAGAAATGTAGATTTAAATATCATAGAATAATGGAAAACAAAAATGTCATCAAAAGCGGAGAATTTCTGGTAAGGGAAACTAATGCCAAAGATATTTTCATTCCGGAAGAATTCAATGAAGAGCAAATGATGATCGCCCAGTCATGCCGCGATTTTCTTGAGGCTGAAGTCTATCCTGTTATGGCCGATCTTGAAAAAAGCGACAGGGAACTTATGAGACAGTTGATAAAGAAAGCGGGTGAACTTGGATTAACAGCAATCGCAGTACCGGAAGAATTCGGTGGATTCGGACAATCTTTTGTTACACAAATGCTTGTTGCCGAAACAACAGGGGCGGGCTATTCATTTTCTGTTGGTTATATGGCACATAGCGGAATCGGAACACTGCCGATTGTTTACTATGGAGATGATTACCAGCGTCAGCATTATGTGCCTAAACTTGCTGCCGCTGAATACCTTGGATCGTATTGCCTTACTGAACCAGGGGCAGGAAGTGATGCTAATGCAGGTAAAACAAATGCAGTACCAACTGAAGACGGTAAACACTATATCCTTAATGGCCAGAAAATGTGGGCTACTAATGCAGGATATGCTGATATACTTATCGTTTATGCAAAGATTGAAAATGACAGGGTACTTAGTGCTTTTATAGTGGAGAGTAAATACCCGGGTGTTGTTATTGGTCCTGATGAACATAAAATGGGTATCAAAGGGTCATCGACAGCACAGATATATTTTAATGATGTGAAAGTACCTGCCGAGAACCTGCTTGGCAAAAGAGGTGAAGGATTCAGGATAGCACTTAATATCCTTCATATGGGACGTATTAAGCTTGGTGCCAGTGTCCTTGGTGCAGCGAAAAAAGCAATTACCGACTCTGTGAAATATGCCAATGAACGAAAACAGTTTGGAGTCCTGATCTCTTCTTTCGGTGCGATAAAACATAAACTTGCTGAACAGGTTATCAGGCAATTTGCCACAGAATCGGCAGTATACAGGGCAAGTAAGGATATTGATAACCTTATAGATATACTCAAGTCCGAAACCGGCGATAAAGGCCGTGCTGCAATAGAAGCAATAAGCCACTATGCGGTTGAAGCAGCCCTACTTAAAGTATACGGTTCCGAAATGCTTGATTTTATTGCTGATGAGGCAGTCCAGATATTCGGAGGAATGGGATACTCAGCGGAAATGGATGTGGAAAGAGGTTACCGCGATTCAAGAATTAACAGGATATTCGAAGGAACCAATGAAATAAACAGGCTTCTTGTTGTTGATACTGCAATGAAAAGAGCAATGAAAGGAGATTTCGACCTGTTCGGGAAAGCTGAAGCACTCTATAATGAATTGGACAAAATAACTTCGGAAACACCAGCCGGGGAAACATATTTTGAGGAAAAATCGAGGTATATAGATAATTATAAAAAGGTGATACTGATATGTCTGCATGCAGCAGTAAAGAAATTTGAAAGGAAACTTATCCGGGAACAGGAATTACTGAACAATTTAGCTGATATGATGATGGAAACATATGTTTCAGAATCGCTGGCACTCAGGGTGGCCAAACTGGATACAATGAAAGATAATATATCAGTATATAAGGATATTCTCGATGTTAACATCTATGATACAGCCGGGATTATCAGGAAATCAGCCTTTGATGCAGTCTTTTCGCTTGATGCGGACACAGATAATGCACAGATGATCAAAGCAATAGAATGTCTTACAAAAGTAAAGGGAATAAATGTAAAAGAAGCAAGAAGAAGAATAGCAGATAAACTGATTGAAGACAATTCATACAGGTTTTAATTAAGTAGACTGATTAAATTTGTTGCAAATGTTATCAGTATTAATATCTTGTTAGAATAATTAAAAATTAATATACAATGTATTTATATCCTTTATGGGTGAGGTTATGGCATTTTGTAAATGCGGTATTGATATTGATCCTTATTATTACCGGATTCAGTATGTGGTTTGCAGGAAATGACACAATATCACTGGCCAGCGGATCTTCAAAAGCAGCGGGATGGCATAATTTATCAGCTATAATACTTATCATCAGCTATATGGTCTTCGTTATAGGTAATGTGATGTCAGGTAATGGTAAGTATTATATGATAAAGAAGAATGATATCAGTGCTGGTATAAGCAGACAATTGAAATACTACTTGTACGCAAAGTACAAGGACAAAAAACAACCGTTTCCTGTTACTTCTGAGAATAAGTTTAATCCTCTTAAAAAAGTAACTTATCTGGTCATTATGTATTTAGCGTTGCCGTTTATAATAATCACAGGTATAATATTATTGATCCCGGATATGTTCTTTGCGGAGAATGCTGGTCCAGGTATGTACATCCTGGTGGATACACTTCATATTATTCTCGGTTTAATAATCTCGTTATTTTTGATCATTCATATTTACAGCTGTACCATCGGCGCAAAATCATTATCTCTTTTCCGCGGAATAATAAGCGGGTACTATACCGGTGACGAATAGATAATTTTTGATTTTGTTTTCATTTAACTGATTTTATGAAAATTACCAGGTTTCTCTTTTCACCCGTTTTCATGAGTATTCTTTTGATTCTCTTTGCAGTTGCAATGGCAGTTGCTACTTTTATTGAAAACGATTTTGGTCCTTCGGCATCACGTAACCTGGTATATAACACTAAGTGGTTTGAGTTGATCCTCGTTTTGCTTGCAGTAAATCTCACGGGTCAGCTTATAAAGAACAAACTTTTCAGAAGATCTAAAATACCTGTAGCCCTGTTTCATATTTCATTTATACTGATGATTATCGGAGCTGCAATAACAAGGTATTTCGGTTGGGAAGGGACAATTCATATCAGGGAGGGTGACATTGTAAATGAATGTTATTCAAACGACCAATATATAGGTTACTCGGTAACCGATAATAATGGATCGGTTATAACCGAATATAGCAAAGCTTACTCTTTTACTGACAGATTCAGACAAAAGATAATTATTGGTAACGAAAGATATGACCTTGTACTTTCATCAGTAGTACCTAATGCTCTAGAATCAGTCACTGAAAATCCCGGTGGCGAGCCGATATTATCATTAATTGTTACACACGACATGACACAGAGTACACCTTTAGTACTCAGGAGAGGGGAATCTGAAACATACCAGGGTATTTCAATAGGATTTGAGAGCCCTGAAGAGACAAATGTAACAATAGAGCTCGATTCCGGGATTTTTTTTATAAGTTCCGGGTTTGAGATGGAGCAAGCAGGCATGATTGATCAGGAAGAATCCCTGATGGTTTCACCAGAGACAAGAGTAACACTGGAACCCAGACAGATTATTACTGTAGGTGATTTGAAGCTGGCACCACGTACTATGTCGATTGCAGGCATAACAGAACCTGTGGCTGTAGATCCAGATCAGCAGAATACTGGGCAAAATGCACTGATATTCAGTCTTAGCTCCGTTGATAAATCAGAAAATCTTATTCTATGGGACCGTCAGTCGGAATATATTTCGGAAGGATATTGCAGGATGGATAACCTGGAATTCAGGATAACATTTGGATCACAGAAAATAATACTCCCCTTTAGTCTCAGACTCAATGATTTTATTCTTGAGAGGTATCCCGGGTCGGACAGTCCTTCAGGTTACAAGAGTGATGTTACTTTAATTGATGATGCAGGCAACAGCATTAAATCCTTTGTTATATTCATGAACAATATCCTCAAGCACAGGGGATTCAGGTTCTACCAGTCATCTTACGATCCTGATGAACAGGGCACAATACTCTCTGTAAACCACGACCCTACAGGTATGATCATCACTTATACGGGATATGGATCACTTTTCCTGTTTATAGTATTATCGCTTATAATCAAAAGATCATCATTCCGTACTATCAGGGCTGCATCGTGGAATTCAGCATTACGTAAGGTAATCACAGCTGCTATATTGATATTGATTATCCCGGGTTTTTCCGAACTGAATGGACAGAGATTGATACCGGGCAGGGAAAGTGCAGATGAATTCGGAAAAGTGCTTGTACAGGACCAGAAGGGTAGGACAAAACCCTTGTCAACATTAAGCAGTGACATACTACGGAAAGTATCGAGGGAGAACAGGTTCGAAGGATATACATCAATGCAGGTTTTTCTCGGACTTTATTTCGATTTTGAGAACTGGCAGGATGTTGATATAATAAGGGTGTCAAATAAAGAGCTTCAGGAAAAACTTGGTATCTACGGTAATATGACTTCTTTTACGGATCTGGTTGATCTGACAGGTGGCAGTTATTTGTTGTCGGAAGAAGTAAACAGAGTTTACTCAAAGCCTCCTGGTCAGAGAAACAGGTTGGATAAAGAAATAATGAAAGTAGACGAAAGGGTCAATATTGTATATATGATCTACAGGGGTGATTTTATGAAGATATTTCCTTTGAAGGACGGGACACAGAACTGGGGAGCACCCGGGGAAGCAATTAAAACAGCCATAAGCAGCGAAGATTCACTCTATCTTCATAATATAATGCCCTTTCTTGCAGAGGCATTGAGTAATAATGATATTGCCACCACACGTAAACTGGCGGAATCAATAAGTGATTACCAGGCAGGGTTTGCCGGGTATCAGCTGCCATCAGATATTAAAATAAAAGCCGAGATACTCTATTATAAACTTGGAATATTCGAGAGATTATTCCCTTTTTATGCAACAACAGGCCTGTTAATGCTGATCTTGCTGATGATCAGCGTAATAGGAGGCAGACAAAAGATATCCGGGTTATTGGTGAAGATCCTTAGCTGGATTCTTTTTGGAGGTTTTCTCCTGCATACTTCAGGGCTCGCTTTACGGTGGTATATCTCCGGTCATTCACCTATGAGCAATGGATACGAATCGATGATATTCATCTCATGGGTTACCCTGCTGGCAGGATTTATTTTCAGCCGCAGGTCGGAGTTTGCTCTCTCGGCAACGGCAATACTGGCAGGTATGACTCTTATGGTAGCTCACCTGAGTTTTATGGATCCGGAGATAACCAACCTGGTACCTGTTCTGCAGTCATACTGGCTGACACTTCATGTTTCAGTTATTACCGGCAGTTACGGATTCTTAGGCCTGGGAGCGATTCTGGGACTGATAAATCTTATCCTGATTACTCTTACCTGGAAAAATAACCGTCAACGTATATCAGATACAATAGACAACCTGACAGTTATTAATTTCAAGACGTTGACATTTGGCTTATATTTCATTACAATAGGCACCTTTCTTGGAGCAATATGGGCAAATGAATCCTGGGGAAGGTACTGGGGCTGGGATCCCAAGGAGACATGGTCGCTGATAACCATTATTGTCTATACATTCGTAACACATTCACGTCTGATACCTGCCTTGAAAGATATTTATACATTTAATCTGTTGTCGCTGTTTGCATTTTCATCGGTTCTGATGACCTATTTCGGAGTTAACTATTACCTTTCAGGATTACACTCTTATGCAGGTGGTGATCCGGTACCGGTACCGGTATTTGTATATATAAGTGTGATTATTCTTATAGCCCTCTCTGTTTTTTCCAATATTAAATACCGGAAACTCTCTACTGCTGGCGCGGATTTATGCTGATCCTCCCCCCTTGAGAGCCTGTCCCGCGACAGCGGGAGGGGTGAGGGGGGTGTATAAATAAAGAAAGGGTATCCCTTATGAGATACCCTCTTCTTCTAATTATTCTTGTAATACCTATTTCCTTTTTGGAGGAAATGGATTATCTGCAGCTTTCAAAGCAGGAGTAAACACCTTTGCTCCTTTATTTCCAAGTTCAAGTATTGCATAGAAATATTCATAATCGCCACTTGTCCAGTCATCAGGAAGGACATAACCATCAGATACATAATAAACGATGTATTCAATAGTCATGGTTGGATTTGTTCCGCAGTTACTCCATGTACCTGAACCAACGATATTGTAATCGTAAGGATCACCGCCGTAATCGGTAGTAAAACAGAACTGATCAGGAATTTCCACTGTTCCATTATCGTTGATTGTCATTGACACAGTACCGCCTTCTTCAATGGTTTCCCCCCAGATGTTGACCATCCAGCCAAAGTTTAATCCGGTAACATCAACTGTCGTTCCTGCTGGATTTGATATAACTACCTGGCTTGGGAAATTATAACCAGCGAGGGTCATTCCGTCAGTTCCTGACCAATCGCCTACAAAACCTGCAGGTTCAAGAGGGCAGAAAGGATCTACTTTAACTTTCAATACTTTCTCTTCTGAAGAAATACCTGCTGAAGTAGTCTCTACTATTTTAACCAGGGCGGTATCTGTTGCTGGTAGAACATCAAATAATACCATAGCTTTTTTAGTATCACTACTGACAGATTGTATTGTTGCATCAACTGCACTCCATGCCCAGGTTGATCCGGAACGGTCGTAAGCAACTGTGAATTCGTAGGTTTTTGTCTGCAGTGCAAGACTTGGACCTGAGGTTGCAACAACTGCAGGGATCACATCAGTTGGGCTATAGGCATCCTGGTTTTCTTCGATATAAGTCTTCCCGCATGATATAAACAGGAACACAGCTACCATTAAGAAAGCCATTTGTGCTATTATCTTGTTTTTCATAATTCTTTGAATTTTAATGTTAATAACCATGTTCAACTGTTAAAACCAGCCGCCGTTCGAGTAATCCTGGCCTGCCACACCCTGGTCTTTACCGAAGGTATAGTAATCCAGGATATTTACTTCAAGTTGCTGTCCCGGGATAGGAAGATGTAGTGGTGTTCCAGGCTGTAGTTTATCAGCTTTACGCATTGTAAAGAATTCGATACCCATGCCACTGCACATCAGTTCAACGTTCCTTTCATGAAAAATAGCTGCTTCTATTTCATCTGCGGTTGCTCCTATTGGTGCAAGTCCTCCACGAGTAACCCTGGTTCCCGCATTTATTATTGCGGCAGCTCCGGTAAGTTCCGAAGTGTGAAGCATTGCTTCAGCTTTAAGAAGGTCATTCTCTGCCTTCCAGAATATCGGTGAGGGTTCGGTCCATGTTGACAGGTATGTATCATGTCTGGCAAACCTGTAGCATGAAAAATGGTAATAACCACGTTCTACCCTGAAACCGCAGGAAGTAAGAAATCCATAGTCAGTAAATATTCTGTCGTCAACACCGTCTTCATGTGATGTTGTCGGTGCAGGAAGAACATCCCATGTATCTGCGTCTGTCCAGCGTGCAGGCATTTCCGGATCCATCATATTTATCACTCTCATATCAACCTGGCCCCATCCCTGATAATTGGCGTAGGTATGGTATAGATCATACCAGTAGATATCGTCCATAAGTGGCGCAAGGTCAAATGTAAGCCCATTATTTGCGTATGAAAGTACTGCAGACCAGTTAACAGCGTCATTTTCAGTCTTGTTCCTGGGAGAATAGGATAGTAAACGGGCTGCCATAGAATTTGCTATCTGACTAACATCCGCTTGTGTAAATGTTTTCCCTGGTATCCAGGTGGATGGAAGGGTAAATGTACTACCCGAACATGTTGTAATACATTTATCAAGGCTTGATACAGCAGCACTAATTATTTCAGGATAGGTAGATATAGGAATATCGACAGTAAGATCTGTTGTTTCATCCACGATGAATCCTTTATCAAAGACCAGTCCCACATAGCCAAGAGACATCCCCTGCATAAGATAAGCCATAGCTTTTACCATCTGGGTTTCATCTGTACCATCATCTGCTAAGATCTGCATGCCTTCTGTTTCTACCTTCCCAAGGACTTCATTAGCCTGGGAGAGTATGGCATACATGGTCTTGTAATATGATTCAGTGGTAACAGCATTTCCATATGATGGAGTATTATCCCATGCAATTCGGGGTTCATAGCTGAAATCACGCATTGCAACGTTACCGTGTGAACAGGTTCCGGCGTCAGCGCCAACCCAGAGCATCAATGCGGGTGAATTATAATCCTGGGTTTTCTGGAACCATATTCTGAATAAACCTCCTACGGTCCCTTTAACATCAGATGGTCTGGAGAAAGCTGCTGCAAAATCCGGGTCATTTTCATTCTTGACATCCAGACTTTCACAACCTGTAACCAGGAATGCTACCAGAGCTGATAATAATAAAAAATATCTAAATGTTTTCATAGTCATAACGTTATTCATTAGAATTTAATTTCAAGTGATGCTGAATATGACCGGTAATTGGGGTATCCCATGAAGTCGTATGCGAAATACTGTACTCCGTCGGTGGTTGCTACCTCAGGATCATATCCGGTATAATTTGTAACGGTAAAGAGGTTCTTTCCCAAGATTGAAAACCTGATACCTTTAATATAGCCTTTTATAAATCCTGTGAGAGCAGTAGCAGGTACTGTATAGGAAAGCGAAAGTTCCCTGAGTTTCAGGTAACTTCCATCTTCAACCCAGAATTCATTAAAGTCATTTACATCATAGAAGGTCTTGTAATAAGGTATTGCCTTCTTCAGATAATCCGGTTTTCCGTACTGATCCATCATACCGGCCCTGTCATCACGTGTAAGCCACTGTCCTGATTTGTTATATACATCACCTCCATTCTTCCACTCCAGCAAAGCATACAGCCCAATACCTTTATAGGAGAAGTTATTGGTCATTGATACTCTGAACTTATAGTTGGAATCTCCCACTTTGCCATACCAGAGAGTACCATCGGCATTACGCTTCTTAATTGCAGCTTCAGCAGTTGTTCCCTCAGTACCTTTTACTATAACATAACCATCACTGTTGACAACATAGTTGGTAATGTCTTCAGGATTGGCCAGCTGTTCAGCCATTTCATCAAGGGTCTTGACAAATGCATATCCATACATTGCACCGAATACTTCACCTTCGCGGATATAGAAGCACTTATTGGCTTCCTGTCCCTGGGGACCTGTCTGGAATGGAGGAACATCTAACTTGGTAATGGTAGTCTCAACATTATCGAAGAGTAATCCTGCATTATAGGTAAAACCTCCCTTATTTATTAACAGTGCTTGCAGAGAAGCTTCCCATACTTTCGCCTTAAGGCTTCCTGCGTTACGTACCTGACTTGGCCAGCCGCCAAACTGCACTGCAAGAGGTACTGCAATGATCTGATCGTCAGTATTGGTGATTGAGTGTATCAATTCAAAGCTGAACCTGTTCAGGAAATCAATATTAAGACCAAATTCCAATTCCTTTGAAAGTGAGGGTGTCAGCAGTTTGTTACCAAGTTGGGACTTGGAGGCTACACCACCGGAAATGGACATTACTTCGTACTGATCAGCAAAACCAGGTCTCTGACCTGCAGTACCGTAAGCAGCCCTTACCTTGAGTTCTTGTATACCGGGAATCTGCAGATCTTCAGTAATCCTGTATGCAGCAGATACTCTGTAATACGGATTCCATCTTGCATCGGCACCAAACAAGGATGATCCGTCATAACGAATCATACCATCAAAGATATATTTGTCTCTGTAGTCGATATATAAGATACCAAAATAGTTTTTGGCAATAATGGCATTCTTATAGCTTGTAGCTGATTTGTTACCGGAAATAGCATCAAATGATGGAATACCTGCCAGGCCAAAATCTGATCCTGAGGCACTGCTGCTATTATATGTTGATTTTTCAAAGAGGTAACTGACCTTAGCTCTTGCATTGAAATCACCCAATTTTTTATTGAAGTTGGCTGTGAACTGGGCATTTCTTGAGAACAGGGTGCTGTTGCCTATATAAAGATAACCCAGTGAGTAAACCGGTCCTGTACCTGAGCGTGTATAGGTATCGTAGGGATGATAAGTAGTAGATTCACTCAGTGAGTATTCAAATGCATATTTACCCTCAAAGTTCAATGATGGAAGAAGGTTGTATTTTGCAGAATACGTTCCGAGGATCCTGTTACGGTTATTGGTGTCTTCTATCTTCCAGACATTGTAAATAGGATTTTCTGTTTCATTCTGCCATACATTGGAAATAAAGTTGTAAGGCTGTCCGTCGGGATTCGGAAAGCTGAAGTCGACATTGGGCTCCGACATAAGCACGTTAAAGAAGATACCACCATTATAATAGCTTGCTCCACCCGGATCCTGGGTATATGATTTGATATACAGGTTTGTAGCTGAAACTGATAGTTTGGGAGATATCTTATGATCCACATTGAGCCTGAAGCTGTTTCTCTTATAACCGTCGGTTTCAATGAGAAGACCTGATTGTACGTTATTCTCAAATGAAACAAGGAAATTAGTTTTTCCAAGGTTGGATCCTACAGAAACATAATTTGTGTAGAAATCATTCCCTGCAAATATCATTTCTTCATGATCATAGATGGTCTTGAAGGGATTATCCATATACTGGTCTGCTTCCAGATGGCGTGCACCTGAAATAACTGCTTCAGTACCATAGTAATCTGCCGGGTAAACAACACCGTCATATTTTGTATATGAGTAACTGTCCTGATCATCAGCCAGTACATAGGCATGGTGTGTGGCAAGGTCATATTTCTTTGCCAGCTGGTTGAAGCCATATTCATTTCTTACGATGACTTCTGTCCGGCCTTCCATAAGGGTATTACCACGGCGTGTTGTAACTGCGATAACACCGTTACCGGCACGTGATCCGTAAAGTGCGGATGCGGATGCTCCCTTGACAACTTCGATAGACTCTATGTCATCGACGTTAATATCACTGAGGGTTCCTTCCATTATGGCACCATCAAGAATGATAAGAGGTGCCTGTGAACCAGTTATCTGTGTGGCACCGCGGACAAGTATTGTAGCGGCACTTCCGGGTTCACCGGTTGAGTTAATAACTGACAGACCTGCAACTTTCCCCTGCAGTGCAGATGATGCAGATCCTGCAGTAACCTCCTTGATCCTTTCAGCATCAACCCTTTCAACTGATACTGCCATTTTCTTCTTGGGAGTTCCGGCTGCAACACCGGTTACAATAACTTCGTCGAGGTTCAGTAAGTCCTGCGACATCACAACGTCAATTACACTCTGACCGTCGATGTCAATCTCCTGTGTTTTCATACCTATAAAGGTGAATATAAGAGTATTGGCATTTGGTGGTACGTTGACGGTATATTCGCCGTTAATATCCGTATAGGCACCAACTGTAGTACCCTGGACAACGACTGAAACACCGGGAATTGGTCCTTCCCCCTCTACGTCAGAGGTAACCGTACCTGTAATGACTCTTGTTTGTGCAAGGAGTACCGAAGCACCTGTAAACACAAACAAAACAATAAACAGAATTAGTCTCTTCATACGATTTAGTTTTAGTTTAAGTAGTAACAAACGCTGCAAAAATAACAATTTGAATTTTATTACCAAAGGATATAGATTTTTTTTTGGATATTAAAACCTTATATTACATTTTGTTAATGAATGATTTAACAGTGTGTTTCCGTCTACACTTCACTTCGATGGCGATCCCCTGAGTACCGCCAAAAAGAAAAAACTGCCTCCCAGCGTTCCGCAAAATGCCGGAGGCATTAATTGATATTCATTAATACCAGGATCTCAATAAGCCACAAAGTGGCTATACTGCCGCTAACCCTACAGTAAAACCCCGGAGAGCCTGCCCCGATTTATCGGGGGGTTTAATAAAGAAATGGGATTGCCGTCGTCGCAAGCTCCTCCGGCGATCCCTGGGGACCGCCGAAAAGAAAAAGCTGCCTCCCGGCGTTCCGCCGGTGTGGCAGCATAATTTTACAATTCACTTATAAAAGCAAGCTTTAAACGGTAATTATAAAATTATGCTGCCCCGCCATTCTGGCGAGGCAGCTTTTTCTTTTCGGGTGGAAGATGGGATTCGAACCCACGACCTTCGGAACCACAATCCGACATTCTAACCAACTGAACTACATCCACCGTATAACGGATTGCAAAATTAATCCCAAAATTCTTATTCACAAAATTTTGGTTTACTATCTTTGATCCGTTTTACAGAAAATTTATCTTAATAACAATAAGCCCGGCAGAAAATTGTTATAAACAGAATTGTTAATGTTTACCCATCAGGATTGAAAAAGCTTAAATTTGTTGATAATATATCGGGACTTCAGATATTTCATCTGCTGAAATTTGTCATTTTCCTGATCATCAGTATAGTTTTTACCAAAAGCCATCTGACACGTGCAGAAATAGGAAAATGGGAAATGTTCCTGTTTATTGCGGGTCTTATCAGTTTTTTCTGGGTGACAGGAATCATCCAATCCCTTCTTCCCCTTTATCATCGAAACAAAACATACAGGAAAATAGGTGATAATGGTACAGGCAAATCACCGGAGATATTCAATGCATTCCTGTTACTCTGTTTATTCAGCCTGATATTTTTTATTCTCGGCCACTCTATCAAAAATTATTTTTCAGTCTTTCATTTTTCGGGTAATGTTCCCTATCTGAACCTGCTGCTTCTTTACATGCTTTTAAGCAGTCCAGTCTGCCTGATTGAATACATTTACCTGCTGAATAACAGGGCACACCGTATTTTTCAATATGGCCTCTATACTTTCAGTGCCCAGCTCATTTTTGTTATTACACCTGTACTATTGGGGAAAGACATATTATGGTCAGTATACGGACTGCTGGCGATTACTGGTGTAAGATGGGTCTGGCTTATGATATTGTTGCGCAGGTATAGTGAAATGACTGTTTCATGGAAATTCATGAAGGAACACCTTTATCTGGGCACCCCTCTTATCCTGACAACCCTTATCAGCGGATCAGCACAATATATAGATGGAGTGATAGTGTCGGCAGTATATCGCGATCCTGCAATATTTGCATGGTTCCGTTATGGAGCCAAGGAATTTCCCCTTGTCCTGCTATTGGCTAACGGACTCAGCAGCGCCATGCTCCCTGAATTCTCGACACGCTCCATGATGAAGGCATCCCTTTATAAGATTAAGGTTAAATCAAAAAGACTAATGCACCTTTTGTTCCCCATAACAATGGTGATAATGTTGTTTGCCAGATGGTTCTACCCGCGCATCTTTAATCCCGATTTTCAGAAGAGTGCTGATGTTTTCCTGATCTATACCCTTTTGATAATTCCAAGACTGGTATTTCCACAGACAATTATCGTGGGAAGAAAACGAACCCATATAACAATGATTGCAGCAATACTTGAACTGGTTCTGAACATACCTTTAAGTCTGCTGATGATAAAATGGGGTTATAACATTGTAGGAGTAGCTCTTGCCACATTTATTGTATATACAGTTACAAAGATATATCTTGCCGGATATGTATGGATTAAAATGAAAATAAACCCTACTGAATATATTCCAATGAAAATATATTTCCTTTACTGTACATTATTAACAATACTCTTTGTCCTTATCGACCACAGGATAATTGATATACATTAAACAGGCTATAGGCGACGGGCATCAGGCGACAGGCATCAGTGAAAAATTGTATATTTGTATTACCGGGGAAGGATTAGTATAGTATAAAAATCACAAGATAACAGTATAATGAAAATAATTGAAGTCCTTAGCCCTCCAGACATTAAGGAATTTCATGATTTCCCCAGGCGATTGTATAAAGATGACCCGTACTGGATATCTCCTCTTGATTCTATGGTTGAAGGCATTTTTGATCCTGAGAAAAATACTGCCCTCAAAAGGGGTATGGCAATACGGTGGCTTCTTGTTGATGATTCAGGAAATACATCGGGACGGATAGCGGCATTTATCGATGAAGTAAGGTCATCAGCCCAGAAACAACCGACGGGTGGAATAGGTTTTTTCGAAGTTGTTGAGGATAAGGAGGCTGCATTCCTGCTTTTTGATACAGCAAAAGAATGGCTCACATCTCAGGGTATGGAAGCAATGGACGGACCTATTAACTTCGGTGAAAATGATAATTACTGGGGCCTGCTTGTGGATGGATTTATGCAGCAGGGATTCGGGATGCCGTACAATAAAAAATATTACATAGATTTCTTCGAATCCTATGGATTCAGGAATTATTTTGAGCAATATTCATATCACAGGACTGTACGTGGTGATGATAATAAAATCGAAAATTTTCCTGAGCGTATCATGAAAATTGCCGAATGGCTCTCCAAACGACCAGGGTACTCTTTCCGCCATTTTGAGATACGGAACAGGGGAAAATATTTCAACGATATATGCGAGATATATAATTCTACATGGACTTATCTCAAGGAAGATTTCACACCCCTGGAACCATCCATTCTCGAGGAATCTCTTGGCAAGGCCAAACCCATACTTGATGAAGAACTGGTATGGTTTGCTTATCTCAACAACAAACCTATAGGATTTTTTGTACTCATCCCTGATTTTAACCAGATACTTAAACATATGAACGGGAAATTGAACCTTTGGAGTATGATTAAGTTTCTGTACTATAGAATGACAAATGAAATTACCAGGGTGAGAGCCGTTGCAGGTGGTGTTGAACATACACACCAGAATACCGGAGTGGAATCGGCAATATTTTACCAGTTATACCAGGTATTCAAGCGTAAAAAATGGCTGAAGGAAATGGAACTATCATGGGTGGGCGATTATAATCCAAAGATGCTGGCAATTTATGAGGCACTCGGAGCAAAAAAAGCAAAAACTCATGTTACATACAGATATTTAATGAACAAAAAGTTACAATTCACAAGATATATTGATGAGTTTGCTCAAAATGAGGATAACAAGAAATCCTGAATATCTGCCGGGTATACGAGATTCCCCCTTTGCTGAAGCTGCCCCGGAAAAGGTGTGCATAATAAGCTGATTATTAGCTGGATATACGAGATTCCTCGCTACGCTCGGAATGACATAGCTGTAGGGTAGTAAGTGGGGAGGGGCGGCAAATTGGACGGGCCAAA
>Ga0272441_10007884_pt1 | contig 17125 bp, 16 predicted proteins | sample SSMProp6N_FD_193582 | JGI IMG/M metagenome (GOLD analysis project Ga0272441, IMG submission 193582) | Marine sediment archaeal communities from Little Sippewissett salt marsh, Falmouth, MA, United States - SSM-Prop-6N | ecosystem: Environmental > Aquatic > Marine > Wetlands > Sediment ...
TGCTTCCCGTGAGACCGGGGCGGCATCCGCAGCGTAGCGCCAAGAAGAGCTCCTCTCAACTCCGCTTCCAGCGGTACAGGAAGCGCATCTGGGCTTAAGTCAATGACAGTGCCCGTCAAGGGGGAGGGGAAGGAGCGGATCTACGCGTGCTGTCAGTCAAGTCTTCGTGAAGAAGTGGAATGAGATCTCCGCGTGTTGCTCTCCCTCTCCCCCTCGCGGGAGAGGGACGCCGCTTCCTCGGTCCATGTGATCAAGGAAGGGGAGGGTGAGGGGGGCGCGGCCGGGCGGTCGGAGCCCGCTCTCCGAAGGACGTAGCGTAATGCCACAGCGGATTCTGAGGTGTCTGTGGCGCACCCCCACCCAGCCTCCCCCGTCAAGAGGGGGGGGAGGGGAAGGAGATGCCCGTACGCGGTGCTCTGTCCCATCGAGCAGGAGAGGAAGAAGCGGACCGCAGCGTGTTGTTCTCCCTCTCCCGTGGGGAGAGGGAAGCCGCTTCCTCGGTCCATTCGGTCAAGGAAGGGGAGGGTGAGGGCGACGACTAGCCGCAGCTGCCGCAACCGACGACGTTGACCTTCTGTGGAGGCGACGATTTGGTGCCGCCGTCGTTGTCGACGACGGTTAGGACCACCACGGGCTGCCAGCTGCTGCCTTCTAGCAGGGCGTACTCGTGTTCGACGATCATCCCCTCGGCGGTTGCCCCATCACCGAACGACCAGATGTACTGCACGATCTCCCCGTCCGGATCGTATGAGTCGGACGCGTCGAACTCGACGGGCTGGTTGTCGCCAACCCAGTACTTGTCGATCTCGAACGACGCGATCGGTACGCGGTTCAACGCCTCGACGGAGCGGGTCCGTGCCCCCGTGTGGCCTTCGGAATTGGTGACGACGAGCGTTACGTCGTAGATACCCTTTTCGGTGTACGTATGCGTGACGGTGACGCCGGATGCGGTCTCACCATCGCCAAGATCCCATGCGTACGACACGATTGCGCCGGTTGGGCTGGTCGATGCGCTGGCGTTGAATGTCACCTCAAGCGGTGGGTAGGCGAACAGAGGCGTTGCCGTGAACTCGGCGCGCGGTCCGACGACAGGTTCACATGCAGCGAGTAACAGCACCACACCCAGTAGTCCGAGAACGGTCGCTACGATACGAGTCGCTCGACTACGTCTCTTGTTCCCCGTTGGGGTCGTCCTTGTTGTTGCCCTTCGTATGCTTGGCACCCGCATCCTTCTCTTCATCCTCATCATCCTTCCCGGAGGCCTTGAGCGCCTCATGAATCGCTTCCAAGCGAGCGGCCACACGGCCGAAGATCGATTCTTCCGGATATGTGCCGTCATCGTGAGGTACGCCGGCAGGGGTGCCGGTTAGAAGCTCGATCCCTTCTTCGACCGTCGACACGGCATAGACATGGAACTTCCTGGTCCGAACCGCCTCGACGACCTCTTCGCACAACATCAGATTGTCGATGTTGGCGCTGGGAATCAGGACGCCCTGGTTCCCGTCGAGTCCCTTGGCCTTGCAGACATGGTAGAACCCTTCGATTTTCTGATTGACCCCGCCGATTGGCTGGATCTCGCCCTTTTGATTCACCGAACCGGTGACCGCGAGGCCTTGACGGATCGGCGCATCGGCAAGCGCCGACAGGATGGCGTAGAGCTCGGTGCTTGACGCACTGTCGCCATCGATCATTGAATAGCTCTGCTCGAATGCGAGGCTGGCGGAGAACGACAGTGGCCGGTCCTGTGCGAACCGTTCGCCGAGGAACCCCTTGAGGATCATGATCCCCTTGGAATGTGTCTTCCCTCCGAGCTTCGCCTCTCGCTCGATATCGACTAAGCCCGACTTGCCAGCATGCACGGTGGCTGTGATCCGGGACGGTTTCCCGAACGCGTAATCGCCCATCTGCAGGACCGCGAGACCGTTGACTTGCCCGGCGCGCTCCCCCTCGGTATCGACGAAGATCGTTCCGCGCTCGATCATCTCGCGCAGCTTCGTGTCGATCCGATCGTGACGGAAGTCGCGCTTGTCAAGCGCCTGGACCACATGATCTCCGGAGACGCGGTCGGCGCCGTCGGAACGAGCCCAGTATGCCGCCTCCTTGACGATCGAGACCAGATTGCCGAACTGGCAAGAGAGCTTCGTCTGATCTCCGGTTAATTCGGTTGCGTACTCGATCATCCTCGCGACGCCGGACGGCTCAAACGGAAGCACCGATGGATCTTGGGTGCAACACGCCCCGAGGAACCGTGCCATGTCCTGTTCCCGTTCGGGGGTGCGGTCCATCTCGGTGCCGAAGTCGGCCTTCACGTTGAACAGCTTGGCGAAATCCTCGTCGTAGTGGTGAAGTAGCTCATAGATGTACGGATTGCCAATGATGACGAGCTTGATCCGGAACGGCACCGGTTCGGGGCGGAGCCCTTCGCTGGTCGAGTAGCCCATCATTTGCAGCGGGTCCTCGATGTGGATCTCTCGTCGTTTGATCGCGATCTTGAGTGCCTCCCAGCTGACGCCGAGGCGGAACAGGTTGTTCGCGTTGAGCACGAGATATCCGCCGTTTGCCCGATGAAGCGAGCCGGGCTTGATCATCGTAAAGTCCGTGACGGCTACACCCATCTGCACGCGGCGTTCAATCGCCCCAAACAGATTCGGATACGTCGCATTCTGCTCGACGACCACCGGCGCGCCGACGGTCTTCGCGTTGTCGACGAGTACGTTGACGGCGTATTTCTTGAACGGATCCGCCTGCGGGACCGGGAACGGGAACGGCGTCTTCTTTGCTGTGCCGCCGTTCTGGAAGCTCTCAAGGTTCTCCGCGACGTCCTGCTTGACCGATTCAAGGAACGAAACGACCTTGTCGAGTCCTTCGTACCGTCCCTTCAGTTGCACGAAGTGCGGCTCGATCATGAACAGGACCGCTTCCTTCGCCAGCTTCTTGATCTCCACCTCACGCTCTTCGTCCAGTCGTGCGACATCCTGAAGCTGTTCCTTGACTACGATTTGGACTTGCCCTTGATTTTCGCGGATCTCGTTGCGTTTCTCCTCGGGCAGGGCATCGTACTCTTCTTGGCTGAGCGGCTCGCCGCTCTCATGAAGCGGCAGCGTGTTGATGCCGATCGGTGTGCGCTGGACGGCGAAGCCAAGTTCGCGTGCCTTCGACTCCATTTCCTCAAGCAGGGTCGTCCGTCGCTCGCCGAACCGATCGTGGATCTTCTTGCTGCGTGCCTTGAATTCATCCGACTCGAGGAGCTTGGGAATCTCCCGTTTCAGTCGGTCGATGTGGCTCTCCAGATCGGTCCGCAGCTGGCATCCCTTTCCGGCGGGGAGCTCCAGGAAGTGAGGGCTGTAGGGGTTCTCGAAATTGTGCACGTAGCAGAGGTCGGGCGGCTGCGGTTCGTCCGCACTGGCGCGAGTGAGGAAATGCTCTACTGCGGACATCTTGCCGGTACCCGGATCTCCGGCGACATAGATGTTGTACCGATTCTTCGCATCCTTGATTCCAAGCCCGAGCTTCAGCGCTTCGATGGCGCGTTCCTGTCCGATAATCCGATCAAGCGGCTCGAGTTCGGCGGTTGACTTGAATCCAAAAGCTGTTGCATCGCATGTGTACCGTAACTGTTGCGCGTCAAGCTCTTTGACCATGCTCCCCTCCTTGGTCTAGGATTCTATCGCAGATGTTCACATCGGTTCAACGGGGGATTGCGATTGGGTTGCTGCTTTCCTCCTTCCTATGGGTGGTTGTTCATGGAGCGCCGGCGACGGTGCTGCCCGTGGTCGATCGGTCGGGAGGCAACGCATACTGCGAAGCCGTGTCGGCAGCAATCGATGCGGCTGAGTGCTCGATCGAGCTGTTGCTCTCGAGCGGCCGCGTAGAGGACGTCTTGCTTTGGGATGCGATTGTTGCTGCATCGGACCGAGGCGTCTCGGTTCGTGTGCTGCTCGATGCAAGCGACTGGGCACCGGAAATCACGGAGGGGAATCGGCAGGTCGTCTCGTACTTGATCGAACGGGGGATCGATTGCCGGTTTGACGATCCCGGCGTGACGACCCACGCGAAGCTCGCCGTGATCGATCGCGCTGTCATCGTGCTTGGGTCGACGAACTGGAATCGATACGCGCTTCGCGAGCACGTGCAGGCCGATGTGATCGTCCGAAACGAGCTGATTGGCGAGTTGTTCGCGGAGTACTTCGATCGGATCTGGGAGGAACGGCTGCCGGTGGACGGGGTGGAGATCGACTTCGGAGATCTGCTGTCGGATGTGCCGACGATGGTTCCGTTGCCGGATGGTCCGGGAACAGCGCTCAGCGCGTCGCTGCTGCTGGAGCTTCTTCCGCATGCACGAGAGTCGGTACACGTGTCCATGTACCGCATGTCGATCTACCCGAACTACCCGGGGAGCGTTGCCAACAAGCTCGTCGATGAGTTGATCCTTGCGGCGGCCCGTGGACTGGATGTTCGTGTCGTGCTGGATGACTGCAGCTTCTACGCGGATTCGGCCGATGCGAATCTCGCGACGGCGATCTACCTGTACCAACATGGGATCGAGATTCGATTCGATGCGCCGGAGATGACGACGCATGCGAAGCTCATCGTGATCGACGGTGAGTCGGTCGTGGTCGGGTCGACGAACTGGAACTACTACTCGCTGGAGCGCAACATCGAAGCTGGCGTGGGACTGCTGTGGATGCCGCACGTTGCGAAGTCGTTCGATGCATTCTTCGAGGCGGTGTGGGCGGCCGGTCGCCCGATTACCCCATAGCGGCTATTCAGGCTCGACCGAATGCATCACCCGTTTGTTGCAGACGGGGCAAGCCCATTCGATCTCTCCCGACCACGGGCTCCAACGAACCGGGAGCATCGACACGCCGCACTCGGGGCAGGGCAACAGGGTGATCGCGGCGGGGACCGCCCCACCCTCGGGACCGGTCGTAATCAACTGCCCGGGCTCGGCCATGACCAGCGGGACGGGGTCAGGCATGGAGAGCGTGACGGTGTCATGCATGCCGGCGATATTGACGTCACCGGCGAGCTCAATCCGAATCCCGCGGCGTCCGATGCCGGCCAGCACGATGAGGATCCCGAGTAGCAAGCAGGCGCAGGCGATCAGGCTGAGGGTCTGTACGGTCCGGTTCATCGGTTTCCTTCCAGTGGCTGTGGATGGTGGATGTCGTGCATTGTAGTCGAACTTCTTCCTAGTTGCCGCAGCGACGGACGAGCAACGTCTTTCCGTCAACCTGCTCGACGCGGACCGCCTGGCCAAGCTCAATCGCTCCCTCGATCGATCGGGCGGTCCAATACTCGCCGTGGATGAACACCGAGCCGTTCGGATTCAATCGGGTTCGGGCGGTCCCTTCAGTGCCGATGAGTCCGAGGGTTCCCGTGACTGGACGCTTCCGCTGGATCATCAACCCCTTGGAGAGGATGAAGATCGAACCGGCCGCGCATACGCCGACGACGGCCAGGATCGTCCCTAACGACAAGCCGATCGACTGGTCGGGTATGTTGAATAACGTCAACGAGCCGGCGAGCAACCCGACCACTCCACCGGCGGTGAGGATGCCGTTGGTCGGCGTGAACGCATCGAGCACGATCAGCGCCATTCCGAACAGGATCAGCGCGACGCCGGCGATGTTGACCGGGAGGATTTGAAGCCCGAACAACGCGAGCAATAGGCAGACCCCGCCGGCGGCGAGCCCGAAGCCGATGCCGGGGTGGAAGAACTCGTAGATCAGGCCGTACAACCCGAGGATGAACAGGACGTAAACGATGTTCGGATCGGCAAGAAGACTGAGCAGTCGCTCACGAAGCGTCGAGCGGATCTCTACGATGACGGCTTCGCCGGTGTAGAGGGTTCGTCCGTCGGCAAGGCGGAAGCCGTCAAGCGCGGCAAGCAGTGCAACCGTGTCTTCGGCGACCAGATCGACGACGCCCTGTTCCAGCGCCTCGGCGGCGCTAAGCGCACTGGAATGGAGGACGGCCGACTCGGCCCAATCAACGTTGCGGTTCCGTTGCTCGGCAATGGCTCGAGCGAACGCGGCGGCATCGTTAGCGGCCTTGTCGATCGATGTATCTTGAGTTCCCTCCGGTGTATCCCCTCCGAGCAGGTTCACCGGATGGGCGGCGCCGATGTTCGTTCCCGGCGCCATTGCGGCGACGTCGGCCGCAATGGTTAGGAAGACACCTGCGGACGCAGCGCGTGCTCCCGACGGCGAGACGAAGACGACGATCGGCACGATCGACGAGAGCTCCGCGGCAACGATGTCGCGCATGGATCCTTCCAGGCCTCCCGGGGTATCCAGCTCGATCAGCAGGAACTCGGCCGCCTGGGCCTCCGCCTCACGGATTGCGCGGAGCACCATGTCGCGGCTTGCCGGGTTGATCGATCCGTCGAGCGACAGGCGGAGAATCCCCCCGGCTTCGGCGGCCACGGAGAGTCCGATCACCGCAGCCCACAGCCCAATCATCGCAAGCCACCTTCTGCGCATGCTCATCGTCCCAGTATAGGCCGAAGTCGGTCCCCTGTGGAACGCGAAACGTGTGGAGTGTGCTGTTGTACGCGGTTCGGTGTACGATCATCGTGGGTTTAGCGTGTTGGAATCGGCGCTTGGCGCGTCAGGAACTTGGCATCCGACGGAGGTCGATCACAATGGATGGCATCGGACAGGAGTTCTTGGAGAAGACGAGATACCGGCAACTCTCTCCATCGGAACAGGAACGCGGGCTTCCGCAACCTCCGCTGCAGGTTGCTCTGGGAAGCGGCCGACGGATCGAACTGCCGGACCCGAGGACGCTCGACGTGACGCTGGATCTTCGAACCGCAATCGAGAACCGACGAAGCTTGCGCGAATACAGCGATGCCCCGCTGTCCCTCGAAGAGCTTGCGATCCTCCTTCACGGCGTGCAGGGCGTGAAACGAACGGTTCCGGAGCGTGCGACGTTTCGCACCGTCCCATCGGCTGGCGCGAGGCACGCATTCGAGACGGTTGTATGGGCGAACCGCGTCGATGGGCTCGAACCCGGAATGTACCAGTACCTGGCGATCGAGCACCAGCTGATGTCCCTCGATTGTCCGGCGGAGGCTATCGACCGACTGGTGGAGGCCTGCCTCGGGCAGCGGTTCATCGCCGAAAGCGCGGCGACGTTCGCCTGGATCGCCGACCGACGCCGAATGGCCTGGCGGTACGGCGAGCGTGGTGTGCGTTATCTGGTCCTCGATGCGGGACATGTCTGCCAGAATATGTACCTGATCGCCGAGGCGCTCGGGGCAGGGGCGTGCGCGATCGGCGCATTCGATGATGAGCGACTCAACGAGCTGGTCGGCCTGGACGGCATCGATCGGTTCGTCGTCTACCTTGCGTCAGTCGGGAAGCGGGAACCCAGCTGAGTCTGAGATCATCGATATCCGGTGGCAGGGGAAGCGCCGTGCCCTGGCTGCCGTAGCTACAGACAGACGTTTCCTCCACCGCAGCCGCCACCGGAGCCACCGAGATGCACGGTGAAAGAGTGAACGATCGACGTCGTCGCACCGGCGTTGTCTTGGATGGTCAGTCGAACCGGATACACATCCGGTGTCTCGTAGGCATGTCCAACACGGGTCCCTCGCGCCGACTCCCCATCGCCGAAATCCCAGATGAAGTCGATCAGTTCGCCATCGGGATCGAACGATGCCGATGCATCAAACAGGATCCACTCCCCCACCACCGGCGAATCGCTGGAGAATCGGCAGCTGGCGAGCGGCGGCGTGTTCTCGACCGTGACGATGATCTCCGCCTTACCGGTGAGCCCGGTTTCATCGGTCACGCACAACCGGATCGTATAGGAGCCCGACTGCTCAAACAGATGCTCGGTATGGATGCCGGTCTCCGGCTTGTCGATGGAAGCGGCCCCACACTGCCAGATGTACTCCATGATCGTGCCGTCATCGGAAGATCGCGAGGCATCGAGCTGCACGCGAAGCGGAGCATGACCGCGAACCGGGTCGGCGTCGGCGACAGCGACCGGTGCCGAGTTCGACCCGATCCCATCGAAGAAGCTGCATCCGCTGAGAGCAACGACCAAACCTAGAGCGATCCATGCAAGCGTACGTCGCATCCGAGAAACCTCACCTCCGTTGTCGTGTCTGGTGCGTGTCCATTGTGAAACGAAACGCGGGTGGGCGCGCGCCCCGCTGCCCGAACCACGTGAGACGCCGGATCCCGAATCGAGAGAGACAGTTGGCTCATCCGTTCGTGCACTGCTTCGCCCGACTCATCGATCGGGCGCGCATGTGGTTCCGAGAGGAAAGACGCGATACGATCCCGGCGAGGAAGACATGACGGAAGATGGCATCATGGGGCGGATCGAGGGTTCGGGCAGGATGATCGACGCGGGGCTGTTTGCTCGATACGCCGAAATGGATCCCGAGCGGTGGCGACAGCTAGTCGGGCAGCAGGTTGTCCCCTCCGATCCCCGGCTGGGTACCGCACAGGTCGAAGATGTTCGCTGGGGAAGCTGCTGCGACCACGTGTCGCCGTATCTTCAGGTGCGTGTGCGGCATGCAATGCATGGCGTCGTGACCTTCCGGGCTTGCTCGTTCAGCGATCATCACCGGTCTGTTGCCGTTCCGGAGGAGATCCGAGAGCTGATCCACGCCTGTTTCGAGCGTGCAATGACCCCGGACGAGCGGGAAGCAGTGCTGACGGAGCATTCGCGCGCGTTGAGGGAGGCGAGCGATCGGCGAAGGGTCGAGCGAGCGAACGACCTGAAACGGCGAGCGATCGATCGGAAAGGCGCCAAAGCGCCTCCTCGGACCTAGGCGCCGTCGACGGCGACAAGAAGGATCTCAGCCGCAATCCGTGCGGCATCGCCGCACACCGCAGCACACGCCGCCGGACCTTCCGCGGCGATCCATCGCTCTCTGTTCGATGGGTTGTCACTACACCAACCAACGGTTGCCTTCTGCACCTCATAGCAGCGAGTACTCCCGAACCGATTGGTGAACTGCGCCACAAATTCCTCCGCGGCGGCTCGTGCTGCCTGGTGGCTCGCGGTGTCTTGGATGCTTGCCGAGCCGAGCGCATAGCCGATTGCTATCAGCGCGCCAAGCACAGCTCCACACGTCTCGCCGGTGCTGACAATGCCCCCGGCAAGCGTCGTCGAGGCCGCAAGGAGCGCCGGGGCTGGCAGTTCCAGGTGCGTCTGCAGTGCCCAGAGGGTGGAGCGGCAGCAATTGCTGTACGCGCGAAGGTTGTTGAAGGCGGTCTTGGCGATCACATCGAGCTGCTTCGCACGCAGCTCGGATTCGTCTGCACTGCCGTCATACAAAGCCTGTTCTATGGGTCCGCTGATCTGGGTGACAAACTGATCCAATCTGGTCACGATACCCCCCTGTGTTGGTGGGGGAAAGCCTACACAATGATAGGGCGCAAGGCCACCGATCGGCTAGCTGAACAGGGCGAAGGCACCGCGTGCAAGGAGCGCCACCACGAGGGCGATGGCGGTGGTGCCGACAACGATCAATCCGGTCTGGCAGGCTCCGAACTCCCGCCGGAGCACTGCGATCGTCGCGATGCACGGGACGTAGAACAGGACGAACAGTGCATAGGTCATCATCTGGCCGGAGCTCAGGACAGCGGTGAGCTGTGTCGTACCCATCGCCTGGAACAGCATGACGAGCGAAAGCTCCTTGCGGAACACGCCGAATACTAACGGGATCCCCAATACAGCGGGCAGTCCGAGGCTCCATGTGACCGGTCGTGCAATCAGGTTTAACGCGTCGTTCCACTGAACGTAGTCCAGCAAGCTCATCACCAAGCTCCCGATGACGAGGATCGGCATGGCGTAGCGAAGGAACTCATGCACGCGTAGCCAGACCTTCGCTCCGACCACGTGCGCGGAAGGGACCTTGTAGGAGGGAATCTCGAGGATCAGTCCCGGCGTGACCCGAGGCAGCAGCACGGTCAACAGCTTACCCATGGCGGCGATCACGACGATGTTGATAATGTAGATCAGAAAAGCATAGTGTGGGCCGACGAAGTAGCCGATCAGGCCATAGATGATCGTTGTTCGGGCGACGCAGGGGACCATCACCGAGAGCATTGCGGTCACGAATCGATCGCGCTTCGAGTCGAGAATCCTCGTTGCCATGACTGCAGGAACGCTGCAGCCGTAGCCGAGAATGAACGGGATGACCGACTTCCCGTGCAAACCGATCCGGTGCATCAACCCATCAATCAGATAGCCGGCTCTCGGAAGATAGCCGATGTCCTCAAGCAGTGCGAGACCGATCAGAAACGGAACGAGGTACGGAAGAACGATCCCCAAGGCTCCCGCAACGCCTTGAACGACTCCTTGGACGGCGAAGAACGCCAGGCTGGTTTCGGGGAGCATCGTTGCGATCCACGCAATGGCGTGGTCGAACCCTGCGAGCAGCGGTCCTTCGAGGAGTGTTCCGACCTTGAACACGGAGAGGAACAATGCATAGAGGATACCGCCGAGCGCGATCACGCCGAGCACCGGGTGCATGAGGAAGCGATCGATCCGATCACGCAGGCTTCGGATCGGTGTGCCGACCGTTGCGACCTGCTCGAACAGCTCCATTCCTGCGCTGTGGCGTTCGGCTGAGAGGGCGCTTTCTCCGGTACGTCCTCGTTGAGCGACCAGCGACGCTTGAAGCGAGGACGAGACATCCAACAGAGCGGGGGCTTCCGCCTTCGCGTGTTCGACGAAGAACGGATCTCCCTCTAACAGCTTGATCGCCGTGAGTCGAGCATTGGAGAGCGCTTTGCCGCGAGGCTGACGCCCCACCTCCTGCGCGAGTGCATCGATCGCGCTTTCGACATCCTGGCTGTATTGCACCGGCGGGGCGACGGCATGCCTTCTCGCGACGCCGGCCGTTGCGACCGCAGCTTCCATGACCCCAACGCCACGGACGGCTACCGCGGGGATGACCGGGATACCGAGCTGCTTGCTCAGTGCATCGGTATCGACGTCGATCCCTTTTCGGCGTGCTTCGTCAATCATGTTAAGGCAGAGGACCATCGGGATGCCGAGCTCCAGAAGCTGAAGCGTCAGCTCCAGACTGCGAGAAAGGAGCGACGCATCGACGACGTTGAGCACCGCATCGATCGGCTCGTTGATCAAGAAGTTCCTTGACTCTGCCTCGGCCTCATCGAGCGAGGTGAGCGAGTAAATGCCAGGAAGATCGATCAACTCGGCCCGCTGCCCGCCGATCAGCGTTTCGCTCTTCAGATATTCGACGGTTGTGCCTGGCAAGTTCGATGTGTTGGCTTTGTAGCCGACGAGGTGGTTGAACAGCGTGCTCTTGCCGCAGTTGGGCTGTCCGATAAGTGCAATTCGCAACGATCCGGAATGGGAACTGGACACCTTAGGCATCCTGACCTGACGTTGCGGAACGTTTCTTCGCGCAGTCTTTGCAGTACCCGATCAGTTCGAGGCGAACTCGTTGGACATCGAACCCCTTGGCTGTGGCCAGATCACGGATCGGTGCGGGAGACGGGACCTCAATCACACGCCCGCAGTCGCAGCAGACAAGATGGACATGATCATCCTGTTGGACCTCGTAGTGCCAATGACCCTCGCCGAGTCCGGACGCTCGGACCACGCCGAGTTCTCGGAGGAGGTTCAACGTACGGTAGACCGTTGCAAGCCCGATCCGAGGTTGCTGGTCGCGTGCAATCCGGTAGATCTCCGCGGCATCGAGATGTGGGTTCCGATTGATGATCCGAACCAGAAGCTCTCGTTCGGGAGTCACCCGCTTTCCCGCGGCGCGGAGACGTTCGATCGCCGATGAGTTGGGGGTCATCGGCGGAACCTCCTGTGACGACCAGGGTGGCCGCTTCGGCGTTCGAACCGATAGCCGAGTGCGGAGCCAGGCATCGTTCCATCCTGCGGTTCGACGAGAACATGGCGTGCGACCCCCCGCCCGAGCGCGACCTGCATGCCATGAATCTGTACGAGAAGTGGCCCATGGAAAGCGCCGCATCCAGAGAGGCAAACGGTGTCGCCAGGATGAATGCCAAGATGATTCAGCCTTCGTTGAAGTCCCAAGCCGGCTTGGATGCTGAGGACGCGTGCCGTCTGCCCGGGGCGTAGCTGATCGAGTGTCATAACGTAATGATAAAGATTCTCATTCTCGAAGCAAGCGGCCTCAACGTTGTCCGTCCCTCAAGGCGCAAGTATGCTCAACCTGTCGTGAAGGCACGAAATCGAGTCCAAGCCCTCTTCGATCGTCTCCATGCCGAGTATGGGCCCCAAGGGTGGTGGCCGTCGGAGAGCCGGTTTGAGATGATCGTGGGCGCCATCTTGACCCAGCGCACGGCCTGGCGCAACGCAGCGCAGGCCGTGCAACGGCTTGCGCAATCGGGATGGCTGTCCGTTGAGGCCATGCACGGTGTGCCGGTAGGGCACTTGGTGGAAGCGATCCGTGCTGCGGGCTTCTACCACATGAAGGCACGGAGATTGAAGGGCGTCGCACAGCATCTGATCGAGCAGCATGACGGCTCGATCGATAGGCTGTTCTTGTTGCCGACGGGTGTCCTGCGAGATGAGCTTCTCGGCTTGTCGGGGATCGGAGAGGAGACGGCGGATGCGATCCTTGTCTATGCGGCGCGCCGCCCAAGCTTCGTGGTTGACTCGTACACAAGGCGACTACTGCGTCGACTCGGGTGGATCTCCGGGAAAGAACCGTACGGGGAGCTGCGCGACCTGTTTCTCGATGCACTTCCCCCCGACGGAACGATGCTCGGCGAGTACCATGCGTTGATCGTGCAACACGGGAAGACCTGCTGTCGTGTGGCTCCGATCTGTCACGGATGTCCGCTTCGGTCGATCTGCCCGGCAGGTGAGGCGGTTCTTAAGGTGGAAGGCTGAAGGAAGGCGAGCGATGATCCGATTCGATCGATCCCGAATGAGATCCGGAACCGAGCGGAGCTTCGTGCTCGACCTGCTCGAACGGGGGCTGCGGGTGATCGATCCGGCCCGATCGGTTACCGATGCGATCGACTACGCCGCCGGACGGCTCCAGATCGGGACCCACATCTGCGACGTCTCGGGAAGACGGATCTGGATTGTCGCGATCGGCAAGGCCGCGGCGCCGATGGCCGAGGCAGTGACGAACCTTCTTGGTGCTGCGATTGCTGGAGGGATTGTCCTGACCCGCTACGGATACGGGGGCGACATCCGGATGCTGCGCGTTCTCGAGGCGGGGCATCCGATTCCCGATCGGAATGGCTCGAAGGCCGCGATGCAGATCGCGATGTTGGCCGACCGCGTAGCGCCGGACGATTTCGTGTTCTGTCTCGTGTCCGGTGGTGGATCGGCGCTCCTCGCCTCGCCGCCGCCGGGCGTCTCGGTCAACGACTTGGCGGCGCTGAACCGGCTCCTTCTCGAGAGTGGTGCTGCGATTGACCAGATCAACACCGTGCGCCGCCATGTCTCGACGCTCCAGGGCGGGCAGCTCGCGCGGCGGCTTCATCCGGCGAGGGTGATCACGCTGGTCTTGTCCGACGTGGTCGACGATCGGTTGGAAGCGATCGCATCCGGTCCGACCGTGGCCGATCCAACGGGCTTCGACGATGCGATCGACGTGTTGCAGCGGTACCGGATCTGGGAACGTTCGCCTCGGCCGGTCCGAACCCATCTGATGAGAGGCGTCGCGGGCGAGACTGCCGATACCGTGAAACCGGCCGATCCTGCGTTTCACGGATCAGTCGTGCGGATCGTCGGGAACAACGCGGCGTTGCTCGATGCCTTGGATGATGAAGCGCGGGCAGCAGGCTGCCGTGTGGTGAGAGCTGCCGAGCCGGTGACGGGCGAGGCGAGCGACATCGGTCGCGAGATGGCACAACGCGGGCTCGATCTTGCCGGGACGCGGACGGGGCGGACGCTATTCGTCTCCGGAGGAGAGACAACGGTGACGGTTCGCGGCACCGGGCGGGGCGGACGGAATCAGGAGCTCGCGTTGGCTGCGGCGTTGGCGCTTGAGGGCACCGAGGGGATCTGCGTTGCGGCACTGGCGACCGACGGATCGGATGGGGTGACCGAGGCCGCCGGCGCCATGGTCGATGGCGGATCGGCCGTGACTGCACGACGGGAGGGGATCGATCCTGCCGCTGCGTTGCGAAACAACGATTCCAACCGCGCTCTGGAAGCCTCTGGAGATCTGCTGCATACCGGAGCGACACGGACGAATGTGGCCGATGCGTACATCATGCTCGTAGGTCCGAGCGGAACGGATCGCTAGACGACGATCGACTTCCAGCTGCCCGAACGGAACTTCCACGCGGTCCCCGTAGCGATCAGCACCCAGTACACGCACTCGCCAACCCACGCGCCGACAACGCCCAGGGGCGTCCGCAGACCGAGGAAGTAGACGGTCGGGAGATAGCAGGCGACGCAGAGCAGTTCAACCAGCATAACGTAGCGCGTGTTTCCGGCGCCTTGGAGTGCCTGAGAGAGCACAAGTCCGATTCCGGCGAACCCCTGCACCAGACTGATCGTCATCAGCGGTAGACGGCCGACTTCAATAACTGTGGGATCGCTCGTGTAGATACGGAAAACCCACACCGGCGCAAGGAGAAACAGCAGGCCCACGAGCATCATCGACCAGGAGGAGAGCTTCACAGCCTCCCAGGCGAGCTGCTCGGCTCGATCCGGCTTCTCCGAACCGAGGTTCTGTCCAACCAGCGCCGCCGCGGCGGTTCCGAAACCGACACCGATCATGATGGTGAGGTTGTAGATCGATCGAATCACGTTGGTCGCAGCAAGCTCCATCGTACCGATCCGGGCGACGATGAGGAAGAAGATCGACCAGGCGCCGTGCGAGAGAACCCGCTGCGCGAACACCGGCGCCGAAAGCCGGACGATCGGATGGAACCATCGCGGAGAGAACAGTGGACGCCGAAACGCAGCGAAGCGATCTCGGTAGCCTGGCATCAGCAAGACGCCGATGTAGTAGAGTGTCCCGATGCCCGTTGCGATCGTCGATGCGATCGCGGCGCCCCGAATCCCCATCGCCGGAAACCCAGCTCGCCCGAAGATGAGCACGTAGTCAAGAAGGATGTTTGCCGCAGTCATCAGGACCGAGCCGATCAGTTGATGATGCGTCTTTCCGATTCCGGCGAAGAACCCTCTGGCGGTGAAGTTCAGCAGCATGAACGCCGCGCCGAACAGCCGATAATGAAGGTACACGCCCCCTGCGGCGAGCACTTCTGGATCGTTTGACGCAAGAGATGAGATGATTCTTCCGAGCCAAGGCGCTCCAAGTACGAGCGGAATGCCGAGTGCGAGTGAGGTGATCACGCCGGTGTTCAGCACCTGTCCGCATTGCGCGTTCTTCCCTTCGCCGAACCGCCGGGAGGCCAGGGCTTGCACGCCGATGCTCAGGCCCGAAATCGGAAACGTCACAGTGAAGAACAGCACCCCTGCAACCCCGGCGGCCGCCAGCGGCACGGCGCCAAGCCGTCCGAGCATTGCCGTATCGACGACGGTGAGCAGCGTGAACGTGAGTGTGCTGAGCGTGACGGGCGTCGCAAGACGAAGCACCTCCCGCGATAGCGAGATGTTCGGGAAGAGCCTCGCGATCGAACGCCATCGGTTCCGACCCTTTTCCATCGATGCGTCCCCTTGCCCGTAGTGCGTATTGCAGATGCCGCTGCCAGCGGCCTCGTACGGTTCAGAACCCCGATTCTCTCCGTGGGAATCGTAGGATGCAACGGCGGCAGCTAGCGCTTGATGATCGAGCCTTCCAGATCGAGGCTGGGCGGTATCCGCGGTGCCCGATCCCATTGCGTGAGCAGCACGCCAGCCAGCGTAACGATCGTGCCGACCGCCTTGGGTACGGTCAACAGAGAGCCGAGAAGAGCGATCTCGGCGATCAGGGTGACCACCGGAACGATATTCGCCGAAACGGCGACCTGCGTTGCCGAAAGGTAGGCAAGGGCATAGTGCATCGCGAGGAATGCGCCAGCCGAACAGAAGATCCCGAGAAACAGAATGTCGAGAACGGCAAACGTCGAGAGGTTCCCGAGCCAGTCAAGACCTTCGGTTGCCGCAAGCGGGCCAAACACGAGCAACGAGAACAGGAACTGATAGAACGTGAGCTGGAGTGGCGTGACCCGACGAAGCATGTCCTTGATCAAACTGGTTCGGGATGCTGCACAGACAACGGCCCCAAGAACAAGGAGATCTCCAACCAGCCCCGCGCCAGCATCACGCTGTCCGAAGCCGATCAGTACGAGGATGCCTGCGTAGGCACCAATGATTCCAACCGTCTTCCGCCACGTGATATGCTCCTGTCGACGCACAAAGGCGATCAGGTATACGGCGATCGGAATGGTGGCGATGATGATCGATACATGGCTTGGCTGCGTGTTGGCGACCCCGAACGTCTCAAACAAGAAGTAGCCAACCGGGCTCAGAACGGAGAGCCCTGCAAGCGCAAGCAGATCCTTCCCGCGTACGCGGAGCGCGGTATGGCGGAAGATGCCGACGACCCCAAGCAACAACGTGGCCAGTAGAAAGCGCACAAAAAGAAGCGAGAAGACCGGTACGGTGGCCAGCGCGTCCTTAATGGCGAGGAACGAGATTCCCCAAATCACCATCGCGGATACCAGGGCTCCGTAGACGCGGATTGCGGTCGATAGCTTCACATGACTCCTCTAGCCAGGCGCTCGGAGTCGCGGCTCGTCATCGCATGATCCTCGACTCCTGCGTGGCATCGTTGGCCGTAGGTTATCATCCAAGACGCGACGTTTCACAAGATGGTGTGGTGTGAGGTGAGGTGAGCAGCCATGGCTTCGACGATTGTCAACGAGAAGACGCTTCGCGATCTTGAGTTCGATCGTGTCAAGGAAGCGATCAAAGAGCATGCGTCCTCTTCGCTCGGTGAAGATGCGATCGATCGATTGTTTCCTACGGTCGATCGGGAAGCAATCGATCGTGGCATGGCCGAAGTCCTTGAAGGGATTGCATTTCTCGAGCGTCACGGGCGGTTCTCCCTTGGCGGCGTGCGAGATCTTGCGCCGGTGCTGCAACGGGCAAAGGAGAACGCATTCCTGGATGGAGAGGAGTTCCTCGACATTCTCCAAACGATCGATGGAACGCTGACCGTTCGTACGGCGCTTGG
>Ga0272441_10007885_pt1 | contig 17125 bp, 18 predicted proteins | sample SSMProp6N_FD_193582 | JGI IMG/M metagenome (GOLD analysis project Ga0272441, IMG submission 193582) | Marine sediment archaeal communities from Little Sippewissett salt marsh, Falmouth, MA, United States - SSM-Prop-6N | ecosystem: Environmental > Aquatic > Marine > Wetlands > Sediment ...
GCATAAATTCCCGCCTCCGTCTCGAAACGGACGGATCAGGTCCATTTTTCCTTTGACACCGGGCGTATCTTCGACTATGAAGCTGAGTGGTTTGGCTTCACTGCAGGTGAATTGCCCCGGGGGGGGATAGAAATCTCACAACAGACAGTATCCCTTTCCTTGTGGTTTCAGTACACCCGACACACAATCCAGGCACCAGGTTGTTTCCACCGTGAATCTCCTGTGCCATCCAGGAGCAGAGGATGAAGAAAGAATTCGACTGGTTCGACAAACCCGACAATCTCAAAAAGTTGCGGATTTTCAGCTACGTTCTCCTTGCCGTGAGTGTCCTGGCGGAGTTTCTCGTCCCCGCGCACGGCCCCCAGCACGCGTGGGACAAGATCCCGGGGTTCTATGCGCTGTTCGGATTCGTCATCTGCATGGCAATGATCATCGTCTCCAAGCTGCTCGGACAGTACTGGCTGAAAAAGAGTGAGGATTATTATGACAAGTAGCCTTCTGATTCCCGCGTTCATATTCTTCATCGGTGCCCTGATCCTCCTCGCCGTCAGAGGGAAAGCGAAACAGTTACTCATCCTCGCCGTACCCGTAATCGGTTTTCTGTTCATCGCCCGGCTCAGCCCCGAGGCGACGCTGACGCTTCCCTTCCTCCAGTACGAGCTGAATCCCCTCCATGTCGACAAGCTGAGCAAGGTGTTCGGCTATATCTTCTGCATCGCGGCCTTCGGGAGCTTCCTCTTCGCCCTCCACATCGAGGGAAAACTGGAGCACCTCTCCGCCCTCGTCTATGTCGGGAGCGCGCTGGGGGTGGTCTTTGCGGGAGATTTCTTCACCCTGTACATCTTCTGGGAGTTCATGGCCGTCGCGTCCGTGATGCTGATCTGGGCGCGCAAGACCAAGCGGGCTCTGGACGCCGGCTACCGGTACGTCCTCGTCCACATCGTGGGGGGGCTGGTCCTCCTCGCGGGGATCCTGCTCCACGTCCACGAGACCGGTTCTCTGGAGGTCGGACGGATACAGACACAGAACATCTCCTCCTGGCTGATCCTGATCGGCTTCATGCTGAACGCAGCGGTCCCCCCGCTCTCCGCGTGGCTCTCCGACGCCTACCCGGAAGGGACGGCCACGGGGAGTGTCTTCCTGAGCGCCTTTACCACCAAGACCGCCGTCTACACGATGATCCGCGTCTTCCCCGGGTGGGAGGTCCTGATCTGGCTCGGGGCCTTCATGACGATCTACGGGATCATCTACGCCATCATGGAGAACGACAGCCGGAAGATCCTCGCCTACAGCATCATCAACCAGGTGGGGTTCATGGTCTGCGGGATCGGGATCGGGACGACGATGGCGATCAACGGCGCCGCGGCGCATGCCTTCGCCCATATCATCTATAAGGGCCTCCTCTGGATGTCGGCGGGATCGGTCCTCTACATGACCGGCAAGACCAAGTGCACCGACCTGGGGGGACTCTACAAGACAATGCCCCTGACGCTCATCTGCTGCTGCATCGCGGCCGCATCGATCTCCGCCTTCCCGCTGACGAGCGGCTTCACGACGAAAACGATGATCCTCCAGGCCGCCACCAGCCAGCACCTGACCATCATCTACTTCATGCTCGAGGCGGCCTCGGCCGGCGTCTTCCTGCACGCGGGGATCAAATTCCCCTATTTCGTTTTCTTCGCCAAGGACAAGGGACTGCGGGTATCCGATCCGAAATGGAACATGCAGTGGGCGATGGTCTTTTTCGCCTTCCTGTGCATCGCGATCGGCGTCTATCCCGAGCCCCTCTACAAGATCCTCCCCTACCCCGTGGAATACCACGCGTATACCGGACTCCACGTGGTCAGGATGCTCCAGCTCCTCTTCTTCTCGGGACTGGCCTTCTTCGTCTTCCTGACGCTCCTGAAGCGGACGGAGACGATCACTATCGACACGGACTGGATATACCGCAAGGGGTCGCGGCTTGTGATCTCGGTCGTGACGGGAATCGCCGCCGGCATAGCCAGGCTGGGCGAGTATCTTTTCATACAGCAACTGCCCCGCCTCCTGGCCGCTTTCGGCAGGAGGCCGATCGGCATCTTCGCCGACGCCTACCGGAAAATGAGCGGGGAGAAAGTCCGTGCATCCACTCCGGAACCGGAGCTTGCCACGACCATCCCCGCGGGGGTCTCGGTCCTCTTTGCCATCGGGTTTCTGTTCATCCTCGCCTTCGTATTCACGATGGTGTTCAGATAACGTCCATACCGCTGAGACGCACAAAGCCCGGAGAGGAAATCCTCACCGGGCTTTTTCATACTATGGTGGCGGTGCAGGGAATTGAACCCCGGACACTACGGATATGAGCCGTATGCTCTAACCATCTGAGCTACACCGCCTCTGCAAAATCGCGACGTACTCCTACCCCATATTTGCACGCCTGTCAAGGGGCTTGTTCGACCTGCAGGTCATACGCCACAATCACGCTCCTGCTCAGGGACGCTCCCAATCCGACGGCAAGAACGATCTCGTCTCTCCCGTCATTGTCGATGTCCTTGATCTGGTAATCGGCGACGTATCCCTGGATCTTTTTGGTCTTCCAATTCTCGGCCAGTCCGAGCCCGTCCCACTCGAGATCGTATATCTCGCTGCGGGTAAAGATCCGGATGTTCTTCAATATCCTGCCCGAGGGGGACAGGTTTTTGATGACCACCAGCTCCTTCGACCCGTTTCCATCGATGTCGTAGAAAAAGATCCGCTCCTTGACATAGACGGAACCGCTTACATCCTCGCTGTCGGCCCCCGATGACCGTCTCTTGAAATCGATCTTCGTATTGCTCCCCCCGTAAACATCATCGCTGGTCCATATCAGATCGTCGCTCCCGCCCAGAACATAGATCTTCGAGAGAGGCTTTCTGGTCTTCCGGAAGATACTGATGTGGTCATACTCATCGAGGGCGACGACCCGTTCAACATCGCTATCGACCCTTGCGAGCAGTACCCCGAAGACCGACAGCCCCTCGGGGATGAGCATCCGTTTCCCCTCGCGATAGGTGCCATCTTTCCACACAATTTCGTGGATCGGGCCCGAAAAGGGATCACCGAGCGCCATCTCCTGCCCCATCAGGACCGGGCCCTCCTCCGTGTCGATCACCCGCATGAGCCACTTCAGATCGGAGGCGATCTTCACAAAGGCCCCCTCCTGAAACTCCATGGCAAAGGAGGTGGGCCTGTCCTTCGTAAAATTCGTCACGATGATCTCCGCGATTCCGTTGCCGTTAATATCCGCAACGTCCACGGCAAGGTACTGGTCGTAGGATTCCCCCGCAATCTTCGTACGCAGGGCGAAGGTCTTTTCCGTTTTCTGATAGATCTGTATCGTATTGCGGTCGATTACGACGACTTCGTTTTTCTTGTCGCCGTCTACGTCCCCGATATCCATCCCTTTGAAGGTCTTCTTATACTGCGGGCTCATCCAGAACCCCTTCTGTCTCAGCGGATTCGCGGACGTTATAAAGGCGGGGTTGATCACGGAGGTAAAGGTGCCCCGCCTGGTCCGTATGACCTTGCCCTCGTCGGGACCCCGCAGGGCTGCGGGGGCGGAAGACCGCTGTCCGGTCTGAGGAAGGGACGCAACCTCTGCGGCCGGAATGGGAATCCCCAGGACATGGTAGTGTATCTTTTTCGCGAAATCCGTTATCCGGGGGATGACATCGTCCATCCCCTGACACTGCTCAAAGACACCCAGGGGTGTCTTATAGGTTGACACATCGAGGAGCTTCGCATCGAGACTGATGCTGTTGCCGATCTTCGTGATACTCCCCCATACTGCGTAATCGAGGCCCAGCCTCTTGCCGAGGCCGTAGACATCGGCAACTGCCGGCTCCTTTCCCTCCAGCCGTTTCAGCGCCTCCTTGACCTCCTGCTTGGGAGTAACCTGTATCCCCTCGCTCACCGAGAGACGGGAGATCAGCATATCCCATATGCCGTCCCGTACATAGGCTATATCCTCGGAGCTATGAACCGAAAAGGGGAGAACGGCGACCCGTTTCGTTTCCTTCTTCGCCTCCTCAGCCCACACCAGTCCGGAAAACATGACACCCACAATACAGAGAAAAACCACGCACCTCTTCATTCCAATCTCCTTTATGTCCGGTTAGACAAAGCTTTTGAGCAACTGTAAATTTTCAATATCACCAGGAGTTTCTATGATTTTGGGGATACCCGCAAGAGAGTCATCTCTCATGATCAGCCTGAACAGTCCCTCGCCGATCATCCCCTCCCCGATGTTTCCGTGGCGGTCCACCCGGGAACCCATCTCTCGCTTCGAATCATTCAGGTGAATAACCTTCAGTCTTTTTCTTCCTATTGTATCATCGATCCGTCTCAAAAGATCACGGTAGTTCCGCTCCGTCCGAAGATCATATCCTGCCACAAACATATGGCAGGTATCAAGACAAAATGTCAGACGGGCATTCTCTTTTACTCTCCCGATAATACGGGAGATCTGTTCAAGCTCCCCCCCGAGGGCGGTCCCCTGCCCCGCCGTCGACTCCAGAGCGATCCCTACCCGTGCCCCCGCCGTATCGGCGTGGATGGCATCAAGGGCCTCCGCTGCCCTGCCGATCCCCCATGCCTCACCCGACCCCTTATGAAAACCGGGGTGAAGGACAACGTAATCGATGCCGAGCTGATCACACCGGCGGATCTCACACACCATCGCCTCCAGTGATTTCGCATACACCTCGCTGTCGGGTGAGGCCAGATTGATCAGATAGCTGGCGTGGGAGATAACCGGGTTGATCCCCGTTTCTGCTCTCACCTCCCGGAACAGCCGTATCTCGGTCTCTTCGAGAACCCTCTCCCTCCACTGGTTCGAGTTTTTGGTGAACAGTTGAATCGTCGTGCATCCCAGGGCGTGTCCCCTGAAGAGCGCCTTCTCCAGGCCGCCCGCGATGGACATATGCGCCCCCAGAAGGGGTCCCCTCTGTCTATCCATGTCGTCTCTCTCCGGGGCACACCATTACCCGCCGGATACGCACCGGCTCGGGCAGCAACACGAAGGCCGTTCGTACTTACAACTTCGGCACGGCGAAGTCGATGACATTGATGAGAATAGAGTGGTTGTAAAGGCCAATGAGGATGATCGCCGCCGCCACGACAACGGTGGGGATCAGCATGCTCAGGGGCGCCTCGCTCACCGCCGTGCCCTTCTCATGGGCGTGTTCATGCCCTGATCCCCCGACGCCAAAGTCATAGTAGCCGGTCTCGATGATCCTGAAGAACAGGACAACATTGACCAGGCTGGAAAAGAGGAGCGCGGCAACAAAGGTCCAGTTCCCTGCCATGACGGCACCCTGAATCAGGTACCACTTGCTGAAGAAACCGCAGGTGGGGGGTACCCCGATGACCGACAGGGCCACCACAAGGAAGGCGGCCATGGTGAACGGCATCTTTTTGAATATATTGTCGAAGGCCGAGATCTCGCTGTTCTTCATCTTATAGGCCAGGATACCGGCCACGGCAAAGAGACCGAGTGTCATTACGACATCGTTCATCACGTGGAGGATCGCCCCCCTGATAGCCACGGCGTTGGCGACACCCACGCCGCCGACCATGTAGCCGACCTCGGCTATCACGATATAGCACAGCATTCGTTTAAAGTTTTTCTGGGCCAGGGCCATCACCGCCCCGACAAAGATGGCTATGATCCCGGCATACAGCATGATCTTCGCCACGGGGAGGAGCTCTATGGAAAAGTACGGCCTGAAGAGGGTGAACATGACCCGGAGCATGATATAAACAGCGACCTTGGTCATCAGCGGCGCTATCAGGGCGCTGGCGGCCGACGGGGCCCTGGTATAGGCATCGGGGAGCCACATATGCAGGGGAAAGAGGGCCATCTTGAGCGCTATCCCGACCATAAAGAAGGCAAAGGCGACCAGGACCACCTTGGAACCGTAAAGTGAGGGCAGGAGCTCGGCCAGATCGGCCATATTCAGGGAACCGGTGACCATGTAGAGGTATCCGACACCGAGCAGATAGAAACAGGCCCCGACGGTGCCCAGGATCAGGTACCGGAAGGCGGCAAAGGGGGCGCCCTCCTCCCCCGTCGCTATCAGGGCGTAGCCGGCCAGGGATGCTATCTCGAGAAACACGTAGAGATTAAAGACGTCGCCCGTGATGACGATACCGACAAACCCCGTCACCTGCAGGAGAAAGAGGGTGTAAAAATAGATTGTCCTGTCGGACAGTTCCGCCTCAAGGCTCCTCCGGGAGTATACCGCCACCAAGAGAGAGGTGCCGGTGATCAGAACCAGCATCATGGCGTTCAGGTGATCGATCACGTACTCGATCCCCCAGGGGGGGAGCCAGCTCCCCATGTGATAGTGGATGACCCCCTCCTGCATAACGGTGTTCAGAACCAGGACCGAGCAGAGGGTCGAGCCCAGAAGGGCGAGGATGACCCAGGGGTAGCACAGGTCTTTTTTCAGCCAGCCGACGAGCGGCGTGGCAACCGCGGACATCAGCGATATAACAACGATCAGAGCGGGGGCTTGTTCTATCATCATTTGATTGCCTTCAGGATCTCATCCTCTTCCAGGGTATGATATTTCCGGTACATCATAATGGCAATGGCCAGGGCGACACCCAGCGTCGCTATGGAAACGACGATCGCCGTCAGCATCAGGACGTGCGGCAGGGGGTTCAGATACTGGGCGACCTGAATGGCATGCTCACCGTGCGCGTCCGCGTGTGTCAGGATCGGCAGGGTGGCCCCCCCCTTCTTGTAGGCGATGGAGACGAAAAAGAGTATGATCGCCGTCTGAAAGATATTCATCCCGATGATCTTCTTGATCAGGTTGTTCTTCGCGATCATCGCATAGAAACCGATCATCATCAGGATGATATAGATCCAGTAGTTGTACTTCGCTATGATAAAGTCCATCGCCTCGCTCTCCCTATCGTCTGGTCTTCTTTGCCCCGTCACGTCTTCTGAGCAGGAGGATACACGCCATACCCGCCGTAAAGATGACCGTTGTCTCGCCGAGGGTGTCGTATCCCCGGTAGTCGGCGAGGACGGAGGTCACGATATTCGGCGTCGCCGTTTCTACTTCTGTCTTCGTGATATACCGGGGCGACACATGAATGCTGGCCGGGGAATTGGGATCGCCCCAGCTCGGCATGTCAATGGTGCCGTAGATAAGAAACGCCCCCGCAATGATCGATACAATCAGGCCCAGGGTCTTCAATCCTTTGTCCTCCTCGTCGTCTTCAGGACAGCGGCAATAAACAGGATGGTCCCGATCCCCGCGCTGACCGATGCCTCCGTGAAGGCGACATCGACGGCGCCCAGCTGCGCCCACATGAGACACATAAAGAAGCTGTACGCCCCGAGGACCATGACCGCACTCAAGAGGTCCCTGACGGTTATCGCCGCGACCGCGCACATGACAACAAACAGCTGCAGAATGATATCGAAGGGTATGTTCATTGCTCTTCCCCCTTTACCCACGGTTTGAGCCCGTGCCGTATCCCCGCCCGGGAAATGGCGTGCGTCGCCGTCGGCTGGGCCAGGAACATAAAGACCGCGATAAAGACGATCTTCAGGGCGGTGAGGGACAGCCCTTCATGGATGGCGAAGCCGATCAGGCACAGAAATACGGCCAGCGTATCACCCTTCCCCGTGGCGTGGAGCCGCGTAAAGAAATCGGGGAAACGCAGAAGTCCGATCGTCGCGGTCGTGAAGAAGAACAGACCGCCGATAATACAGACTATCGAGAGAGCAGCTATGATATATCCCATATTCCTACCGTTCCATTTCCAGGTATTTTGCCGCGGCGATACACCCGATGAAGTTGAGGAGGGCGTACACCATGCTGATATCGATAAACATGTCAACACGGTTGTACACGTAGCCCAGGACGAGAAGGATGATCAAGGTCTTGGTGCCGATCGCGGAGATGGCCGCTATCCGGTTGAACACCCCCGGGCCGAATATAACCCGGTAGAGCACCAGGAATACGAGGAGGCACATGCCGAGACCAACCGCAACAAAAAATTCATTCATATGAAACCCCACACGTCAGTAATCTATCCGTTATCTCCCCACTCATCGGTTCGCTTCCCACTGCCGGGCAGAATCCCGCCCGTCGATATATCGAAAAAGATGGAGTACATGATCGCCATAACCGTGAACCCGACGCCCAGTTCGACCCCCAGTATCCCCAGAGACCGTGCATGCGCGGGGTCGACGTGCAGGATAACGGACAGTTGGCCGTAGTCAAGATAGTTCCCGCCGAGAAGGAGACAGGTCAGCCCGATCCCCGCATAAATGAGGACGCCCATGCTCCCCAGGAGGATAACGACGCCTTCGGGAATCCTCCTTCGCATCTCGTCATAGCCGTGGGTTATCAGGAGCAGTGCCAGGCTCGCGCCCAGGATAACTCCCCCCTGAAAGCCCCCCCCCGGACTGTAGTGACCGTGCATGATGACGTACAGAGCGTACAGCTGGATAAAGGGGACAAAGATCCGCGCAATGGTCTTTATGATAATATCATCGCTCTTGACAATCATCTAGATCCCCCTCTTCAGCTCCGCAAATATGCGGGACACGTCCAGTACATCCTGGATGTATATGTGGTCCGCCTCCATAAAGATATGTGCCACCTGGTCCTCCATCTCTCCCGTATCCAGGTCGCCGGCTACCTTTTTATCGAGGGCGTGGACCATGAATTCCCGATCCGCTATATCGATCGTGATGGTCCCCGGCGTGAGCGTGATGGAATTGGCCAGCGTCACCCACGAGATATCGCTCTCGAGCTTGGTCTTGAACCGGATGATCTGCGGATCGATCGGCATCTTCGGCGACAGGACAAGATAGGCGACATAAAAATTGGCGGTCACGATCTCATGCAGGAGCCAGGGGATGTACCGGAGAAACCGCTGAGCGATAACGCGGCCGTCCCCGACCCTCACATTGGCGAAGAGCAGATCGTGACTGAGATACGCGACGATCAGCGAGCAGACGACGCCGAGAGAGAGGTGAAAGACATCGAACTTCCCCGACAGCAGCGCCCAGAATGCCATCAGCATCACGAAGGTGGCAACGAAGTTCTGGAAACCGGACCGTGTCGCCTGGGCACCCTTCAGGATGGCCTGGACCTTCTTCTCCTCCATCCACCGCGTCTCGGATGTCAGCCTCGTGGCCGTGTCAAGCAGGCCGACGGCCTGTACCTTCGCGTTTTCCAGGATACGAAATGCATCATCCGCCGCATGGATAAACAGTGTCACTTCCATAGTCTCAATCCCGATTTGTCGGGGCTGCACCCGGCACAAAGAATACCGGCACAGCCGCATTTCTTATAAGAGTATTGATCGTACTTTTTTTGAATATTCGCTCCATGAGGGATCTGTCGGTGTCTGATCCTGCGATAATAACAGATCCCCGGTAATCCTCGGATGCCGTGACGATCTCTTCCGCCACATCGCCGGCATAGATGTGCGATTCCGCGTTGATACCTTCGTTCAGGCAGATCTTCCGGGTCTGTTCCAGGCGCTCTTTCATCTCCCGCATATCCTTCACGGTCAGTTTCTCACTGATAACGTGAATAATATCGAGTTCATATATGCAGTCACCGAGGGCAAGGATCTGTTCCATGGCCCTCTCGGAGGCGGGGGACCAGTCGGTGGCGAAGATGACGTGATTCAGCAGCCCTTCGTCCGGGACGCTGCGGTCCATGACAAGGACCGGCAGCGACGATTTCAGGACAAGTTCCCTGACGGCCGCCCCATGGATATCCCGGTCACAATCGACCACGATACAGGATACCCGCTCTTCTTTCGCGGCTGCCGCGATCTCTCTCTGCGAGAGATCCCTGAGCATCTTTGTTGTGAATGGAATTTCCGGGTCGGGAAAGGCGTCCGTCCCCCTGGCCAAGGGGGAAGACGACGCGAATACGACACGGTCGAACAGCTTTTTTTTGAGCGGCAAGAGTTCTTTAACAACACCAAAAGGCGAATCGGACTCCCTCAGATCAGTCACGTACAGCACTGTTACTCTTTTCCCCCCTGATGAAAATGTACCCTGTCTGTCCTTACAGTTTAACGTTCGCAGGAACCAGCAGGCTCGGAAGCACTGAATGCTTGGTCAGCTTTGTGGCAACAGATCCCAGAAATATCTCTTTCAGGGGGTTTTTGCCCGTTGTCCCTGCAACAATCATCGTAGCCTCCCGTTCACTCGCCGCCTTTTCTATCTGCTCAAAGGTACTCCCCACATAGAGATGCGACTCGGCTTCTATGCCCTCTTTCTCAAAACGGGCGCACACCTCCTCCAGCTTCTGCTTGTTTTCCTTCCGCAGAGACTGTATCTCCATCGCCGACGTACTCTTGAATTCCTTTTCATTGATCACATGGACGGCGATCACCTTTTTCAGAACATCCTTGAATGAGAGGAGATACTCGACGGCCTTTTCGCTGGCGGGTGACCAGTCCATGGTCAGCAGAGGAACCTCGAAGGGTCGCTCATTCACCTTCCCGGAGGGGAGCATGTATTTGTACACCAGGACCGGGATGGATGTCCGTTCGAGGATATCGAGTGTCTCGGAACCACCGTACAGTTCTTCCAGTTTCCCCTGCTTGTGGCGACCCGTAACGATGAGATCAACATCCTCCTCGGCCGCCGTGGATATAATCTTGGGGAGCGGGTTCCCCACCACGATATAGGCCCCCACCTCCATTCCCTGTTCGAAGAGGCTCTCCGCCCAGTCGATAAAGCGGACGTTCGCCATCTCACGGAGCTTGACCTCCTCGTCCTTGAGGTATCCCTTGCCGCGGTGCATGGCGACCTTGTCCCGCTCTATGACATGCAGAAATACCGTGTGGTTAAAACCTGCTTTTCTCAGATCCATCAGAGACTGGAGGGCATCGAACCACAACCCCTCAAACTGGGTTACGAAGAGCAATTTCTTGTCTTTCATTGTATCCTTTGTCTGTCGATATGCTGTAACTGTTAACCTATCAGGTCCTTGACGGTTTCCGCCAACTCGAGCGGTTCAACCGGCTTTTCTATGTAGACATTGGGTTCCGGTATCGGCTGATCGCCAAATTCCGTGAGCGCCTCCTGGGAGCGGAGGAAGGTGCGTTTCGCGATCCCGGAGAGGATAATGACCGGGATGTTCTTAAGGGACTCATCGGTCTTCAGCTCCCGGTACATACGGATACCGCTCTGTTTCGGCATCAGGACATCCAGGATGATCAGATCGGGGGACTCGTCTCTCGCCATGGAAAGGCCTGTTTCACCGTTCCGCGCCACCAGGGGAGTGTATCCATTCTCTTCCAAAACCGTCTTGACGAATATGGTGATATCGGGGTCGTCATCAACGGTAAGCACCCTTCTCGACATTACAGGCCTCCTTTATCCTTATAATTGTTTCGAGTCTCGCGCTGCGTGCCTCGAAGTTTTTGACTTGGCGCGGCGGTCCTTTGCGGACAGGGAGTGTGCGCATTGTCCCCCCTCTCCTATTGCGTCTTCTGATAGGGGAGCCGCACAATAAAGGTTGACCCCTTCCCCACCTCGGACAGGATATCTATGCTGCCGCCGTGTTCATCTACCAGTTTCTGAATGACGAGCAGGCCCAGGCCGGTTCCCTTCCCCCCCTTCGTGCTGAAAAAGGCCGTAAATATCTTTTCCTTGACCTCGTCGCTCATTCCGCAGCCGTTATCGGCTACCTCAAACCTGACGATCTTGCCCTTCTCGAGCCGTGTCTTCACTTCGACTTCATGTTGCTTGGTAGTGTCAAGGTCGAATATACAGGCATCAACGGCATTTGAAACCAGATTAAGCAGCACGCGGTGAACCATGTCCGGGTCCATCGACACCTCTTTCACGCGCGGACCGAAATCTCTCACAATCCTAATCCGGTTTTCCATCGCCACCCCCTCCATCAGTTCGCAGACATCTTCGACGATGTCATTGGGGAGGCAATTTCTGTATTCCGGGGCACGATCCCTGGAGTATGCGAGAAGGTCAAAAACGAGGGAGGAAACCCGCCCCACATTCTTCTCGACCATACACCAGCCCGTTCTTAGCTTATCGGTATCATTCTTGTCAAGGCCAATATTGACGATATAGGTCCCCCCCTTGAGACCGGTCAGGATGTTCTTGATGTAGTGGGCCAGACGGGCAACCGTCTGGCCGATTGCGGCCAGTCGCTCGGATTTGACCAGCTCCCGTTCAAGACGCTTTATCTCACTGAGATCCTGGAAAAATCCGACACTTCCGATAATATCTTCACCATCATACAGGAGGGTTGCGGAAAACCTGACGGGGACGTCACTTGCATTCTTCCGGTGAATGAGAACCTCTTTCCACCCCACATCCCCCATATCCTTTCCCTTATCAAACATCAGGGTGAAGACATCCCGTATCTCCGGGGGGAAGAGATCTCCAAAATCCATCTTCCGTACGACGTCAATACGGGGGGCACCGAAGATGGCCTCCGCCCCCGGATTAAATACAACGATGATGCCATTCTCGTCGGTCGCCACAATCCCGTCGTTGGAGCTGGTTATCAGTTTATCCTGGAAATCGGATTTTCTCTTTACCTCCCCGATGGCGATGTGGCACATATTTTCCAGGTCCAGCGTGTAGGCCCTGAGCTTTTCCCGTATCACCAGCTTTTCCCTGGCCCTCTTCAGGGCTATCTCCAGCGCCTCTTCCCTGACCGGCTTGTTGACAAAATCCGAGGCACCGTACCGCAGGGCGTCGATAGCGGAATCCATATCCCCGTGGCCGGTAATAACGATAACCTCGGTGTCGGGGTTGGCATTCTTCACCCGCTTTAACACTTCGAGCCCGTCCATCCCCGGCATCTTCAGGTCGGTCAGGACAATCGGAGGAAATTCCTTCTCGAAGGCCTCGAGGCCCTTCTCGCCGGATGCGGCGGTGATGACATCATACCCGTCGCTCTTCAGGGAGAGGGAGAGGACGTCGAGGATATCCTCCTCGTCGTCGATCAGTAAAATCTTGTCCATCTTCATAACAGTATCCCAACCGGGCGTGGTGCGGTGCTGAACGCTACCACAAAAGCACGCATATCAGAAGCAATAAAACACATACAAGAGGGGGATGCCTGTTTTCCCCGATCCCGCTGTCTTCTCAATCGGGATCACGCGCCACGACAGCCCTCAGGAGACCGCGGGAAAAGCCAGCCTGAACGTCGTCCCCCTACCGTCCTCGCTCTCCACCGCGATGGTCCCGTCGTAACCGGTGACGATACCGTAACTGATGCTCATGCCCAATCCCGTCCCCTCCCCCGGCTTCTTGGTCGTAAAGAAGGGCTCAAACACCTTGTCCTTTACATTCTCCGGCATCCCGGTCCCATTATCCGACACGGTGACGACAATCAGACCGCCTTCCAGAAACGAGCGTATCCTGAGCATCTTCCCGTCCCCTTCATCGCGCTGTCCGTTCTCGTCCAGGGCATCCCTCGCGTTGGTGACGAGATTCATGAAGACCTGTTCCAGCCGGTTGTGATCGGCGAAGATAAGAGGAAGACCCTCCGCCAGGTCCAGCTCGACTCCAATCCCGTGCACCTTCAACTGCTGCCCCAGTATCTTGAATATATCACGGATGGGGGCGTTGATATCGATCTTATCCCCCTTGACATCCGATTTTCTGACAAAGTCCTTCATGTGTTTGATGGTCTGGGCCGCCCGCTGGACATTCTTCCCTATCTGACCGGCCACGGCATAGATGTCATCCCTGTTGATCTCTTGATCCTTCTTGACCGTTTTTGCCAGGAAATCGGAGGCCACCTGGATCACGTTGAGCGGCTGACTGATCTCGTGGGCGATCCCCGAGGCCATGGTCCCCAGGGTGGCCATCTTGCTCGCCTGTATCAGCTGTGTCTCCTTCTCCACACTCTCACTGACATCGGGTGTCACCACGATCAGACAGTCCCTCCCCATAAACATGACCGCGCTGACGTGCAGGTTGACATAAAAGGAGGTCCCGTCCTTTCTCCGGTAGAGCTTCCTGGAGTAGAATTCCGACTGATCGGAAGAGATCTTCTCGAGTCCTTCGAGCACCTCCTGGTCGATCTTGGATCCGAGGTTCGCAAAGGACATCCCCACAAACTCATCCTTCGAGTATCCGTAACAATCAAGGGCAGTCGCGTTTACGTCCAGTATCTTGAAGGTCTCCCTGTCGACGATAATGATAGGGCTCGGATCGGCGTCAAACATGGCGCGGTATTTCTCTTCCGATTTTTCCAGTTCGTGATACGACTCCTTCAGTTCCCTCGTCTTCTCCTTGACCTTTCGCTCCAGATTCTGGCTGAATTTCTCTGCGGCATAGTGGAGCCGGGCGTTCTCGATCGCCAGGGCGACGTGGTTGCTGATAACGGGGAAGAGGTTCGTGTCCTCTTCCGAAAACCGGGCCGATGTGTGACTCGACACCCTCATGACACCGAAGACACGCTCCTTTGACGCAAGAGGCATGTACGCCGCCGACTTCAGCCCCTCGTCCAGAAATTCCTTATAGGGTGCATTGTCAGCGGATATGTTCTCAAAAAACGCTATCTTGTTTCTTTCGGCCACCTGATCGATAATGACATCAGGGCCGACCCCCTTCCCTTCCTGATAGAAATCCTCAGTATATCCAAATGAATACACAACACGGAACGTGTCGTTTCTTCTCCGGAGATACACCCCGAGGCTGTCGACATCGGCAAAATTCTCGAAGATTCCCACGCCGGCTACGCGGACCCGTTCAGAGGGATCGAGCGTGGCGCTCAGGGACGAGGTCACGTTCCACAACACCGAGAGGTATCGAAGATGTTTTTCACGCTCATTATACAGGAGCTTGGAGTCGGTTCGATCCCAGCAGGTCTCGATGGCGCCGGAAAGAGCCCCATCGGGATCCCGTATCGGAGCGGCCGTGAAGTACAGCCATTTGCCGCTCTCGCCCATCTGGTGATAAAAGTCCTCCGCTTCGTACGCGCCTTCGATGAAGGGGGATTTGCGTCCCCTGGCGCCATAATATTTCCGTATCTCATCCTCACCGACACCATCCACTATCAGATCCGCCATGATCGGCTTCTCACCTGTATAGAAGGCCTGCCAGTGTTTCTTGGTCCCTATCATCTCATCGGCACTGTAACCGGTGAGCCGTTCCAGGGCGGTGTTCCAGTGGGTGATTACGTGGTCCTTGTTGACAACGAAGGTGGGAATGGTGCTCCCCTGAACAATCTGCAGGAGTGTCCACTCCTTCTCCTGGTATTCCCGTTCCATCATGTCAAGATGACGGGCCCTCTCGTGGGCAATCACCCGGTACTGCCGGGAGATACCCCGGGAGAGGAGTGCGGCTATGAGGAGAAGGAGGATAATGGCGAGGGTAAGGATTACAACGACGGTCCTATTCCAGCCCCCCGAATCGTTCTGTACACCCCGGGGCGGGACCTGCTCGGACCTGTCGGTCACATCGGCCGCCTGCCCTCCATCCTGGAGGGTCGTCTCCTGCTTCGTTGAAGGTTCCTGCGTCGTGAAAACGCCATTGAGCAGGAGAAGGGCCATGAGTGTGAGGGGGATCACGATAAGGAGAAAAAATATCTTCGCCATATCGAAGATCTTCGCCCGTGCCCGTATGCGCTCGTTTTTATCGATATCCGGCATGACATCTGCCCTCTATTCCCCGCAACCGGAGGGGAATGGCACAAAATACCCTATCCGCCCATGACGGCCCTTGCGGTCATCCGCGCCAGTTCGAGAAAGAATCCCGGACGGACAAACAGAACAAAGGAGGCAACAGCGGTCAGGACGGGGGGAACCACCGCGCAGATGTGGGCCTCGTTCATCCGCGTCGAGGCATCAAAGTTGGGCCCGCTGGAGAAGAAGGCGTTGTACGTGATCGGGAGAAAGTAGGCCGCGTTCAAGAGGGAGCTGGTCAGGATAACGATCAGTATGGGGATCTGCCCCGCCTCGATGCAGCCCAGCGCGAGGTACCACTTGCTGATGAACCCGCCCATCGGAGGGATCCCGATGACGCTCAGTGATCCGAAGAAAAATGCCGCCATGGTAACGGGCATCATCTTTCCGATTCCCTTTATCTCGCTGATCTTCTTGAAACCGGTATGGGCGATGATCGCGCCGGCGCAGAAGAAGAGGGTGATCTTCCCGAAGGCGTGCATGACGATATGGATCACCCCTCCCGTCATCCCCATGACGCTGATCAGGCCGCCGGCCATCACGATGTACGAAAGCTGGCTGACCGTCGAGTAGGCGAGCCGCGCCTTCAGATCATCCTGTCTGAGGGCGAAGAGCGAACCGACGATGATCGTGACGGATATGAAGTAGAGAAGGAACACGTCGAGGGAGAGGGCGTGCATCAGGTCGATACCGAAGATATGGAAGCAGACCCTGAGGACGGAAAAGACCCCCACCTTGACGACCGCGACCGCGTGCAGGAGGGCGCTGACCGGCGTCGGTGCCACCATGGCGGAGGGGAGCCACGAATGGATGGGCATGATGGCGGCCTTGCCGATCCCCGCGATGAAGAGGACGAAGGTAAGGGTCAGCATCGCCCCTCCCGCCTTCCCCGCCAGGATCCCCTGGTCCGCGAAATCGAGGGTCCCCGTATACCAATAGGTGATGATCATCGCCGGGAGGAAAAAGGCGATGGAGGTCCCCATCAGATAGGTCAGATACTTTCTCCCCGCAAACCGCGCCTCCGCATCCTGGTGGTGGGTAACCAGGGAATAGGTGGAGAGCGACAGCATCTCGTAGAACATGTACAGGGTGAGAAGGTTGGCGGAAAAGGCAACGCCGACGGCCGACGAGAGGGCCAGCGCGAAGAAGGTGAAGTATCTCGTCTGCGAGTGTTCCTTCAGCGGCCGCATATAGCCGATCGAATAGATGGTCGTGACGATCCACAGGGACGAGGCAACCAGGGCGAAGAGCATACCGAGGGAATCGACCCGGAAGGCGATCCCCACACCCGGGAGGACATCAACCAGGTTGAAGGCCAGCCTCTTCCCGGAGAGGACCAGCGGCAGCATGGAAAGAATGATACCGAACTTGATCAGCGCGATCGTGATGGAGCAGCCCTCTCTCAGGTTTGGTTTCCTGCCGAAGATGATAATGAGAAGTG
>Ga0272441_10007886_pt1 | contig 17124 bp, 21 predicted proteins | sample SSMProp6N_FD_193582 | JGI IMG/M metagenome (GOLD analysis project Ga0272441, IMG submission 193582) | Marine sediment archaeal communities from Little Sippewissett salt marsh, Falmouth, MA, United States - SSM-Prop-6N | ecosystem: Environmental > Aquatic > Marine > Wetlands > Sediment ...
TCGGGATGAGCCAGTAACCCATGCGGCGGCGACGCGGCCAGCATCGCGGCGTGCCGACCCGCAAAGCGTGGCGCGAGCGTTGGCTTATGCGGCCAAAGTGCCCAGCGCTGCGGTGGGGTACCGCAACAGGCGTGGCTACCGGCTGGCGTGCGTACTGACCAGGGATTTCGGCCTGTCGGCAGCAGAGGCCTGGCGAATTCTGTCGGGCTGGAACGAACGCAACCGTCGGCCGCTGCACAGCACGGAGCTGCGAAGTTGCCTGGAGCATGCACGGCGCTATGCGAAGCGCAGGCCCGGGTGCAAATTGACCGCTCCGCCGGGCAGCGGTGGGTCGGGCCGCGGGGACAGCCCGCGTGAAAATCATAAGGGGGTGAGAACATGAACTATCGAGACGCGCTGCGGATCGGCCGGGACAGGGCCGAGCAGGCGGCGGAGATCATCCGGCGCTGGGCCAGCGTAGCGGCGTACCCGGTGTGCGCCGTCAGGCCCGCGCATGGCGACGAGGACTCTGCGCATGGCTGGGAGCCCGTCGGCCAGCAGAGCTTCAAGGAGATCGTGCGCGACGATGGGGCGTTCGGCCTCGGGGATTTCCATCTGCTGGTCGTGGACGAGCAGGGCTCGGCGAAGGCCTGCAGCAAGGAACGGTTCGCGCTGGCCAAGGCCGTGGAGTTGGCGACGCGAATGCCAGTTCCGGTGGCGATGCCCGGGCGCGGAGAGCTGTGGCGAGAGATTGAGGCCCGGCATGACCGGGCCGCTGCCGGTACCAAGGCACTGCTGCCGGACGCCTGACGGGTGGCGGCAGGGCCTTGGCCCCTGCTACGCTCTGTTAGCGCCAGCCAGGCCAATGCCAGATGCCAGCGGAGAGCAGATGGCAAGTGGTCGCTCGGCGTGCGACAAGTGGCAAGACTGGGTGGGTGCTCGCGCCATGGGAAAGAGCATGAGGCGGCATTACACCGTACAATGAACTGACCTATGACATTGCTGCAGATATACCTTAGGCCACGGGAGGTATGGAACGAAGTGGGGGCAGGCGCACGCGGCTCGCCTGGCACCCAGTGGTATCGGACGGGCATACTTTGGCTTCTCGTCGTGGTCGCGTACGTGCTTTTGGCTCTACTCATGTCGATCGCCGCGGTGATCGTCGATCCGGATGATTCGCTGGCCGACTTAAGGGTAAAGGTGGTCAGTAGAGGAATCATTGGCATAGCTTGCGAAGCCGTTGTGTTTCTTGCGTGGGGGATGGGCTGCGTGTTGGCTGTCTTGGCGTCAACCGCCAGCGCGCGCTTGCGCCTCTCAGAACTCCCGGCGACTTCGGCCACGATGGCTTGGTTTGTGCCGCAATGGATCGCTGCATGGTTGATGCTGTTTGGTGTTCTCTGTAGCGTTCCGCAACTGAGCATGGGTATGCTGGCGCGGGAATACTGGCCGCGGATGAGCCTCTATTGCGGGATCCTTTACGTCACAGGCTTGGCTATCGGACTGCTCTTCTTCGGCTACCGGTGGGCGGAGGGAACGTGGTGGTCGAAGACGAGAAGCCGGCACTGCGTCTTCACGCTGGGTTACGCGCTGGGATGCATATTCCTGTATTGCACGATGTGGCAGGTTGGCGGTCGCGCCGCGATTCGTCTATTGAACCTTCCCTTCTGGCGGTCACTCACATTCTGGCTACACCCGAGCTACTGGGACCTCTTCATCGTTGAGAGAATGTGGTGGTGGGTGGACCACATCATGCCTTGATTCTGCGCGTGGCCGCGGTGACGCGCGCAGGGTTGAGCCCGCCGGCCCAAACAAGAACTACCTATTCTGCGCGTCTGTAGGAGGGCCCGTTCGCTTAGCGGATCCCCCTCGCGCGACAATCACCCAAACTCACCACACCCGAGCTCGCACATTCTGCCTTCCGCCCTTCGGGCGCGGACGAGACGAGCGATAAGGCAGATGGCTCGCTCGGGCATCTGGGGAGTCAGGAGGTGATTGCCGTATGCCAGGAATCCGCAGGCCAGGCGAGAGGGCAAGGACGCGGCGCATGCTGATCGTCCTGTGTGGGCCGTCGCATGCCGGCAAGACCAGCTTCGCCAGGGAATGTTGTGGTGGCCTTAGGATCGTAAGCTCGGATGCCACCAGAGAGCAGCACGGGACAAGGTTCGCTCGGGCAAAGAGGGAGGACGAGGTTTGGCAGTCGTTCGAGTCGCAGAAACGCCGAGCCTTGGGGGATGGGCGCGACGTGGTGCTGGATGCCTGTCACATGTCTGCACGGGCGAGGTGGCACGCGATTGAGGGCACGGCTGCAGGCCACAGGAAGATATGCATCGTCTTCGACTTGCCGTGGAGGGCAGTTCGCCGGCGATGCCGCATGGACGGGAGAGTGCGGCTGGAAGAAGTGAGGCGGATGTGGAAGGCCTTCGACGCCTGCAAGCCCAGCCGTGACGACCTGCTGCGGGAGGGCTTTGACGAGGTGTACGTTGTCAGGGGATGACACCACGTCTGGGAGTTGAGGTGGCGCGCGTGGCCTGGCACTGGTGGCCAGCCGGCGATCTCGCGCAGGCCGCCCTGCGCCATCACCTCCTTGTGGGTGCACGAGCTCAGTCATTCTCCGTTGCGGTCTTCGACCGGCGGCGCCCCGAGCAGGTGGGGACGCCAGGAGCAACGGAGATGCCTCGCTCGTGCAACCAGACCGATGGAGGTGATGGCTATGAGTGGCGGCCTGCTTTGGCGCGATGTTCGCGTGCTGGCACAGATCCAGGCGATGCGAGCCGAGCAACTGCACCGCATCGCTGAGCGGCGGGAGCGGCTCAAGGAGGCAAGGAGGTGGCGAGCATGACTTGCCGCAAGCCTCCTGAGCCGCCGGGCGCGTCGGTCGGCGCGCCAGCGACGGAGTTCTCGGTGGCGTCGGCGCCCGGGCCGTGGGCCGCTCCACGGCGGTGCTTCCTATGTCGGAACGTGCGTGAGCGGACGGCCGAGTGCCAGCGACGCGAGCAGATCGAGTCGCTGCTGCAGCAGGGAGAGCCCGGCCGGCTGATGTGGCCCGTGCCAGCGGCGCCGACGCTGTGCAAAGGATGCTGCATCGCGCGGCTGGCCGGGCACGAGTGTGAGTGGTGGGGCCTCTGCTGGCGCTGAGGGGCCCGCCCCACGGCGGTGCGAGGGTGGCGGCACCGGCCGAGGGGAGAGGCCCCTGGGTATTCGGGGACATGCGCCTATTCACTCTGCGCGACATGCGACTTGGCGCGGGGAGTGATTGGCGGAAGGTAGGAGAGGGTGTTGGCTGCGCAGCTCTACGCTGGCTGGCAGGATGGGTGGCTCGGGTGCGGCAGGCGGGACCCGAGCGGTGGCGGCGGCGTGGTGCCGCGCCGCCTTAAGGGCAAGTGATGATGCCCTGAAAGCGTTGTTTTTCTTTGTTTTTTCATCTAGAGGGTGGGTAGAAACCCGGAAAATGAAAATGAAATACGCCGCGCCGGGCAGGGCGCGAGGCGGGGGGCTGGGTGCAGCCTGAGTATATCCCGCCACGTTGACAGGTTGGCGGGAGCGGAGTCAGTGGTTCCGCTCCCCCGGCGAGGACCGGTCAGCCGGCCGGCATGACCGTCAGCTCCGAGCTGAGCAGATTCACGCTCAGGTCGGGCTCGACCGGCAGGCCACGCAGCCACCTGGTGAACTGGGTCAGCATCAGGCCGGCGGCGACGTTGGCGCAGTAGATGGTGGTCTTGGCCGTGCAGGAGCCGGGATGGACCTCCTGGGCGGTGAAAAGTGTGGCCGGGTAGTGCAGCAGGCTGGCTGGGTCGGCGGCTGAGACGATCCTGATGGCCTCGCCATTCATCCTGCCGTCGACGAAGCACGCGACGCGGTCGTTGACCGAGTTCCAGATCAGCTGGCGCACCTCGATCCGATCCACCGCGCAGAACAGGGCATCACCCACGTCCATGCTCCGCCGGAACCGCTCCGTCACCGCGTAGATCTCGAGCTTGGCGTTGATGCGGCGGCACAACTCGCCGGTGGCCTGGGCCTTGAACCTGCCCAGGTCAGCCTCCAGGTAGCCCTGGCTGGCCAGGTTGGACGGCTCGACCACCTCGGGGTCAACCAACTGCAGCCAGGGCACGCCCATGGCCGCAAGCTGCTGGGCCACCTGCCGGCCGATGGCGCCGACGCCGACGACCGTCGCTTTGCAGCCGGCCAGCCGGTCCGGTGGTACGATGTCGCGCTGGCGGCTGTATCGCAGTTCGTCACGATCCATCGGACACCTCGCTTTCAAACAGGCCGGGGCCATCGGCTGATAACTCCTCAGCAACGAAGCGCCGATCAGCCGGGTCCATCTCGTCCAGACCGTCCAGCCAGTCGTACGGAACGATGCAGTCGAGATCATCCTGCCAGTCAGCGGCAAGCAGGCGGTAGTTGCCTGTCGAGCTGACAGACGATGGGTGGATGTTCGCGTCGTACTCGGCGCTCCATGCCGCACGGTCGGTGGCGCCGAACGGCCGGCTGTAGTCGACATGGACAGGGATCTGCACCTGGCCGCCCGGACCGACGTTGAAGCGGAGCCTCGCATACGTCGCGCCGCCCTGCGCCAGGACGAACATCACGGCCCAGTCGCAACGACCGAAGACTCGGCAGAAGGTCTGCTCGTCCACGCCGCTGGGGTTGGGAGAGTCCCCCGGATGAGTATGTAACCACAGGCGGGCGAACTGCTGAGGCGCCGGCCCCAGATCGACCTGGGCGTCGAAAAAGTCGCCGACGGCATGATCATCGAAGTGTACGCTCGCGGCGGTGACCTCCTGTCTGACGGTGGCGAACTCCTCCACGCACAGCAGGTGGTCCGCGAGGCAAATGCCGAAACCCCCGACCTCGACCGGCCCGCGGTCACGGAAATACAGCAGCTTCGCCCAGGCGGTCGGGCTGAACCGCAGGATTGGTGGCGATGGCAGCGTGACTTCATCTCGCTTGACCGGCTGCGCCTTGGCAGACATCGGCGGCTTGGCTTGGCGTGTTCGAGTCATTTCGATCCTCCGTTTGGTGTTGTGGTTCCATGCAGGGACAGTTGTCCTGTTCACAGCAGGCACGGCAGAGCGGCTTGCTGCAACGTGAACAGCTGCTCATGCACTCCTGGCAGATCCATTCCTGGCAGCCGGCGCACTGCGTTAGACATGCCAGACAGACAGTCTGGTCGCAGCAGCGGCAGTAGGACGCGCAGTCTTGGCAGTACTCGTTCTCGCAGCGGCAGCACCAGCACAGGTCGTCGCGGCTGGTGACGTATCCACATTCGTAGCACGCCCTCCCTTCCCACTCCGCCAGCGGCACGTATGGCGAGCTGGGGTTGTAGGTGGTCAGCACTGAGCGGACCAGCACGAAAAAGTCGCAGATGCGGCCCGTGTGAAGGGCCGCCCGTATCGCCGCCGAGGCATCGCCCTCGCAGAGTTGCTCGTCGCTGACGTGCGGATGCGTCACGCTGTCGTTGCTGGATGCCGGATGTGGATCGAGGGCCACGACGCGGTAGACGTCCCGGCCTAACGGCTCCGCCATGCCGCCGATGTGCAGTTCGATATGGAACTCGCCCAGATAGACGCCGTCCAGCACGATCGGGTCGGTCGTTGCCGCCAGCAGCCGCTCGCCGGGGCGGTACTCAACCGGGCCACACTCCCGTTGGAGTTGATCCAGTTCGGCCACCACCTGCCGCAGACTGGGCAGCTGAAGCCGGGACGTCTGAACGGTTCGCTCGAGTTGACTGAGATGATATGGCAGGTTGCGAAGCGTCATATCGAGCTGGCCATACAGGCGTGCCGCCGCAGCCAACCAGCCGTGTCGGCAGCAGAGCGTCAGTCGGCGCCGGGCCGTCTGGACGTTCTCCAGAGCGGTCATCAGGGTAGCGGTCGCCTCCGCGGTTAGGGCAAAGCGTCGCTGGTGCAACGTTGCCAATTGATCGCGGATGGCCTGGGCGGCGCGCAGGAGTTGTCTATTGCAATCATGCATATGCGGTCCTTTCCTATGGAAAACGTGAAGGGGCACCCGCCGGTCGGACCCGGACGGATGCCCCTTGCCCTGTAGACGATGTTCTTCTGACTAGACCGCGCCTTCGATCTTGAGCGGCGTGATGGTGACGCGGTCACCCTCTTGCAGGACGTGATCCTGGGCGACCGGCTGGCGGTTGACCCGGATCAGGTAGTCCTGGGGGGTGCGGCCCGGCATCTGCCGGCCGAAGAAACTGCTTACCGTCGTGCCCTCGGACACGTCGGTATAGTCGGCGAAGCCGCCACCCTCATTGTTGATGAATAAAATCCTCATTGTGCTTCTCCTCTCTGAGAGGAATGGGAGTCTGACGTCATCCGTAAAACGTGCTTGGCTGCGCGCTCGAACCGCGGAGGGCCGCGCGCACGGGGTCTGCAGTGTTGCATGACGATCTCCATCGTTTAGGGTCGAGGTAGTGATGTGTTGGGTGGATGCGGACGGGCTAGCCCGGCGGGCGGGAGGTCAGAACAGTTCCGGCGCGATCTCGGCGAGGGTGGTGGGTTTGAAGTGAAGGTCGCGCTCGATCGGCAGGCCCAATGGGCCGCGGGCGCGCTGCAGTTCGGCGAGAGTGAAATACCCCAGCTCTTTGCAGTGGCCCTCCACCAGGCCGAAGAAGAGGAAATCGTCACCTTCAGGCGATCCCTCGGTAGCGAACCACGAGAACGAGCTGTCGGGGGTGAAGTACTTCACATACGCGACCGCCTGGCCGTCTTTGCCGTCCTGGGCATAGAGGGGCGGGAGTTTGCGGCGGATCTGTTTGGTCAATAGCTTCATGGGCGTGTCCTTTCCCCGCGCGGGTTTGCGCGGCACTTGGGGTCCATGTGTCTACGGCCCGACGGGCGTCTGGCGCTGGGGCAACGCGATAGTGGCGCCAGACACGCTCAAGACAGCGAATGGGCCGTTGAGGTCACACAGAAGAGACCGTGGCGGATCGAGATCAGGCTACGCTCAGCCGCAGCCTTTGTGAGCGGGTCAAGACGGGGCTGAAGGGCCGATGAGTCAGCCTTTGCCGAGTGCGATCGGATCGCGTCGAATGCGGCGCGGTCCGAGATGGAAAGGTGTGAGTTGAAAGGAGCATGAATGACGGGGCCGAAATTTGACCCCGTCAATATATGGATGTTCCGAGCGTGCGCCCGTGGCACAGACGGGGTTTGGAAGGGGGTTTCTTGAAGGTGTCGTCCGTAGCGTGCCAACTGTGCCACCAGTGTCGTATGGCCCGGGCCCAGATCGCCGACCTGGCCTGCTTGGGCGCGAGCAAGTCATGCCCGCTGACCATCTCAGCGCGCTGCGAACATGCAGCTGCCCATTCCCGTGCGAATCCGATAGAACCTTGCACGCTGCGCGCTGCTGGCTTCACGCACAGGGACCAGAATATGCCCCGGCCAGCGCCAAGCTTTATTAGTGTGAAGCACCAATAGATTGGCATGGGGGAGCAGTACGAGCGCGTCGAGCAGCAGGAAGTGCTGCCCGTGGTGGATGTTGCGGGTCTGGCCGAACGTCTGGACAGGATCGATATCCTCTTGCTCAGGAAGTTCTACCACACGGGCCAGCCGTATCCGGACGATACGAGCTGTCACATACTGCGGCTGCTGGTCGATAGCGTACACCGATCCCGCGGTCCTCTGGCGAGGCTCTCGTACGGGGCAATCCGGTATCGGCTGGACAATCTGGTGGCGCTGGGGCTGCTGGGCAAGGTCCACAGAAGCAACCCCGCTGCATATATGCCCCTGGATTTTCTGGCCGGCCCTGTCAGGCGGATCATGGTGCTGTACGCGGCCGATGTGGTAGGCCTATGGAAACACCAGGAGGTGGCAGCTCCATGAGACCCGGCAGACCCCCTATGCGCTGCCAGTTCCGCAGGTCTCTGCTTAGCGCCTTGGCCTCCGAGCCCTATCCAGTCACTGTCGCCTCGGCCAAACGCCTGATCGACGCCCGGCGACCACGGCCGTGCGGCTGGCATACGATCCGCAAATACCTGGAGGAGCTGGCGGCTGAGCGACTTGTATTGCGCCAGCCGCTGCCCGCCGGACAAGGACGCAAGCCCTTGGTCGTCTATCTCGGGCGGTCCCACGATAAGCCGTAGCGGGCGGGGATTTCTGCGAACGTTTTCAAGCGTTTGAAAAGAGGTGGTGTGCGGACGTCGGTTACGTCTCGCGGTGCCAAGTTGGGGCGCTGCCGAATGCCGCTTCTTTCTGCCTGCTCAACCTTGGCGCTGTGAGTTCTGGTGCCGTCGAATAGCGATGCTCTGTAGCATAACAGCGTTATATCTATATCTACTTCTACAGGCTGATCGGCTGTAGTTTGATGCACGGCCCACCCAGTTGTTTTCAAGCGTTTGAATATCTTCGCAGAAAATCTTGAAAATCTTCGCAGAAATGTTTGAAAATCATCGCAGAAATTCCTGCGTTGATGGACGAATCGGCGTTCTGATATTTAAGCACGCCCTTCCAACAACAACATATGCAACAGCTGGCCCGAGAGATTGCCCGACTCGCCCGTGAGTTACAGCACGAGATCGAGCAACTGCCGGCGCTGCTGGTCCGGTCGAATGAGGCGGGTGAGGCGGGTGAGTCGGGTCAACGGTTCGACCACATCGAGCGCAAGCTCGAGGCCATTCATGCCGATACCAGCCAACTTGTGGATCGCGTCCCAAGCGATCTGGAGCAGACGCTAACACAAATGAAACAGGCTCTCCTGCTTCGGCTCAGCGAGGCGGCGGAGTCAGTCGAGGCAACTGGTTCTACGAGCACCGGCCCGTCGGCTGAATCAACTCAGTTGAACAGGTCGCCTACGGAGATCATCCGGTCCCTAAGCCCGCAGGAGAGACGTGTCTTCCGGCTTTGCTTCCGATCGGGATTCCTGAGCTATCGCGAGATCGCCGGGCAACTCAACATCAGCGCCAGTTCGGCAAAGAACCTGATCAACCGGATGCTGCAGTCGCAGGCCAAAGGATCGCTCTTTGCCAAGCGGTACCACCACGGCGCTGCCCAGGTCGGCGTGCGGCCCCGACTTCAGAACCGGATTCTGCGGGGCGCGGGTGAGGAGGTCAAGAAGAAGCGGTTGGCTGTGCAGCGATGACTGCGGCCGGCAGACGAGTCGTCCGTACGGTTAGGCTCGCATCCTGATCGGGAGCAGCTCTCTGCTCCTCCCACTAAACCCGCTCAGTCGACGTCTCCGACGATCTGCACGGCTCCGGGGGGCCTGGAGACAGTTCTATGGCGATTCTACGCTACTGACCTGGGTAGACATCTAACCATGCGACCTCCTGGACTCCTCGAACTCGAGTTGATGTCAACCAGGCCAGCCGAATGAAGCCGGCTCACGTACTTGCGGAACGTCCGTCCAGCCACGGGCTGAAGTCTGCGACGGATGCAGTAGGCTTCGTAGCGCCGCATCAATTCTGCGGTGCGGATAGGCTGGTAACGCGTGGCGAGCTCGTGGATGACCCGCTCGTGATCGGATAAGTTGGTCAGCCTTGCGTCCAGTTGGATCCTCCGCCATTGCCGCAGGAACGGCTCGACGGCGCGGATATCAAGTTGCTCATGACTGGCCTCCTCTGCCGCCACGGCGGTGTGTCGGAGCATGGCTATAGCGGCCCGCGCGTCGCCGCCGGCGGCGTCGGCGATGCGCCCGATCAACGGCGGCGACCAGCATCCGCGCAGCAAGGCGCGGCTAGCGCGATCGGTGACAATCTCAACCATCTGTCGTCGTGAGTAAATGGGCATTTCGATGACAACCGGACTGAGCCGGGAGCGCACCCCGACGTCCATCGCTGCCAGGGGCTGAAGTGAGCGTGCGGTGCAGATGAGACCGCTCTTGGGCAGGCTGAGCAGGCCATAAACGATGGCTTCTCGCTGCGTGGGCATGGGCCGGTCGATCTCGTCGAGGATGACGACCATCGGCCTGTCGCGCAGGGCCTGTCGAATGCGATCGAGCTTGAAGTTGGTGTCTTGCGCATCGGCGGCGAGGATCTTGAGTTCGTCCACGATGGCCTGGGTCACGCTGTAGAGGGTGCGGTTTTGCCAGCAGTTCACATAGACCAAGACAACGGTGCTGCCAGTCGCGGTGGCTGCTTCGGCAACCCATCTGGCCAATGCGGTCTTGCCGCTGCCTGCCGGGCCGTGCAGCCAGACATTGAGCGGTCGTTGTCGCTGGCTTACAGGCCGGAGACACCTCCCCAACTGGCGGACCTGCCCTTCGCGTCCCAACAGTCGCTGAGCCGGACCATCATCTGCCAACGCCTCGCCGTTGAAGATGATGGAGTCACCATCCGCCTTGATGTCCCACTTCATACGTACCGCCTGACCTGCGAGTGTTCGGCTTTGACCGCCGCTTTTGCCACGTCACGATAGTGAATTGCTCGACAGCTTTATAAAGCCGTCGGTGGTTCCTCACGCCGTGTGGTCGATCCCGGATAGGGCCCGCCGCCCACGCAGCCGCCAAGCACAGCCTCGGGCCACGTCTTCAAGGCCACGACGACCTTCGGGTTGGCTACCCGGAGGTCGCACTCGGCGGAGCCGATGCTGTCGTAGCCGTGAGGCGCGTTCCCGTTAGCCGTTGACGGCTGGCGCGAATGAGGGTAGTAGTTGGCGCGCAAACCCCGCCGGAGTCACACCTGGTGCAGATCGTCGAGAAACTCTGAGACCGGATCAACGCCCGTGACCAGGAGATTATCCCGAGCTCTCGTGCAGGCGACGTAGAGCAGATGCCGTTCGGTGTTGTACACCTCCTCTAAATCCGCGTCGTCGGTCACGGCCTCGATGCGAGCCTGCAAAGGCACGATCTCATCGTCACACGCGGCGACAACAACGAAACGGAACTCCAGCCCCTTGGCGAAGTGCATCGGGCATACCGAGACGCATCCTGCAGTGACGTCCGTGCTTGCGTCGAGCTGAACAGCCTTCAGGTTGGCGGCCGCGATCGCCGCCCGCGCCCGAGGTAACTCGGATTCCGATCGCACGAAGATGCCAATCTCATCCGGCTTGCCTCCGTCATTGATTCTGTCTGTGAGCCAGGCTGCGATGGCGCGAGTCTCATCCTCAGCTGCTGAGAACGCTCGGATCGTAGGCTCGGGCCCGCCAAACGCGGACACTGTGGCGGTTCGCGGTTCGACGTTTCCATCGACATCTGACAACTCAGCGGGTAGTAATCGGTCCGCCTGAGCACGGATCTGATGCGATGTGCGATAGTTGATGCGGAGGATTTGAGACCGGCCTCGGACGTCGACTCCGAGTGCTTTCCACGAGAATGGCGTCTGGAAGATCCGCTGGCCGAGGTCGCCGGCGAAGAACAGGCCATTGTCCTTTGTGCCAGCCACGGCCGCCAAGAAGCGAAGTTGGGGAATACTGATATCCTGGGCCTCATCGACGACGATGAAATCGGCGGGAGAGGCCTGGCCGCTGGCCACGAGTTCAGTGGCTGCCGTGAATACGCCCGGTACGGTGATCAAGCCGCGTTCGCCCAATGCCACCCTGACGTAGTCGAAGATGGCCCACAGCACTTCGCGCTGCTTCTGCCCAAGCCGAGTCTTGCGCCCGAGTCGCGGCACATCGCGGTACTCTTCCCAAGTCCGCAGCTGCCAGGCATCGACGACGTCACGCCACTCGGACTCCAGGAACGACATTGAAAAGCGGTGGCCCTCAGCCGACTTTGACGCAGCGGCGAGAAGCGTTCGGAACATCGAAGGTGTCGGTATCGTCGGCGTGCCAAACGCAGACTCGTACGTCTCAATCCCGACCTCGTCGATTGCTCGGACGGCGATACGTTCTTCCAGCGAAGGCTCGGCGCTGACAAGCCGCATCAGCTTTCGGCGAAGCGTGCGAGCCAGGGCTATGGAGAATGTGGTCAACAGCACGCGCTCTTTGGGGTGCTTCCTCGCCAGGTGGACCGCCCGATGTAGAGCAACAATCGTCTTGCCCGTGCCGGCCGACCCGGCGACGCGCGCCGGGCCGCCGAAGCTCCGCTCGACGGTCTCACGCTGCGCCGGATGCAGGAATACCGCCCACTTGTCCCAGGGGTATTCGAGTGCCCGCTCCAGCTCTTTGTTGTCGACGACTAGCCGGAAACGCCGCTGGGCGTCGGGGTGAACGAAGGGGTCTGCATCTGTGGCCGCGTGTACTGGAACTACCGGTTCGCCTCCCGTCGCTAACTCGAACAAGGCCTCCGCCGCCTCCTGCGGAAGGTGGGACGCGACATCGAACAGCGTGTCTTCGTCGGCCGTCTTGACATCATCCAGCCATTCCGCCGGTACACCGTAGGAGAGCAAGGTCTCCGCCGGCACGTTTGCGAGCAGTGCGGGCTTTGCCGGTGGCGCCTGCTGTACCTCGACATACTTCGGCACTTCGATTTCGAGCACCTTCTCGCGGATCTCGACGATCTGCATCGCGCCGGTCTTCGGGTGGCGCTCGATTCGCCGGCGTTCAGCCCATTGATACGCCTTGTCGTGATGATCCACGTAGCACAGCAGTAAGCTGGCATCAGTCCTGTGGACGATGAGCCGGATGTCCCTGCTGACCCGCACCGACCAGAAGTTTTTGTCCTTTGCCCGGTCAAGCCTGTGCAACCGCATGCCGGGATTCGCAGGCCTCATGTGCAAATCAAAAGCCGTTGTCTTGACGGTCTTTTGCTCTTCCCCAGTCAGTTTGGCGAGACTGTCGACAAACGCATCGGCGATACGCAATTCCATCGATCAGTCTTCCCTGCTCATACAGCTTCTCTCTGGGCTTTACCCGACATTTAGGAGGATGCGAATCTTTCTGTACCGTGACGAAGAGCTAGTCCACTTCTATCCCTTTCCATACCGCCAGCGAATCTCACCGCTCGCACATTGAACCAACTCTGGGCTCGCCGCATTTGCATACCACACCTGCTTACCGCAGGACGAGCACTTGAAACACTCAAGAGCCCTCTCGCAAGTATCAATCAGCTTGACCGCTTCTGGGCGTACGACATCCGGAGAATGTGATGCGCGATTGCCCCATGAGACCAAGAGTTTGGCGGCCCCTTCTAGGGCTTCTATTCCGCTCATGAAAGAATCGTAGGATGTGCCTGATCGCTTCTGAAAGCATTTCTTCGCATCCGATCCTATTCGCTCCAGGAAGTCGTGAGCCATTCTCTTGTCGTTTTTATCTCCTCGCAAATAGGGGAACCTGATCTGCAGTCGTTCAGCGATTGTCGCAAGTTCAACGTCCATGATCTTACGTGCGTCGTTTCCCGCGGAATCTGGACGCTCCTTTAGATGAGCACGCGCGTCACCGAAAGTGGTCGTTTTGTCCGACCAGCGTATCCCGAGGTCCGGTGTTTCATATGGCAGGAGCGTCTTGAACACCCATGTCTTGCTGTCGAGTTGAGCACGCAGGTCTGTATACCAGTCGCGATCATGGGTCAGGATTATCACTTGCCTCGCGTTCAACTTTTTCTCAAGCACCTCTGCGATCATCCCACGATGATTCCGGTCCAAGCTGACGACCACGTCGTCCAGAAACACCGGTCGGTCATTCGTCGCCTCCCGCATCGCCATCGCCAGGAAAATGCACAAACCAAGACTGTTCCTATAACCCTCCGAGAGTGTAAGCCTCGGAGAGTCCTGCTCAACGCCGTAGAACCTCAGCCCGATATCGATTGCCTTGTCTGCACCGTCTGGAAGATAAAGGTGCACACCGTCAATCTCCTGGTCTGGATGAAGAATGGCCCACATGGCCTGTATGTCCTTCGAGATGTCATCGATCACAGCCTTGGCCTGCGTGCGAATCTCGTCACGTGTCTTCTGCTCCAATCTGTTGATGAAGGACGTGAGACACTGGGCACGCTTTGCGGCAACGTCGAGTTCATCTGCCTCGATGACAGTGCCGGCAACGTCAACCTCATGCCTGTCCGTTGACAGCCGTTGGGCATCAGGCGGCGCATTCTTGGAAGAGGAAACAGCGGCATCAATCAAAGGCCGGAGATGGTGCTCAATCGCCTCTAGTTGCTCCTCCCCGCACGAGCCGCGCAACGTTTCGGCGTTGATTCCATCCAGGTAAATGAAGCTCTGACCAATCGGTCCGTCAGCAAGTTTTTCGCGCCACGATTTCAAGTCTGGCTTAGCGAGACTCGTTTGCAGCGTCCTTACTGTGTTGCACAGAGTGCCGATTGCTGTCTTGCGCGTATTGAACGCATCGATGATTCCGCTAAGGCGCTGCCGCTCCGTATTCAGGTGCGTCTCTAGAGCATCGACCGGGATGGGGCGCCCGCACGCGGGGCAATCAACCTCCTTCTCATCTTTCAGATTGTCTACATACGCAACGGTTGACTGCAGAATCTCCAACTTTTCAGTGATTAGCGGCTCGACTGTACCCGCGAGTCTTCCGCTTGCGGCACGTACTGCATCGATATGGGCCTCCAAATCAAGGGAGGCCGCATCCTGGAGGACGACATATCGTCTGAGGTCAGCTGAGGATTCCGCGATTCGCGTGTCGATGGCTGTTTGCACCTGCCTGCAGCGGGACAATGCGTCTGTTGTCGAGGCCTCGTGCGGGCAATACGTGACGTGCAGTCCGTCGATCTTCTTGCGAATCTGTTCCTCGTTATCTGTGCCGAAGGTCTCCCTGCGCCTCGTGGCGACTTCCTTCAGTTTGAGTTGTGTCGTCGCAAGTCTCGACTCTTGCTCGACGGACTTTGCGAGCTGCCGCAGGTTTTCTGCTGCCACCTCCATCGGGCGCAATCCGAGGAGAGGTAATAGGGCAGAGTACTTATCTCCTTTGGTGGACTGGATGAAGTCAGCAACCTCGTGTTGCCTCAGGACGGTGCGCCGATACTCCCAAGTAGGCATTGCAGCCGCTTCCGCACCTGAACTCGTGTAGGAGCCGCCTTCTGCAATCTCGATCTTGAGTTCGGAATTATCCCCGAAAGTGATGCTCAGCTCAGGTTGTCGATCATGAGGCCGGTGCGTGTTTGGCACCGCCCTCTCCTGTTTTCTTCCGCTGTATTCGTGAGCCAGGTGCGTGATTTTGCCGTCTTCGAGCACGTATTCGACGGCGTCGACAAAAGATGATTTTCCTGAGCCGTTGCTGCCGTAGACGACCATTGACTTGCCGTTGAGCGGGAGCGTAATCGAATCGGCGGCACCACGAAACCACGACAGCTCTAGGGTCTTGATCCTCATTGCTGTGACCCTGCCTCTTGTGATGACTGAGCCATAGCAGCGATGAGCTGCTTTGCAACAGCCGTGAGTTCGGTCTTGGTGAGCTGTTTTCGGGTGAGTTGGTTCCTCAATAGAGCGTCCATGCGAGTTAGCACAGAACTGGTCAGCAAAGACGTATCCGTCTTGGCTTCTGTGATTCTGGCAGCGATCCAGTCATCTTCTTTCGGCATGACCTTTCCCTGTGATATGCGACACAATGCGACAACGGGTGCCTCCCAGCAATGTCCAGAAGCACTACTCCACCGCAAACACCTTCATCACCGCATTCCCCAAGTGGTTGATCACCTTCACCGCGATGCGGCCGCTCTTTGGCTTGTCGAATGGCCGGGGCGCGTCGCTGTTGAGGGTAGCCGAGGCGTCCTTGCCAATCTCGGCCTTGGTCGTCTTCTCGACGGCCTTCTGCGCGTCGCCCTGAACTTTGGCGAGGGTATCCGTGAATCTGTTGGTGATTCTAAAGTCCATTGCTCGTAGCGTACTCCGTTAACTGCCACTTCGCGCCCTCAAATCAAATGAACCACGGGGTCCCCTCAAGAACTGGATGCAGCGTAAAGGGCTCTGACTGCCGTAAGAACGCTGCGGTCAAATAGGCAATGTCTCCGGCGTACTTGAGTGTAATCGGCTCCCCGCAAAACGAGTCCGTGGAAGCCCAATTGAGTTTCGTCAGATTCAGAATTTGGACCGCAAGCACTCTGCGGTCAGGCTGAGCTCTCGGCAGCCCCTCCGGGCGCCACACCCGAGCCGATACTTCGATCGGTTTCGGGGTACCCATCGCGCGTCGATATTGGTTATATCCTGTCGTGGAAATGAATATCTTGTTCCCTGCCACCTCGACATAGCTTCCTCGGCGCAAGCTCCCGTCGGTCTCCGGCCGAGCATCATAGAACCGTACGTTGTGATGACTATTGACCCAGACAAAGGTGAACGTGCCTTGCGGTCGCACTTTGCGTGCAGCATCCAAGATCGCAAGGCGATCCGTATTGGCAAACTTGGCGGAGTAATGGAACACAATCCGTGGCGTGGGTGGCAGTTGGGCCTGCAATCTCGTAAGAGTCTTTTCCACCAGGCGCGCAAGGTGCCGCGTTCGCTCTTCGAACTTGAAATACGAAGTATTGCCGGAGTAGAATTCCCACTTGCCGTAACTATTGAACACGTTTGCGAATCCCATGATACGTTGACCTTCACGGGATTGCGTGTATGACAATCCGACAAAGAAGTCGGCGTCTGGAATGGCATCAGGGAGGACCCATGGAGTCACTCCACACTTTGCCGTGATGTTCAGCGCAAGGTTAAGGTCTTTCCAGTCGGCGTCTTCAAGCGTTGGCGTATCGATCATCTGGCACGGCACGCCGCTCTCAAGTAGCAATCGCTTAACCTGATAGTACGGGGAGGCGTGGTCATCTTGCGCATAGCCCTGCTTGGGCGCATGAATGAGAAAGAGGCGGTTAAGTGCGTCATTAGCTGGCCACTCCGGATGCTCCTTTAGTAGCCGCTGCACTTCATTGCGCGAGTCCTCAATTTGATCGACAGTTACGACGCTTCCGTACGAGAACCTGGTTGCGAAAGTACGCTCCGCCCCTCGGTATTTGTACTTGCCAGTCTTCAACCGCTCGATCAACTGCTCCATCTTGCGCCGCATCGGTGACAAACACAGGGGGACAAGCTCGATCGAGTGCTGAGTTGCGTCGTATGTGCCGAATTGGGTGATTCCGGCGCGTACGTCGGGGGAGGAGTGGCGTTCACGAAACTCAACGATCGGCTCCGGCAAACGGCGCACTGCTAACGCCGAAGCCGAGGCCTTACCGTGCTCGACCAGGGCAACTGGTTCAACCGCGAGGCCGACCGAGAAGTCGCCAAACTGAACCGGGAACAGCGTGTTGGCAATATGCTCAATTATGGTTGCCGTCTTCTCCGATCGCTCGCGCGCCGCAGCAGACTTTGAAGCTAGACTGTGTCTC
>Ga0272441_10007887_pt1 | contig 17119 bp, 18 predicted proteins | sample SSMProp6N_FD_193582 | JGI IMG/M metagenome (GOLD analysis project Ga0272441, IMG submission 193582) | Marine sediment archaeal communities from Little Sippewissett salt marsh, Falmouth, MA, United States - SSM-Prop-6N | ecosystem: Environmental > Aquatic > Marine > Wetlands > Sediment ...
ACAGCGCTATCCGGCCCGGATTCGCCCCCTCATGCACCTGCTTCCCGGGGCCTTTGGCTTCGTGGCTGCCGTCAGCCTGGCGGCCCCACTGGGAGTGTTCGGGGCGCCCCTGCTGGCCGCGGCAGCCGTCGGTGGCATCGTCGGTGCGACTGCCGGGCGTGGGATCTGGCACCTGATGGCACAGGAGAGCAAGCGAGCCACGCGCAAGCTCGCCAGTGAACTCGCGGCCTCCGCCGTCGAACTGGCCGAGACCGAGGGTGCCGGCGGCGCCCTTACCCCAGGAACCAGTTCAGAGCACTCTCCGTGATCGCCGGTGGGACTTCGTGGGTCCCGATGAACTCCTCGTACACCACGTCGTATCCCGATACCCGGAGCCGGGGCACGATCGAGTCGCGAGTCGTCGTGACCGGCAGGATCTGATCCTCCGTGCCGTGAGATACGAACACGCGAGGCACGCCGACGATCGGACTCGACGGCAGATAGAAGCCCGGCGAATAGGCGATGAGGTGCGAGAACAGGTCGCCGTTCGAAACACCGAGCGACAGGGCGTACGAGGCGCCGTCCGAGAAGCCGCCGAGGGCGATGCGCGTCGGGTCGATCCGACAACGCTCGAACGTGTATTGCAGCGCCTCGTCCAGGAAGGCGACGTCGGGACCGAATCCGCCCAGTGCCACGTCCCAGGTGGCGGCCCGCGAGTCCGGCGCGAGGACGATCATCCCCCGCGCCTCAGCTCTCCCGTTGTAGATGGCCCACTCATGGCCTCCCCCCCCATACCCGTGAAGGGCCACGAAGAGTGGCATGGCCGTATCCGGCGTGTAGGTCGTGGGGACATACAGGAAGCCATCTCGCACACCGCCCAGTGCGAGCTGGCTCGAGCCGAGCGTGGGCGAGGCCACGGGAGTTCCGGGGCGTGCCGTGAGCCGAGGTTCGGTGCCGGGCAGCGGGTCATCAGGGTTGGGATCCGTGGAGCTGCCGCAGCCCAGAAAAAGGGGCGTGGCCAGCGCTCCGGCGCCCACTCTCACGAAACGGCGCCGGGACATGCCGGGCAGGTGTTTCTCTGGGGAAAGCATGGGCTCTCTCTTGATGTGAAGGCTCGATTCGAGCCCCTCGATTCTTCAGGCTACACCGCAGGCCATGTCCGGTTGCGGGGCCCGCTACCGCCCGGCATGATGCCCCGGGAGGCACGGCCATGGGTTCAGACTTCTCCAACGTGTACGATGATGACGAGCGGGCGGATTCGTACGCCGACCTCGAGTTCCCCGGGACGTACTGGCTCGCCTACCGCGATATCCCCGCCCTGATCCAGTCACACGTCCGGGGCAGCAGGGCGCTTGATTTCGGCTGCGGAACGGGACGCTCGACTCGCTTTCTGCGCGATCTCGGGTTCGATGTGGTGGGCGTGGACATCGCCGAGAGCATGCTGGCCCGAGCCCGGGAGCGAGACCCCGATGGCGACTATCGGCTGGTACCGGATGGGGACCTGCCCGGACTGGATCCGCGATCGTTCGACCTGATTCTCTCGGTATTCACGTTCGACAACATCCCCGATTTCGAGCGGAAGGTCTCGCTTCTCACCTCGTTGCGACGGCTTCTCGCGCCGGGGGGGCGCCTGATCAACCTGGTCTCTTCGCCCGTGATCTACCTGAACGAGTGGGCCTCGTTTTCCACCCGGGACTTTCCCGAGAACCGCGATGCTTGCGATGGGGACACGGTTCGAATCGTGATGCTGGACGTCGCTGACAGTCGTCCGGTGGAGGACGTCCTGTGCACTGGAGAGGCCTACGAAGAAGCGTACAGGCGAGCGGGACTGGTTCCGATCGACGTCCACAGGCCGTTGGGACGGCGGGACGAGCCCTTCGAATGGGTGAGCGAAACGGAAGTCTCGCCCTGGGCGATCTACGTGCTGGAGCGGGCGCCAGGATAGGGCGAGGCTGCCCGCGGCCTCAGATGCTCCAGCTCGCTCCCGTCAGTTCGGTCGACACGTCCCAGAGTCTGCGGGCGGACTCTTCGTCCTGGCCGCACTCAGCGATCGGGCACAGGTCGACCGGGCCCGCCAGCTGACCGCGTCGAGTGGGACCATAATACCGGCCCGCGCAGGCTTCCGGGTCCGCCGCGGCCAGCAGGAGCGGCCAGGAACCTCTCTCTGCGGATTGAGCCAGGAGCGCGTTTCCGAGGCTCATGAGCCTCTCCATCATCTTGCCCGGCCCCGTGGACTGCAGATTCGTGGCCGACCATCCCGGGTGAACCACGATCGCCTTCGTCTCGGGGTCTGATTCCACTAACCGTCGGTGCAGATCCTGTCCGAAGAGTACATTGGCCAGCTTGCTCTGGCTGTAGGCGAGGCCGGGTCGATAGCCCTTGTCGAAGGCCAGGTCTTCGAATCGAATTCGTTTCATTCCATACTGGTGTGCGACGCTCGAGACGATGACGAAGCGACCGCCGCTGGCCTGAACGCGATCGCCGAGCAGGCTGGCGAGCAGGAAGTGGCCTAGGTGGTTCACCCCGAGTTGAGTCTCGAAACCGTCCTCCGTGAGCTCCCGGTTCGGGAGCATCATGAGGCCGGCGTTGAGGATCAGGGCGTCGATCGTTTCGGTCCTGGAGCCGATCTCGGCCGCCGCTTGCCTCACCGAGGCCAGGCTCGACAGCTCCAGCAGCACATATTCGACCCGGGCCTCCGGCCGGTCGGCCTTGATCGCCGCGACCGCGGCGCCGGCCCTTTCGGCGTTGCGGCTGGCCATGATCACGCGGGCGCCCCTGCCCGCGAGCAGACGGCTGGCCTCGAAGCCGAGGCCGCTGTTGCCACCCGTGACGACGTAGGTTCTGCCGGCGAGGGCCGGGAGACGGTCCGGCGTCCAGCCCTTCACGCCGAACTGTTTGCCGGCATCCTGCATATGGCTCGTCCTCCTCGTCTCAATCGACGGGTCCACCGACGCTTCCCGATATTGTACCGCTATTGTACCGCGGTTGCGGGACCCACAGAAAGAGACGTAATTCTGCGGTGTCAATCGACATGTCGCTCACCTCCACTCAACAGGCAGGCGTCAGATGCGGATCGTGGGCGGGAAATGGGCGGATCGTGACCTGGTTTCTCCGGGGGCGCGCATTCGACCCACGGCCGAGGCCGTTCGCGACCGATGGCTCGGCCTGCTGGCTGAATCGCTGGCCGGTGCGCGCGTTCTCGACCTGTTCGCGGGCTCCGGAGCCCTGGGCCTCGAGGCCATGTCGCGTGGTGCCGCCCGGGTGGACTTCGTCGAGAACGGCTCCGCGAGCCTTCACGCGCTGAAGGCGAACGTGGCGGCTTTCAGGGTCACCAGGAAGACCCGGATATTCAAGCGCGATGCGATCCCGTTCGTGGAGGCGCTGGAAGAGGGTGCCTACGACATCGCGTTTGCGGATCCTCCCTACGGATCGAAGAAGCTGGATCGCGTGGTGCAGCGTTGGCACGAGGTACCGTTCAGCAGAATCCTCTGCGTCGAGCACGAGAGGGATCATCGCCTGGAGGGAAAGGCGAAGCGCTACGACTTTCCGGGCGAGACGCGAGTCACGGTGTTCACGTCCCACAAGCGGAGACCCAAATGAGGATGCGCGGGCAGGTCACGGTGCTCCTCGCGTTCTGTCTTGGCGCATGCTCAACCGGAGAGCCGGACCAGGTCGCGACCGCGGGGGAGGAGACGCCTGCGTCCGGTGGTGCCGTCACCCTCGCCGCGACTCCGCCCATGGGGTTCAACACCTGGAACCGCTTCGGGTGTGACGTGAGCGATGAACTCGTCCGGGGCATCGCCGACGCGATGGTGGAAAGCGGAATGCGTGACGCCGGATACGAGTACGTCGTGATCGATGATTGCTGGCAGGTCGATCGCGGCGACGACGGCCGGATCGTCCCGGATCCAGAGCGGTTCCCGGCCGGAATGAAGGAACTCGCGGACTACGTGCATGACAGGGGCCTCAAGTTCGGGCTGTACACCGATGCCGGCCCGAAGACGTGCGAGGGTCGCCCGGGTTCTCTGGGCTACGAGGAGATCGACGCCAATACGTACGCCAGTTGGGGCGTGGACTACGTGAAGGTGGACTGGTGCCACTCCGACTCGCTCAGCGCGCCGGTCCAGTACGCGAAGGTGCGCCAGGCGTTCGATGACTCGGGACGGGACATGGTCCTCAGCATCTGCGAGTGGGGCCGCAACCTTCCGTGGGAGTGGGCGGGCGAGATCGGCCAGTTGTGGCGCACGACGGCGGACATCCGGGACAACTGGGCCAGCGTCCTGTGGATACTCGAGGCCAACAACCGGCATCACGAGGCGGCCGGGCCCGGACACTGGAACGATCCCGACATGCTGGAGGTGGGCAACGGAGGGATGACTTTCGACGAGTACCGGTCACACTTCTCGCTGTGGGCCATGATGGCGGCGCCGCTGATCGCCGGTAACGATCTGCGGGCGATGTCGGACGAGATTCGCGAGATCCTCACCAACGAGGAAGTCATCGCGGTGGACCAGGATTCGCTGGGTGTGCAGGGGAAGGTCGTGCTAGATCGCGGCTATGGGCTGCAGGTGTGGGCGAAGCCCCTGGCCGACGGATCGGTGGCCGTGGCCCTGTTCAATCAGCGAGACGCCGAGATGGAGGGATCAATCTCATGGCACGAGATCGGCCTCGACGCCGGGCCGGCGACCGTGCGCGACCTGTGGGCGCACGAGGAGGTCCAGCACGTGGACGACGGGAGTATCGCGACCCGGTTTCGGAGACCGGTTTCGGGGCACGGGGTGGTCATGCTGCGTGTGACGCCGACGAGCTAGGGCTGCGGCGTTGACAGAGTCTTGTATCCGCAGGAAGCTCGGTGGACCGGAGTCTACAGTCCGCCGGGCCCGACTTCGTCTCCCTGCTGCGCTTTCCCTTGGGCCTCCGCCTCCGGATCCCACAGTGCCTCGCCCGGCGGCGCCAGGGCGTAGATCACCCCCACCGCGGGACCTTCGGTCTGCAATAGCCTGAGCGCCCGCTCCGGATGCAGCTCGACGAACGCCTCCAGGGTGCGGGCCGCCTTGTTCTCTCCCAGGATCAGCGCCACGTACCGGGCTCCGTATCGGACGATGACCGAGTCGAGACCCGCTGCGAGCACCTCCGGCGTGCGATCGTATCGACCGTAGTCGTCGGCCAGGAAGCGCCAGGACGGTACGGCCGGCCGGCCGGTGTCCCAGTGAACGTACGGATCGAGAGCCGACGCGATCACCTCGTCCGGCGCCGTGTTCGTGCGGATCCACTCATTGAGCGGAGCGTAGGCCCGGGCCGGTATGGTCTGCGGCGACGCCCAGGAGCGGGCTGAGTGGCCGCGCCCGTGGTACACCAGGGCGTTCACGGCGAAAACCGCCGCCACGATGGCGGCCACCGGAATTCCCCACCGGGGCAGGTCTCCTCGGATCTTCGGAGCGGCCTCCCACAATCCTTCGAAAGCCATCAGGGTCAGCACCGGCACGATCGCGTAGTAGAAGCGATAGGGCTCATAGGGCCAGATGAACACCAGCCCCAGGTACACCACCGGGAATAGGACGAGCGTCGGGTTTCGCTTCCAGACGTTCAGGGCTCCATAGATGGCCGCCGCGCCCAGCGCGAGCAGCACGATTCCGAGGGCGAGTCCGGCCGCCCGCGGCACCCACACGAACTGCAGGGTCTCGACGAACGGACCCCAGTTCGCTCCCACGACCTCGCCGAGACGGGCAAACGTCCGGCCCTCGAGTCCCTGTCCCAGCCAGGTTCCATACGATCCGTACTGGCCCGCGATCGGCTCGGGCACGTCGGCAGCGTGAGCGCGGGCCCAGGCCAGCCACGCGATCGCAGGCACGCCGGCCATCGCCGTCAGGAATCCGGCGGGTTGCCAGCGACGACGGAGCAGGAGCGGCAGAAGCAGCGCAACGATCAGCGTGAGGCCGATCGAGCGCGTGAGGAAAGCGACGGCGCCTGCCAGTCCGGCCGCCGCGGCCCAGCCGAGCTCTCCTCCGAGCCACCGACTTCCGGCATTGGAGACGTCCGGGGCCGGTCCCGCTCGCGCCGGGTCGGCGGCCGCGATCAGAAGCGCTCCGACACAGGCGAACAGGAACAGCGGTTCGGACAGCAGGACGGTGGCCACCGACATCGAGGGTACGGTGAGGAACGCGTACACGGTGACCAGGCCCACGGCCGCCACCCGCCGCCGGTTGCCTCGCACGAAGAGCAGGAACGTGCCTCCCGCGGCCAGCGACCAGAACAACGCGTTCAGCGCCTTGAGAGCGGTCAGATTCTCGGGGTAGAGGCCGAAGGCCTTCCACGCGACGGCCAGGACGGCGGGATAGGCGGGGGGATACTTCACGCCCGGCACGTCGCCCGGGAGATTCGAGTAGGTGTATCCATCGCCCGAGGCCATTGACCTGGCCAGCGCGAGGTAGGCGCCGTCGTCGTAGTAGATGCCCGCCCCGATAGGCTCCTGGGACCGGATCGTGACCATGAGGACTGTGAGCACCACCACGGCTGCGATCGCTGCCGCAAAGCCCCGATGGATTCCCGTTGGGGCCGCGGAAGCCTTCTGTGCCGGCTCGGTCTTCGGATTCATGCGGGCAAGGTGCGGTGGCTCAGGGCGGCCGGAAAGGCCCGGCTCAACGGTCGCGCGCGGGAGCGGAGGACAGAACGGCCAGGAAGTCCTCGATGATGGCGAACGTCAGTCCCCAGATCACGTTTCCCTCGTAGTCGATGGCCGGGAATTCGCGGGTAGAGGGCGCCTCGCGTACCAGGGTGGAGCGATACGCGGGATCGGACAGCGCGGAAACCGGGATCCAGACGTGACCGGTGAGCTCGTAGTTGAGCCGGAGTTCCTGATCTGTCGCCAGCCACGCGACGAACGGGGTCACGCAGATCGATGGAAGGTGCCTGCTGCGCGGGTGGATCTCGCCCAATCGCCCGACGTGGTCCGCCCGCTCGAGCCGCAGGCCCGTTTCCTCCAGAGTCTCGCGACGGGCCGTGTCGAGAAGATCCGCATCCTCCGCGTCCCGCCGGCCACCGGGGAGTGCCACGTGGCCGGACCACGGGTCACCCGGCACTTCGGCCCGGCGAACGAGCAGTCCCTCCGCTCCGACAGGGTCGATGGCCGACGGGCGCAGGATCAGGGTAACGGCCGCCCGGACTTCGCAGTCGGTCTCCGGTATGCGGTCCGCCGGCCGGTCCGCGAGAGCTGAGCGGAACCGCTCGTGCAGGAACCCGGTCACCCTCCGTACTCCCGCGCGTCTTCGGCGGCTTCGAGGAGGGTCAGATAGCTGACGTGCCTGTGCTCGGCGACTTCGCCGCCCGCCACCGCCTCCATCACCGCGCAGCCGGGCTCCGCCCGGTGTATGCAATCGGCGAAACGGCACCGTTCGACGAGGGGCCTGAACTCTCGGAAGGCATGCGCCAGATCGGCAGGGTCCACGCCGGTCAGCTCGAAGTACTGGATACCCGGAGTGTCCACGAGGTATCCGCCGCCCGGCAGCGGAATCAGCAGGCCCGCTGACGTGGTGTGCTTTCCCTTGCCGGTTCGCTCGGCTACCTCCCCTACCCGCAGGTCGAGGTCGGGCATCATCGCGTTCAGGATGCTGGATTTTCCCACCCCCGACGGGCCGGTGAATACGGTGATCCGGCCGTTCAGCAACTCCCTCAGTTCGGTCAGCCCGGCGCCGGTCCTGGCGCACGTGGGGAGCACCGGATAGCCGATCTCGGCGTAAGCCATGAAATCGCGAGGCACACTGTCGCCGTCCACCAGGTCCGTCTTGTTCATGACGATGACGGCGGGGAGTTCGTGCAGCTCGGCTACGGCCAGGAGGCGATCGAGGAGCCGGACATCCGGCTCCGGTCGGTTGAGCGAGAAGACGGCCGCCACCTGGTCGACGTTCGCGGCCAGGACCTGCTCCCGTCGCTTGGCCAACGAGTGCCGGGACAACCGGCTATGACGCGGAAGAACCTCCGTGATGCAGCAGGTTCCGTCTTCCAGGACCTCGAAGGTCACGAGGTCGCCGACCACCACCCGCTCGCCGGCACCACGCTTTGCACGGCCGCGCAGGGAGCAGTCGAACGTGCCCCCAGCCGTATGGATTCGATACACGCCAGCCGTGAACTGGAGTACTCGGCCGGTGAGAGGCTCAGCCACGGGGAAGCGTCACGAGGGGGTGGCTCCGGGTCCCACCATCTCGTCCAGGCAATTCCATGCGAGCAGGGCGCACTTCACACGCACCGGGAACTTCGCCACGCCCGCGAGCGCACGCAGGTCGCCCAGGTCTGTGTCGGCGGCCGCGTCCATGTCGCCGTGCAGCATGCGGGTGAACGTGTCCATCACCGCGAGGGCCTCCTGGATGGTCTGGCCCTTCAGCACGGTACCCATCATCGAAGCCGAGGCCTGGCTGATCGAGCAGCCCCGGCCTTCGAAATGGACCTCGGCGATCCGGTCGCCCTCGAGCCGAAGCATCAGGTCGATCACATCACCGCACAACGGGTTGTTCAGAGTCAGCGTATGGGTGGCACCCTCCAGCGGGCCCTTGTTCCGGGGCCGCCGGTAGTGATCGAGAATGACCTGCTGGTAGAGATCCTGGAGGGAGCTGAGCTCCAGACCGTCGCTGCCATGACCGGGCATTCAAGCCACTCCGAACAGTTTTGCCGCTAGCCCCAGCGCATCGACCAGGGCATCGATCTCCGAACGCGTGTTGTAAAGGTAGATGCTGGCGCGGGCCGTCGCATCCACCCCGAGGTGGGTCATCAGAGGCTGGTTGCAGTGATGACCGGCCCGGATCGCCACGCCCTTTTGATCGAGGATGGTCGCCAGGTCGTGCGCGTGGATGTCGGCGTAGCGGAACGAAATCACGCCTACCCGGTTCTCCCGCGGCCCATAGATCTCGAGTCCGTCCACCGCCCCGAGGCGATCCAGGGCGTATGCCGTCAGGTCCGCTTCCCAGGCGTGGATCCGCTCCAGCCCGATTCGCTGCAGGTACCGAATGGCCTCCGCGAAGCCCACCGCTCCGGAGATGTTGGGCGTGCCCGCCTCGAACTTGTGCGGCACGGGCGCGGCCGTGAATCCGTCGAGCCGGACCTCGGAGATCATCTCGCCGCCGCCCTGCCATGGAGGCATGTGATCCAACAGTTCCTTGCGTCCCCACAGCGCCCCGATGCCGGTCGGCGCCAGCATCTTGTGACCGCTGAAGGCGTAGAAGTCGCAGCCAATGGCCTGGACGTCCACCTGCATGTGCGGCGCGGCCTGGGCCCCGTCGACGAGGCACACGGCCCCCGCCTCGTGGGCCTTCCGGGCGATCTCGGCCACCGGGTTCACCACGCCGAGCGTGTTGGAAACGTGAGTGACGGCGACCAGGCACGTGCGGTCGGACAGGAGTCGGTCGTAGTCCTCCATCGCCAGCGAGCCGTCGGGTCGCACATCGACGTACTTCAAGGTGGCCCCGGCGCGTCCGGCGAGGATCTGCCAGGGAACCAGGTTGGAGTGGTGCTCCATTTTGGTGAGGAGGATGTCGTCCCCCTCTGCCACGTGCGCGGCGCCCCACGTCCAGGCGACCAGGTTGATGGCCTCCGTGGTGCCCCGCACGAAGATCACTTCATCGGCCGACGCGGCGCCGATGTGGTCGGCCACGACCTCCCTGGCTCCTTCGTAGGCCTCGGTGGCCCTGATGCTCAACTCGTGCGCCCCGCGGTGCACGTTGGCGTGGATCTCGCTGTAGTAGGTGTCCACCGCCTGGATCACCGAGTAGGGTTTCTGCGAGCTGGCGGCGCTGTCGAGGTAGACCAGAGGAGATCCGTGTACCAGGCGACCGAGGATCGGAAAGTCGGCCCGGATCCGCTCGATGTCGTAAGCGGCGGTCGGCGTGAGGTCGGAGGTGGAATCAGGTGTATCCATGAGTGCGCCCCTGGCGCCTGTTCTGGCCGGGCTCCGCTGGGGGCCGGATCGTCAGCCGACCCGGACCTGAATTTCCTCACCCTCCACGCGGGCCTCGTACGTTTTGACCGGCCTGACCGCGGGCAGTGCCCTCGGCGATCCGGTTTCCAGGTCGAAGCGGGCACCGTGGAGAACGCAGGTGACCTGCTTACCCACGAGCTCGCCCGACGAGAGAGGAAACTCCTCGTGTGTGCACTCATCGTGCAAGGCGAACACCCGGTCGCCGACGTGAGCGAGGACGATCTTCTCTCCGTCCACCTCGACCTGCAGCATGGTGTCAGCAGGAACGTCTTCCAGTCGAGCTACCGTGCGGAACTCGCTCATCGACCCTGGATCTTCGCTTCGATCGACTCACGAATGCGGGACCGCACGCCCTCTCCAGGCACGCGCTCCAGGACTTCGTCGAAGAACCCGAACACCAGAAGCCGCTCGGCCTGCTCCCGGTCCAGCCCACGACTCATCAGGTAGAACAGCATGGTGTCGTCCACCTGGCCTACCGTAGCGCCGTGCGAGCAGCGCACGTCGTCCGCCCGGATCTCGAGGTTCGGCAGCGCGACCGCGCTGGCGTCGGGGCTCAGAAGCAGGTTCCGGTTGGTCTGGTAGGCGTCGGTGAGTTGCGCGCCCTCCGCCACCCTGATCAGGCCCCGGAACACGCTGTCCGAGCTGGCCGTCAGCGCACCCTTGTAGAGCAGGTCGCTGTGGGCACTGGGGGCTTCATGATTCTGCAGCGTATGGTGATCGAAATGCTGGTCCCGGTCGCCGAACCACAGCGCCAGCATTTCACTGCGAGCCCCTTCGCCCTCCAGGTGGCTCGTGACGTCAGCCCGGGCCAGGTCGGCCCCGAGCGTGACGTTGAATCCGTTCAGGGTGGAGTCCTTGCCCGTGTTGGAGTGCTGCATGCTGAAGTGCTTCACCCCACTGCCGTATTGCTGCAGTGCCAGGTAGCTGACCGTCGCGCCTTCCGCCCCGAAGATCTCCACTCCGTTGAGGCTGAGAGACTCGACTTCCAGGTCAGGCGACACGTATTCGTCGATACACGTGACACGCGCCCCGGCCTCGGCCACGATGAGCGAGTGGGTCGAAACGACGCCCCCCTCTTCATCCAGGTACCGGAAGGCGTGCAGCGGATGCTCGACATCCACTCCTTCAGGGACGTACAGGAAGTACCCGCCGGAGAGAACCGCCGCGTGGAGAGACCACAGCTTCTGCTCCATCGGGGCCACATCGCTCTGGAACAGAAACCGCTCCAGGAGTTCCGGCCGCTCGTCCGCGACATCCTCCAGGGGCGCGTAGATCACGCCTCGCGCCTCGAGGGCCGGGTCGAGCCGGAGATGCTCCAGACACCCGTTGTGGCGAACCATCACGCCTGAGCGGTCACGGTCGCTTTCCATCGCCTCCCGCACCGGCGCCGGAAGCCGCTCGACGGGCACTCGCTCGCCCTCGCAGGTCACCGGCGAATACGACTCCGGATCGAAGCTGGACAGGTCCGTGTAGCGCCACTCCTCGCTCTTGCGGGTGGGCATGGGCGTTTCGACGAACGTCTTCCACCCATCGCGGCGCAGCTGGGTGAGCAGGGAAGGTTCGTGTACGGCGCGGACAAAGGTCGCCAGGCCGCGGGCAATCGTCTCGCCAGCGGGCTGCGTCGTCTCCGTGCTCATGTCGCTGGTCACCGTTCCTTCGGCCAACGTCGGTTCTCCTTGCTTCGGAAGCCGACCGCGTGTGGCGCCCGGCTCCGGGATCTATCCATCTGGCGGCGTTCCGGCCTCAGCCGACGCTGCCCTCCATCTCCAGTTCGATCAGACGGTTGAGCTCGATCGCGTATTCGAGCGGAAGCTCCTTGGCGATCGGCTCGATGAACCCGCGTACGACCATGGTCATGGCCTCCTCCATGGACAGCCCACGGCTCATCAGGTAGAACAACTGCTCCTCGCCCACCTTGGAGACGGACGCCTCGTGTCCGATCGACGAGAGATTCTCGTCGATCTCGATGTACGGATACGTGTCCGTACGCGATGTCTCGTCCAGCAGCAGGGCATCGCACTCCACGTTGGACTTGGACCCGACCGCCCCTTCGTACACCTTGCACAGGCCACGATACGACGAGCGGCCCGTGCCCTTGGAGATCGACTTCGAGACGATCTGGGAGGTGGTGCGCGGGGCGGCGTGCACGACCTTGCCACCGGTGTCCTGGTGCTGGCCATCACTGGCATACGCGATGGAGAGAATCTCCCCGTGCGCTCCCTCTCCCACCAGATAACACGACGGGTACTTCATCGTGAGCTTGGATCCGAGGTTGCCGTCCACCCACTCCATGTTCGCGTTCTCATGCACCATCGCCCGCTGCGTAACGAGGTTGTACATGTTGTGCGACCAGTTCTGGATCGTCGTATACCTGAAGCGCGCGTTGGGCTTCACGACGATCTCGATCACGCCGGAGTGGAACGAGTCGGTGGTATAGCTGGGCGCCGTGCAGCCCTCGATGTAGTGAGCCTGGGCGCCGTCCTCGACGATGATCAGGGTGCGCTCGAACTGGCCCATCTGTTCCGAATTCACCCGGAAGTAGGCCTGGAGCGGGATGTCCACCTTCACACCCTTCGGGATGTAGACGAACGACCCGCCGGACCACACCGCCGAGTTCAGCGCCGCATACTTGTTGTCCTGCGGCGGCACGATGGTGGCGAAGTACTCGCGGAAGATCTCCGGATAGAGCTTCAGGCCGTCTTCGATGGACTCGAAGATGATACCCAGCTCGGTCCACTCTTCCTTCAAAGAGTGGTACACCATCTCCGACTCGAACTGGGCGCCGACACCAGCGAGGATCTTACGCTCGGCCTCGGGAATACCGAGTCGCTCGAACGTGTTCTTGATCTCGTCAGGGACGTCGTCCCAGGACCGCTCCATGTGGTCCTGCGGCTTCAGGTAGTAGTAGATCTGGTCCAGGTCGAGGCTGGCGACATCCCCACCCCAGTCCGGAATCGGCTTCGAATAGAATATCTCGAGGGCCTTGAGCCGGAACTCCAGCATCCACTCCGGCTCTTCCTTGTGGGCGGAGATCTGGCGGACGATCTCTTCGCTCAGGCCCTTTTCGGCCTTGAAGAAGGGCTTTTCGTCGGTGACGAAGCTGTACTTGTATTCGTCGAGCCCGATACCCTTAATGGCTTCATTCTGCGGCATGTTCTAATCCTGCCTTGCCTCTCGTCCCCATCCCGGTGACGGACGATCCGTCGCCGGTGCTCCACACCCTGTTCAGCCGACGGTGGCTGCCTCGGGCTCCTCGTGCAGCCAGTCGTAACCCATCTCTTCGAGCCGGTCGGCGAGTTCCGGCCCCCCGGAATGAGCGATCTGGCCGTTCAGCATCACGTGTACGTAGTCCGGTCGCAGGTAATTCAGGATCCGCTTGTAGTGCGTGATCAGGAGAACGCCCATGCTCCCGTCGTTGTCGCGAATCGTGTTTACGCCTTCCGACACGATGCGCAGGGCGTCGATGTCGAGACCGCTGTCCGTCTCGTCCATCACGGCCATGCGGGGCTCGAGCATGGCGAGCTGAAGGATCTCGTTCCGCTTCTTCTCGCCACCTGAAAATCCGTCGTTCACGTACCGGGCGGCGAAAGCCGGATCGACCTTCAGCATCTCCAGCTTTTCCATGAGGCGCCGCTGGAACGCGAAGATGTCCATGTCCTCGCCTTCCTCGAGCCGCGCGACCGCCGCCGTGCGCAGGAAGTTGGAGATAGAGACCCCGGGGATTTCCGCCGGGTACTGGAAGGCCAGGAACACGCCGGCCCGGCTTCTCTCGTCGGGCTCCATCTCGAGGATACTCTCCCCGTCGAGTAGTATGTCGCCGCCCGTCACCTCGTAACCGGGGTGCCCGGCGATCGCCTTGGCAAGCGTGCTCTTCCCGGAACCGTTCGGTCCCATCATGGCGTGCATCTCACCGTGGCGGATCGTCAGGTCGACGCCGCGGAGGATGTCCGTGTCCTCGCCCTCCACTCTCGCGTGAAGGTCCCGGATCTCCATCAAGAATTCAGCCATTCCCGTCCGCTCCAATACCGTGTCGTCTCTTATGAATCATACGGGCCGGAAGGGTCATGTCCGTCACCCGCCCGGCCCGTCGTGTCAATCGAGAATCACTCTCGACTCAGCCTCAAACTACACTAGTTGAGAACGAGTTTCAAGTGGTTCTACCTACCCGGGACGGTGCTGTTCCCACCGTTCCACGCGAGGTGTTCACCGAGTCGTCACCGCCTTAGTTTCGCGCCGGGAGACCCATTGCAGTGGGTCGGGATCGGCCGGACAGGGGAGACGACTCGATGCATGCAGCATTCTTCCGCCGCCACGGCGGGCCTGAGGTGATGGAAACCGGTGAGGCGCCCGAGCCGGTCGCGGCAACGGGGACGGTCGTCGTTTCGGTGCGCGCGGTGGCCCTCAACCACCTGGACCTGTGGGTCCGGCGCGGTATTCCCGGGCTCGCCCTGGACCTTCCACATATCGGTGGATCGGACGTCGCCGGCGTGATCGATGAGGTCGGTCCCGGCGTCGAGAGCTGGGAAGTGGGCGATCGCGTGGCGCTCAATCCGTCACTGTGGTGTGGCGAGTGCGAATGGTGTGAGCGTGGGGAACACCCTCTGTGCCTGGACTTCAAGATCCTCGGGGAGCACGTGGCAGGCGGGACCGCCGAGCGGGTTCGGGTCGTGGCGCGGAATCTCTACCGCATCCCCGAGAACCTGGAATTTCGCCTGGCAGCTGCGGCGCCGCTGGCCTACCAGACGGCATGGCGGGCGCTGAAGACCCGCGGCGGGCTCGAGCACGGCGAATCGGTCCTGGTTACGGGGGCGTCGGGTGGGGTGTCCACCGCGGCCATACAGATCGCCCGGTTGCTTGGAGCTCGCGTCCTGGCGGTGACGAGCGGTTCCGAAAACGTCAGTCGGGTGCGGGATCTCGGAGCGGACGTCGTGTTCGACCGACTGGAGACGAACTTCTCGGACGGAGTGAAGTCCCACACGGAGGGTCGGGGGGTGGACCTGGTCCTGGACAGCGTGGGTGAAGCCACATGGGCTGAGTGTCTTCGCAGCCTTTCCCGTCTGGGCCGCATGGTGACGTATGGTGCGACGACCGGTCCGCGGGGGGACGTGGAGATCCGGCACATGTTCTGGAAACAGATCAGCGTTTCGGGGTCGACCATGGCCTCCCGTTCCGAGTTCGAGGCCGTCATGGACCACGTGGTGGCGGGCGACCTGACCCCCGTGATCGGTGAGGTAATGCCCTTGGGCGCGATCCGGGAAGCCCATGAGGCGCTCGAGGCGGGGCGAGTGTTCGGGAAGCTGGTGCTGGAGCCTTGAACAGGAGGTGGGTGGAGGTGATCCGACCGGTCGGCTTCTGCGTGTGGATCGCGATGCTGTGCGCGGCATGCGCCGACACCGACCCGCTAATTGATGCGTCAGCAACTGATTCTGTCACCGTGGCGTCGCAACTGGAATCTGGTCCAGACGTTTCCCCACAAGTCGATGCCATTGAGGCAGATCCGTTCGGTGACTTCGGAGTCGACACAAATGGTGCTGCAGCAACGGCACAAGAGACTCCGGTGTGGCTGGTCAACCAGTCGCGGCAGCCCCTGATCATCACGGCCCGCGGCGGAGCGGCGACCGTGGTGGTCGATACCGTCGCTGCCGCTGATTCAGCCTTCGTACGAATCAATACGAGGGCTCTGACCCTGGAACTGTCCGCCCGCACGCCTGGAGGCGTGGCGATGGGCACCGTTGTCCTGCCGATGGACTCGGAACCCCGGCGAGCCGCGTTTCCCCACTGACTGTGGCCGTATCGCCACACGGACACCGTCCAGCAAACAGCCGTGCCTTCCCGTAACAGGCCTGAAGACTTTCAGTTACGGCTTGAATCAGCGCCTAGCACCGTTCTTGCTCATCGAGCTGCAAGGGAGAGGCTTCCGAACGTGAGCAGGAGGACGGACCGATGAAGCTCGCCAACTCGCTGCTGTACCTCGTTCTGACGGCAGGACTCGCGGCTCTGGCGGTAACGAAAGCCAGGCCCGAAGGCGACATGGCCAGTGAGGTAACGCTCGAGGACGCGGACCCCTGGTTCGTGTAACCCGCACGAGCTGAACTGCCTGGCGAAAATGTAGAAGCGCACGGGACACATCGTCGGGCACCCCGCCGCATCAGCCATACGTCTTGCCGCCACCCGTCCACATAGTGTAGAGTGTCACCACGCACATATCGTAGCGCACGCGAGGTGGAGGTGTTTCATGCGCATGAAGGAGCTGGTCGGCGCAACGGGAGTTCCGCGCACGGCCATCCATCACTATCAGCGGGAAGGGCTTCTGCCGCCCGCCGTCAAGACTGCCCGCAACGCAGCTTTGTATGGTCCGGAGCATGTCGAGCGGGTGAAACTCATCCGTTCGCTACGGAACGACGAACTGGGGCCATTTCCTTTGGAGGGTGTGCGGCAGATCCTCGAGATGGTAGATCGGGGCGTGGAGCCGGCAGTGGCGGCCGCGCTGTACGCTCTTCCGGGTGGACTCGGCAAGTCGGTGACTTCGGCGGGGCGTACCGGAGAGCGATCGCTGTCCGACGTGGCGCACGACGCCGGGATCAGTCTTTCGACGGCGCGCTCCCTGCATGGATCTGGACTTCTGCTCGGCAGGGCAGGACCCGGGGGCTCCAGGGTCTACGACGAGGCGGATGCCGCCGCAGCCCGGGTGCTGGCTGAGCTGCTGGCTCACGATGCCATTCGACCCGCGGATCTCGATCCGATCGCTGAGCTGGTGGGCGAGCTGGTTCGATACGAACAAGCCCTGACGAGCCTGATCACGGCAAAGGCAAAGGCAGGAGAGGCTTCAGAGCGACAGCATGCGCTTTTTCAGGGCCTGCACGTGCTCCACACCTATCTCTTCAGCCGACTTGTACCTGAACCCGGCGACGCCTGACCTGAAACCTGCGGCACTCAGGGCACGTCAGATTCTACGTTGAACGAGGAAAGCGCCGGTACCCGCCGGCCACCCTCAGAACCAGACAGAACAGGATCCTGATCATGCGGGTTCGTACTCTCATACTGGCCGTTGGATCACTGGTCGCCGTGCCCCTCGTGGTTTCGGGGGTGCAGGCACAGGAGGCGGTGCGGCAGGTGACGCTGGAGGAGGCGCTGGGGTTGGCGGAGCGAAACAACCCGAACCTGGAGCAGTCGGCC
>Ga0272441_10007888_pt1 | contig 17119 bp, 15 predicted proteins | sample SSMProp6N_FD_193582 | JGI IMG/M metagenome (GOLD analysis project Ga0272441, IMG submission 193582) | Marine sediment archaeal communities from Little Sippewissett salt marsh, Falmouth, MA, United States - SSM-Prop-6N | ecosystem: Environmental > Aquatic > Marine > Wetlands > Sediment ...
ATCTTTTTGTCCGGCTTGTTCAACTCCTGCAGGGCGGCGTACAACGTCGTCGTCTTGCCGCTACCGGTCGGGCCTGTCACCAGGAAGATGCCGTTGGGCCTCTTAATGATGCGCTGGAACACCTGATAGTTGTCCTGCTCGAAACCAAGCGACTCGATACCGATATTCACGGCATCGGGCCGCAGAATACGCAGCACGATGCTGGGACCGTGATTGCCCGGCAGCGAGGAGACACGAAAGTCAATATCCTGGCCGGCGATCTCTCGTTTGATACGCCCGTCCTGAGGCAGTCGCTTCTCGGCAATATCCATGCCGGAAAGGATCTTGAAACGCGTGACCAGCGGCGCCTGCATGTTCTTGGGAATGTTGTCCTTCTCCAGGCAAACGCCGTCGACACGATACCGGATGCGAACGCGATCCTCCATGGGCTCGATATGGATATCACTGGCGCGCATGTGATAGGCGGTGTCGATGATCAGGTTCACCAGACGAATGATCGGCCCATCGTCCCCGTCATCGCCCTCCTGGGCCCGCAACGCTGCGGCCTGAAGCTCGCTTCCCACTTCCGCCAATTCCTGCGCCGTCGCGTCGATACTGTGCCGGAGCCGGTCATCGTCTTCCGATCCGCCCTGGTCGTTGAGCACCTCTTCGATGTACGAGCGGATCTTCGTCGGATTCGCCAGATAGCACTCCAGCTCGGAGTTTAACCGCAACCGAACCGAGTCCATCATGTCGAGGTCCATGGGGTCGCTGATGATAAGCTTCACCCTCCCGTTGGTGACGCTCAGCGGCAGAATGGTATACCGCTTGATGAGGTCTTCCGGGATGATCTTGGCCGCATCGTCCGGGACCGTGATCTGGTCCAGATCGACGTACTTCAGGCCGAATTGCTTGGCGATCGCTTTGGTCAGCGTCTCCTGATCGATTAGACCCTGATCGACCAAGACTTCGCCAACTCGCTTGCTGCTCGACTTGGACGTCTTGATGGCTTGAATCAGGGCCTCTTTCTTAACGAGGCCGGCCTTATAAAGGATTTCCCCTAAGTGCCTGCGCTTTTTGGTCATACAAACCTCACCTGTCGATACCACCGGTCATACCTGATTATATCACTTTCGACCGGGCAAGTCAAACCTCCAATCGCAAGCGAAGAGTGTTCAGCGCCGTCTGCGCCGCCCGCAGCCGCACGGAGCTTCGGTCTTGAGGGAAAACGTATTTGGGTGTGTCAGTACCTTCTTGACCACTCACACCAATATATACAAGCCCCACGGTTTTTTGTTCGCTCCCGCCTGCCGGCCCGGCGATGCCGGTGATGGCCACGGCCAGATCCGCCCTGGCTCTGCGTCGCGCCCCTTGCGCCATGGCCGCAGCCACCGGCTCGCTCACGGCGCCATGTGTATCGAGGAGTTCCTGAGGCACCCCCAATTCGCGGGCCTTGATCTCGTTGCTATAGGCAATCCAGCCCCCAACGAAGTACCGGCTGGCTCCCGGCACATCCGTAATGAGCTTCGCCAACAGCCCGCCCGTGCAGGACTCAGCCACCGCCAGCGTCCGGCCTGACTGCGTCAGACGCCGCCCGACCACCTCGGCGAGACTCTCGTCGCCGGTCCCGAAGACCAACGAGCCCAGAGTCTCACGCAATGCGCTCTCCTCGGCGGCGGCCATCTCTTCCGCCGCGCCTCGGTCAGGGCCGGTCGCAACGATTTCGAGGGTGATAACACCCGCACTGGCGGTGCAGTTGACCAGCGGATTTCTTCCGCGACGCATCGCCTGGCCCACCATCTCGGCAATATTCGATTCGCCGGCTCCGTAACACCGAAGCCTGCGAACCACGATGCTCTGGCCTGACGCCATCGCTCTCAGGCGAGGGACAACGACGGTATCGAGCATGTGCCGCATTTCCCTGGGGACGCCGGGAAGGGCCAGAAGCAGGCGTCCGTCTCTTTCCGCCATGAGGCCCGGCGCGGTGCCCTTTTCGTTTTCGAGGGCCGTTGCGCCCGTCGGAAGACAGGCCTGAATCTTGTTTTTCTCGACCATCGCCCGGCCGCGACGCTCGAAAAACTCGCGCAACCCGGCGAGCAAATCTTCCTGGAGCACCAGGTCGACGCCGAGATACGAGGCGAAGGCCTGCCGGGTCAGGTCGTCGTCGGTCGGCCCGAGGCCCCCGGTAACGATGACCACGTCGGCGTCTTCGCCGGCCAACCGGAGGGCTCGCTGGATCGCGGCCTCCTCGTCAGCGACCGTATAGGAACTGACCACCGGCACGCCGATGGTCCTCAACTGCCCGGCAATATAAGCGGCGTTCGTATCGACCGTACGGCCGCTCAATACCTCGTTGCCGATACTGATGATACTGGCCTTCTTGAGATGATGATTCATCCTCTACTCACAACCTGCGGTAACAACAAATGCAACAGTCCGCCCCCGAAGATATGGCACTGCACCAGCCACAAGCATTTCGCCCGGCGTGGCGGGTCACATCTCGATCATCGCCTTGACCGCGCCGTCACGATACCCTGCGACCAGGTCGAAGGCGTCCTGGGCGCGTTCGAGTCCGAAGCGATGGGTCACCATAAAGTCCACTTTCACTTTGCCCGCCGCGATCCAGTCGATGGCCTCCTGCGTGCAGCCGTTCTGCCGACGCACGTTGATGATCGTTATCTCCTTCCGGCGTATCTTGTCGATGGAGAACGCCACGCGGTCCTCACGCGGGATGCCGATGAGCATGAGCGTTCCGCCGGGCTTGAGCAGCTCCACCGCCTGATCAATCGTCTCCTGCTGCCCCGCACATTCATAAACCACGTCCATGCCGAGCGGCTGCTGTGCCAGGATCGCGGCAACCACGTCCTCCTCGAGCGGATTGCCCACCCAGGTGGCCCCGCCGGTACGCGCGACCGCGACCCGCTCGGGGATCTTCTCGGTCATGTAGCAACTGCGTACCGCCTGGGCCCGGGCACAGACCATGCAGCTCAGGCCGATCGGCCCGGCCCCGAGGACCGCCACGTCGGCCCCTTCGCGAACGGCGGACTGCTTTACCGCGTACACCGCGATGGCCAGCGGCTCGCACAGAACCCCCTGCTCGATCGTGATCGCGCCGTGCGTGGGAAAGCAACACTCCTCGGGCATCACCAGCAACTCGCCCAAACACCCGTCGCCCTGCCCGGGCGTGCCCAGGAAACTCAGATTGAAACAGGTGTTCTCGCGTCCCTGCCGGCACTGGTCGCACTGATGGCACGACACCGCCGGCTCGACAACGATCTCGTCCCCGACTTTTACGCGTTTGACCGCGTCTCCAACCTCAACAACGGTGGCCGCACATTCGTGTCCCACGAGATAGGGAAACTGAACCACCTGGGACCCGATCCGGCCCGTCTCATAGTAGTGTACGTCCGATCCGCAGACGCCCACCTTCGCGATCTTCAGCAATACGTCCGTGTCCTTCTCGATCCGAGGATCGGGAACGTCCCGGATCTCCATCTGGCGAATGCCTGTCAATACGGCGGCTTTCATAGTCTATGAAACTCCTCTCGTTGATTCCTAACTGAACTGCTGCTCATTACTACACGTTGAAGCGAAAATTGATGATGTCGCCGTCATGGACAACGTATTCCTTGCCCTCGAGCCTCGTCTTGCCCGCCGCCTTCACCGCCTTCTCATCGCCCAGCTCCTTGAGATCGGTAAAGGCCATGGTCTCGGCACGAATGAACCCCCGCTTGATGTCGGTGTGCACCTTGCCGGCAGCGTCCACCGCGATCGTGCCCTTGTGGATAGGCCAGGCCCGCACCTCATCCTTACCCACCGTCAGAAAGCTAACGAGCCCAAGGGCCGAGTAGCAAACTTGCACGAACTTCTCAGCGGCCGACTCCTCGATCCCCAAATCCGCCTTGAAGGCATCACGGCTCTCGTCGTCCAACTGCGCCAGCTCGTTTTCGAGCTTCGCGCACATCGCCACCACCGGCACCGAACCGTCCAGCACCGCAGCAAGATCGGGCGGGCTGCCAAGGTCGTCCTCGCCCACGTTCACCACCACGGCCACGGGCTTCTGCGTGAGAAAGCCCAACGACTTGATCATGGCCTGCTCCTGGTCCGTCTCAATCGCCGAGCTGATCGGCCGCTCGGCCTCGATGGCCTCCTGAAGCCTCTTCTGCAAAGCCAGCTCCGCCTTGTCCTTGGCCTGGGTCTTCGTCGGCCTGTGCACCTGCTTTTCGAGCCTTTCGATCCGCGTCGTCACCAACTCCAGATCGGCCAGCAGCAGTTCCGTCCGCAGATCGGCCAGATCCCGTCTGGCATCGACGCCACCGGCAGCAGGCACCGCGGAGTTCTCGAAACCCCGGATCGTCAGGACCAGCATATCCGTCGTGCGTATCTGGTTGATCAGGCGCCTGGCGGCCGCCCGGCCATGGTCGTCGCTGAAATTGAAGCCGGGCAAATCGAGCACGTCAATCGTCGCCCGGGTGGTCTTCTTGGGTTGATATAGATCCGTCAGCCAATCCAGGCGTTCGTCGGGCACCGGCACAATCGCCTCCTCAATCGCTGTCGCGCCCATCGGCGGTATGGCCTTGCCGCTGATCGCCGAGAAGATCGTGCTCTTGCCTGACTGCATGAGGCCGAGCAATGCTGCTTGCATTTTCTATTCTCCAGAGATTTTCGCATTCATGGTATACACATCTCCTCCGGCGGCATCATAGGCCACCACGGCGGGGAAATCAACCACCTCCAGGCGACGGATCGCCTCGGTGCCGAGGTCCTCATACGCAACCACCTCGGCGGCAACGATATGACGGCTCAGCAGCGCCCCGGCGCCTCCGAGGGTGGCTAAATGCACCGCGCCATGCTCCTGCAAGGCCCGGCGGACGGCATCGCCTCGATAGCCTTTGCCGATCATCGCCCGCAGACCGTGAGCGATCAGCGTCGGACTGAACGGATCCATTCGCGACGAAGTCGTCGGCCCGGCCGCACCGATGGCCGCGCCTGCCCGCGCCGGTGTGGGTCCGACGAAGTAGATCATCGCGCCCTCCAGGTCTATCGGCAGCGTCTCACCCCGCGCCAAAGCTGCGCAAAGACGCTTGTGAGCCATGTCGCGGGCCGTGTAAACCGTTCCGCTCACCGACACCTCATCCCCCGCCGTCAACCGGCGGATATCCGCTTCACTCAACGGTGGTCGCAATTCTATCATCCTGTCAGACTCCCGGACATGTGGGCATATCGCCGCGTAATACATCGGCACCCGGCGAAACCCACATCATAGCCAAGCGATCTCTCTTTGCAAAGCCCGGAATCGCTCCTGAGGCCTGGAAAGCACGTCCTTTCGGAAAAGTTGAAGATTTGTTCGTATTCTCCCCAAAAGCGCTTGAATCCTGTATCGAACGGGTATGGGCGTTGGTATAATGCGCGCCGATGGCAAAGTACCCTATATTTCTGGAATTGAGCGGGCGCCGGGTGGTGCTGATCGGTGGAGGCACCGTGGCGGTGCGCAAGGCCGAGGCCCTCCTGGAAGCTGGCGCGCGTCTGGTCGTGGTGACCGCGCAGGCCAGCGACACGCTCACAAGCCTCTGCACGCGAACCGGCGCCGAATTGATTCGCTCGAAGTATTCCAGGGAGTACATCAGCCAGGCGGTGCTGGTCATCGCGGCCACCAACGACGCCAAGACAAACGAGCAGGTCTACCGCGACTGCCAGGCGCTGGAGATTCTGTGCAACGTGGTGGACTGTCCGGAGTTGTGCGACTTCTTCGTCCCGGCCGTGGTCAAGAGGGGAGACCTGCAAATAGCCATCGGCACCGCCGGCTATTGTCCCGCCTACGCCGGCCACCTCCGCAAACAGATCGAGGCTTGCTTCGGGGAAGAACACGGCCGGTTCCTGGCGGAATTGGAGGCGGTTCGCAAGCAGATTATTGAGACGCTGCCGAGCCCGGCCGACCGCAAGAGCCTGCTGGGACGCTTCGTAGACAACGAATCCTTCGAGTACTTCAAAACGAACGGCCCGAACGCATGGCGCGAACGGGCCGGAAATCTCGTGCGAGAAGAGGCGGCGAAAACCGAGGGTTAAGCCTCGATTTTGTCAATCGTCACCTGTAAATACCTCTGCCGGTGTCCGATCCGGCGGCGGCTGTTCTTGCGGCGGCGGAAATGCGTCACGTAAAGCTTTTGGCCCTTCACCACGGCCTCTTCCGCTTTCCCGTTGAAGGACGCCACAACCTTGGCCCCCTCGACGTACGGCTTGCCCACCTTGCTCGTTTCGCCATCGCCGACGAACAGGACCTTGTCCAGCTCGATCGTCTCGGCGTCCGGCGACACGTCCGCCAAGTCGATGTTCAGCCGGTCGCCCTCGGCCACCTTGTATTGTTTTCCACCTTGCTCAACTACTGCGTACATCTGCAAACTCCAGGTTCAAAGCTTGGTATCGTGGGAAAACCTGTATATTACGGACACGTGCCCTTTTTGTAAAGACATTTCTCCCGTATTTTTGTATCCTACGCGTTTGGCTTCGCTCGAATGCGAAGGAATACCTTTTCGGGAGTATCTCAATGAAACTGGCGATGCTCAATGACAGAATCGTCCCCGTCGAAGAGCTGGACCCGGTCTATTTCGACCGCGGCATCTACTTCGGCGACGGGGTGTACGAGGTTCTGCGCAGCTATAACGGCAAGATTTTCGCCCTCCAGGAGCACCTGCAGCGGTTCGCCAACAGCCTGGCGGCGATCCGAATCACCAGCGTGGACATCTCCCTGGTCCGCGACCGGGTCGAGCGTGCATTTCTCACGGTCGGCCTGCCCAACGTAAAGATCTACTTCCACGTAACCCGGGGCTCGGCCCCCCGCAGCCACGTCTGGGAAACCGATCTGGAACCGAATTTCTTCCTGACCGTCAGCGAACTGGTGGCCAACCCACAGGAGAAGGCGCGGGGCATCGCCGTCTCGACGCACCCAGACTGGCGGTGGAAACGGTGCGATATCAAGTCGCTCAACCTGCTGGCCAACGTCCTGGCCCGCCAGGATGCCACCGACAAAGGCTGCGACGAGGCGATTCTGGTCGATGAGCAAGGCCGGATCACCGAGGGAGCCGGCTCGACCTTCTTCGCCATCCAGGACAAGACGCTCCAGACCTCCCCGCTCAGCGCCAATATTCTGCCCTCGATCACCCGCGAGTTCGTCATCCGCGCCGCCGGCAATATCGGCCTGGAAGTCAGACAAGAGTGCTTCACGCCGCAGCAGGCCGTCTCGGCCGACGAGCTTCTCATCGCCGTGACGACCCGGGATGTCGTCCCCGTCGTCCGCTTCGACAACGTCCCCATCAAGGACGGCGCCCCCGGCCCCTGCACGAAGGCCCTCGCCCAGGAGTTCCTCAAATTCACCCGCTAACTCACGCGTTCGTTCTGGCGCATGCGGGTGCGAAGTCTAACGAGTGTGCAGCCATATGCCTATCGCGGCGGAATCGGCCACTGCACCTTCGTTGTCCGTGGCCCGGGCGATGAGTTCGAACTCACCAACAGGACCATACTTCCACTCCATCGCCCAGCCGTCGCAGCCGTCGGTGTCCTGGCCTATCTTCTCGCCGTTGGCGAAGAACTCCACTTTCACGACATATCCATCGATGTCTTTCGCCTCCGCCTCAACGGCAACGGTCTCCGCCCTCATTGCTGAAGTTCCATCAGCCGGTGCCGTGATGACTATTTCCGGAGGCTGGTTGATTGCCTCGCTGAAGCTGGCGTAGGCGGTTCCGCCGTAGGCGCCGAGGTTGATGCGGCCGCCGTTGGGAGTGAGCTCGTGCGAATAGTCGGCGTTCGGGTCGCCCGCATCGAGGCAGGGGCTGGAGACCTTATCCAGGACCCAGACGTCATGCTCGGGCCAGTATCGGCCCCTCTCGCTTCGCAGATGATAGTCGCCTGCGTTGGGGTCGGCAAACAGGGGATCGTCGCTGAAGTTGCCGGCGCCGGGGGCCCCGCGTTCGATGCAACTGTACCGCGCCGGAGAGCCGAACAGGTCGTCGGCGGTGTTGTACCAGAAAATGCAATTGCTGATGTCGGGCTCGGCCTGGGCGTAGGCCTCGACGCCGTATTTGTTGCCGACCAGGGTCACGTTCCGAATCGTCGGCGCGCTCTGCACGATGAAAATACCGATGAAACTGTCCCGGATGATGAAGTTCTCCAGAACGCTGCCGCGCCCTTCCCCCATATAGAAGGATACGGCGAAGTCGTCCCTGACTCGAAGAACGGCGGCCCGCTCGACGCTGCGAACGGTGATCGCCTTGCCCAGGAAATCGACCGGCTCGCGATAAACGCCCGGATAGACCAGGATCGTGTCGCCATCGAGGGCCGCATCGATGCCCTTCTGGATGGTGGCGAAGGCCGTCTCGACGCTCATCCCGTCGTTGTCGTCGCTGCCGCCTCTGGCTCTGACGCGGTACACTACGCCTTGCCCTTCTTCGGCAGTCGTGAAGTGCCAGACAGGGCCTGTGTATGTCGCGCCGCCGCCGGTCCTCGGCCCGCCACCCTCCTTCTCATCGACCCGCCAGTAGTAGGTGGTGCCCCAATTCAGGATTCCGGGATCATAGGTGTGCGCGATTGTCGTGCCCATGAAGGCGTCGTCTGCACCGCTGGCGACCGCGGCCTCGTTCGTGCCGAAGTATACCTCGTGCGCAATCGCATCAGCGCCGGGTGTCCACGTAAGTTTCGTGTCCGGGGCCACTGATTCGGCGCCGTTGGGCGGGCTGGGGTTGCTGGCGGCCCCCGAGAGCGTCGTGAAACTCCAGAGATCGCCGGTGTAGACGGTCCCGCCTGCCTCGACCTCGTCGACGCGCCAGTAATACGTTACGCCCGGCTCAAAGCCCGGCATGTGAAAATACATGGAAAACGGTTGACGAGGAGCCACCAGATCGGCCTCCGTAAGATGCGCGTTGGTGCCCAAATAGAGGTTATGCCACGCGGCTGTGCCCCCGGGCGTCCACTGCAACAGCGGCATTTTCACCCCGGAGGCCCCGTCAGCAGGCCTCGGCTCGCTGGCCTTGAAGTCCGCGGCGGCACTCGTCGCTGTCCAGGGCCCCATCAACACGCCCAGCACCGCCACGACCACAACCATCGCCGTCATTCGTTCATTCTTCATTTCTCCGTCCTTTCAAATTGTCGCCCGTGAACTCTCGCGTACCGAAACCGTCGTCTGCCCCGAACACTGCGGCAGAGCGGACGCGGCCGGCTTCATGAAAGGATACACCGAAAAACAGCTCCATTGCCAGGAACCAAGAAAAAAGGCTCATCCGGTTTTTCGGTACTTCCGTGCCTCTTGGGGGCTCTGCCCCCAAACCCCCGGCATTTGCCGCTTTGGACCAATGGCATGAAGAAGGCCTCGGGTCTGCCCCTTGGCGCGAGCGGTCGTGGCGCCTACGCTGCTACCGCTGCTGTGGCCGATAGGGCTCTGCTGGCAAGCACCCCGAGCGCCGTCCCGGCGCGCCGGGACTGGCGTAAAGCGAAAAATGCCAAGCGGCCGGGGACAGCCTCCCCAGTCGTTGCGTGCTATCTATCCAAAAGTATCCGAAAACTGGATGAACCAGAAAAAATTGAATGCCTGGGGGCTGCGCCGGCGGCAAAACAGGATGAAAGGAAGCGAAGGGTGCCCACGCGGGATCGTGGCATCTGCAGAAACATCCCGGCCTGCGTGTGGCAGCGTCAAGCGCCGGCTTGGCGATGGTAGACTTCTCCCGGTGGTATACTTGGGCTTTGCGCCATCGCCAAGGCCTGCGGCCTTGACGCTGCCACCCGAGGGGCCGGTATTGAGGTGCCGCAGGACACGGCCCTTGCGAATGCGCGCGGAATTGGGTGGCATGGTTCATCCGGCCGACTCGGCCGTTGCAAGATCCTGGTGCCGTCGTATCGAGCGCAGCGCCGGCGCCCGCGCCGTGTTGTCTGTAGGGGCCGGCCTCCGTGCCTGCCCGAACGATTCGACAACGCCGCGGGCGCACCGTCGCAGATGGGCAACCACAGAGGGTTGCCCCTACGGCATGGCGAGGAGATGACCAGCGACGCCGACGTTTCGCTATCGGCCACCGTTTTCCGACCGCACCCGCCCGTGTTCCGGCCCCAGGGCGGCCTTGCCGGGAAGGTTCGCGTTGTATAGAATAGCAAGCGAAGAGCTGGGAATGTCAGTTGCCGGTTCCATGGAAGCCGACAGACCCGGCGACAGGTTGACAGAGACGGTTCTTACGCAAGACGGAGGCCGGAAAGCGATACGATCATGAAAGGCGGCGGTGACACACGAATCGGCGGGGACGGGGGCCGGTTCCCGACTACGCACTGGACGCTCATCGGCCAAGTGGAGCCGGGAAACAACGCTCGGAGCCGCCTCCTGATCGGTCGCCTGGTGACGGACTACTGGAAACCCGTCTACTGCTATCTGCGCCGCAAGGGCTACCGCAACGAAGAAGCCAAGGACCTCACGCAAGGTTTCTTCCAGGAAGTCGTGCTGGGTCGCAAGCTGATCGAACGGGCCGATCCGGCCCGGGGACGGTTTCGCACGCTGGTCCTGACGGCCCTGGACCGCTACGTAGCCAACATCCATCGCGCCCAGACGGCGCAAAAGCGCATCCCGCCGGACAAGCTCATTCCGCTGGACAACAGCGACGTGCCCGAAGCGGCGTGCAGTCTCACATCCGAGGACTCCTTCAACTACGCCTGGGTCTCAGAATTGCTGGACCGGATGTTGGAGGAGGTCCAGGCGGAGTGTTGCAGTCGCGGCCTGGCGACCCACTGGAATTTGTTTCACGACCGCGTGCTGCGGCCCCTCGTCGAGGATGCCGAACCTCCGCCTCTGGCCGAAGTGTGCGCCCGGTACGGCGTGGAAGAGGCGGCGAAGGCCTCCAATATGATCTTCGCGGTAAAGAAACGATTCCGGGCGGCGCTGCAGCGGCGCGTGCGTCAATCGGTAGCCAGCGATACCGAAATCAGCGAGGAACTGGCCGAGCTGACGCGTTTTCTCACGCGGCAATAGCAATATGCCCGGCAAAACGTGTATACGGTCAGAGCGGAGATGCAACGGCGAATTCGAATGGCAAACGGGCCCGCTCGCTTGAAAACGGCCCCATGATCGTGAGGGAAAAATGGCAACGATGTCAACGTATGGACTGCGGCTCGACCAAATGAAGAACCTGTTCTTCATGGGCGCCGAGCCGGCGGATGCGCAAGGGGAACGAGACGACAACGTGAAGATGGCGGACCTGCTGCAAGAGCAACTGACGCGCGCCCTGCCGCGGGGTTCTCTTCTGCTCGATGCGCTGTTCATGATGCTGGACCGGCAAGGCTGCGACACGCGGGCGCTGGCGGGAAAATCGCTCGGACAGGTCTTTCTCGATCCCGGATCGAACGTCCAACTGCTCGAAGCGATTAAGAATTGCAGCAAGACACTCTCGACGGCGCTGGATTCGCAGGCCGAGGCGGCACTGGCGACGACTTTATACTTTGCGGCGCTGGCCAGTGTTTTGGTGTATCATGAGAGGAAGATTACGCAGAGCACGTATGGGAAACTGCAAGAATCGTTTGCCCGGCTCACGGAGAAAAAGTGGATGACCGCGGAACTTATTGACCTGTTTTCTCGCGCCCAACGGATGTGCCGGAATAGACAGGATCCGAAATGAAACCGCCCAACGAAGACAATCCGTATGAGATGCCGACCGCCAGCGGTTTCGGGCCGGAGGGTCCCGGCCTCGGCGCCGTCCCGGAAGTCACGGGATATGAAATCCTCGGAGTGCTCGACGAGGGGGGCATGGGCGTGGTCTACTTAGCTCGCCAGAAGCACCCGATCCGGCGCCGCGTCGCGATGAAGGTGATCAAGCCCGGCATGGACTCCCGGCAGGTCCTCGCCCGCTTCGAGACCGAACGACAGGCGCTGGCATTGCTGGATCATCCCAACATCGCCCAGGTCCACGACGCCGGAGCCACGCGGGACGGCCGGCCCTATTTCGCGATGGAATACGTCAAGGGCCTGCCCATCACCGAGTACTGCGATCGCGAGAAACTCGGTCTCGACGAGAGACTGTCGCTGTTCAAACACGTCTGCGAAGCGGTCCAGCACGCCCATCAAAAAGGCATCATCCACCGTGACATCAAGCCCTCGAACCTCCTGGTGTACACCGAGGGCAGCGAGGCCATCGTCAAGATCATCGACTTCGGCGTCGCCAAGGCCGTCGGTCCGTCCCTCACCGACGGGACGCTCTACACCGAGGCCGGCCAGTTCGTCGGCACACCCGAATACATGAGCCCCGAGCAGGCGGACATGGCGTCCCGGGACATCGACACGCGCTCCGATATCTACTCGCTCGGCGCCGTTTTGTACGAACTGTTGACCGGTGCCCTGCCCTTCGACAGCAAGACGCTGCGGGAAGGCGGCATCGAACACATCCGTCACGTCATCCGGGACGAGAAGCCCAAGACGCCCAGCACGCGCCTGACGAGCCTCGGCCAGCGCGCCGCATCGGTGGCGCAGAACCGCCAGACCCAGATCGGCACGCTGGCCCGCCGCCTGCACAAAGAGCTGGAGTGGATCCCGCTCAAAGCCATGCGCAAGGAACGGAGCCGCCGGTATCGATCGGCGGCCGAACTCGCCGACGACATCCAGAACTACCTCGACGGGGCCCCCCTTTCAGCGGGACCGGAGTCAACGCTGTACCTGGTCAGCAAATTCGTCGCGCGCAACCGCGTCCTGGTAGCGGGGGTCGCGACCGTGCTGTTCGTACTGATTGCCGGCGTGGTCGTCTCGACGTATTTCGCCATCTGCGCCGAATCCGCCCGCATCGAGGCCCAGGCCGTCAGCAATTTCCTGCGCTACGATCTCCTCACGTCGGTCAGCGGCGCCGACCCAAACGTAAGCGTCCGGTCCATTCTCGACACCGGGACGCAGAGACTCGAAGGCAAATACCCCGGCCAGCCGCTCGTGGAGGCGTGGCTGCGCCAGACGCTCGGATGCGCGTACATGGCCCTCGGGCTGGACGAGCAGGCCGAACCGCATCTGGCCCGGGCGCGAGACATCTACCGGGACCGACTCGGCGCCGAGAGCCAGGCCACCTCGGCCTGTCTGATCGATTTGGGCTGGGTCTATTTCCGCCAGGGTCAATACGACCGGGCCACAGAGCTCTTGACGCAAGCAAAGAACACCCGCCAGCGAATGCTGGGACGTGAGCATCTGGACGTGCTGCAACTGCTCACGCTGCTGGGACGTGTGTACCATCAGCAGGGCCTTCTCGATCGGGCGGCGGCGCAGTTTGAGCAAGTCCTGGAGACGGACCCGCGTGTTCTCGGGCGGGAGAGCCCGGACCGCGTGCTCTGTATGGCAGCGCTGGCCGACGTGTACCTGGGTCAAAAGAGATACGAAGACGCCGAGAAGCTGTGTCAGAACGTCCTGAGCATACGTCGAGACAAGCTGGGCGAGGAACACCCGCACACACTGGACTCGATGAGCAAGCTCGCGGCCGTGTATATCAATCAGGATCGCTACTCGGAGGCCGAACCACTTTGCCACACGGCGTTGGAGACCTGCCGGAACGTCTTGGACACCGACGCCTTACTGACCGTGATGTTGACGAACAACCTGGGACGCATTTACAAGGAACAGAAGCGCTACGACGAGGCCGTGGAATTGCTGCTCGAAGCGGCCGAGAGCCACGCTCGCCTGAAAGACGCCCCGCATCAGCGCACCGTCGAACACTTGATCGACATCTACACCGCCCAGGGCCGCTTGGAAGAAGCCGAGAAATGGAAGGCAAAACTACCGAAACCGGCGGACCCGAATGAAAAAAAATAGGGGTGGTCGTCGCAACGGCCACCCCCGTCGATCTCGTTGGGTTTCGTTGGATTGCGTCAGACGGCGCCCCGGAAGAACAGCAGCAAAGCCAGCACGCACACCAACATAATCGCGCCCGGCACCATCCAGACCTTGGACCACTGGAACTGCCCCTCCACGCGGCACTTGTCCATCACGACACCGGCAAGCTGCGTCCCCAGGAAGAGCCCGATACCGCTCTGCGCGGTGAAGATCAGCGCCTGCATCGAACCGAGCGATCCTTCCGGCGCGACGCTGCCGGCGAACATCTGGCCGGCGATGATGAAGAATACGTACGCCAGACCATGGAACGCCTGCGATCCGACAATCGCCCACCGCGGCCTCGGACTGACGTAGATGATATACATAATCAGCCAACTGACCGCACCGATGGGCAGCACCCATCGGTAGCCGGCGTTCTTCACCAACCAACTGAGCACGAACAGCGTCGCCAGCGCCTGGCAAGCCTGGGCAATCGCCATCGAGGCAGGCACATTCTTCGCCGGAATCTTATTGTCCTGCATAAACTGTGCGGTTCCGAGGAAATAGAACTGCATCATGCCTGCACCCACCAGCGAAATCAGGAAGAAGACCAGGAAGCTGGGACTGCCCAACATCCCGAGAGCATCCTGCATGGGACTGCCACCGGTGTTCGCCGGTGGCGTTTCCGGCAGGAACCCGCCACAGAGCACCGCCATCACCACCGACAGGACCGCCGCTAAAACGAGACAATCCCGGCCCTCTTCGCCTGTTTTGAAGATCCAGCGCCAGCCGCTCAAAAAGTAACCAACCACCGCCCAGGCAATCGGCGCCCACATGAAGATGTAGGCCGAGTTGGCGGGATCGACGTTGTTCTTGTCCAAGTGGTAGAACATCACCGAGTTGACCAGGGGCAACGTCGCCGCAAAGCACAACGACCAAAGCAGCATGACCGTAAACAGGGACTTGAAGTCTTTCCGCCAACCCGCGACGAACAGGAGCACCATGCCAACAAGATGGGCGCCTGCCAGGATAAACTCGGCATTGACGTACTTATCCGCCATCTGACCCGCCAGCAGGGGCATGAAGATACACCCCAGAGGCAACGCCGAATACACCCATCCGGTTTGCTTACCGCTGAACTTCAACGGGCCCAACAAGCGCGCCGCCAGGACGGGACACCACGCCCCCCAAACAGCGAACTCCAGGGCCATCAACGCACTGAGCTTCAAATACAAAGACCATTCCATGCCGGCTACCATATCATTCTCCTTGAATCGCGGATTTCTTACCTATCAGCCTGCCGCGGCCAGTCTGTCGATGGCCTGCTTGATGTCACCGAGGCGGTTGTCGCCCGCCTCGCGCTCGATCGCCATGGCGCCGGTGAATCCCACCTCGTCCAGGACCGCCAGGAACCGGTCCACGCCGACCTCGCCGGTACCCCAGGGCACCTCGGCCCCCCAGGTGCCCGGCTCTTTCGTTCGCGTGGCGTCCTTGACGTGGACGTGCCGAATCCACGGCGACAGGATGCGCACCGCCTCGACGGGATCGCCCTTGTCGTAGAGGATCATGTTGGCCGGGTCGAAATTGACGCCGACGGCCTCATGGTCGAGCTTCTCCAGGAATCCTCTCAACTCCGGAGCCGTTTCCTGACCGGTTTCCAGCAAAAAGACGACGCCCTGGTCCCGGGCGACGTCCGCGAGGGTGCGGATGCGGTCGCGAACCTTGGCCGCGTAGGCCGGATCGCTCTCGTCCACGAAGCCCGCGTGCATCGCCAGATACTTTACGCCCAGCTCGGCCGTCACCTTGGCCGCGCCGACGAACAGCTCGCGGTTCTGCTCCCAGCAATCATCCGGGACCACACCGCCCGTGACCTTGATCGTATCGAGCGTGGAATAATCCTCCTGCGGAAAATCGATCATCGTGCTCGTGATCGTCCAGCTCTGCGCCTTTATGGCCTCGAGCACCGCGCCGCTGCCGTCCTCCACGGCCGGACGGACGCCCAGATTCACGTGTTCCAGATTCAGTTCCTGCATTGCCTTGGCCACGCCCGCGACGTCCGTCTGAAGCGACCAACTGCACACACCGACAGGTCGATTTCTACATAGCATTTGAAATTCTCCAATCTCCTTCGCGGCCGCGGCGACTATCTCAGCGCGACCTTCTCATTCTTCTCGATGGATTCCTTCTCAGCGTCCACGATCCGGACCGAATCCCGCGATTGCTCCAATGTCAGGACCTCGTCCACCGCTTCGCCCTGAACGCGCTTGGCGAAGTATTCGATCTCGCGGGTGTACCCGTCGCCCGGAGCAACCTCGGGCGTAAACGGCTCGCCCTCGACCGGACAGACCCGAAACGCCGGATCGCGCGTCAGGTCGTAAACGATCGTCGCCTTCTCCAGCACTAAGTTGAAGCTCATCTCGAAGCCGAACCCCGGCGCCATGCCCCAGCCGCCCTCGGCCGTGACGACCTTGTCGTCGCCGTAGTCGTACTGCGTGACGATATGGATCACGTGCCCCGCCGGCGCCTTGCCGCCGTGGCTGCACACCGCCTGCGGCATCCCGAAGAGGTACTGCACGAAGTCGGTATCGTGGATGTGCAGATCCAGCGCGACCCCCCCGCTGCGGCTCTCGTCGACGAACCAGTTGTCGATGCTCCAGCCGGGCGGCGAGCCCAGCCGCTGGAGCGTGGCCGCGACGACCTTGCCGTACTGGCCGCTGTCCACCAGCTCCTTGGCCTTGGCATACTCCGGCCAGAACCGCACACAGTGCCCGACTTGCAAGATCTTGCCGCTCTGCTGCGCCGCCTCGACCATCTGATCGCAGTCGGCCGCCGTCAATGCCATCGGCTTCTCGCAGAGCACGTTGACGCCCCGCGACAACGCCCGCGCGGTGAACTCGGGGTGAAGATACGTCGGCAGCGTCAGCGAAATCGCGTCCACCCCGGCCTTCTCCAGCATCGCATCGAAGTCCTGATACACCTCGATGCCCGTGAAGTCCATCCCGCTCTCAGCCCCGTCGATGTTGCCCACGTCCTTCTGGGCGTCCTCTTTGATGTTCGGGTTCGCGTCGCAGATCGCGACCACCTGCGCATCCTCGCGCGCCTTCCAGCAGCGAAAATGCATCCGTCCCATGAATCCAAAACCGACAATTCCCACTCTCAGCATTTACGTGCACCTCCTTATTGCGCAGACCGCCGGACGCAAGACACCGTCCCCGGGTAACGCCTGAAATGACTCTTCTTCCTTGACCACAATTCCATACGCCAGCCTATACAGGTCGCTCAAAAAAGCTCCCAAGGCCCGGGATTCTATCAGAACCGCAGCCCCCCCGCCGACCGGGG
>Ga0272441_10007889_pt1 | contig 17118 bp, 12 predicted proteins | sample SSMProp6N_FD_193582 | JGI IMG/M metagenome (GOLD analysis project Ga0272441, IMG submission 193582) | Marine sediment archaeal communities from Little Sippewissett salt marsh, Falmouth, MA, United States - SSM-Prop-6N | ecosystem: Environmental > Aquatic > Marine > Wetlands > Sediment ...
AAGATGGCATCACGGTGGATAAGTTTGGCGCGCTTTTGGCACAGTTTGGTGTCATTTTGGACAACAATGGCAGCGTTTCGGACAAACTTGGCGACACAAACACCCCAAAAAACCGCGTTCTTTGCACCAAAAACGTGGAAAACACAACAATTTCACATAAATTACCTCACTCCTGACTGTCCCGGCTGGTGATAATCCGAAGCTGGAAGCTTCGCCCACTCTGCCGGGGGATAAATTATCATGGAATCATGGAAAAACGTCGAAAATGATACTGTCATGCCTCTTTTTGGGGCGGTTTGGGTCGTTTTGGAAATCTGACAGGTAACAGGAGAATATATTGAATTACGGCAGAGTCGTCATTGCGTGCGTGGTTGGTTTATTGTCGCTGGCATCGTGTTCGAATCCGGACAGGATTGTCCGGCGTGAAATCGCGTTCGATGAGGCCGAGCCGGGCGTGGTTCGGGTGATGACTTTCAATATCCGCTATGGCACCGCCGACGACGGCGAAAATCACTGGGCCGGCCGGAAGCGGCTGGTGTTTGATGTGCTGGCGTATCACGCCGCGGATGTGATCGGCCTGCAGGAGGCGCTGGATTTTCAGATACAGGAAATCAAACGCGCCCTGCCGCAGTACGGGGTTGTCTGGGCGGGCCGGGACGACGGCCTGCAAGCAGGCCAGGCGTGTCCGGTGTTGTATCGCCGGGACCGGTTTACCCTGGCCGATTCCGGCACGTTCTGGTTTTCCAATATGCCGTGGAGGCCGGGATCGAAGCACTGGGGCAACGAACTGCCGCGGATTTGCACGTGGGTTCGCCTGACCGAAACCACAAGCGGGCGGAGTTTCTATGTGTATAATCTGCATCTGGATCACGCCTCGCAATCCTCGCGCCAGTACAGTGTGCAATTATTGCTGAAGGAACTGGCCGCTCGAAAACCCGCCGATCCGGCTGTTGCGATGGGGGATTTTAATATGGATACCGACAACCCGGCCTTGGCGCCGATGCGGCACATCCGGGCCGACCTGCTGAGCGATCCGATGGTCGATGTCTGGAGCTATCTGCATCCGGACCAGCCGTCGGTGACGACGTTTAACGGCTTCGGTACCCAACCGGATGGGCCGTGCTTGGACCATATCTTCATCAATGAGTCCGTGGAAATCATCGAAGCGGCGGTCGATGCCCGATCCTTTGGCGGGCGATATCCATCCGACCATTTTCCGGTGATCGCGACGGTGAAGTTCAAATCAAACAGCCAATGGTGAGGAGCGCAAAAAAAATCCGCCTGTGGCCAGAAGGAGGAATAGAAGTTGGTGAACTTCTAAAGGGCTAAAACCACAGGCGGCAGAAGGAGCTTATGATTAATTTACGATTTTCCGGACGGGATGTCAATAAAAAAACCGTGGTAATTACGGATTTTTTTTGAAGAGCATCACGTTTTTTGGGACGGCTGATTGCGAGGCCGATATGCATGAAAAACGAACTTTTTCGTAAAATTTCAGTATTTTATACTATACACTATTGCAGGTTTTAAGAAATTACCCTATTAATAGACACTGATGGTGTTTTTTGATACGATATGCCCGATTATGACGAAATAGCAGGAAGTTCTGTCTTATTATGTAAGCAATCTATTGTGGAGCGGCTGTGAAACCGAGGTTCCGAAGCGTTTTTGTATTTTTTTTCTATGTCCTTATTTTATCTCATGTTGCGTGCAGCCAGCAGAGCGTGGGTACCGGTGTTGTTAGCGGGGATGTGACGGAAACCGAAGCGGCTGACCGCCAACTGCGTATCTATCGCGAAACGCTCCAGCAGGGCAGCAGCGAAGATATCCGGGTTGATGCGGCGGTGGGCTTATTATTGCAAAATACAGTCCAGAGCCGGGATGCCCTGATTACGGCACTGAAATCGGACGAAAATCCTCAGGCCCGCCGGGCGGTATGCAAAGCGTTAGTCAAGAGCCGCGGCCTGAGCCAAACCATCGGCTCTCTGGATTCGTTTCGAGATCCGCTGCTGCAAATGCTCCAAAACCAATCCCGGGAAGAAGCCGAACTGGCGTCAGAGGCGTTACTGCTGTTTAATTATTCTGATGTTTCGGACCCCCTGATGCAACTCATTAAAAATCAAGAACTTACGCCGGAAGCGCGCATCAACGGGGTCTATGCGCTGCAATTACGTCCGGAACCGTTGGCGTTGCGGCAGCTTATCGGGTTACTGGATGATCCAGATGCCGAGGTTGCCAAAGCGGCTGAGGCAGCCCTGCAGGAATCCTTTGGAATTCCCGTGGGAACGAGCCGGGCGGTGTGGGCGGATATTTTAGTTGAGCTTCAACGGAAAAGTCCGGAGGCCATTCGAAGGGAGCGGCTGCTCCGCCAGGCGATCACATTGCGCCAGGTGCAGGTCGAGCGGGATCGGTGGCAAAAATTGTACCTGGCATCGCTGGACAGGCATTTTGAGACGCTGGACGAAGCGAACCGAAGTAAGATGATACTGGAGATGATGGCTTCTGACTTGCCGCCGGTTCGTCTCTGGTCGCTGGACAAGGCCGCAAAATATCCCCTGATCGGGGAAGAGTTTCGAACGAAACTGTTTTCAATGCTTTCGGACAGTTCACGGGATGTTCGTCTGCGGGCCGCCAACGTTTTACGAACGAAAAGCGATCTGAACCCAGCGGAAGTTTTGCTGGCCCGTTTTCAGGCGGAAAGTGACCCTGAAGTGGCATTGGCGATGTTCGAGGCCTTGGGCGAGGCCTACTATTATGCTTTTTCGCCGGGAACTTCAGTTGAGTTATCTCCTGAGATCAAAAACAAAACGCTTGAAATCGCTGCACAGTATCTTGAATCAAGCTCTCCGGAGGCGACCATTAAGGGTGCGGAAGTTCTTCGTAAGATACTTGAATTAAATAACTTAAGCAATGATTCGATGAATTCATATCTGACGGTTCTCAACGACCGTTATGAAAGGTCGATATCCGAAAACGGCGCCCTTCGTGCGGGCCTGCTGTCGATTTTGGCTCATCTTTGCGGTCAGGGCGGCGCGAAGGCCGAAGCGTGCGTTTTATATGAACCCTATTTTATCGAGGAATTAACGGTTCCTGATAATCCGGCGTTGCGACTGGCCGCGGCACAGGGGCTTTCGTATGTGGATAAGGTCAAAGCCCTTGCGCTGTTCAAACAAAATGGCCTTATGGATGATGACAATTTAGCGGTTCAGCAGGTTGTGATCGATCTGGCGGGTCAAATCGGCGATGCCTCTGATTTAGATTGGCTTGTTGTTTCACTGAAAGCCAATGGGAGCAGCGATCCTGTTTGGTCGGCGGTGAAAAGCATTTGCCAGCGTCAAAAAGCGGGATTTTTGATGGAGTGGCTTCCGAATTTGGAAAACTCTGACGGCGTTACGGCTGAGCATATTCGTGAAATTCTTGAGATTGCCGAGCAAAAAGCTGTCGGCGAGAAAGATGAGGCCCTGCAAACGCAAATCCAGCAAAAAATCCTGTCCAGACTGGTTGATCAACAATCCTGGGATTCGGCGCTAACTTATTTGATTAAAACTGGTTACGACCCTTCTGTCGAGCGTTTCTCTGCCGCGACGAATGCTGCCGTTTTGAAGATCTTCCTTTATTCTAACAGTACTGATCGAGCCGTTTTGATGCTTCGGAAAGAACTGGAGAAAGGGGATCTGTCCGAGACGAGTCCACTGAGTTCTATCTTGAAAGACTATTTTTCGTCCGAAACGGTCAGCATTGAATCTAAGTCGAATTTATTCAATAAGTTAACGGCAATTTCTTTCGTTGATCGTCCAGATTGGTCGGCCCTGATTGACTATTGCAATGGACAATTACGTGGTCCGGTATTGGATGAATCGCCCGCAGAAAAAGACAGATCAGGGTCAGAAACGCAGGGTGCGGCGTAATTTTTTTAATTTTTTCTAAAAAAACATCTTTTTTCTCTTTGCACTTCTGCTTTCATGTTTATATACTCTCCTCTTTGCTCTTGCGGCAAGACAGGGAATCTCTACCTTCTAATATGCTGACAGGTGTCGTTTTGGATAGGTGGCGTTTTGGTTCTCGATGCTGATACCGCGGTTTTGAGCAACCCTGCTGCTGTAGCTCAGTCGGTAGAGCGCGTCCTTGGTAAGGACGAGGTCACGAGTTCAAATCTCGTCAGCAGCTAAAGTGTATAACAGGGCCGACACTATAACCGGCAATCGGCAATGCTGTGTTTCGGCAATTTGAAATGGCTGTAACGGTTGGCCGGATATTTATAAAACGGGCAATTTAGAAATCAAAGTAAACGAAAAATTAACCTGACAACCTAAACAAGACAAGAATATCAGGAGGTTATTGACAAATGGCAAAGGATATCTTTGTACGGTCCAAACCGCACGTAAACATTGGTACGATCGGTCACATTGACCACGGGAAAACAACCCTGACGGCTGCAATTACAATGCGCCTGAATTATAAGGCAGGCGGCGAGGGTAAGGTCAAGAAGTATGACGAAATCGATAATGCTCCGGAAGAAAAAGAACGCGGCATTACGATCAACACCGCTCACGTGGAATATGAAACCGAAAACCGACACTATGCCCACGTGGACTGCCCCGGTCACGCGGACTACATCAAGAACATGATTACCGGTGCGGCCCAGATGGACGGGGCGATTCTTGTGGTGGCGGCCAGCGATGGTCCGATGCCTCAGACCCGCGAGCACATCCTGCTGGCGCGTCAGGTAAACGTTCCGCGTATTGTGGTTTATCTGAACAAGGTGGACCAGGTGGATGATCCTGAACTGATCGACCTGGTTGAGATGGAACTTCGCGAACTGCTGGATAAATATGAGTTCCCCGGCGATGAGATTCCGATCATCAAGGGTTCCGCTCTGCAGGCGATGGAAGGCGAAGGCAAAGATGACGCCGCCAGCGCCAGCATTGATGAGCTGATGGCAGCGGTGGATGCGTATATCCCGGTTCCGGAACGTGCGGTCGATCAGAACTTCCTGATGCCGGTTGAAGACGTCTTCAGCATCAAAGGGCGTGGTACCGTGGGAACCGGCCGTATTGAGCGCGGCGTCATTCATGTGGGTGACGAGGTTGAAGTCGTCGGTTTGGCGGATGCCGTTCGCAAAACGACTGTCACCGGCGTTGAAATGTTTAACAAAACACTGGAAGACGGCCAGGCGGGCGACAACGTTGGCCTGCTGCTTCGCGGTGTTGAAAAGAACGAGTTGGAACGTGGTCAGGTTCTGGCTAAACCCGGAACGATCACTCCGCATACCAAGTTTTCCGCGGAAGTTTACGTATTGACAAAAGAGGAAGGCGGACGTCATACGCCGTTCTTCCCGGGTTATCGACCTCAGTTTTTCTTCCGTACCACTGACGTGACGGGTGCGATCACAGAGATTCGGAGCCGTGAAGGCAAGCCGGTCGAAATGTGTATGCCCGGCGATAATATCGAAATGGGCGGTGAGATCATTTCCAAGATCGCAATGGAAGTCGGTCTTCGTTTTGCGATTCGTGAGGGCGGCCGTACCGTGGGCGCTGGTGTTATTACGAAGATTATTGAGTAATAACCTGTTAAATTGAGCCATAAGGCGCCGCGTCAAAGACGCGGCGCCTTTTTGAGTCCTTTCTGTTTTGACTTATTCGCAGAAAGGTCGTTGTGTTTTATCAGAGAGGTCCTGTTTTCATGGCAAAGGCACAAAAAAGAGAATATATCTGGCTGGAATGCAAGGAGTGCGGGGATCGCAATTACCGTACGGAAGTGAATGTCCAGGGCGGAACCCCGAAATTTGAGCTGAAAAAATACTGCAAGCGGGAGCGGAAGCATACGGTGCATAAGATCCGTCGCAAATAACCTTAATAGGTCAGTAGCTCAATTGGCAGAGCGTCGGTCTCCAAAACCGAAGGTTGCGGGTTCGATTCCCTCCTGACCTGTTTACGCTGGAGCCCTTCGGAGCCGTTAACAAAAAAACCAATCAAAGTGAAAGCAGCAACACTATGAATTTGAAAATTTATAAGCAGGGACAGGGAAAAAATTCGCGGCTGTGGACGGCGATCGTTTTGCTGGCGGTCGTTGCCGCCGGCTGCTGGAGATTACATTTGAAGCTGCAGACGCAGAATAATGTGTGGCTGGAGACCCTGGTGCCGGCGCTGATTTGTGCTGTTTTTGCGGCGGTTATTTACTGGGTGAGCAATCTTCCGACGGTTGCGGATTTTCTGATTGCCGCCGAGGGCGAGATCAAAAAAGTCAGTTGGTCCAGCCGGAAAGAGATCGTCAACTCGACGATGATTGTTATTGTTGTGGTTGCGATTTTGGCTACAGGGATTGGTCTGGTGGATTTGGGATTCCAGGTTTTCTTCCGTCACGTTGTAAGTCTCTACTAAACTCTGATTCCCCAACCCCTTGGGAGGAATAAGTATTTATGCAATGGTTCGTATTACGAGTCGCCTCGAATAAAGAAGAACAGGTCAGAGAGACACTGGCCCGTAAGATGCAGGTTGAAGCCGTGCAGGGTGTCGGTCGCATTGTGGTTCCCACGGAGCAGCTCAAACGGATTCGTGCCGGCAAGCAGCGCGTCTTCAAACGCAAACTGTATCCGGGATATGTCTTTATGGAGGTCGAGCCCAAAGAAGACGGCCGGGTCCCTGACGATGTCTGGTTTATCATTAAGGAAACCATGGGGGTTGGCGACTTCATCGGCACCGAAGGCGTTCCGACGCCGATGCGGGATACCGATGTCGCAAAAATGCTGAAAGAGATCGAAAAGCCCGAAGAGACGCCGAATATTAAAATGGAATTCGAGAAGGGCGATGTGGTCAAGATTCGCGAAGGCGCCTTTGAGAACTTTGAGGGTGCTGTGGACGCGATTGACGGCGAGCGCGGTATGGTCCGCGTCATCGTGACGATTTTCGGCCGCAGTACTCCGCTTGATATTGAATACTGGCAGATCGAAAAAGTTTAAAAGTTAAAAACTAAAATATAAAATTAAGGATTCGGCCTTTGGCCGAGGCGGGTTTTAAAAATGGCAAAAGAAATAACAGGCAAGATTAAATTACAGGCGCCGGGCGGACAGGCGACACCGGCCCCGCCGATTGGCCCGGCTTTGGGTCAGCATGGCGTAAATATCGGTCAGTTTGTTCAGCAGTTCAACGAACGCACCAAGGAAATGAACGGCATGACGGTTCCGGTGGAGATAACGGTCTATGGGGATCGGTCTTTTGAGTTTATCGTCAAAAGCCCGCCGGCAGCCGTGCTGCTTAAGAAAGAGGCCGGTTTGGCTAAGGGCAGCGGTGTGCCGAACAAGGAAAAAGTCGGCACCGTGACCAAGGCCCAAATTCGTAAAATTTCCGAAACCAAGTTTAAAGACCTGAACGCGTACGATCTCGAGCAGGCGGACCTCATCATTGAAGGGACCGCCCGCAGTATGGGAATCGAGGTAGAATAATATCAAAGATCAAATATAAAATATCAAAATTAAGGACATCCTTCGGATGGCTGTTTTGATTAACATGCAAATTATTGAAAGTGTCATCTTTTGATAAGGCAATTTTAGATTTTTGGCTTTAAGTTTTTTGTTAAAATGCTGACCACGGCGTAGAGTGGGAGCGAAAATGTATAGATTTTATTTCGCGAGGTAAAGTATGAAAAAAAGAAGTAAGCGTTACAGTGCGGACGCCCAGAAGGCCGGCGAGGAATTGTTGCCGCTGGCGGATGCCGTGAAAAAGGTCAAGGCCTTCGGCACGACCAAATTTAACCAGACCGTTGAGTGCGTGATGCATCTGGGAATCGATGCCAAGCAGGCCGACCAGATGATCCGCGGAGCCATTTCGCTTCCCAACGGCATCGGAAAGGCCCGTAAGGTCATTGCTTTTTGTGAAGATTCCGATGCAGACGCGGCCAGGGCCGCCGGGGCGATTGAGGCCGGTTGCGATGACCTGATCAAGAAGGTTTCGGATGGCTGGCTGGATTTTGATGTGGCGATCGCATCGCCCAAGGTGATGGGCAAGGCCGGAAAACTGGGTCGTGTTTTGGGACCGCAGGGCAAGATGCCTTCGCCGAAGAACGGGACCGTAACGGCGGACGTCGTGACAGCCGTTAAAGAGTTTGCCGCCGGCAAGGTCGAATTCCGAAACGATGCCGGAGGCAATATTCACGGCGTTATCGGCAAGCTCAGTTTTGATGAAGGCAAGCTTCAGGAGAATGCCCAGGCGTTTATCGATCATATCAAGCGATTGAAACCGCAGGCGATGAAGGGGACCTATATCAAAAAAATCTGCCTGGCGGCGACCATGAGTCCGAGCGTCCTCGTCGATCCGTCCGTTGCATTGTAAAAAAACCAAGCCGACCGGCTTTCAGATAAAAAGGTGAGCATTATGAGTTATTTTGTAAAAAGTTTAGTTCGGGATGAATACGAAAAGAAATTTGACGGCGTCAAAGAATTTGTCGTCGTGAATATGACAGGGACCAGCGGTGTTGACAACAACATTCTGCGGGGCGAACTGAAGAAAAAGGGAATTCGCATGACGGTTGTGAAAAATTCCCTGATGCGTCTGGCTCTGCAGAAACTGGAGATGGGCGAGGCCTGTTCCGTTTTTGAGTCCGGCCCGTGCACGATTGCCTACGGCGGCGACAGCATTGTTGATATCGCGAAAGAACTTGTCGATTGGTCCAAGAAGATCAAAACGCTGGCATTTAAGGGCGCTTTTGTTGACGGTGTCGCGATGGACGGCGAAGGCGCTAAGGCCCTTTCGAAGATGCCCAGCCGGGCAGAGCTGCAGGGGCAGGTTGCGCAGCTTGTTCTCAGCCCCGGCTCCAACCTGGCGGGCGCCCTGCTCGGACCGGGCGGCGTAATCGCCGGCTGTGTCAAGAGTGTGATCGAAAAGCTCGAAAAAGACGCCGCGTAAATAGTTCGCAGTTTTTAGAGAATTTTTTAAGAAAATGTGGTTGTTTCGGGGTTGTCCCGACGGGTTAAACGGACGGCGTAGTCCGGCTACCGCGAAACACAGTGAGTTATAGGAGTTCATAATGTCTGAAGAAAAAACATTTAGTGCAGAAACCAAGGAACTGGGCGATAAGATTGTTGCCCTGACACTGATGCAGGCCAAGGAACTGGCGGATTATCTCAAAGAAGTGCACGGCATCGAGCCGGCTGCCGGCGGCGCCGTGATGGTTGCAGGTCCCGCGGCGGGCGGCGGCGAAGAAGCCGCCGAAGAGAAGACCAGCTTCAACGTGATTCTCAAGGAAATCGGCGACAAGAAGATCCAGGTGATCAAGGAAGTCCGCGCGTTGACCGGTCTGGGCCTGAAAGAAGCCAAGGACGTTGTCGATGGCGCTCCTAAGGCCGTCAAGGAAAACGTTAGCAAGGAAGAAGCCGACGAAGCCAGGGCTGCACTTGAAGCGGCTGGCGCCGTTGTTGCCGTTGAGTAATTGGTTTAATTCGCAGGATGCAATTAAATCAGATTTGTGAAGCTGTTTGACATTATGGGAAATTAAATCGGCGGCCGGAAAGCTGTTTTCCGGTCAGCCTTTCGGATTGTGTCAAACAGGATGAAAAAAGAAACGTGTCCTTATGGAGACAGGTCGAATGAATTCACGTACTATCCGGAATTTCGGTAAGATCGATGATGCGATAGAAGTGCCGGACTTGGTCGAGGTGCAGCTTGCGAGCTACAGCCGGTTTCTCCAGGCCGGTGCGCCTTTTACTAAACGTAAAGACGCCGGGCTGGAAGCGCTGTTCCGGGAGATATTTCCCATTATCAGCTATGACAAGACGATGGAGCTGGAGTATATCGGGTATGAACTGGAGAACCCCCGCTATACGCTTGAGCAGTGCCGCGAACTTCGTCTGACTTACGGCTATCCGTTAAAAGTGCATTGCCGTCTCAAACGGCAGAATGCCGATGATATTGCCGAACAGGCGATCTATCTGGGTGAAATTCCCATGATGATCGGCGGCGGTGAGTTTATCATTAACGGCGCTGAACGCGTGATCGTTAATCAGCTTCATCGCAGTCCGGGTGTGGACTTTGTGATTGACAGTAAAGACGGGGACCGCGTTCTTCACGGCGCGCGAATCATTCCGGAACGCGGCAGTTGGATCGAGATGACGGTGACCAAAAAAGACGTTCTGGTCATTCGGATCGATCAGTCCAGCAAGATTCCCGCGACGACGTTCTTGCGGGCCATGGACGAAAAGTACGGCAAGACCGAAGACCTGATCCGGATGTTTTACGAAACCAAATCCGTCAAGGTCAAGAAGTTGGAGCCGACGATGTGGTCGGTGGGTCCGATTGTCGATACGGAAACCGGGGAGATCCTGGTGGATGCCGGTACCCAAATCGGCGATGCGGCAGCTTCGATACAGGCCAGCGAACTGGACTCGGTTGAAGTGATCGCCAATGTTGCGGATGTGTTGGTGCTGAATACGCTGGCTGAGGATAAAACCGACAGTCACGAAGAAGCGCTGATGAAGATCTATTCGCGGCTGCGTCCGGGCAATCCGGCCCAGGCGGAAAAAGCGAAGGTTCTCTTTGAAGAAAAGTTCTATGACACCAACCGGTATCGTCTGGGCAGCGTCGGGCGTTTTCGTCTGAACCGCAAATTCGGGACCGATGTTGACCTGAAGGAAATGGCGTTGCGGGCAGAAGATTTTCTGCACACGATGAAATATATTTTGACGCTGCGGAACAACCAAGGCGAGATCGATGATATCGACCATTTGGGCAACCGCCGCCTGCGGACCATTGATGAACTGGCCGCCGGCGAGATTCGCAAGGGTCTGCTGAAACTTCGCCGGACCGTACAGGAGCGGATGAGCATGAAAGCCCCGGAGGATATTGCGCGGGTGGCCGATCTGGTCAACAGCAAGAGCGTTTCCTCCAGCATCGACTTCTTCTTCGGCCGCGGTGAACTGAGCCAGGTGGTGGACCAAACCAATGCCCTGAGCCAGTTGACGCATGAGCGGCGTTTAAGCGCGTTGGGGCCGGGCGGTCTAAACCGCAAGCGCGCGGGCTTTGAGGTGCGCGACGTCCATATCAGTCACTACGGCCGTGTGTGTCCGATTGAGACGCCGGAAGGGACCAACATCGGGCTGATCTGTTCGCTGGGTATTTTCTCGAAGGTCGATGAGTACGGGTTCCTGATTACGCCGTATCGAACGGTTAAAAATAAAAAGCTTCTTGACGAAGTTGTCTATCTGCGTGCGGATGAGGAAATGAAGGCCATCTTCGCTCCGCCGAGCATGGTGGATACCGAAAAGAACGAACTTCGCAAAGGTTTCGTTCTGGCACGCAAGGAAGGCGACCTGACCCAGTGCGACAGCAGCGAGGTCAGCTATGTGGACGTTTCGCCGCGGCAGACGGTGGGTGTTTCGGCGGCGTTAATTCCGTTCCTGGAGCATGACGACGCCAACCGTGCCTTGATGGGCTCGAACATGCAGCGTCAGGCGGTGCCCCTGCTGAATACCGAGGTCCCGCTGGTGGGAACGGGCATGGAAGTGGAAGTGGCCAAGAACTCCAGTATGGTTGCCAGGGCACGCACGTCGGGTACCGTGACCGCAGTGGACGCCAAACACATTGTGATTGACAAAACAGACGTGTATCCGCTGGAGAAATTTGTCGGGCTGAACGAACGGACCTGTCTGAATCAAAAACCGATTGTGGAATTGGGGCAGAAGGTCAAGAAAGGCCAGATCATCGCCGACGGCGGCGGCACCAGCCAGGGTTGTTTGGCGCTGGGCCGAAATGTGCTGGTGGCGTTTGTTCCGTTTGACGGCTATAATTTTGAGGACGCGATTTTGATCAGCGAGAAGCTGGTTAAAGAAGATGCTTTTACGAGCATCCATATTGATGAATTCAGCGTTGAAGTTCGTGAAACAAAACTCGGACGCGAGGAATTTACCCGCGATATCCCCAATGTCAGCGAAAAGGCCCTGCGGAATCTCGACGAGTCCGGGATTGTTCGTGAAGGCACGCGGGTCGGCCCGGATGATATTCTCGTGGGCAAGGTTTCTCCCAAGAGCAAAACCGAACTGACGCCGGAAGAAAAACTCCTTCACGCGATTTTTGGGCGAGCCGGCGAAGATGTGAAAAATGATTCGCTCGATGTGCCCAGCGGTTATGAGGGCGTGGTCATTAAGACCCGCCATTTCAAACGCCGTGCGGCGGAAACGGATGAGCAGCGAAAGGCGCTGAAAGAGAAGATGCGAAAAGTCGAGGCGGAGATGGCTGCCAAGGAATGCGATGTATTCAGGCAGATGATGGATGAGATTCATGATCGGCTTGGGATTGAAGTGGTTGATCCCAATACACGCCAGAAAGTTGGTGCCAGCGAAGACAATGACGTTCTTTATGAGCAGATTGAAGAGTTTGATGTCGCATGGGTCAAACCCGCAAAAGCTCGTGGCGACGCTCAAAAGATCATTGATGAATTCTGGCCTAAGATCGCGACTCTACAGGAGGAGAAAAAACAACAGATCGATTCCATGAAGCATGGCGACGAGCTGCCCAGCGGCGTTCTTGAGATGGTCAAGATCTATGTTGCAACCAAGCGGATCCTGTCGATTGGCGACAAGATGGCCGGCCGTCACGGAAACAAGGGCGTCATCGCCAAAATCATGCCGGTCGAAGACATGCCGTTCCTTGATGACGGCACCCCGGTCGATATTTGTCTGAATCCGTTGGGTGTGCCGTCTCGTATGAACGTGGGTCAAATTCTTGAAACGCATCTCGGCTGGGCGGCCAAAGTGCTTGGCTTTGACGCGGTGACACCGGTCTTTGCCGGGGCCACCGAGCAGGATATCTTTAATGTGACCGAAGAGGCGAACGCGTTTGTTTCGGCAGAAAGGGAAAATTTTGAATTTAACTTTGTTCGAAATGAAATAGGCATTTTGAAGACATTGAATGCAGATGGAGACCATAAGAAGCTTTTAAATATTGGTTTTGATTACTGGCTAAGTTCCTTTAAAGTTGTTTACACCGATGATAACGGAAAAGCTCTCTCTCCTGATGATTTAGAAGCGTTAGAAAATGCTTTGATTGGCGACTATCCAGACTCTTTGCCTCGGGATGAAAAACGAAGACATTTACCTAGATTTAACAGAATACCTAAAAATCCTGATGATATTAGGAAATATGGAAATCAAGTTGCAAACAGCCAAAGACTATCAGAATTATTTAGAAGATGTAAAGATGCGATAAGTTGTGATGATTCTTGGCTTCCAGCATGTAAAGAATCTTTGGATAAAGTAAAAGAACGTCAGGGTTTATACTTCTTTAAAAATCGTCTGACGGGTCGAGTTAATGAAGGTTATATTGGTATTGGCGGTAAAGGTGAACAGAACCTCAGACAGCGTTTAAGTATTCATTTTAACTCAGGACGTAGTGCGAATAATTTTGTTGATCGTTTTGTTGAAGAAGCGGACTATCAATTGTCAAATTACGGAAACAAAACTACTTTCGCCACTGATGAAATCGAAACCATAATTCCGCCGAGTCTGAAGACGTGTATCTATGACGGCCGCACGGGCGAACCCTTCGATCAGAGCGTTACCATTGGTTACATCTATATGATGAAACTGCATCACTTAGTGGATGATAAGATTCATGCCCGTTCGACCGGTCCTTACAGTCTGATTACACAGCAGCCGCTGGGCGGAAAGGCCCGTACGGGCGGTCAGCGGTTCGGTGAAATGGAAGTCTGGGCGCTGGAGGCATACGGCGCGGCCTATACCCTGCAGGAACTGCTGACGGTCAAGAGCGACGACGTTGAGGGCCGCACGAAAATCTATGAATCGATGGTCAAAGGCACCAATACACTGGAGGCCGGAACACCGATCTCCTTTGACGTGCTTTGCAACGAAATCCGCGGTCTGGGCCTGAACATCCAGCTCGAAAAGAAGCGGCTGGGTTCGACCCCGATATAGCGGCGGATCGAATAACCGGAGCGTACTAAACGCCCGCAGTTGACGGGAAAAAATGAGACGTTAAGTCGGAGTTGGTTTGAACATGGTGGAATCAATTTACGATCGCATAAATGATTATGGTTCGGTAAAGATTATGTTAGCGAGTCCGAATGACATTCGGAGCTGGTCGTTTGGCGAAGTGCGCAAACCCGAAACGATCAATTATCGAACCTATCGACCGGAAAAAGACGGCTTGTTCTGCGAGCGCATCTTTGGACCGGAGCGCGACTGGGAATGTTCCTGCGGCAAGTACAAAGGGACCAAATTCAAAGGGATTATTTGCGACCGCTGCGGCGTGAAGGTGACGCACAGCCGTGTTCGGCGTAAACGCATGGGGCATATTAACCTGGCTGCGCCTGTCGTGCATATCTGGTTTTTCAAGTCCCTGCCGAGCCGTCTCAGTACGCTGCTGGGAATGAAAACCTCGGATATTGAAAAGATTGTCTATTTTCAGGATTACGTGATGACGGATCCCGGTCAAAGTCCGCTGAAGGCCAAGCAGCTTTTGACGGAAGACGAATACCGGGACGCTCAAAATAAATACGGCAACTGTTTCAAGGCCTCCATGGGCGCCGAAGCGTGCAAGGAATTACTGCAGCGGCTGGATCTGGAAGAACTTGGCGCCGAGCTTCGACTGGCGATCAATGAAACCAACAGCAAGCAGAAGATCAAAGACCTGACCAAGCGGCTGAAGATCGTCAACGCGATTAAGTCCAGTGAAAACAGCGCGGATTGGATGGTTTTGGATGTGTGCCCGATTATCCCGCCGGATTTGCGTCCGCTGGTGATGCTGGAAAGCGGCAACTTCGCGACCAGCGACCTGAATGACCTGTATCGCAGGATCATCAACCGCAACAACCGTCTGAAGAAACTGATCGATCTGAATGCCCCTGAAGTGATCATCCGCAACGAAAAACGCATGCTGCAGCAGGCGGTGGATTCGCTGCTGGACAACAGCCGGTGCCGTCGTCCTGTGCTGGGCAGCAACAATCGCCCGCTCAAGTCGCTGACGGATATGATTAAGGGCAAACAGGGCCGCTTCCGTGAGAACCTGCTGGGCAAACGTGTGGACTATTCGGCCCGTTCGGTCATTGTTGTCGGCCCGAGTCTGAAACTGAATCAGTGCGGTCTGCCGAAAAAAATCGCCCTGGAACTGTTCCAGCCGTTTATCATTCGCAAACTCAAGGACCGCGGCCTGGCCGATACGATCAAGAGCGCCAAGCGGATGCTCGAACGGCGTGAAGAATACGTCTGGGATATTCTGGAAGAAGTGATTCATCAGCATCCTGTGATGCTGAACCGTGCCCCGACCCTTCACCGTATGGGTATTCAGGCGTTTGAACCGGTGTTGGTGGAAGGTAACGCGATTATGCTGCATCCGCTCGTCTGCGGCGGCTTTAATGCTGACTTTGACGGTGACCAGATGGCGGTCCACCTGCCGTTGAGCATCGAGGCGCAGGTGGAGGCCCATACCCTGGTGATGGCGACGAACAATATTTTCTCGCCGGCCAGCGGCTCGCCGATGCTGAGTCCGTCACAGGATATCGTACTGGGCAACTTTTACATTACGTATATGGCCCCGGGCATGAAGGGCGAGGGGATGCTCTTCCGTGATGCGGCTGAGGCGATTACCGCGATGGATATGGGGAAGGTCAATGTACACGCGAAAGTCAAAGTTCGTTTGCCGGAAGACAAGCGAGTCCGCGGCGCCAGTGGCTATGAAAAAGGCCCCCTGATTGAAACAACGCCGGGTCGGTGCCTGTTTAATGACATCCTGCCGGAAAAGATGCCGTTCTATAACATTGTGATGGATAAGAAACAGCTTGGGGGGGTGATCCACGATTGTTTTGAAATCTGCGGCAGCAGTGAAACGATTGATCTGCTCGATAATATCAAAGAGCTTGGGTTTAAGCGGGCGGCGCTGGCAGGCATGAGTTTCGGCCTGACGGATCTGCGGATTCCCAATGAGAAAGTCGGGATCATTGACGCGACTCAAAAGCGAGTTGACCGCGTTATGAAAAATTACCAAAACGGTATTCTGACTGAGGGCGAACGCTACAACCAGATTATTGATGCCTGGACTCATGCCCGTGTGGCGGTAACCAATGCCATGATGGAAGCGATGAAAAACGACACCCGTGACGGCAAGCCCTATCTGAATCCGATCTGGGTGATGCGTTTTTCGGGTGCTCGCGGCAGTATTGACCAGATTCAGCAGCTCGCGGGTATGCGTGCGTTGATGGCCAAACCGAGCGGCGAGATTATGGAAACGCCGATTAAATCGAACTTCCGTGAGGGTTTGAACGTTCTGGAGTATTTCACCTCGACGCACGGGGCGCGTAAGGGCCTGGCCGATACCGCACTGAAAACAGCCGACTCAGGATATCTGACACGTAAACTGGCTGATGTTGCACAGAATGTCATGATCAGCCGGATCGATTGCGGAACCTTGCAGGGGATTACCAAGAGCACCGTTTACAAAGGTGAGACGATTGATATCCCGCTGAAGCAATTGATTATCGGGCGTACCGCTCGTGATAATATCCGCAACCCGATTACGGACGAAATGATCGCAAGGGAAAACGAGGTCATTACCCCCGAAGCCGCTGACAAGATTGAACAGATGGGGTTGGATGCGATCCGTGTTCGCAGTCCGCTGACGTGTGAAAGCGACGTTGGCGTTTGCGGCAAGTGTTATGGCTGGGATTTGAGTACCAGCCGCCTGGTGGAAGAAGGAATGGCCGTCGGCATCATCGGCGCTCAATCCATCGGCGAGCCGGGTACGCAGTTGACAATGAGAACGTTCCACACGGGTGGTATCGCGTCGGTTACGCTGATTGAAAACGATCAGAAGGCGCCCCGTGACGGTATCGTTAAATACATTGACCTGAATGTCGTGGAAGCCGACTACGACGGCAAGATTCAGTTGATTTCTTTACGCCGCAACGGTGAAATGTTGCTGGTGGATGAAAAAGATCGTGAACTGGAGCGTTTCAAAGTGCCTTATGGCGGCCTGATTCAGGTCAAAGAGGGCGACAGCGTTAAGCGGGGCCAGACGTTATATACCTGGGATCCGCACCGCGTCCCGATTTTAGCGGAAGTTGCCGGCTTTGTCCGTTTGGTGGATGTCATTGAAGGCTAAACCATGCGTGTCGAAGAAG
>Ga0272441_10007890_pt1 | contig 17118 bp, 14 predicted proteins | sample SSMProp6N_FD_193582 | JGI IMG/M metagenome (GOLD analysis project Ga0272441, IMG submission 193582) | Marine sediment archaeal communities from Little Sippewissett salt marsh, Falmouth, MA, United States - SSM-Prop-6N | ecosystem: Environmental > Aquatic > Marine > Wetlands > Sediment ...
TCGTGAAGCTGCATAACTCAAGGGATTAAAGAAAGAATGACTACAGACCATACGAATGCACACCAAAATAGGGTAACAGCTTATAGTAATAAAGGTGACCTGCGCAAAGTCAATATCTGAAAACATGGTGGTGAAAAAAGGGGAAGTCTGTAAAATATCGATATTTGATAGTTTTAAATCCCTCCTTAAAAGTAGCCATATTAGAAATAAATCTATAGTAATTACAAGTTGTTTACAGAATAGCGAGTTTGGCACACTAGCTGTACTTCAGAGTTACTTGATATCCTGATACCTGATGAATATAGGCATATACTGCTCTGATGAGTTTCAATAAAGCACATCAGAATCAGGTCGTACCAAGTCAAATTGTTTTAATTTTAAAGATTATTTCTAACAAAAGCCCCGTTTCGACCTCAAAAAGTGCATTCCAGAAAATACTGTGAACAAGAAAATGTTGGCAGCGGTATTATTGTGGCTTACGCATTATCACCGTTTTTTCGCAACATCCTTGCCTTTCAAATAGTCGAGTATATCAAAGGCAAGCTTGCGCCTGAAAAACGCTCCTGCACACTGAACAATGCTCTTCTTTTAACTAATGAAAGCACAACTTCATCATGGTTATAGCAAGTGTATCCTGGATACGATATCGTGAAAAAACTCCCGGGACCATATACTGAGAGTCTCTGAATTCTTCACAAAAGGCGCCACCTCTCTTCGAGCATGTTCAATGTCCTGCAGATCAATAGCAGCATGAACAATCCGAAAAAAAGAATCCTGTGTCAGTGGTTCCTTTTCCGTCCAGTCCTGTGTTTGACGCATTCTTTGTTCCAGATGTGCCAAATGAAGATCCGAATGGTTTGTTATGTACCACACAAGATCATACCAATCCCTTCCCTTTACCCTATTCTTCCACCTTCTGCACAGTACTGCATGCATTTTCCCTGCAAACAAGTCCGGCAGTGAAAGAACCCTTACCGCAAATGGTATCGGGGTCAGCAAGTACCTTGTTTCAATTGAGAATCCGGATGGAGGATCGGTGTCAACTTCCAGCTTTATCTTGAGAACCTGCCCTTTATGAACCTCACGAATTATTTCCTTGTTCGCCTGTACAACGAGCAACTGGTTATATGTATTTGTCTTTAAAAATGCCGACTGGATCGGGCTTTTCGCAGTTTTCCTTTTCTGCTCCCATCCCACATCAAAACCAAATCCTAAAAGTTCCTTTTCCAGAGAAGAACTATAGTTGCTTAGATCGAAATCATTAATCGGCTTGAGCAGGGTAAAATCAAGATCTTCGGAAAATCGATCCAGTCCGTAAAGAATCCTCAGTGCAGTTCCTCCATAGAAGGCGGCCTTTTCAAAAAACTTGCTTCGCCATAAACCGAGCAAGGCAATTTCCTGCAGGATCTCCCTCAGGGCCTTTGTATAGTCCTCTGTTCTTTGGCAGTTATATTTTCTTAGCATTTGCTCTATTGCTTCATGCATAAACTGTCTCGCTTTCCTGATTCTTCATCCTTTTCACAATTGCGCCCAAAAGCCGCACCTTAAGTGATCGGTAATCATTCGTGATATGTGTTATGCTATCAGCATCAAGATCTATTAGTCTTTGTGGATCAATCCGTAAATTAGAAAGCAGATATTCCCTTAACTCTTTTTGTGATCTTATCCCCACTTTGCGATCAAGATATATCTTGTCTACAAGTGCTTTCTCAGGAGTGGCTATGAGAAACGATCCCCCATCCTGCAGTTCGATTCTCGCCATTCCGACTTGAAAAGCTTCAAGAGGGATCATAAGGTATGTAAACATCCCGACAGGAGTATCGAATTTCCTGGTTCGTCCGGTTGTAACGCAAGTGAGTGTCTCAACCCGTTCCGGTATCAAGCCGTAATATGAAAGCGCATAATCCTGAGAAATGTATGAGGGGCCATAGATAAGATTGGCAATAATCTCCCTTGAATAGGGACGCTTTCGATAATCCTGTCCAAAAATATACAGTCCCTTTTTAACCCTGATTATCTGGCCCTTGTTAATAAGATTGGTAATTTTGTCTCTCGGTCGTGCGTATTCCTTGAGACAGTCAAGCAGCATCAGGTAATCGAATTCCTCACGATCGATCTTCTTTCGAATCTTTTCAATCATGTTTATCCTCTTACCTCGGCGAGATGAGCCCTTTGCACCATTGAAACCCTTAACCTTTTTTTCGTTGATAGCATTTTTTGCATAGTATGTCGACATATTATCGACATACTATGCAAAAATATCAATAATGGGTTGGTTTAGTCGATAACGGATTAAGCAGACCTGCCGGGCAGCAGTCCCCTGCATTTTAAAAATTATGTTGAATTGCAGATGCTTCTACCTTGACAAGACCCCTGTTATCGCACAAAAATAAACACGGCAACTTTATATAAAATTACAACAGTTGCACTGATTTAAAGGAGCGATACGTGAACCTGGGAAAATATATTTCTCGCAGCGCTGTTTACTACCCGCAGTATCCGGCCCTGATCGATGAGAGAAAAAGCTATACCTATAAGGAGCTTGATTGTAGAACCAATCGCCTGGCACAGGCTTTGATGTCGCTTGGGTTGCACAAAGGGGACAAAGTCGCAATTTACGCCTGGAACAGGTCCGAGATCGTTGAGACCGAAGTGGCATGTTTCAAGGCAGGCTTTGTACGCATCCCCATGAATGCCCGCCTTTCAACTGCCGAAGCTCTACATGTTTTAAACAATGCACAAGCCCGCGTTGTAATCGCCGATGCATTTCATGTTAAATCAATCATTGAAAACAGAAAAGAGCTTCCGAGTGTAGCGCATGTTATTAGTCTCGATGGACTATCGGATGAATACATTGCCTATGAACCCATCCTCGCTCAAAGTGAAGATGCGTTTCCCGAAGTAGAGGTTGAACCTAGTGATCTGGCTGTGCTCTCATACAGTTCGGGTACTACCGGCAAACTCAAAGCAGTGATGCAGAGCTTTGAAAACCGGATGGCCATGATCCGCAAGGCCACCATGATCCCGGATATCAAGGTGGAACCCGGCGACATATTTGCCCATGCCGGGCCAATCACCCATGTCAGCGGCATGCTGCTCATGCCGGTGATGTTTTCCGGCGGCTGCAACCTGATCCTGAACCGCTTTGACATTGATATGCTTTTGGAAACCATCGAGCGTAAAAAAGTGAACTATATAATGATGGTGCCGGCCATGATCAACATGATCCTGCTCCACCCCAGGGTAAAAGAATATGACTTGAGTAGCCTGAAGGGAATATTCTACGGGGCCGCCCCCATGTCAAAGGCTGGCATCAGGCAGGCGATAGAGCTCTTCGGCCCGATTCTGATCCAGGGCTACGGCATGACGGAAACCACTTCCTTTACCACGATGCTGACCGCCAAAGATCATATATGTGCTTTGGAGAGCGGGCACGAAGATCGATTAGGGTCGTGCGGCAGGCCCATTTTCGAGACCGAAGTCAAGTTGGTAGGTGAGGACGGAAAAGAAGTTTCCCCGGGGCAACCCGGGGAAATCATTGTGCGCGGTGCGGATGTGATGATGGGCTACTACAAGGAACCGGAGCTGACAAAAAAGGTGCTGCAAAACGGATGGATTTACTCGGGCGATATCGCAACACGAGACAGCGAAGGATATATCTACATCAGGGACCGCAAATCAGAGACAATTATCTCCGGCGGGTTCAATGTGTACCCATCGGAAATAGAGCAGGTTCTGAGTTCTCACCCGGCGGTGTATGAAGCCTGCGTGATCGGCGTGCCCGATGACACCTGGGGTGAAGCAATCAAGGCGGTGGTGGCCCTGAATAAAGACGTATCAGCGAGTGAAGACGAATTGATCGATTTCTGCAAACAGGCCCTGGCAGGATATAAGAAACCCCGCTCCATCGATTTCGTGGATAAACTTCCCAAAAATCCCAATGGCAAGATCGCGCGCAGAGTAGTCAAGGAAAAGTACTGGACAGACAAAAAGCGCAGGGTGCACTGAAAAATTTATTTTCCCCCTACCCTTCGATTTCGCCCTGTAATTGTTTGGCCATGACACGTTCGTATAATCCAGGGGCAAATTTATGAAACAAATAGGAAATTTTACCGACCGGGCTTAGAACCAGCAGAGACTTTCTTTTCAGCACACCACGGTATATTGCCCCGGCAACATCCCCGGGCGATGTCTGCTTACCGACTTTTGACTGCGGATGAGAGGTGACATTGCCCTCACCGCCCAGCGCCCTGGTTTGCAGATTTGTACTGGTAAAGCCCGGGCAGACTATCATCACATGCACGCCATGTTTTCTTAGTTCGGCCCGCAGGGTGGAAAAAAATCCATGCAGGGCATGCTTGCTGGCACAATATCCTGTCCTGCCCAAAACAGGTGTGAGACCGGCAATGCTCGATGTAACAATGATTGTGCCCTGGCGCTGGATCAGACTTTCGATTGCGGCAACAGTGCAATTGAGTGCACCGAAAAAGTTTACATCCATCACTTTGCGGTACATGGAGATCTGCGCATCGACAAAGGCGCATCTCTGCGTAATACCGGCGTTGTTAACGAGCACATCAATACCGCCGTAATGAGAGACGATCTGCTGCACTACCGCCTGACATTGATCGGGCACACTGACATCGCATTTCAATGTAAAAGTATCGATATCGAGTGCCGTGAGTTCCTGAGCGCGTGCTTCAAGGTTTTGCTCATCCATATCTATAAGCGCAATCCTGGCACCGTGTTTACCGAACTCAGCGCAAACAGCAGCCCCGATACCGCTGGCGGCACCGGTCACAACAACCACACGATTCATCATTGTTTGTTTCTGCATTGTCATAACCATTCTTTTCTAAAAAAACATACTGGTATTGCAAAAAATTTTTCGGTCCTCATCCCGGCAAACCCATGGCCCAGGACGGCACAATATGAGCCGAAACACCGAATGCCGGGCCCAGGAGCAGCAGGGAGCCTAAAACAACAATCACAACAGCGACAATTGAACTTACAATGCCGATTCTCACAAAATCATTCATCCTGATGTAGCCGGACCCGAAACAAATAGCCAGCGGAGCCGCCGCTACCGGCAGGGCATACGCACATTGAGCCGCCAGGCACCCGAGTATCATCAGAAATCTTGGATCAAAATGGGTGGCCAGTGACATTGTACCGAGTATAGGCATAAATACGGTTGTAGCGGCTGTATTTGTAGCCACGGTGGATACCATGGCCACAACAAAAGATACCGCCAGCATGAGCCCGACAAGCGGCCATTGGGCAAATCCGGTCAACTGATAGCCGATCCAGGTGGCAGCTCCCGTATCACTCATACCTGCCGCCAGGGAAAACCCGCCTCCGAACAATAATATCAAACCCCAGGGGATTTTGAGTGCCCAATCCCAGGTAAGAACAAACTCATTTTTTTTCAGATCAATCGGAATGGTAAACAACAGCACTGCCATCAGCACGGCAATCGTTGAATCGTGTACCCAGGGAAATAGCGAATTGATACCATAAATCGTAAGATCTCCGATGTGTTTCTCATCCCGAAAGATCCAGGCCAGGGCTGTTATTAAAAGAATGATCCCGACCGCTTTTTCCCCCTTGCTCCACGGCCCGAGTTTGCGTTTTTCCTCCTTGATCAGCCTTGCCCCACCGGGAATTTCCGCAATCTCCGGCCTCCTGAGGAAAAAGACGAGCAGCGCCCACAGACACAATGTGGTCAACACGCTTAAAGGCACGCCCAAAATTAGCCAGGCGGCAAAATCTGTCGGGGGTGATCCTGGAAAAAGAAGCTCCAGCTGCCCGGCATAGATTATGTTTGGTGGGGTTCCAATTAAGGTGCCCATTCCGCCGCTGTTGCAGGCATACCCGATACCCAGCATCAGACAGCTGCCGAATATGTAAATCCCCGGTGTAAAATTAACGTCTGCAAGCTCTCCCGCTTTCTGCATACGTCCGCCCACTTCCGCCGTGTGCAGGATAATAGCCAATCCCATGGGCATCATCATCATGGCGGTGGCGGTATTGGATATCCACATCGAAAGAAAAGCCGAGGCCAGCATGAACCCCAGGACAATACGTTTCGGGCTTGCCCCGATTTTATCAACGATAAACAAGGCCACCCGCCGGTGAAAATTCCATTTCAACATGGCCTGGGCAATAAAGAAAGCCGCGATAAACAGGATAACGATCTTATGCCCGTATGGAGCACTTGCATCTGTAGCATCGGCAACACCGAAAATCGGAAAGAGTGCGGCAGGTATCAGGCCGGTCACCCCCCATGGCACGGACTCACAAACCCACCATACGACCATGAGGATCAGCACTGCCAGGCAGTTTTTCATAGCCTTAGATTTCTTGAAAACAGCTGAATGAATCTGCGGGCTGTTGATCCCGGCCCATTCCAGGAAAGCCGGCGTATCAGGGATTTGCTGTATTTTGCCGTTTTTATCCAACATCAGCAATTGTTGCGAAGCTGCCTGCTTGAGCTGTTCCGGATTTGCTGAGTTTAAAACCATCCTGGATGCAACAGTATACATCCCGATCGAAGGAGGCAGAAGCATTACCAGCAACAGTAGAATCGGCCCCAGCACCAGCCCTATTCTATTGCGCAGACTATATCCGCTGAAGGTCTTCTCGTCATCCATCTCCGGTGGCGGAAAAGATGAAGACGAATCATTAGGATCAGGAATATTTGCATCAGGAATCCGCTTTGATTCTTCTTTGTCTGTTATCTCTTTGTTTGAACGACACATAAACCGGAATACACTTCTGGCTGTTGAATGTATCAGCCGTTGCTGTTTGGCAAATCCAAGGATTCTATTTGCTGGCATGCTCATTTCCATCTTGTCTCTCTTCCTCGCTGTTTTAAGTAAAATAACAATTTCCCGCTCATGCAATACGTGTTGAAAAACTATATCCGCTGTCCGTACTTCTCGAGCAGAGTATCCTCTATCCAGGATGTATTGAAATATCCTCGCTGATAATCATCATTTTGTAGAATAAATTGATGAAATCCGATGGTGGTATCCACCCCGGAAACTCTAAATCCTGCGAGAGCCTGCTGCATATTCTCAATTGCCTGTGCACGAGTGCGGCCGGTTGCAATTGTTTTGGCCAGCAATGAATCATAGTAGGGTTGAACAACATATCCCGGATAACAATGCGTATCTATGCGGATGTTATCCCCCCGGGGAGCTTCCCATTCGATAATCTTTCCCGGACAGGGTCGAAAATCCGAATCCGGCAATTCGGCATTGATCCGGCATTCGATGGCATGCCCGCTATGGATTACATCATCTTGTGAAAAACTAATGGGAAGGCCGGCTGCTATTCTGATCTGTTCCTGTACCAGGTCGATCCCGGTTATCATCTCGGTTACAGGATGTTCCACCTGGATCCTCGTATTCATCTCAAGGAAATAAAAGCTCTGCTCTTTCTGATCAAAAATAAACTCCACGGTTCCGGCGCTGAGATATCCGATGTTGCCGGCAATCAACAGCGCTGCGCGACACATCTGGTTTCGCAGTTCATCCGTTACAACCGGAGAGGGAGATTCTTCTACCATTTTCTGGTAACGGCGTTGAAGAGAACAATCACGTTCGAACAGATGGGCAATATTCCCGAAACGATCCCCGAGAATTTGCACCTCGATATGCCTGGCATCAGGGATATAGTGTTCGATATAAATACGATCATCACCAAAGGCTGAACGAGCTTCGGCTGCAGCCTCATGAAAGGCTGCCTTTAAATCTTTGGCCCTTTTTACGATTTTCATCCCTCTTCCACCGCCGCCAGCAGCGGCCTTCAGGAGTATGGGATATCCTGCTTTTACGGCAGCTTTTTTTGCTTCGCTTTCGTCACGAACTAATTCAGACCCCGGAATAACAGGGATTCCCAAAGCCGCAACCATCCTGCGGGCAAAAAGTTTATCGCCCATGGAGCGAATGTTTTCTGCATTGGGTCCGATAAAGATCAAACCATATTTTTCACATGCTTCGGGAAGTTCCGGCTGCTCCGCCAGAAAACCGTACCCGGGATGAATTGCATCACAGCCGGTTCCCAGAGCTGCCGAGATGATCGTATCAACCTTCAGGTAACTCCTGATCGGTTGGGCCGGGCCGATACAGACCACCCGATCTGCCATTTTCGCAGACATACTCTGTCTGTCCACTTCCGAGACAGCCGCAACGCTCTCTATCCTCAACTCCTGGCATGCCCTGATGATGCGAACGGCTATTTCACTGCGATTGGCAACCAGAACCCGCGAAATGGGAAAATTCAAGATACACCTCCCACCGTATTGTCAACGGGCTCGACCAGAAAGAGTGTTTGTTGAAACTCCACCATCTCACCGTCCGATGGAAAGATTTGTCTGACATATCCCCGGAAATCCGCCTTTAGTATATTTTGTTGATCCAAGACATGGATAATACACAGCGTGTCGTTTTCTTTAATATATTGATTCACAGATACGAACGGAGCTGCTCCCGCCAATGGAGATCTACGGAAGAATCCGAGCATGGGAGCTTTGACTGGTAGTAATTGCTCCTGGCGATCCGAGGTTTCAGAGATCACTTCGGCCGTATCGGAGTCGTATTTTTTGCCGCTCTTGCTCACACGGAACTTCAGATGATTTGACTGAAGGCACATTTCATCGATGCTTGACTCTCTCAGCATCTCCAAGAGGCTAATGATATTTTCCCGGGTAACTCCCTTCATAAAGAGCATCTCCTACATTTGTTTCCAGTTTGAATTTTCACCTGGCTGTTTGCTGCCAGGCATATGCAATGCAAAAAATTGTTCCTTTTTAAAATCATGTCTCGATACTCAAGGCGACCCTTTCGACTTTTGCCATATCCCGCCCGTAAAAGAGCGATCCGATAAAAAACAGTATCGCAGCTATCACAGAGGCAACCGGCACAATTGTGAGAGCTGTTTTGATATCGTATTTATCAGAAATCATACCGACAAACAGCGGCCCGAGTGAAGCACCCAGCAAATTCTGGGCGATAACGCAAAAGCTGTATGATGTAGCCCTGAGTCCCGGGTGGACCACATCCTGGGTTACGGCAATTGCCGCAGGAGAAAACGCAGACGCCAGGGTACCGCCGAGCAGCAGCAGATAATATTGCTTAGATCCGGTGAAGTAAAAAAAAGCGCAGAAAAAAACCACTGCAGTAAGAAACGAAGTGATCGCAGGAAACACCAATCTTGCATTCAGCCGGGTTCTGCGCCATTTGTCTGCCAGAAAGCCGCCGAGCGGAAAACCGATAATAGCCAGTATCATAACCCCGCTGCTCATTAATGCCGCCTTTTCCATCGGAATGTTGTTGATTCTATGAAAGTAGGTGGGCAGCCAGCTCAAATACGATGCCGTCAGAAACATACAGCCGGCAAAGGCAATATAGGTCAGAACAAGAGACGGGGTGCGCGTGAACTGACGGATGATATCTATTCGAGACATCTGATTTTTACGTTCGCCCGGATTATCTGCTGTTTTCTCAAGATCAACTGTTTTGTAATCACGTACAGAAAAGAATAGGATCGCTATAACAAAACCTGGAATGGCAACAATCCCAAAGGCGTGACGCCAGCCGAATCGGGCAGCGATCACCCCTCCGAGCACAATCCCTATGGCACTTCCCAGGGGAAGAGCGGCGGTGAACAGGCCCACCATCATTGAACGCATTCTTTCGGGAAACAGGGCTGAAAGCATTGCAGTTCCTCCGGGTGCATATCCGGCCTCACCGACACCGATCGCGGTCCTGGTGACAAAGAGCTGTGAAAAACTTGTCGTGAATGCACAAGAGGCAGTCGCCAGACTCCAGATAACCGCCATCAATCCAATGCTCTTTTTCCTGCTCCATCTGTCAATTACAATGGAAATAGGAACCGAGAGGACCACGATTGACCAATAAACCGTGGATACCAGCAGGCCGCACTGGGTATCACTCAGGCCCCAGTCGCTCTTCAGATAGGGAAAGAGTGAAACCACCACCATGCGGTCAATGTAATCGAACATATAGAGCAGAAACAGCAAGCCGAAAACATAGTATGAATAGGATTTCGACAAAAGATACCCATCCTGTATTGCTTTTCCTTTCATGATTTGACCTCCTTTTTTCAAAAAATGAAAAATCTAATCGCAAATACGGATTTCATGGGCCTGGTGATATTCAACAAGGTGTGCCATTCAGACAGTAACCGTTTATATTTTTAAAAATTCCCCTTTCCTGTTATTCTTTGTTACTTCACAAATTCAGCAGGACCGTTTAAAATATCTGTTCCAATCGAAGCGCGCCTTTTTGCAGACGCACCCTGCTAATATCTTTGCGTTTTGATAACTCGCTTATCAGGCTGGACAGCGGCAGCCTGGTCACCCCAAATTCGATCGGTTTTTTATTCTGATAGAATTTTTCAAGGGTCGGACGGGAAAAGAACAATTCCAGGAGAAGCTCTTCATCCGAGCGGTTCGCCCCCAGCTCTTTGCGAACTTTTGACACTAATGGTTCTGAATAATTCTCGGTTGGGTCAATGGATTCTTTGTCTTCTCCTTCAAGAATTTTATCCATGATATCAGGATCGATCGGGGCAGCAGGGGTGCCGTAATACCCGCGGGCATACTGACACAGATCAGAAGGTACCGTTTTATAGCGTTCACCCTCAATTACATTGAAGACGGCCTGCACACCGACAATCTGGGAAAACGGAGTTACCATGACCGGATAACCTATCTCCTGTCGAACGCGCCCCGCCTCTTCGAGGACTTCCGGTAGGCGATTGTCCAGACCGAGATTTTTCAGCTGACTTGCAAGATGGGACATCATGCCGCCGGGAATCTGATGCTGGGTGTACCTTTTAAATTTTATCGGATTATAACGTACTCTCTGACCGATAGGCCGTTGTTCCTCGTGCGCAACCCAGTAAAAATGATCGTCAACCTTTTTCTGCAGGCCGACATCAATCTTGACATCATATCCCATTTCCCGGGCATACGATATAACGTCTAAAGTCGAGGGAATCGAATTACCGTACGACAAAGGCAGGCTTGCCGTGGAGAGATTGTCAACGCCTACCCGCATGGCCTCGATGTAATTCTCGATGGCCAGGCCTGTCCCATCATGACTTACAAAACCGAAGTCTGTTTTATCGCCAATAGCATTTCTAATGGCCGGGATGAGTGTCCGAACCCTTGCCGGAGAAAGCAGCCCGCTCGCATCGGCCAGATTGACGCTGTCCACACCCAAATTCACACATTCCCGGGCTTTCGAGGCATAGTATTCATCGCTGTGGACAGGGCTTTCAGTGAAAACAAGTGCCGGATGGATCTGCAGCCCGATCTTTTGGGCAACCTTTATATGCCACATGATATTGCTGATATCGTTTAATCCGTCAAATACCACAATGCCCTGTATTCCGGTGTTTTTCAGGCATGTAATCAAAAGTTCAATCGCATCATCCGGAAATCTGCGCCACCCGAAGGCACTGCGACCGCGAATCAGGATCTGAATATCTGTTTTAGGCAGGAGTTGACACAACAGGTGCAGGCGCTCCCAGGGGTCTTCATTCAAATACAGGACACATGATTCAAAGGCAGACCCGCTCATGATATTGATGCTGTCGAAACCGGCGTCATCCATTATCGGGGCAATGGGCAACATCGAGGCAGTTCTCATCCGGTTTGCCCATAACGACTGCTGCCCATCACGGAATGTTTCTTCATTAAACCGTAATTCGCTCACCTTAAATCCCTCCCATATACGAAACTTTCGATGATCAATATGTCTGCTGCGGAAATATTCCGGCTCATTCTATCCTTGATCACTTTTTCTTCTTTTTAGCCGATATCTTAGCCTTCCCTTTTGCAGACGGTGGATTCATTGTCATCAGAACCTGGCCCATTTCCACTTTGGCTTCATTCTCGACCAGAATTTCGCGGATTGATCCGTCTTGGGGAGCCTTGATTGAATTCATCAGCTTCATTACTTCAACGATGGCAACCTGATCACCGGCTTTGACCTTACTGCCGGCCTCAACAAATGGCTTTGCTCCAGGAGCAGGCGCCCGGTAAAATGTACCGCCCAGGGGAGAGTAGACAGGTATGCCGGATATGTCGTAGGTGGCGGGTTTATCCTCGGTTTTCTCAGCGGGCAGTGCAACCTGGGCGACCTCTGATTTTACTTCAGGTTGCAGCGTCATAATTTGAGGCCCAGGACCTGCCGGTGTTGATTGAACTGCGGGTGCTGGATTTCCCTGTGGTCCCTTGACAATATCCAGTTTCAGATCTCCCAGCTCAAGATGCAGCTCTTTGCACATGGAATCATCGATGATCTTCAAAATATCGACTACATCTTTATAGGTTAGATCATATGAAAGCTCTGTTTCACTCGGTTTCATAACGTCTCCTCCTTTGCTTTACACCAACAAATTCCAAACAATTCTCGATCTTGTCTGCTGATGAGTGGTATCTTTTCAATCAACCCTCACAATTACGGCATCGCTTTGTCCATAACCTCCGCAGATCGCAGCAGATCCATACCCTCCTCCGATCCTGCGCAACTCATAGATAAGAGTCATGATCAACCGGGCGCCACTGGCCCCTGTCGGATGACCTATTGCTACCGCCCCGCCATTTACATTTGTAATTGAACGCAGATGCTCCAGCAACTTATCATCGCCGTCACTTAGCACCTTTGTGCTGACCAAAGGTACCGCTGCAAACGCCTCATTGATTTCAATCCTTTTCAGATCTTGAATCTTCAACCCGGCCTTGTCCAAAGCTTTCCGGGTCGACAAAGCCGGCATAAATGGTGAAGAAAGCGGATCGCCTGCCATGTTGGCATATGAAACGATGGTAGCCAAAGGCTTCAGCCCCAATTCCTCCTGTTTCTTACGGGACATCACCAGCAGAGCAGTCGCACCGTCGTTCAATCCGGGGGCATTACCTGCCGTTACGGTTTTTCCTCCATAGACAGGCGACAGAGAGCTCAACTTTTCCATCGATGTATCCTGGCGAGGTGATTCATCTTTATCCATACGTATCGAAGGCCCCTTCTTCTGCGGAACGTCAACGGGACTTATTTCATCAGCGAATTTGCCGGCATCATAGGCTTCAAAATACCGTTGATGGCTCCTCAATGCCCATTCATCCTGAGCATCTCTGCCAAACCCATATTCTATTGAAACATCTCCGACTCCAACCGCAATCGGGATATCAACAATGGGATTACGCATAAACAGCGGTTCCTCGAGCATGATTCCACCGAGCCTGACGCCCCAGCGAACATTGCGGGCCACGAGCGGGGTCTGGCTCATTGCTTCCATACCACCGGCAATCGCGCTATCAGTCTCCCCGGCAAGAATGTTTCGCATGGCCAGTGCCATACAGGTTGATGAAGAACAGCAGGCTCGATCAATAGTCAACGAAGGTGTTTCCGGGGCGAGTCCGGTGGTAAATAGAATCTGTCGGGCCGCAACCGAGGCTGTTCCGGCAAGCACAGCCACACCCATATACAATTCTTCAACCACAACTGGATCAAGTTCGATCTTTTCCATAACTGATTTGACCGCCATGGTACCGAGATCAACCGCAGAAAAATCTCTAAGTAATCCACCGAACTTTCCAAACGGTGTACGTACAGCGCTTACCACTACCATTTCTCGCATTGTTCGTATCCTCCCTCAAAAATTCATTGAATCTCAGATGACTGCATCGCTGCGCAGCCCTGCCAGGATAGTATCATCATAATGCAGCCAGTCTTTCAGAATGACATCGGTATGCTCGCCCAAATCAGGTGCTGTTTTCATAGGAATATCTTTCACCTTTGTCATTCTGAATGGTGACTTGGCAAATATGCGCTTGCCGGCGATCGGATCATCGATTTCAAGCAGCATCTTGCGCGCTTTGAGATGGGTGCAATTGACAAGATCTTGGGTATTCCGAACAGGCCCGACCGGAACTCCCTCCTTGATCAGGGCTTCGACAACCTCCTCGCTGGTCCTTGCTTCCATCCAGTCTTTCACAATGGGATCAAGAAAATCCCTGTTGCTTACCCGATCAAGACCGCTGGCTGTCAGGGGATTGTCGATAAGATCCGTTCGGTCTATGGCCTTGCAAAACCGTTCCCAGATAAAATCATTGGCCACGAGCAGGGCCACATAATCGCCGTCTTTCACCTTAAAGGTGCCCATCGGGTGTTGAAATTTCCCGGCCGTGCCCCTTCTGACGATCAATCCTGCAAACGAATAGATCATAATGCCCATTGCATTAAGAGACGCCATGCAGTCGTACATGCTAGAATCTATAAACTGGCCAACTCCGGTCTTTTCCCGCATAAACAATGCCAGCATGATTGAATACCCGGTAATAACACTGGTAAATAAGTCGGCCAGACCGGGAAGCCCCCATAATGGTGGCCCGTCTTCTTCTCCTATATGATCAAGAATACCACCCATTGCCTGAATTACCGGATCAAAAGCCGGCCTGTCGGAATAAATACCTCGAAAATCTTCAAGCCTTCCAAAACCGCTTATGGCAGCATAAATAAGCCTCGGATTGATTTTTTCCAAGACATCATATCCCAAGCCGAGTTTTTCGATTGTCTTGGGTCCCAGATTTTCCACCACCACGTCAGCGTGTTTTATTAATTCTTTGTAAATCTCCTGACCCTTTTTACTGCGAAGATTCAGGGTAATGCTCTTCTTGTTGCGATTGTATATTTTGAATCCTCCATAGGCTTTATTCCCGTTTTCGTCTTCAACAACAGGCAGATAATTTCTTCTTGGTTCTCCAATTCCGGGGCGTTCAATCTTGATTACCTCCGCCCCGTTGTCTGCCAGCCACATGGTACAGTCCGGACCGGCTATATACTGTTCCAGAGCAATCACCCGAATCCCTTCCAACGGATAGTCCATTCTTGTCATCTCCTTTCTTTTCAATTCAATGGCGGGGCAGACAAATCTCCTTAATGAAAAAGATCTATGTTTACTGCCCAAACCTGATGTAACTATTTCAAGATTTAGTCTTCTTGTAATGTATCCAGAACCATATCTACCATGGTGCGAAGGTGTTTTTTGCGGTCCCGGATGTTCTTTTTTGACATGGGATCGGTTTTTAACAGGTGCTGCAAGACATCACTGCAGGTAAAGTAGGTGATAATCATACCGTAAAAGCTGATCATCAACTGCTCAACGGAGAGATCACCTGATCGTGTTCGCGGGAATGTCTCACGTATTACGTCCATGATTATTTCGAAGATAGGGATCATGTGATTAATGATGCGTCCCTTGTTTTTACCGCCCATTATTTCACGCTGAACAATACGCAAATAGTTTTTATTGTGCTCAAGAAAATCGATATATGCATTGATGAGATGTCCCAACCTGCCTCGAATGGGACCTTCCTGCAGTAGAGCTTCCTGTAATGTCTCGGAAAGATTCTGAAAATAGCACTCAAGGACAGCCTGAAACAAACCTTCCTTTGTCTTGAAGTGATAGTGTATCAGGGCCTTGTTTGTATTGGATATCTCCGCAATTTTGCTGGTGGAAGCGCCGTCAAATCCGACCTCTCCAAATAACCTGTCGGCAGCCTTGAATATGCGTTCACGATTATTCATAATATGCAATTATACATCCATTATTTAACTGATCGATTGGTTAAATATAGCAATATGTATCATGCTGTCAAGGGATTTCTTATTAATCATTGAACCATCCCGATTTTTTACTTTGAGTATATTGAATCCATTAACCCATTTAAATGACATCAAAACTTATAAATATTTTAGTAGCTAAAAAAAAGAGAAACCATACTATTTTATTACTGAGAAGTGATATCATACACAGTACTATCCCTCCGGTTAACGCCCCGGCCTTTTCATGGGAACATCTACAGGCTCAACCTCAATCGGATAATATTTTTCAAGCAGTCTTACATGCCGGGCACTGATAATCTCATTGGCGACCCAGTACTCTTCAGCTTTTGATAAGTTCATACCATAGTATTCATCCAGATATATGGGTTCGCCAAAATCAATCTTCAGCTTTAAGGGCAAAGGAAATGGAAGGCAAAGGATGTCATCCGGTTTGCCCTTATGCGGGATAATCTTGAGAGCCGGGTTAGCCTCGGCAAACCCGATAAGTGCTGTTGGTATCACCGGGACCTTATATCTGAGTGATAAGCGCACGACACCCGGGAAGTACTTCCCCACCGTATGTCGTTTGCAATAGGACTGGATATTACCTTCCGGAAAGATGCAGAGCAGTCCAGGGAAAAATTTACCTCCTTTTTCCAGGTAAGGGTTGAAATAGTCATAGTTGAGACCGCCCTCGGTCCATAACGGAAGCCCTGCACCGATCACGTACTTGCCCCACACATGATTGATGAAATGCCAACCTTCGGTAATAAGGGGAGTAATCTGACGATAGGGATGTGCACAAAAGGTAATGGCCAGCAAATCGAGATCAAGCCCGCCGGAGTGATTAGGGGCCAGAATTGCCGGCCCGTCAGGGATATTGGCCAGACCGGTCACTTCCAGCCTGTGGTAAAACTTGAAGTAATACTGCAATACGCGAGCTTTAATTTGATTATATCGATCAAACTTTTGATGATAAGCCTGCTCCTGGCGATTGTAATTTTTATAATCCATCTTCGTCTAGAACTCTCCAATCCCGCTTCTTGCTATGTCGGTCGATCTCTGATCGGACTAAAGTTCTCTAAAAAATTAAAAAGCATGGTGCTTAAAATTATTTATCTGATCTGATATCTTCTTTTCGCCCGGATCAATCAACTTAAATACTGAGAGCCGAATAATACAGCGTACCCTTGGAAGTTATTATGCTTTAATTTATGCCTTTCCCCGCTGTGCCATCAGGTACTGATGGAGTGACGATTAAAAAAATAATCATCTGATATATGTCCACCGCAGTTTTTATCGTACAGGTATTTGGTTCTCGAATCGATAATCATCAGCATGAATTTAAAAATCAGAGCTTGTTTATGCAGAAAAATACAATATAAAAAATCGGGACTCCCTTTTTGAAAGAAGCCCCCGTTTATCAATGAATGATTTTTGCCTAGTAATTTACTTTTTCCAAGCCTTTCAACCCTAG
>Ga0272441_10007891_pt1 | contig 17117 bp, 19 predicted proteins | sample SSMProp6N_FD_193582 | JGI IMG/M metagenome (GOLD analysis project Ga0272441, IMG submission 193582) | Marine sediment archaeal communities from Little Sippewissett salt marsh, Falmouth, MA, United States - SSM-Prop-6N | ecosystem: Environmental > Aquatic > Marine > Wetlands > Sediment ...
ACGCGATTTTCTGTTTCCCTCAATTTTCAATCGCTTAAGGCGATCAAAAATGACGGCGCATCCGTGCGCCGCTGAAACTCTGAATTAATCAGAGTTTCCTTAAGGTCGAATTGACGTTTTTTAATCGCTCCCCACAGGCCTCGACAACCTGGGTAGATCCTTTTGTTGGCGTGATCTATGCTCCTCGCCTGTCAAACAAGACATCCTTGTCCTTACGGGGTGATATCGGTGGCTTTGGTATAGAAAGCGATCTGGCGGTTAATGCTGAAGCAATTTTGCGCTACCAATTTGGCGATACTTTTTCCTTCAAATTCGGCTATCGGTACCTAAAAGTTGATTTCAAAGATAGTAATCTGGTTTACGACTTGAGTCTCGAGGGATTTCTGTTCGGTCTGGGTATTCAATTCTAGCCCGCATTTCTCACCAGGCGGTGTATAACTGAAAATCGGGGGAAACGTCGAAGTATTAGTAATTCCATGCTGTAACAGATTTGTTTCAGTGGCATATGATTACGCAGGATTAGACATATCTGAGCATTGGCACAATCGTGAATCGCGGCTGAAGCCGCTCCTACATTTATTCCCGTCAGCTTCGCTAGTAGGAGCGGCTTCAGCCGCGAATTGAGCGGAGACGTTTCACTTCAGATCTTCCAGCTTTTTCATATAGCGTTCTGCTGTGAATGCGTTGCCTGCATCCCGGTTAAACGAAACCAGCGCCTGCAACACTTCAACGTTTTGTGGAAAGCGATCGTGTGCGATTTGCAACTGTTCGAGCGCGTGCTTTGACTTACCGGTTGAATTCAGGGCGACAGCGTATACATAGATATAACGCGCGTTGTCTTTGGCTAGACTGGCAGCGACTTCCAACTCTGCAATTGCTTGGTCCGTTTTGTTTTGCCTCACCATCACAAGCCCGAGCGCGTGGCGCACATCCGCGTTGTTCGGCGCCAGCTGCTTTGCTGTTGACAGCACCCGATACGCTTCAGTATCGTTACCTTTCATGCGATAAACATCTGCCAGGTTGATGTAAGCCGGCACAAAGACTTGTTCCAGTTCGATCGCTTTTTTGAGCGCAGCTTCTGCCTTCGCTGCCTCCCCCTTGGCCACAAAGTAGTTCGCGAGATTCAACTGCGCATCGGGACGTTCGGCATTGACGGTTTGGGATGCAATATATTCGTCAGCTGCCTTGCGGTAGATCGATAGCTGTTCACCCTGCAACGCGCCGACCGGCACCGGTGCGAGCACCCTTGCTGCCTCGATGCGTACCGACCTGACCGGATCATCGAGTAGCGGGAACACCAGCTGTACCAGCATCGCTGGTTGCAGGCCCTCGAGAGCACCGATACTCGCCAAGCGCACCTTGGCATCGTCGTCTTCAAGGCCATTTTGTATCGCGCTAAAAGTTGACTGATCCAGGTACCTTGGCAGAAGACTGATGGCCGAGGCGCGTGCGATAGCCGGCGTATCCACCTTATTGATTTGCTCTGCGAGTAACCGACCCGCGCGGGTATCGCCTTCACGCCCGGCATCGAGTGCATTGGCAAACTGCTGGTATCCGATCGGCGATCTGCCGTACCACTTTTTGACTTGCGAGGCCGCCCAGGCAGCATCCTTATCTTTATGGCACTGGTTGCAGGCGTTCGGAATTCCCAGTTCTACTGACAGATCCGGCCGTGGAATCCGGAAACTGTGGTCGTGGCGCGGGTCGACCACCATGTAATTGCGCGGCGGCATGTGACATTCGGCGCACAGCGCACCCTTTGTATCCGCTTTGTGGAAATGGTGTTTTTCGTTATCGAACTTGGCGGCAGCGTGGCATTGCAGGCAGACACCGTTACCCGGCTGCCTCAGCTGCAGACTGTGCGGCTCGTGACAGTCGCTGCAGGTAACGCCGGCGTGGTACATCTTGCTCTGCAGAAAGGAACCGTACACATAGACCTCATCATGTATCTGGCCGTCAGCAAAGTACATGCCTTCATCCAGCAACCGCGGCAGGTAATGATCCATGAACGGCTCACCGGGGGAATAATTCGACGAGATCACGCTGCGGCGTGAATGGCATTGAGCACAAACCTGAATCTCGTTCTCTGTCGTTCGATTGGCACTGCGTTTTGCATTGCCCGTTTCAGTGTTTATTTTCCAGTAAACACCCGTGCGCTCACCGAACGAGACGTCCAATCCTTTATCGTTATTCAATGCTTCCCAGCCTGCGTGTTTTCTTGCCCAGGTAATGTGCTTGGCAGCAGGACCATGACAGGCTTCACAGGAGACATCGATCTCCGACCAGTCGGTTTTGAACGTATCTGTTGTGCTGTCGTAGTTCTTTTGCAGGTTGGTCGAGTGGCACTCGGCGCACATGCCGTTCCAGTTGAAGTTAGTACGCGTCCAGTGCAGCTCATCCGTGTAAGTGATTTCTTCGTCAGGATAAAGATGAAACCAGCGCTGACCGCCTTCTGTTTCTGGTCGAGCGTCCCAGGCGATGGTCAGCGCCTGCAACCGCCCTTTATCCAGCTCAACCAGGTACTGCTGCAACGGCGCAACGCCAAAAACGTACATGATTTCATAATCGTGCAATTTGCCATCCGGCCCATCGGTGCGCACGATGAACTTATCGTTCTTTTTGTAGAACCGACTGGTAATACCGGCGTAAGAAAATTCTGTATTGTTGAAATCAGCCAGGACGGTGTCATCACTGACATGCTGCATCGCCAGATCATGATGCGAACCCTGCCAGAGCTTTACCTGTTCTGCGTGGCACTCGACACAGCTATCACGTCCGACATAGTCGACCGCGGCCAGAACTGCAGTGGCCGATAGACATGAAATGATAAAGAACGCGGTGCGGCATACTACCAAAGCTCTCTGCCTGACGACTGACATGACCTAACATACCTGAAAAAGAAAATAGGGACTGTGCGGGCTAATACGCACCTGTGCTTTCTTATCGCGATTGTTGAAACTCTATCATATCCAGGTAAATTTCAGTCACTGGATTCGCACCCACATAAAAACGTTTGAAAACAATCCCTATGCGCGACTTCGCCAGCGGATATTATTCCGGTAGTGTGCGCCGTGCGCACCAGTGGGCAATTTCGATGCTACTCATCTGATTCCTGGTGCGCACGGCGCACCCTACCTACGAGACTCCACATGCTGTCGAATCCACGCTGAAATCCGAAAATATTGGAATTAGGGTACAATTCTCACTAGATCAGCAAAAGACACTGGATTACAGAATACATCCGTGTATTCTGCCCTCTGGGCCAGCCTTTGGCTGTTCAAATCCGATCCGGTCGAATTTAGTCCCGTAGCCGCGGGAATGACTAAAGGCCGTGTCGTTCTGGACTCGTAAAACTAATGATGGGCGAAGTAGATAACATGTCAAAGCAGTTTCAAGCCGCACAAAACCATATTCCGGGCGGGGTCAATTCCCCGGTACGCGCGTTCAAAGGCGTGGGTGGTGATCCGGTATTCATCAGTCGGGCCTCCGGACCCTATATGTACGACACCCTGGGCAAGGAATACGTCGACTATGTCGGTTCCTGGGGACCGATGATTCTCGGGCACGCACATCCTGAAATCATCGCTGCGGTCAAGGCTGCTGCCGATAACGGCCTCAGTTTTGGCGCACCGACCGAAATCGAAACCGAGATGGCGGACAAGGTATGCGCGCTCGTACCATCGATCGATCTGGTACGCATGGTCAGCTCCGGCACCGAGGCGACAATGAGTGCGATACGCCTCGCGCGCGGTTACACCGGCCGCGACAAGATCATCAAATTCGAAGGTTGCTACCACGGCCATGTCGACTCGCTGCTGGTCAAGGCCGGCTCCGGTGCGTTGACTCTGGGCACGCCGAGTTCGCCTGGCGTACCGGCCGCGCTCGCCGAGCAAACGGTCACGCTACCCTACAACGATTTGGACAGCTTCAGCCGAGCGGTCAACGATATCGGCGATCAGGTCGCCTGTGTCATCATCGAACCCGTTGCCGGCAACATGAACTGTATACCACCGGTCGACGGTTACCTCGAGGGCCTGCGCGAGCTGTGCACACAGCATGGCATCGTGCTGATCTTCGACGAAGTCATGACTGGCTTCCGCGTCGCCCTCGGCGGGGCTCAAGCGCACTACGGAATCGAGCCAGACCTGACCGCACTGGGGAAAGTCATTGGCGGCGGCATGCCAGTTGGCGCGTTCGGCGGTAAACGCGAAATCATGGAGCAGATCGCTCCGCTGGGACCCGTTTATCAGGCCGGTACGCTGTCCGGCAATCCAATCGCGATGACCGCCGGCCTGAAAACGCTGGAACTGATTTCAACGCCCGGCTTTCATGACGCCCTGTTCGAGAAAGTGGAATACATGACCAATGGCATCCTCGCCGCGGCCCAGTCTGCCGGTATCCCGATGACCTGCAACCGCGTCGGCGGCATGTTCGGCCTGTTTTTCAGCGAACATCAGGTCAACAGCTTCGAGCAAGCCACGCAATGCAACATGGAGCAGTTCAAAAGGTTTTTTCACGGCATGCTGGAGCACGGTGTTTACATGGCGCCGTCGGCCTACGAAGCCGGCTTCATCTCGAGTGCACACATGACCGACGATCTGGACCGCACCATTGAAGCCGCAAAGCTTGTTTTGAATAATATCAAGTGAGTCTCTTAAGTCCGGATGAGTACCCGCTAGTATCCATCGTCGTACCTGTATTCAATGAAGAAGCTGTTGTCCCTGAATTCCATCAATCGCTGACTGGAGCGATTTCTGATCTGCCTTTTGCCCTGGAGCTCCTGTATGTCAATGATGGCAGCACAGACGACACACTGAGCCGAATCAAGGCACTTAAACAGCACGACAGCCGGATCACTCTGCTCGATTTAAGCCGCAACTTCGGCAAGGAGATAGCGATCACGGCCGGCCTGCACAAGGCTACGGGTGATGCCGTGGTTGTAATCGATGCTGATATGCAGGATCCACCGGAATTGATTCCGGAACTGGTCCGGGAATGGCAAAACGGCTACGATGTTGTCTACGCTCAGCGCACTCACCGCAAGGGCGAGTCCATCGTTAAACGCACCACCGCTCACTTCTTCTACCGATTTATCAAGCGCGTAAACAAGATTGAGATGCCGGAAGACAGCGGCGACTATCGCATACTCAGCCGCCGCGCAGTCGATGCGTTGAACACGTTCAACGAACAACACCGCATGATGAAAGGGCTGTTTGCCTGGATCGGCTACAAACAAAAGGCCGTGCGCTACCAGCGCGATCCCCGGCACGCCGGCACATCCAAGTGGAACTACCTCAAGTTGTGGAACCTGGCGGTCGACGGTATCACCTCTTTCACCATCGCGCCGCTGAAAATATCCACCTATCTGGGCCTGCTGACAGCAAGTTGCGCCTTTGCCTATGGCATCTACATGATCATCGATACGCTGTTGCACGGCAATCCGGTAGCGGGCTATCCCTCGCTGATCGTGATCATCTTGATATTAGGTGGTGTGCAGCTGGTCGCGATTGGTATACTGGGCGAATACCTCGGACGCGTGTTCAATGAGACCAAGCGCCGTCCACTCTATTTCATCAACGAGTACGCGCCTGGCGAGGAAGCGAGCGCGCGCCTTATGAGTCGCGATTTTTCGGCACGTAGCCCGAAGTAAACCAGCGCTTATGGCCCAAAGCACCGACATCACCACAAGACAAAAAGGCGTTATCGGCCAATTCCTGCTCTACGCCGGTGTCGGCGTGATTGGCACGATCGGACACTATACGATGCTAATCATCCTGGTCGAATTCTGGGCTGTGGACCCGGTGATCGCTTCCTGCCTTGGCTTTGTGGTTGGCGCGATGATCAACTACGTTCTCAATTACCATTTCACCTTTCAAAGCGACAAGCGCCACCGGGAAGCTCTGACAAAATTCCTGATCGTCGCGACCGCAGGCGCACTCATCAACGGCGTAATTATGTACGTGGGCGTCGAGAACACCCGTTTCAATTACCTGATTGTGCAAATATTTGCGACTATTGTTGTGCTGATGTGGAATTTTGTCGTCAACAAGCTGTGGACGTTCACGCATACTTCCTCGACTTGAATATCACTTTCCATTATGAAGTGCTACATTTACCGCTGCGCCAGAAAAGAGGATATGTATCTCTATCTGGCAGAAAAAGATGATTTCTCCAGCGTGCCGCAGGAAATCGTCCGCAGTCTCGGGAATACCGAGTTTGCAATGGAACTGGAACTCACCCCCGACAGGAAACTGGCCAGTGAAGATCCCACCACCGTGATAACGCACCTGAGGGCCAGGGGTTTTCACCTGCAATTGCCACGTGAGACATCCGTAGAGGCGATCATGGCCAGGATCGCCAAAGTCAAGCGTTGAAAAAGCTTACAAATTCATACAATTGAATACAACTTGCCTCAGTTATAATGGAAAAGCCTGTGGTTTCCTTCCATATTTACAGGCCTTTTCATTGAGACCTCTAACTTTTGCAGAGGACGATTACGATAAAATCGAATAATATCAGGGGTAAAAGATGCTCAAATCAAACCTAATTATCAAGCTACTTTTTATCAGTATCACCTTTACCGGCATCACTACGCTAACAGGCGCTTACTTACAAAGTGGCCAGAACACGGCCATGCTGCCTGCAACTGACGTGATTCTGCTGACACTGGCATCGTTTTTCAGCATCTTCGTTGCTTGTGTGATCGCCGTAAAGCTGGCCAGCGCCGGCCGCTCCTCCCACACCAAAGTGGGTGCCGGACAAGAGATCGGCACCGTCAAGTGGTTCAATGCCGCCAAAGGCTTCGGCTTTATCACTCGGGAAAACGGCGACGACATTTTTGTCCACTTCCGCTCTATTCAGGGCAAAGGCCACCGCTCGCTGGGTGAAGGCCAACGCGTTGTATTTTCAATCGCCAAGGGTGACAAGGGTCTGCAGGCGGTTGACGTCAGCAGCGCTTGAAGTAACTGACCCAACAGCTGGAACTCGAAACGGCCCCATCGCGGGCCGTTTTTTTTCACCGCAAAGACACAGAGGGCGCAAAGTATTTTTGTTTTGTGAACCGCAGAGACGCGGAGACGCTGAGAATGTTACATGTTTTTGTAGAAGCGACTTCAGTCGCGAACATCTGCGATTCGCGACTGAAGCCGCATATACACATACCTGAAAAAATCTCCGCGTCTCTGCGCCTCCGCGTGGATATTTTTTGGATTTTTCAGCGATGCCCATAAATAGCCATGAGCGAGAAAAGCATGGATGACTGGAAGCGCCGGTGCGTTTCGCGGTCGATCCCTGATCGAGCCCGCATTATTAGCGTTATTGGCGTTCTTTGCGGACTGTGACGGGTCATGATCCCCAGTTTGGCTGCAGAGCATGCTGCACACCCAGCTGGTCGAGGATTTTAGCGACGACGAAATCCACAATATCGTGGACAGATTCGGGCTTGTTGTAAAAACCAGGATTGGCATCAACGATAACAGCACCCATACGCGAGAGTTTCAGCATATTTTCGAGATGTATGGCCGAATAAGGTGATTCGCGCGGTACCAGTATCAACTTTTTGCGCTCCTTCAGCGTAACGTCGGCCGCACGCTCCAACAGATTATTGCTCGAACCCTGCGCGATCGCAGATAAGGCCCCCATGGAGCACGGGCACACAACCATCGCGTCGGCATCGTTACGACCGCTGGCAATCGGCGCCGTCCACTCATTTTCGCCGTACACCAGAAGCTGGTCGTCTGCGGCACTGTATCTCTGGAGCAGAAACTTTCTTATGTCCGACGGACGACCGGGCAGAGAAACATCCGTCTCCATGCCAATGACCACTTGCGCAGCCTTTGTAATCATCAGGTAGACCCGCTGATCAGCATCGATCAGACTTTGCAGCAGGCGAAAACCGTATTGGGCGCCGGAAGCGCCCGACATGCCCACCGCGACCGTCTGTTTTCGCGGCGCAGATACCATGCTCAAGCAGCCTTCTTCTCCAGCGCCTGCAGCAATCGGGTATGAATCGACTTGAAGCCGCCATTGCTCATGATCACGATATGGTCTCCGGGCCGTGCCTGCTTGATCAGGTCATGAATGATGTCAGCGACATCGTCATAAACATCGGCTGTTACCGCGGAATGTCGTGCAAGATCGCGAAGGTTCCAGTCAATACTGGCTGGCTGATAAAGATAAATGAGATCAGCCTGCTGCAAAGAGTCCAACAAGCGCTTTTTGTGTACACCCATTCGCATCGTGTTCGAGCGTGGTTCCAGCACCGCCAGGATGCGACCGTTACCCGATAGCTCCTTGACTGCCGACAACGTCTCGATGATCGCGGTCGGATGGTGGGCAAAATCATCGTAAACGGTAACGCCGTCCACCTGGCCCAATACTTCCAGACGACGTTTGATGCCTTTGAAGTCACCGAGCGCCTCACAGGCTTTTTCAACCGGAACACCAGCATGGCGCGTCGCGGCGATCGCAGCCAGCGCATTCAACCTGTTATGGGCGCCGTGCATCTTCCACTTCACCGGCGCGGCAAACTGACCATCGACCCAGACTTCAAATTCGCTGCCGTCTTCGACGCAATCACGGATAGACCAGTACTCGCCCGCTACCGAAAATTTTTCCACAGGCGTCCAGCAGCCCATTTCCAACACATCATCCAAATTCGGATCTGCGCCGTTAACGATCAATTTGCCTTGGCCCGGCACGGTGCGCACCAGGTGTTGAAACTGTTTCTTTATCGCGCCAACGTCGTCGAAAATGTCGGCATGGTCGAATTCCAGATTATTCAAAATGCAGGTTCGTGGCTGGTAGTGAACGAACTTCGAACGTTTGTCGAAAAAAGCGGTATCGTATTCATCCGCTTCTACAACGAAGAACGGGTAATCGCCGTAGCGAGCCGATAAACCAAAATTCGACGGTACACCGCCAATCAGGAAGCCCGGATTCAGGCCCGCATAGTCGAGGATCCAGGCCACCATACTCGAGGTCGAGGTCTTGCCGTGGGTACCCGCAACAGCCAGCACCCAACGATTGCTCAGCACGTTTTCCGCCAACCATTGCGGTCCCGATGTGTAGGGCAAGTTGTTGTTGAGCACGTATTCGACGACCGGATTGCCCCGCGACATCGCATTGCCGATCACCACCTGGTCAACCTGATCCGTGATATGCGCCGGATCGTAGCCTTCACAGAGCTCGATGCCCTGGAGCTCGAGCTGGGTGCTCATCGGTGGATAGACATTCTCATCCGACCCGCTCACGGTATGCCCAGCCTGGCGTGCGAGCAATGCCACACCGCCCATGAAAGTGCCACAAATGCCTAGAATATGGATATGCATAAAGTCTCAACTTCCCGGAAAAATGATTTCAGCAGCGGCTATCGATAAGAATAGATAACCAAACGACAATATCAGCCCTCGCAGCATACTTATCTGCAAGGCATGACGAAATATATGCGCAAACACGAGCACTTGCCAGCTAATCAATCCCAGCATCAGCAGAGCAATGATTGTTACACCTTGCTCTGTTGGCTGCATATTCTGCAACTGGACAAAAATGGGCCATGCCAGCAAATGATACACAGCGCCAATACCCGTCAGAGCCGACACCATCTGCACAAAACGGGCGGTCAGTCGCACTAGCGACAGACAGACGTAACAGAACGCGTACAGCAGAGCAACATCGAGAACGAGATTCGCAATCGCCTGCCCGACACTGACCGATGCGGCAAGCACCACCGCGCCGCTAGCCAGATAGAGTATAGTCAACGTGCCTAGCAACGACAGCGAATAGGGCAAATGCTGCGGCCCCGCCCGAAGAAGCATTATCGCCAGTAAACGCTGGGCAACGCCCATTACCTAAGGCCTCCTGGTGTCCTGGTTGAGATCATGATTATCGCTGATTGTTCCTTTCGACTTTATGCTACAGAGCGCATGGTACATAATACAAGCCATCATGACGACCGAAAGCATAACCATCACCCGACCTGATGACTGGCATCTGCATTTGCGTGACGGCGACATACTCAAGAGTGTAGCTCCATTCACGGCAAAACAGTTCCAACGCGCCATTGTTATGCCGAATCTGGTACCGGCAATAACCACCGTTAAAAAAGCTGTCGACTACCTGGACCGTATTCTCGCAGCCGTCGAGGGCACTGACTTCGAGCCACTGATGACGCTTTATCTGACCGATAACACACCTGCAGAAGAAATCGTGGCTGCACACAAGAGCTGTTTCATCAAAGGCGTGAAATTATACCCTGCTGGTGCAACAACCAATTCAGACGACGGCGTTACTGACATCCACCGATGCTACCCTGCGCTGGAAGAAATGCAGCGCGCGGGACTGCCGCTGCTGGTGCATGGTGAAGTCACCGACAGCGAGATAGACGTCTTCGACCGCGAAAAAGTCTTTATCGAACGTGTGTTGATACCACTGATCGACACCTTCCCAAATCTCAAGATCGTATTCGAACATATCACGACAGCCGACGCTGTCGATTTTGTCATGGAGAGCGGGCCGCGGGTTGGCGCCACAGTCACTGCCCACCACTTATTGTACAACCGAAATGCGATGTTTGACGGCGGCATTCGTCCTCATCATTATTGCCTGCCGGTACTGAAACGTGAGCGCCATCGGCGGGCGCTGTTAGAGGCGGTCGCATCCGGTAATTCAAAGTTCTTTCTTGGCACTGACAGCGCACCCCATGCAAAAAGCCGCAAGGAATCCGACTGTGGCTGTGCGGGCATCTTCAGCGCGCACGCCGCAATCGAGCTGTATGCGACGATCTTCGATGATATCGGCGCGCTGGACAGGCTTGAAGCTTTTGCCAGTTTCTTTGGGCCGGATTTTTATGGTCTGCCGCGAAACAACAAAACGATCACGTTAGACAAAATTGCGCAAACCATCCCGGACAGCTACCCGATGGCCGATCAGTCGGTTGTCCCACTGATGGCGGGTCAAACCATTCCATGGAAAATCAAGTCAAATCATGACAAATGACGACAATCGCCAGTTGATGTCCCGCCGCTTCCGTGGTTTTTTGCCGGTCGTCGTCGATGTTGAAACCGGCGGCTTCAACGAGAAGAAGGACGCCCTGCTCGAGATTGGCGCACTGACACTGACAATCGATGAGCAGGGCCATGTTGAGATCAACCAGACCTTCGCCTGCCATGTCGAACCTTTCGCCAATGCCAACCTGGACCCGAAATCACTCGAGATCAATGGCATCGATCCTTTCCACCCGTTCCGCATGGCCAAGCCGGAGGACGAGGCGATACGCGAATTCTTCAAATTCGTCAGCACCGATATGAAACAAAGCGGTTGCAAGCGCGCGATCATGATTGGCCACAATACGATGATGGACCTGAATTTCATCAACGCGGCCGCTGACCGGAACCGGATCTCGCGCAATCCATTTCACCCGTTTAGCACATTCGACACGGTCAGCCTCGCCGGCCTGGCCTATGGTCAGACGGTCCTGTCCAGGGCTGTGGAAGCCGCTGGTCTCGAATGGCACAGCGAAAAAGCACACTCCGCGCTCTACGACGCAACCAAGACTGCAGAATTGTTCTGCAAGATTGTCAATCAGTGGCGTGACGCGGTTGGCCCGGTGTGGATCTGACAGCGACCGCACGCGCAAAAGCAGATTTATTGGCTATATTTAAGGAAACTCTGAATAAATCAGATTTTCCTTGAAAGAGCCAATGCACATTATAAAGAGGCAGGGATAGCGCCATCAAATCGCACTGCGTGGCACGGGGCATGACAAGAAACAACGACATATCCATCGTCATCGTCGATGATCTGCAGTTCAACAGAATCGTTGTAAAGACCGCATTGAAGAAAGCCGGTTATGACGGCGTGCGACTCGCCAATAGCGCCACCCAGGCGCTTGCCATGCTGGCGGAGCAGCCCGCCGACGTGGTCTTGGCGGACTGGATGATGCCGGAAATGGACGGTCTCGAAATGACGGATCGCATTCGCCAGAGAGATGAGGAGGCAGGGACGTACACTGCAATCATACTGTTCACCGCCAACGAAAGCATCGATCTGTTGGTAAAGGCCTTTGAGCACGGTGCCGACGACTATTTGCGCAAGCCGCCCAACCCTCACGAGCTGGCCGCTCGCGTCAATGCCGCTGCACGCATCGCGATCATGCAAAATGATATGCTGGAAACCTCGAGACAACTCCAGGATACGATCCGGAATCTTGAAGAAGTCGCAATGATCGACCCGCTGACCGGGGCTGGAAACAAACGTTTTCTGAACTCACAACTCAAGTCTCGCATATTGCAGGCTTCGTCACGCAATGAGGGCGTTTGCCTGGCAATCCTCAAAATCGACCAGCTCAGTCAGATAAGACAGGAACAAGGTCTAGACATTGCCAACGAAATACTGATCGGTATGCAGCGTCGGCTTCGACGGTCCATCAGGCCAACCGATGCGGTCGCACGACTGGAGAGTGATCATTTTGCTGTGTTGATGCACTTTACTGACATGAATAACTATAAGCCTTCTTCGATCGAGCGGCTGCGTGACAGCATCAATCAACGGCCATTCAAGACATCCGCCAATGATCTGAAGATATCTGCATCAATTGGCGCTAAGTATTATCGGGGCGACGAAGAGATTCTCTCGGTCAAAGAAATGCTCAAGAAGACCTTCAATAAGCTTGAGGAAGCGACCAGCATGGGCCACAACAGCATTGCATATTGAATCCGCGAAAAAAACCGCCGATTCGGCGGTTTTTTTGCTTGTTGGTCAAGAAAACTAGGCAGCCACTTCGTCGACAAGCTTCTGCAACTCGCCCTTCTCATACATTTCAAGCATGATGTCGTGACCACCGACGAGCTCACCATTGACATAGAGTTGTGGAAATGTCGGCCAGTCAGCATAACGTGGCAGGTTCTGGAACACTTCCATATCCGCGATAACATTAAAGTAGGCGAACTCTTTGCCGCAAGACTTGAGCATTTCAGCAGCACGGCTGGAGAAGCCGCACTGTGGTAGTTGCGGTGTACCCTTCATGAATATGATGACCGGATTGTTCTTGACATGTTCGTCAATTCGCTGCATTACATCGCTCATAATCAACTCCTAGAGATTTCGTTAGTCGCAGGATATGTCCAGACGCTGGATTAATAAACCAGCAGACTTCAAGGGCATTAAATGGGGGCGTGTTTATTCGATTTCAAGCAAACCGCTGACGCTAGCGAATGGCAGAGCGTGGTCGGCATGGCTATCAGGAAGGGGGGCGGGGCGGCCTGGAATCGATGTTCTGTTGCAACCACAATTCCAGTGCCGCCATATGCCACAACTTGCTGCCTTGCAGCCGGGTTAGATAAGCCTCGGGCTTCGCCATCAGCTTCTCCAGGTAAGCCAGATTGTACAGGCCGCGCTTTTTCGCAGCATCGGACAACAAGATCTGTTGCATGAACTCCAGAAACTCACCGCGCACGTATTTCAGTGACGGCATCGGAAAGTAGCCTTTCCTGCGATCGATCACGCTGTCTGGCAATAGGCCACGCGCGATCTGCTTGAGGATATACTTGCCACCACCAGCCAGCTTGAATTCTGGTGGCATCGTCGCTGCCAGTTCGATCACTTCCTGATCGAGGAAAGGAACACGTGCCTCCAGTCCCCAGGCCATGGTCATGTTATCGACCCGCTTGACCGGGTCATCAACGATCAGAGTGGTTACATCCACAGCCAATACCCGGTCGAGGTATTCATCGGCCTCCACGTCGTCCAACAGTTCTGCAAGCAAGCGCGAGGTCACATCATCCGTGTGGAAGCGCTTGTCAACGGTTTCAAGATATTCGTCGTGGTCACGATCAAAATAATGCTCGCTGAACCGGCGCACGCCGCGGGTAATGGAATGCTGCATCAGTGGATACCAGAAATAACCACCGAAAACCTCATCAGCACCCTGCCCGCTCTGCACGACCTTCACTTGCTTGGCTACCACTTCGGCGAGCAAGTAAAAGGCGACCGCATCTTGCGCAAACATCGGCTCGGCCATTTGCCGAAACGCTTCCGCCAACCTGGGTAAGACCGCTTCGTTGGGCACCAAAAATCGATGATGATCGGTTGCATAGCGACTGACCACAGCATCAGAGTACTCGAATTCATTGCCCTTTTCTTCCGGCTGGTCTTCAAAGCCCACCGAGAACGTCTTCAGGTTTTTTGCGCCGGCCTCACTGAGCAATGCGACCAGCAAGCTCGAGTCGATCCCGCCTGACAGCAACACACCGACCGGCACGTCCGCGATTCTAAGCCGCCGTTCGACCGACCTTCTGAGCGCGTCATGGATAGCTCGAATCCATTCCTCTTCCTCCATTGCCTCGGCTGGACGCTTCGCCGTCAATTTCCAGTAACGCTTTTCCTCAACGTTGCCGTCATCGCTGAACACAAGATAGTGCGCGGGCCGGACCTTGCGAATACCTTTCAAAATCGTGCGTGGCGCAGGTACGACCGCGTGCAATGAAAACAGGTTGTGCAACGCGACGGCATCGATGGCGGTATCGATGGCGCCATCGGCTGCGAGCAGAGCCTGCGTCGTCGAGGCGAACAGCAAGCGCCGGTCATTATGTGTGTAGTACAAAGGTTTGATACCAACACGGTCACGAGCCAGTATCAGTTTGCCATTGTTTTCATCCCTGATTGCGAACGCGAACATACCATGCAGGCGCTGCAGACAATCGATACCCCATTCGGCATAGGCCTTGAGCAGAACTTCAGTATCCCCGCTGGAAACAAACTGATGGCCTTTTGTGATCAAAGTGTCACGCAGCTCCGGGTAGTTATAGATCGTGCCATTGAATACCAGCGATAATCCGCGTGCTTCATCGACCATGGGTTGCGCGGCTTTCTCGGAGAGATCGATGATCGCGAGACGGCGATGACCGAGACCGGTATTGCGAGAGAGGTGAATGCCAGAACTGTCGGGTCCCCGCCGCTCCAGCCTGGCCATCATGGCCTGAATGCGCGCCCTGTCGGGTGCGCTGTGATCGAACCTGATTTCGCCGCAAATACCGCACATGATCAATATCTTACGCTGCCTGGTGAGACATGCGGATTAGCCCGATCTTGTTTGTCATTTTCAACACTGTTCATCGCATTTCTTTAGTATTGCCAGCTTCAGTAGCAGTGCGGCGATCACGATCGCCTGGACGATCGTGATTGCAAACAGCAGGCAAAAACCCAGACTACCGATTTTCGCGCGGGATCGGATCCATACGACCAGCACGGCCAGTGAGATTATCGCAGCATAGATCAATTGCTGCCATTGCATCCATGAGATGTGCCTGGCCAGCACTTCCTTCAGGTGCTCGCCGCCGTTTGGATTGTTGACCAGCAACATGATACCCCCGCAGCAGCAGGTATGAAGTTGGTCCCGATCAACGCCTCCTGGTCTCTGCCGGATCGTGCCTCAAGTCTGCCCAATGGCCAGGCACCGAGCAAGGCGCTGATCACTGCGGCGATCTCGACGGCTGTGAGCATTTCCGCGGCATCGGAGAGGAGCGGCGGTATGGAGCGACTATCCGTGCGCATGTTTCGTGGGCTTCTGAGGCGGAGTCTGGCGTGCGGCCTGTCCACTCCGGTGCTTGCTGGAAAAATCTTTCCCGAAATGCGAGCTGCGCACACAGGAGCCTTGCATTCCTACTGCTATGTTATACTATAACGTTATGATATAACATTTAAGATTCAATCCTCGACTATCCGATCCTCATGCAACAAACTGTAGCCAATCCTGTATTTACAGCTTCCACATCGCCCCACGCGGCGGGCAATCAGCCCGATGTACTGCGCCAAATCCTCGACCCCGGCGTGAACCTCAGCCTGTGGCAACGCCCAGCGCAAACGGCGATAACTCGAGAACTGTCAACCCTCCAAGCGTCACACCTGCCGGACGTACGTCGCCTGACGTCGCGGGGTTCGTTCGACGACGATGTCAGTACACTTTTGCAGCAGCAGGACCTCGATCCATTGGCTTTCAAGCATTGGCGTTTCGATCTGCACCGTCTTGCGGATCTTTACTTCAGCGTCAGCGGGCATCGCGATGTGACATTGCGTCTGGTGACGACTGAGGAAGACGATTGTCGTCGCTTCCATGTCGATCGCACCCATCTGCGACTGCTGTGTACCTACCGCGGACCGGGTACAGAATGGTTGACCAATAAGCAGGTTGATCGTTTGGCACAAAGCACTGGTGCCACCAATGAAGGCATCATCCGCTTCGGCAAGCCATCACAGCTCGAGCCGTTTTGGGTCGGTGTTATGAAGGGCGATGCCTATCCCGGCAACGCCGGCCACGGGCTGGTGCATCGCTCACCATCGATTGCGGGCTCAGGGCAGACCCGCGTGCTGTTCTGCCTGGACTGCTGAGCCATGGCCGAAGCCAACATCGCTTCTGAGGGGACCCCGGCGGCGCCGACTTGGCGACGGGTTCCGGAACTTGCTGATCTGGTCGAGATCTTCGAACCCGGGGTGCAGGTTTGTGCCTGGCAACGGGAGATCGATCCCGACATCGATGCCTATCTGGCAGGACTGCATCAGACAGGGGAGGTGCAGGTGCTTGAAACCGTTTCACCAGCCACTGAGCCAAAACCCGGCTGTCTACCAGCCGGACCAGGGCGGGCGTCGCTGATCGACGATTTGTCGTTGTTGCGTGAGGTCGTCTGCGAGTTGCTAGGCTGTGCGGCGGCGAGTCGCTGGGCGAGGAAGACGCGCGCACCGTGTCCGACTTGTTGATCGACCAGGTCGAGTTCGCGGACGTAATAGTCATCAATAAGATCGACCTGATCACGAACGCCGAACGTGAACGGCTGGAACATGCCTTGCGCCAGCTCAATCGGCATGCCGAGATCCTCTACACCAGCTTCGGCAAGGTGCCGCTGGAACAAGTGATGGGCACTGGGCGCTTCGACTTCGCGCGTGCCGCGCAGTCACCGGGTTGGCTGGCCGAAATCCGCGGTGAACATACGCCTGAGACCGAAGAATACGGTATCGGCAGTTTCGTTTATCGCGCGCGCCGGCCTTTTCACCCGCTCCGCTTCGCCGAGGCGCTGAAAACCGACTGGCCAGGGAATGTTCTGCGCTCAAAAGGCTTTTTCTGGCTC
>Ga0272441_10007892_pt1 | contig 17116 bp, 13 predicted proteins | sample SSMProp6N_FD_193582 | JGI IMG/M metagenome (GOLD analysis project Ga0272441, IMG submission 193582) | Marine sediment archaeal communities from Little Sippewissett salt marsh, Falmouth, MA, United States - SSM-Prop-6N | ecosystem: Environmental > Aquatic > Marine > Wetlands > Sediment ...
TATCACCAGATCGCCCAGCAGCGCTTCGCCCACCAGCGTCAGCGGCGCATCATCCGCGCTCTCCGGGCGATAGCCGGTGATGCGGAATATGATGAAGTCGGTCGGGTACGTCTGCCGCGGGTCGATATCGGCCACCAGCGCCTCGGCCGCGTCCATCTGGCGCAGGCGCGTCTCGGGTGGCGCGAAGCGCAACTGGCGGAAGAGCTCGTCGATGGCGGCGATGCGGAATCGAGCGAGGCGCGGCATGACAAGATGCTACAACGAGGCGATCTGAAGCGGGCGGCGGCGCGCGATCACGCCGTGCGCCAGGGCCTTGTCGTAGAACAGCTCCAGACCGCGGCGGCGACGTTCGGTGAACTCGTAGGCGATATGGTGCTTGAGATAGTCGCCGGCCAGGTCCCGGGGCCAGCGTCGCCGCGGCGCGCGGTGATGGACGATCCAGTCCAGCCGGATGGCGTTGTAGCGCCGCTGCCGGTCGAGGATCGCCGCCGCCGTCCGCTGTCGCCGCAGGCGCGGCGCGTCGGCCGTCTCCTTCGCCAGCCACAGGGCAAAGACGAATGGCAGCGATGTGTGTTCGGTCCAGGCCTCGCCCAGATCAAGCTGATGGGGATAGCGCACCGCCGGCGGCGAATCGGTCACCACCTTGTCGCCGATGATGAGCATCGCCTCCGGCCAGTCGATGGGGCTGCCGCCCGCCACGTGACGGTGAGCATCGTAATCCACGAGGCGCGGCTCGATGCCGTAGATCTCCTTCAGCAGGATCCGCATCAGCGCGATCGACGCGTGCGAGTCGGTGTCGCAGTAGACACGCTCGATGCGCTCGATGGGCCGTGTCGAATAGAGGCGGACGGTCAGCGTCGGGCCGTCGCATCCCAACAGGCCGACCGGCAGGGCCACCAGCGGCGCATCGCAGCGCTGGTAATCGATCGAGGAGCACAGCGCCACCTCGACCTCATCGGCAAGAAGTTGTTCGATGAGCCGGCTGGGAACCGAATGGCGCAGCTCCAGATCCGCCAGCGCCTCCAGCCCGTCGATGAGAGGCAGCGTGTTGATGAAGCTCACCACGCCAAGGCGCATCGGGCCCCCGCCGCTGCGCATCTGCCGGCCAGTTGCCTGTTGGCCCATGGCCCCATGGTAGGTCGGCCGGCGTCGCCGAGGCAGTCTCGCCGAGGCAGTCTCGCCGATGTCACAGAGGCGAAACGTGATCGGGCCGACGGCGCCGATCGTGGCGAGAGGAGTCGAAGGCGCAAAAAAAAGAGGCGGGTTCGGGAAGCTCTGTCTTCCAAGTGGGACGGCTCGGCGGCAGTCCCTCGTAGAGTAGTGCTTGCTTCCCGATCCACCCGCCTGCTGAGCCCATCATCGGCTGAAAGCAAACGGCTGCTGAACAATCCGGCCCCTGCTGTGATGCGCGCTTATCGGACAGCGCGCCGGCACAGCCGGCCCACCCCGATGACGTCGACAGGAGGCGCGAGCGGGATGCACGACACGACTGACCGGGACAAGCATCCCGCCGGGCGGGAGGCCCCCTTGCGCAGCCAATGAGGAATCGGTGCCTGGCACCGATTCGGCGCAACCGCGCTTGACAGCACCTCCAGGCCCGATTCTGAGGGAATCGGGGGAATTGGTGCCTGGCACCGATTCTGGCGGCTGGCACCGATTCTGGCGGCGTTTCCGGCGCGGACTCGCCGACCACGGCCTACCCGGCGACGGCGGCGGCGGCCGGGGCGAAGACCTCCACCGCCGCCGGCGCCTCGTGATAGATGCGCCGGATCTTCGGGCTCAGCCGGCAGAGGATCTCGTAGGGGATCGTCCCCGCCGCGTCGGCGAGCTTCACCAGATGATTCGCCGCGTCTCGATCGGCGCTGATCAACTCGACCGGCGTGCCCACCGCGAGGTTGCCTGCCCAAACCGTGCCCGATGATGCCACATCGGTCAGGTCGATGGTGATCTGATCCATATTGACCGCCCCGACAACCGGCGCATAAGCACGCCTGCATCCCTGAGGCGTGTCGAGGAGAACGGCCACGCGCCCTCCGCCGGCCCCGTCGCGCCCGCTCAGTGAAAGCGGATAGCCGTCGGCATATCCCACGGGGACGAGGCCGATGAGGCTGGTTCGCCGGGCGGTCCACGTCGAGCCATACCCGACGGCCGTTCCCGCCTCGATCCTCTTCAGTTGCACGATCCGACTGGACCAGGTGAGGGAGGGCTGGAGCTGTTCGGCTTCGGCGATGATCCGCCCGCCGCGGATGGCCTCCAGGCCGTACCCGGCCCAGGCCAGCCCCACGCGCACCATCGACTTGTGATGCCTGGCGTGGCGCAGCGTCGCGCAGGTGTTGGCCGCGTGAATGAGGCAGCCGCAGCCGATCAGCGCCTCCTGCTCGCGAAGCAACTGCTCGAACAATTCATCCTGCCGATCCGTCTGCGCTTCGTCACGCTCCGCGGAGGCGAAGTGGGTGTAGAGGCCGGCCAGGCGCAGCCGCGGATGCCGGGCGATCTGCTCCAGGACAGCCGGGGCCTCGCGGAGATTGCAGCCGCCCCGGCTCATGCCGGTGTCCACCTCGACATGGACGGGGATGGAGACGGCGTAGCGCTCGCTGAGGCGGATCAGGTCCTCCAAGTGGCGGGCGTCATGGACGGAAAGATGGAGCCGGCCGCACACCAGGGCGCGATAGAGGCCGCCGGCCCGGGCAATGTCGCGCAGGGGCATGAGCACGAGCACCTCGCCTCCGACGGCGGCCCCGAACAGCTCGGCGGCCTGGTCGGCGGTGTAGACGGCGAGCATGTCGGCCCCGGCCTGGAGGAGGCACTTGGCCAGCCGGACCGCCCCCAGGCCGTAGGCGTCGGCCTTGACCACGGGGCAGATGGCGCAGGCCGGCCCCACGATGCGCCGCAGCAGACGCATGTTGTGGGCCACCGCGGACAGGTCGATTTCAATCACGCTCGTGTCGCGCATGTCGAGCGTCACCCTCCTTGGGTCATGCACCACGCCTCTCCCTCCATTTGTATCGTCACGGGCGCGCTCCTACCATGACGATCGGCGCGATTGATGGCGCGGCGGGACCGAACGCCCCCGCCGGGCTGCCCCCGGACGGCCGGGGGCCGATTCCGCCGATCACGGTTCGGAGGTCAACTGCTTTGCCGACCGTCACTTCACCCCGTTTATCCGCAACCACCATGGAAGAGATCTTCGATACGAGCGTCACCTTTGCGAGTTTCTCCCTCGCCGAGCCCCTGCTGAGGGCCATCGCCAAGCAGGGCTATGAGTATCCCACGAAGGTCCAGGCGGAGATGATACCGATCGCCCTGGCGGGCAAGGACATCCTCGGCCAGTCCAAGACGGGAACGGGCAAGACGGCCGCGGTCGCCCTGCCCATCCTGCACATGCTGGACCTCCAGACGCCGTACGCGGCGCTTATCCTCACGCCCACCCGGGAACTGGCCATCCAGGTCGCCCACGAGTTCCGCAACCTCGCCCAGTTCAGCGAGGCGCGGATCGTGGCCGTTTATGGCGGCCAGCGCATCCGCATTCAGGCCCCCAAGCTCGCCAAGGAGCCGCACATCATCGTGGGCACGCCCGGGCGGGTCATGGACTTTCACCGCCGCGGCCTGCTGCCCTACGACAGAATCCGCTTCGCCGTGCTCGACGAGGTCGATCGGATGCTCGACATCGGCTTCCGCGAGGACATCCGCCAGATCCTTGGCTCCATCCGACACGAGCATCAGACGATCTTCGTCTCCGCCACGATTTCGGCGGAGATCGAGCGCCTGGCGCGGCAGTATCTGAACGAGCCGGAGAAGCTCGTGCTCACGAGCAGCAGCCTGACGGTCACCCAGGTCAGGCAGTACTACTTCTCCGTCGAGCCGTGGGACAAAAACCGCCTGCTCGTGCATCTGCTCAGGCGCGAAGAGCCGGCGCTGACGCTCGTGTTCTGCCGGACGAAGAACACGGTCGATGCCCTCACCGAATACCTGAAGCGCAAGGACATCGATGCCCGCGCCATCCACGGCGACATGTACCAGGGCAAGCGCGACCGGGTGATGTCCAAGTTTCGCAGCGGTGAGCTGAGCGTGCTCGTGGCCTCTGACCTGGCGGCCCGGGGACTGGACGTGGAGGACATCAGCCACGTGATCAACTACGACCTGCCGGAAGATCCGGAGGTCTACGTGCATCGCATCGGGCGCACCGCCCGCACGGGCCGGCAAGGCGTGGCCTGGTCGTTCGTCGTCCCGGACCAGGGCTCGCTGCTGACCAGCATCGAGAAGCTCACCAACGTGCAGATCGATGCCGCCGACTACGAGGACTTCCAGCCCGGACCGGTGCCCAAGGAGGTTCTCAGCCGGCGGCAATTGGAGGAGGAGCGGGAAGAGTCGGTCCGGATCGATCACAGCCGCGTGCCGACGACTCCCCCTTCGCCGGAAGAGGCGGTCGATCCGGTGAGGTTCCCCGGCGGGCTCGTGCCGTCCGCCCTGCCCGCCAAGCGGATGGGAGGCCGCCTGCGCTCCCGCCGACGTTGATGGGGCCCGCCCCCCGTGACCTGGATTGTCGTTCATCCGGAAGTGGACCACGCCCTTCGCCGCCGTCGACCGGTGGTGGCGCTGGAGACGGCGTTGATGACGCACGGCCTGCCGCGCCGGCCGCTGGCCGCAGGCGCCGGCGCCCTCCCCGGCGGCCCGGAGGGGTGGGACCCGCAGGGGCCGCTTACTCTCGAAACCACCCGGGCCATGCAGCGCGCCGTGCGCGAAGAGGGCGCGGTGCCGGCCACGATCGGCGTGCTTGGCGGCACCCTCCACATCGGGCTGGATGACGGCTCGCTGGCGGAGTTGGCCGCCGAAACGGCCGCCGGCAAGGCGTCGACGGCCAACCTCGCCGCCGTCATGGCCCGCGGTCAGTCCGCCGGAACCGCCGTCTCCGCCACGCTCGCCGCGTGCGCTCTGGCGGAGGCCGGTCCCATTCGCGTCTTCGCCACCGGTGGGATCGGGGGGATCCACGCCGGCTGGACGCAGCGGCCGGATGTCTCCGCCGACCTCCTTCAACTCGCCACGACCCCCACCTGCGTCGTGTGCGCGGGCGCGAAATCGATCCTCGACCTGCCGGCCACGGTCGAGGCGCTGGAGACGCTGGGGGTACCCGTGGTGGGGTATCAAACAGACCTTTTCCCGCGCTTTCATGCCCCGGGCGATGAGCGATTGAAAACGCAACATCGCGCTGACGACCCGCCGGCCGTGGCGCGCCTGTGCCGATTGCAGTGGGAAGTGCTCAGTGCCGATGTCGGCGTTGTGTTGGCGAACCCCATTCCACCGCAGTTCGCGCTGGACAGCCGGGAGCTGGACGAGGCGGTGGCGAAGGCGAACCGCGCTGCCGACGACCGGGCCGTGACGGGCGCCGAGCGCACGCCTTTCCTGCTCGACGAGCTGGCGCGCCTCACGAACGACCGGAGCCTGGTTGCCAACATTGCCCTGCTGCTGAACAACGCGCGCCTGGCGGCGGCGGTGGCGGTGGCGCTGTGCCGCACCTGAGGCGGGCCTGCGACCGCGACCGGGCCTCCAGACCGGCGGGCGAACCGACCGCCGCGGCCCCGCCCCGGGGAACACCGCCGCGGAGAGCCTTGACACCCCGCGGCTTTGATGCTTTACTGGCTGTGGAGGGCGAGCCGGAAGACGCCCGGTTCCCCGCGTGTTCAAACCGCATCCTGACGTTGCCCGCGTTGCGGCACCCGCCGATGGCGGTGGTGCATTGCCTGTCGCGGCAGCGTGGCGAGTGTTGACAGATCATGACCACGCTCAGCGGAATCCTCGAGCTGCCCAAGGGCGCCGAGGGTCGAATCAGACAACTTGACGACCGCCTCATCGAGAGCCAGGACGATCCGTTCGTCCCCCAGCAGCTCGCCGAGCGCTATCCGCTGCGCCAGGGCCAGCGATTGACGGTCAGCGTCGTCGAGAGGAAGTCGCGCCGGCGTCGGGGCAAGGGACGCCCGGCCCGGCCCATTGTCGAAACCGTCCTCAAAATCGAGGGCCTCAGCCCCGGGGAGTATGCCAATCGCAAGTCCTTTGATGAATTGACGGCGGTCGATCCTCAGCCGCGGATCACCCTGGAGCATCCCGGCTGCCCCGCCGCCTGTCGGCTCATCGATCTGTTCTGCCCGATCGGCTACGGCACGCGGGGACTGATCGTCTCCCCGCCCAAGGCGGGCAAGACGATTCTCCTCCAGAACATCGCCGCCGGCATCAAGCACAACCATCCGGATATCGAGGTGGTGGCCCTGCTCATCGACGAGCGACCCGAGGAGGTGACGGACTTCAAGCGCAACGTGCCGGCGCAGGTGCTCGCCTCCTCCAACGATCTGGACGTGGAAACCCACGTCTCCCTGGGCATCCTCTCCATCGAACGGGCCAAGCGGATGCTGGAGGCGGGTCGCGATGTGGTCGTGCTGCTCGACTCGCTCACCCGCCTGGGCCGGGCGTTCAACAATTCGCGCAAGTACGCCAGCAGCGGCCGGACCATGAGCGGCGGGCTGGACTCCAGGGCCCTGGAGATTCCCAAGCAGCTCTTCGGCGGGGCGCGGAAGGTCGAGGAGGGAGGCTCGTTGACGATCATCGCCTCCTGCCTGGTGGACACCGGCTCCCGGGCCGATCAGATCATCTTCGAGGAGTTCAAGGGCACAGGGAACATGGAGCTGATCCTCGATCGCTCCATCGCCGAGCAACGCCTCTTCCCCGCCATCAATCTCGCCGCTTCCGGCACCCGCAAGGAACATCTGCTCATGGGCGAGGCGGAACTCAAGACGGTCACGGCCCTCCGCCGCCGGCTGATGAACATGAAGCCCGCCCAGCAGATCCAGCAGTTGCTCCTTGCCCTGCGGCGGTATAAGACCAACGAGGATCTCGTGCACGGCTGAGGCGGGGGAACCCGCTGCGGAGAAACGCGAGGCGATGAGCGGGTTTCAGCAGTCACTGGCGGTCAACCAGGCCCTGCGCTGTCTCAACGCCGGTGACCTGGCCGGCGCCGAGCAATGCTGCCGGCAGGCGCTTCAGGAAAACCGGAAGAACGCCTACGCCCTCGCCGTGCTCGGCCAGATCGCCAACATCACCGGCGCTTACGACCAGGCCGGCGAGTACCTCCAGAAGGCGATCGCGCTGCGCCCCAAACAGGCCGACTTCCATACCCTGCTCGCGGAGGTCCGAGTCACGCAGGGCCGGTATCGCGAGGCGCTGTCCCGTTACGAGAAGGTCCTCAAGCTCAAGCCGGGTCATCCGCCGGCCCTGACCGGCAAGGCCGAGCTGTTCAACCGCCAGGGCAAGTACGACAAGGCGATGGCCCTCCTCAAACCGCTCGTGGACCGGGGGCGGGAGGACGCGGGCATGGCCGTCGTCTACGGGCGCGTGTCCACGCGGCTCGACCGCCCGCAGGACGCCATCGCCGTCATCTCGCGCCACCTGCACGAGGCGGACCTCACCGACGAACGGCGCCGGTCGCTGTATTTCGCGCTGGGCGCAGCGCATGAACAGGCCCGTGACTTTGACGCCGCCTTCGCCGCCTATGCCGAAGGCAACCGTCTGTCCGAGGGCGGTTACAGCCCGGAGGAGGACGAGTGGCGCACCGACCTGCTCATGAAGGTGTTTACGCCGGAGATGATCACCCGTGCTCCGAAGCCGGCCGACCCGAGCCGGCTTCCCGTGTTCATCGTCGGCATGCCGCGCTCCGGCTCCACCCTCGTGGAGCAGATCATTGATGCCCATCCCCGGGCCGCCGGCGCCGGCGAGCTCAACACGCTCCCGAGCCTGGTGAGCTCGATGGCCACGATCCTGGACTGCCCGCAGGCGTATCCCGACTGCGCGTTGCAGTTCGGGCAGGAGGACGTGGACAAGCTGGCCGAGGTTTACGTTGATCCGCTTCGCCGGCAGGCGCGCGGCGCGCAACGCGTCGCCGACAAGCAGCTCTCCAACTACCTGCACCTGGGGCTGATCGCGATCCTGTTCCCGGAGGCGCGCATCATCCATTGCCGGCGCAACCCCCTGGACACCTGCCTCTCCTGCTTCACCCAGAAATTCCCGCCCGGCGTCCTCGGCTTCGTCTCCGACCTCCGATCGCTGGGGCACGCCTACGGCCAGTACCGGCGCCTCATGGAATACTGGCGGCGGACGCTGCAGATGCCCCTGCTGGAGGTGGATTACGAACGGCTGGTGGCCGAGCAGGAGAGCGAGAGCCGGCGCATTGTCGACTTCTGCGGCCTGGACTGGGACGAACGGTGCCTGCGCTTCTACGAGTCCCGCCGGATCGTGCTCACCCTCAGCAGCGCCCAGGTGGCGCAGCCCATCTACCGCACCTCGGTCGGCCGGGCCGAGCGCTTCGGTGAACACCTGGCGCCCCTCCGGGCGGCGCTGGCGGACGAAGAAACGTCAGGTGGACCGGTAACGTAATACGAATCACAGTTGAGATGCGGGCGTCAAACCGGTCGCGCGCCGTTTCCCCCTCCCTTACAGGGAGGGGGCGCGGGGGTGGGTCGGGCCCGTTGAACAAGTCGTCTGATCCGTTGCACCTCACCCCCTCCCTCGCCCTCCCCCTCGAAGGGGAGGGGAACGCCCGCACGCGTTCCAAGTGGGAACCGTATGAGAGGCGCCGGATCGTCCTCGCTGTGCGCAAAAGAGAAAGCCGCTGCCGGCGAGCCGGCAGCGGCGTGAATTCAGACTAGTTCAAGGACTCCCGCTTGGGGTCGTGAGTCGCTTAGCGACGACGACGGCCAATGAGACCGGCCAGACCGAGCAGCGCCAGCGCGCCGGGGGTCGGAATCACGTAGAAGCCGCCATGATCGAACTCGACATAGCGCTCCTGGCTGGCGTCACCGTACTGCACGCTCACCTTGAAGAACGCGTCGAAGTCCGGCTGCGCACCAGCGGCGTAGGTCCAGGTCAACTGGGCAATGGCGATGCGGCCGTCGACCTCAACCTCCGGCGTGCCGGGGTCATTGTCGTACCAGGCAAGGTCGTTGTTCTCGATGATGTTGCCGCCACCGCCAGTCGCGAAGATGTTCGGGAAGCCTGGGGTAGTAGCGTAGTCCGAGGTTGCCTGGATTTCGCCCCAGCTATCCCACTGCAGCGAGGGGAACGTCGACCACAGAGCGCTGTTCGTCCGGCCGTTGAGCTGACCGTATTCCGCGGCGTTGAAGAAGCCGAGCGGATCGTCGGTCGAGATGGTCATCGGGCTCGCTTCGTCACCGAAGACGGCGATCAGCGACGTGCCGGGCTCAAGACCGGCCAGATAAATCGACGCCGTGATCTTGTTCTCGACGGAGAAATCGCCGTACGCAAACGAGTAGTCAAGTGGCGTCTGGAGTTCGGCCTGGAGGAATGCTGCGGATGCTGAACCCACAACAACGAGGGAGCCCGCGAGGGCAATCAATGTTTTCATGAGAGGTACCTTTCTTCTTGAGTCTCTGATGATTGAACCAGAACCATCGCTACAGCAGTCGGTGCCGCTGTTGCCACCACTTACTTCCGATCCCAAGATACCCGCCGTGCCAACGGAGTCAAGACGCAACTATGGCAGTTTCCCAGAATTTTAAGATGGGCAACGGTGGTGGCCCGCATAGGTGGACCCCGGCGGCCAGATTCACGACGAGGGCCTCCTCAAAGGGGTCTGGAGGGGCGATGAGGGCCATTTTGGGGCCGATTTCGCCGCCGAATCGGCGCGCCCCGCAGCGCCGCGGGCCCGGCGATCGGGCAGCCTCGCCCCGGCCCCGGCCCGGGCTTCCTTCCCCAAGCTCCAACGTGGTCTGGGGCAGCGGGAGAACCCCGCCGTGAACATCTCTTCTCGTCAAGAAACTGCCTGATGACCTTCCGCCGACCCCGCCGCCGGCTCGAGGTCCGCCTCGCAGAGCTCGCCACGCAGAAGCAGCGGTCCCGCGCCGGTGACCCGCACCGGCACAATCCGCCCGATAAGATCCCCCGCGGTTGCCGGTGCGGGTAGATCGAAGACCGTGATCAGGTCCCCATCGGTCCGGCCGGCCATCTGGATGCCCGGCCGCCGCCATCTGAGCTCGACGTTTCCCTGCCGCACGGGTGACTTGGCGCTGATCCGCTCGACGAAAACCGGCACGGTGCGGCCGATAAACGCCCGATGGACGCCGGCGGAAACCTCCGCCTGAAGGGCCAGCAACTCGTTGTTCCGTCGCCGTTTAACCGCTTCCGGAACATCATCGGCCAGCCGCTCGTCGGCCGGCGTGCCCGGCCGCGGCGAGTACTTGAAGATGAAGCTGTTCTTGTAGCGCGCCTGACGCATCAGATCCTTGCTCTGCCGAAAATCCTCCTCGGTCTCCGTGCAGAAGCCGACGATGAAATCGCCCGCGATGCACACATCCGGCAGTATCTGCCGCGCGCGGCTGATGAGTTCCAGGTAGTCCCGGCGGCTATAGCCGCGATTCATCAGCTTCAGGATCCGATCCGATCCGGACTGGGCGGGAAGGTGAAGGTAGCGGCATATACGCGGCGAGTCGGCCATCACCTGCAGAATGTCATCGCCGAAATCGCGGGGAAAGCTGGTCACGAACCGCAGGCGCCGGATGGCCGGAACCTCTTCGTGAATCCGCTTCAGGAGGTCCGCAAACGTGGTGACGCGGCGCCCGGGCCGGGACGCGGACTGGTCGGTCCTGAAGGCCGAAGCCCCCGGTCCGACCTGGGGCGCCTCGCGGCCGTCGACCGCCATCGCCACCCCGTGCGTGTAGTGGTAGTGATTGACCGTCTGCCCGAGGAGGGTGACCTCGATCACGCCCGCACCGGCCAGGCGCCGGCACTCCTGGACGATCGCATCCGGGGGCCGGTGAATCTCCGCCCCGCGGGTGGCCGGGACGACGCAGTAGGTGCAGAACTTGTTGCAGCCGCGGGTGATGCGGACATAGGCGGCCCTCTGGGGGCCCGGGCCGCTCGGCGGCCGGTCCGGATCGAAGGCCCGCGCCAGATCCAGCCTCTCCAGGTCTTCGCCGGCGGCCGAGAGCGTCGCTGATCGGCGGGTCTGATTGCCCTGCAGCGCCACGCGATCGGCCTTGCGGAAGACCCTTGCGTTCAGGGCGTTCTCGAGGAGCATCGGCAGCTTATCCAGCTCGCCGGGCCCGCAGAGCAGGTCGACCTGGGGGTACCTGTGGAGCATGGCCGGGCCCAGTCGCTCGGCCATGCATCCGATCACGCCGAGCACGACCTTCGCCCCGCCCTCCTTCCGCAGGCCGACCTCGCCCACCCGGCTGAGCACCTTGTTCTCGGCGTGCTCGCGCACCGAGCAGGTGTTATAGAGGATGATGTCCGCGGCCTGCGCATCGGAAATAAAAACATATCTAAGTGCGCGAAGATGACTGGACACCAGCTCGCTGTCCAGCTCGTTCATCTGGCAGCCGAAGGTCTCCAGGTAGATCCGCCGGCCACGGGTGGTGATGCTCGTATCTTCCTCGCACATCAGGGACTTATGGTAGCACAGGGCCGGTTTCCGTCGCGGCGGCACCGCAGTACGGCCCCAAAGAACAGGCCATGATCGGGCCGAATCCGCGAAATTGCGGATGGAGACAACCGAGGAATGTGTCCGAAAAGAGGAATTCGCCGTCCATCGGAGCGATTGGCGGCAGTATCATCTGCGACTCGTGTCCAGCCGCGACCCGGAGCCATCCATGTCGACCGGACGTTTCCTGAAGACTCGACGATTCCAAGCCGCTGTTCTGGTGGTGATTGCCCTCGCGTCGGCGCTGCTGGCCGGCGGCTGCGCGACACGGTCGGCTGAGGGCTGGGCTCAGACGGCCCCGGCGATTCCGCCCTCCCGCACGGGCGGAGAGATCGCCCGCCTCGGCGCACTGGGTGAGCCGGTCGCGCTGGGGGAGGATCCGGCGGCCCCCATCCGCAACTGACCTGACAATCCATACCCCCTGCCGAACGACCAGATGACGCCCCGCAGCGGAGGCTGGCGGAGGTCGTGCGCCGGGATCGCTGAGCCGCTGCCAATCTTCTCCAGCTTCACATCTCGCGCCTCCGGCCGGCGGGCCGCGCCTGACCGGCGCCGGGCAATGAAGACATCTCTATATCCGAAATATGGGATTTATCTATTGACGCCGCGCCTCCGAGGTATCAAACTGGATGGAGGAATGGACCCGGGGTGATGGTACGCCTGAAGAGAGAGGGCGCCTGCCGCCTGCGTGAGGCGGTGAAAGGAGCGCCCTTGGCCCGACGATATCTGATTCTGTCTCTGACGCGGCGGCACTCACGTCGGCGATAGCCGTGCGCCGATAGCGTCCGCCGCAAATCCCTTTCTTGATCTCTCTTTCCGTGTAGTGATGGAACAATAAGGAGGAAAAGCAAATGAAAAGAGCCCTTCTCATGCTGGCGGCGGTCGCGCTGACCGGCACCGCTTACGCCACGCCGCTGACGATGGAATACAAGACGACTGATCTTGGCGGCGGGCTCTACGATTACGAGTTCTACTTCACTCTGGACAACCACGACAACACTTGGAGTCCAGGCAACGGGTGGGGATGGGTCATCATCGGGGACGCCATGAACAAGCCCAGTCCGCTCTATGACTGGGCAGGCGACATGGGCGACTTCCCGGTCGGCCCCTGGACAGGCTGGTCCAGCTCGGGCGGCTATCACAACGGCCCGACGCTGAACTACGTGTTGGATCTGTGGATTCCCACGGCGGTCGGCGAGCAGTTGTACTTCTCCGGCACCTCGACCGTGTATCTGGGCGAGGGCCAGATGCTCTGGAGCTCCATTTACACAGGCGGCGGAGCCCAGACCGTGGAATGGGAGGTTGCACATCTCATTCCCACACCGGCAAGCCTGGCACTGCTCGGCCTGGCCGGGCTGATCGGCCGGCGACGCCGACGCTGATCGCGGCACGGTTGTGCACCCGGTCAGCCCTATTGCTGACCAGCGCAAACGAGAGAAGGGCCGGTTCCATGGACCGGCCCTTTTTCCTTCCTCCGCGCCGGCCTCGCCGCCGGCGCATGCGCCCGAGCGCCGTCGGCGGGAAAACTGAGCCGGCAGGTGATCTCCGGCCGATGTGTCCACCATGTTGCGCGCCGGCCAGGGCCTCATCCTTCTCGCCATCAGCCTGCTTCTCATCGGCGTGGTGATGGTCACCAGCGCGGGCCTGGCGGTGGGCGAGGAATCCGCCGCCGGCCTCACCCTCCGTACTGTGCTTCTGGGCCGGCCGGCCATGTTTGCCGCCCTGGCGGTGGTCCTGATGCTCGTGGCTTGGCGCCTGCCCGTGTCGTGGTTGTACACGGCCAAGGGTGCGGCCTCGCCGGTGCCGTGGATCGTGCTCGGCTCGATCCTGCTGCTCGTCCTCGTGCACGTGCCGCCCTTCGGGGTGGAGATCAACGGGGCGCGCCGATGGGTCCGTTTCGGTCCCCTCGGCTTCCAGCCCAGCGAGCTGGCCAAGTGGGGGCTGCTGATCGTCATCGCCTGGCACGCCACCCGGCGGGCCGGGTCCATGGGACGGCTGGGCAGCGGCTTTCTCGCGCCCATGGCGCTGGTGGCTCTCATCTGCGCCCTGATCGCCACCGAGGACCTGGGAACGGCCGTTCTGATCGCGATGGTGGGCGTGCTGATGGTGCTCGCCGCCGGGGCCAGGCTCAGGCACGTGGCCCTGCTGATTCCCTTCGGCGCCGCCGGCTTCGCCGCCGCCGTCCTCACCAGCCCCTATCGAATCGATCGCCTACGGGCCTTTCTCGATCCCTATCAGGATCCCCAGGGCATCGGCTACCACGTGCTCCAGTCGATGGCCGCGGTCTCCGGAGGCGGGCTTGCCGGGCGAGGCCTGGGCAACGGGCTGCAGAAGTTCGGCTACCTGCCGGAAGACACCACCGATTTCATCTTCGCCATCATCAGCGAAGAGCTCGGCCTGGTGGGGGCGGCGGTGGTGATCTGCCTCTATGCGACACTGCTGCTCTGCGGCTTCTCGATTGTGCGCCGCGCCGAACACCCGTTCCAACGCCTCCTCGGCCTGGGCATCCTGCTCACGATCGGCCTGCAGGCGCTGATCAACCTGGCGGTGGTGACCGGCCTGGCCCCGACCAAGGGCATCGCCCTGCCCCTCGTCTCGGCCGGCGGAACGGGCTGGTGCCTGACGGCCTTCTGCCTGGGGCTGCTCGCCTCGATGGACCGCGAGCAGGCGCGGAAGGAGGCGGCGGCGATCGCGCCCTGCGGGCAATGGGCCGCGAACGCTCCGCGGCAAGCGCAGGCGCGGCCCGGCTGACCGGCGGAACGGATCGTCATGTAAGGCAACCGTCGCCCACTCGGCCGGCGGATGCCAACGAACCTTCATCAGCGGGTATCGTCTCGCCCATGGGCCCACCGCCCTCCACCACGAAGACCACGCCGGCGACGTTCCTCTTCGCCGGGGGCGGTTCAGGCGGGCACATCAGCCCCGGCCTGGCCATCGCCGAACGATTGAAGGAGCGCGCTGCGAACGCGAAAGTGCTCTTCGTCTGCTCGTCGCGGGCGATTGACGGTCGGATGCTCGCCGACGCGGGCGCTGAATACACGTCGATTCCCGCCCTGCCGCCATCGGCGCATCCGCTGGGCGCCCTTCGCTTCCTGCGGTCTTTTGCTCGAAGCCGTCGCATCTGCCGTCGGCTGCTGCGTCAGCGTGGCGTGGAAGGTGTGGTGGCGCTGGGCGGGTTCGTCGCCGCCCCCGCCGTCTTGGCCGCGCGCTCCCTGGCCGTTCACGTCACGCTGCTTAATCTCGATGACCCGCCGGGCCGGGCCAACCGCTGGCTGGCCGGTCGCTGCGCGCGGGTATGGACGGCGATCGAGTTGCCCACGCTGCCGGGATTCGCCCAGCGCGTGGTGGGCCTGCCGATCCGCCGCCGTGCCCTGGCGCCCGGCGATGCGGCCGATTGCCGGCGCCGACTCGGGCTCGAGGAGGATCGGCCGACCTTGTTCATCACCGGCGCTTCGCAGGGCGCGACGAGCATCAATCGCTTCATGGCGGCGATGGCCGAGGCAACGAGCGCCTGCTTCGCGGACTGGCAGATCATTCACCTGGCCGGTGACCGCGACGCCGAACCGATGCGCCGGACGTATGCGCAGTGTGGGATTCGCGTGCAGGTCGAGCCGTTTCTCGATGAGATCGGACTGGCCTGGGGGGCGGCCGACCTGGCCGTCAGCCGCGCCGGCGCCAGCTCGGTGGCCGAGGCCGCGGCCAATGCCGTCCCCACGCTCTTCCTCCCCTACCCCTATCACCGCGACATGCATCAGCGGAACAACGCCCGGTCGCTGGCGGAGATGGAAGCGGCGGTCATCGTCGAGGACCGCATCGACGCGGCGGCCAACGTCGCCCACGTCGGCCCGGCGCTGGAGGCGCTAATGCGTGATGAGGCGAGGCGCACCACGATGCAGCAGAAGCTCCTCGCCCGACGACCTCCGGACGCGGCCGACACGATCGCCGCCCTTCTCCTCGGTCAGTCCCCTGCAGAACGTGCGCCGGCGGCCGGCGGGTCCAAGGCATCACCGGCCTTATCGGCCGGCCCCGCCGAAGCGCGCAAAGGCCTGACTTTCGATGCCGGCCCGCGTCGATGACGGGGTACAATCCCCCTATGGGGACCGATCTGCCGCACGATGACGCGACCGCTCCGTCGCCGGATGCGACGTGCTGTGTCGTGCTCACGCCGCCGGGCGCGGCGGTGCACGAGCGGTTGCGGTCGCGGCTGGCCGACCGGGACTGGCGGGCCATCGTGTTCGATGATCCGTTCCTGGCCATGGCGGAACTGTGCCTGCGGGAGCACGCCCGGTCGTCGCGGGCGGCCCTGGGGCAGGCCGGGGCCGAGCCGCCGGCCCTGGTCCTGACCGGACCGGCGGCGGGCGGGGGCGTCGGCCGCCTGCGGGACATGTTCGAGGCGGTCCGGCGGTACCTGCCGGAAACATCCATCTGGCTGTATGCCAACGAGGAGCTGCTGCCCCTGGCCGGCGCCAGGATCAGCGACGCGGCAGAGGCCGGCGCCTCGGAGGTCCGCCCGGGACGGGTGGAGCCGGCGCCGGCCGTGTCTTCGCCGCCGCCACGTCCCCCGAAGGAGCTTCGACTGACCGAACCGTTAAGAGGGACGGCGGCTTCGCACGCTGATGGCGATGAGGAAGACGAAGCCGCCGACGACGAGGACACGTCGAGGCGCATCACGGCGGAAGAGATCGAGATGCTCTTCGAGCACGAGCAGGACGAGCATTCCGTGACATGAGCGATCGAACCGCATCAAACCCGCCTGCCCGGCACCGTCGAGGACGCCTGCTCATCGTGGGCCGTGAATCGGCCGGCGCGGCGGTTGACGAGGAATTCCCCGGCGCGCCCGCCCGCGCGGACAACATCTTCCAGGCTATCGGAGAGCTCGCCGTCGCCGATGCCGCCCGGCCGATCGTGGCGGTGCTTTTGCCCGATGCCCTGCTTCCGGCGCCGCCGGCACGGGCAATCGAAGCGCTGAAGCGCCTTGACCCGTCCGTGCGACTGATCCGCATCGTCGAGAGCGGTGGCGCCGAAGATGCGCCGGCGATCGAGGGCTTTGATGAGTGCATCGAAGAGCCAATCGACGGGGATGCGATGCAACGGATCCTTGATGAAGCGCCGCCCACTCCGCCGGCGATCGCCGAGCAGGAAGCGGCCCTCTCGCCGCCCGGGCCCGAGCCGGCGGATGCGGCCGGCGCGGAATACGAGGAACCGATCCGAGTGATCCAGCCGGCGCCTCGACCTGCGCCGCCCCAGGGAACCGGCTCATCATCGGACGTCGAGCAACTCGTGCCCCGTCCGGTCGCGGCGGCCGGAGGCAACCGGAAGCTCGGCGAGCAGTCGGCCGCCGGTGAAGCGCCTTCGCCTCTTCCGCCGCCGCCCGCTCCGCCACCCGGCGAGCCCGCCTCAGCCGAGGCCGCGGCCTTCGACGAGACGGAGGAACTCGGTGACACCGACCTCCTGGAGGCGGTGATGTGCAGGCCCCAAGGCGCGACCGACATCGCCCTTCGGCTCATCGGACAGCAGACCGGCTGGACGGACCTCGAACTGCTGGACGGCCGGGCCGAGGCGCCCCGCGAGGCGGCGCAGGCGGAGGTGCGCCATCAGGGGCGCCTCTATGGCAGTCTCGTCACGGCCATGGCCGCG
>Ga0272441_10007893_pt1 | contig 17116 bp, 14 predicted proteins | sample SSMProp6N_FD_193582 | JGI IMG/M metagenome (GOLD analysis project Ga0272441, IMG submission 193582) | Marine sediment archaeal communities from Little Sippewissett salt marsh, Falmouth, MA, United States - SSM-Prop-6N | ecosystem: Environmental > Aquatic > Marine > Wetlands > Sediment ...
TTTTTCCAGATTCCCTTTTATCTCCGGTTTAAAAGATATTTCAACAGATAATTTCGCTATTAAGGTCAAGATCAAAGCTAATCGAATAGGCTTCCATCATAGGCATTGGTAAAAATCTCTACAGCTGCATCCAAATCAATCTTTCGCTTGTTATTCTCCATGAGCCTAGTTACTTTGAGGGCCGATTCAGCCATTTCTGGAATTGCCTTTTTGGGAATATTTAAAATTTTTAAATTTTCAGGGATTCCGCAGTTTCTGGCAAGGGTTCTGATTTTTATAATGGCCTTTCTGGCTATATGCTCTTTATCCCCACCATCTTCCAGGCTCAATGCCATTCCAATCTGGCTGTATTTATCGATGCATTCCGGTAAATTGAACTTCATCACGAAAGGAAGTAGTACTGAATTTGATACTCCATGAGAGACCTTATATTCACCACCCAGAGGATATGCCATCGCATGTACGCCTGCCGTATTTACAGGGCCCAGACACATCCCTCCGTACAGACTTGCTAAAGACATAGCTGACCTCGCGTCAAGGTCTTCTGGATCAACTAAAACTTTTTCAAGATTTTGCCCAATCAGTCTTATTCCTTCAAGGGCGAAGGTATCGACAAAAGGATGGCAAAACCTATTAGAAAAGGCCTCGATACAGTGAGTCATTGCATCCATTCCTGTAGATGCCGAAACCATCGATGGCATTGATACTGTTAGTTCGGGATCTACCACAGCCAGGTCAGCTATTAAATGGCGACTTACTATGCCCATCTTCAGTTTTTCCTTTTTATCTGTCAGCACAGCGATTGGAGTAACTTCGCTTCCTGTCCCACTTGTAGTTGCAACAGTAACAAGGGCTGTCTTCCTTTCTTTCACCTTATCAATTCCAACTATATCCCGGGCTGTTTGTGATCCGGAATGGAGGATAGAAATAATTTTAGCCAAATCCATGGCTGATCCGCCGCCGACACCAACTACCACGTCAGGTTTAAAGGAGCTTGTCTTCTCTAATATCTTTTCGAGATCTTCAAAGGATGGTTCGGGAACTACTTCTGAAGATATTAATGTATCGACGTTTTTTTCATTCAACTGAGTAGCGAGTTTATCAAACCTCTTTCGTATCGGTGGATCAACAAGCATGAAAGCTTTTTGGAAGCTTTCAAGATATTCCCCAAGTTTTTGAATTTTTCCAGTTCCAAACTCTATCCTCTTAGGTAATTCAATAGTTATCGAAGATATCATCCTTTTACTCCTATTTTTTTAATCATAACGGAAAAAGATTTTTCCTATGGAGACCAAATCAATATCTCTAGCCCCATTCCGCTACCTATAGGCTAGGACAGGTAACCAAATAACAAGTTGAGGCAAGAAGAATACGATCGCAAGCCCCAAGAGCTGGAGTATTATGAAGGGTATGTTACCCTTATATATATCAACCAGCGTTACACCTTTGGGAGAGACGCCCTGTAAAAAAAAGATTGCTGTTCCAACCGGAGGGGTAAGAAATGATGTCTGTAAAGTAATTGCAACCATTAAAGCAAACCAAACAAGCTCCGGATTATCGATTGCTCCGTGCCCGCAAATTTCAAGTCCCAATGTTGGAATTATTGGCCCAAGTAGTGGCAAAAATATAAATGATATTTCAGTCCAATCTAAAAAGAACCCCATCAGAAATATCGCAAAAAGAATACATAGGATTTTTCCATGAGCCCCGAATGGGAGGTTCAAGACTATCTTCTCTATAAAATCATCACCCCCTAAAAGTCTTAGAACAAGAGAGAACACAGTAGCACCAACCAAAAGGCCAAATATAAATCCACAAGTCTTAAATGTTGTTATCCCGACTTCTTTAAATAATGAGAAAGACAATCTTTTATAACTTACAAGCATTGCTCCGAGCACACCCATCCCACTGGCTTCGGTAGGAGTTGCCACACCAGCGAATATAGAGCCAAGAACTAACAAGATGAGGCCTGCCGGAGGTATAATGCTTTTCAAGGCATCGGCCACCACAGACCATGAAAGCTCATCACGATCCTCAGTCAGCGGCAGTTTTGCCGGCTTAACCAGCCCTAAAATTGCGATATAGGCTATATAAAAAGCACCAAGTAAAACTCCTGGAATAATGGCACCCATAAACAAATCACCTACTGATATCGTAAGCTGGTCAGCCATTATTACTAACATAATACTCGGAGGTATCAGGATACCCAAGCAACCCGATGCTGCAACTGTTCCTAATGCAAGATTTTTGTCATAGCCGTGTTTAAGCATTACAGGAAGCGATAGAAGGGATAATAGGACGATAGATGCCCCTATGATGCCGGTTGAAGCTGCTAAAATTATTCCAACTAGAGTAACACTTATAGCGAGGCCACCTCGGATTTGAGAAAACAATTTTTGTAAGGCTTCCATCATTTTTTCAGCAATTCCTGATTTGTCTAGTATGAATCCCATACAGATAAACATCGGAATAGCCATCATTACCCAGTTGCTCATCAACTTGAACAACCTGGAATTAATCATAGCCAAAACACCAAAGTTGAGCCCTGTATCAGTGCCAAGAAAAACATCTGCCAAATTTCCAACTACTGTAAAGAGAAATGCTACGCCACAGAGGACTAACGCAATGGGAAACCCTGTAAACAGTAGCCCAAAAAAAGTCAAAAACATCATAATAATTAGTATTTCGTTGACCTGCATTAGACTATCCTTTTGAATGCTCCTGCCTTCCGAAAATAGTTACAAAGGCTTTGATCAGTTTTGAAATTGAGGCCATCAACATTAAAAAAATACTGATTGGAAGCACTGATTTGATTATCCAACGGTATGGCAGCCCAAGGGGATGGGGAGATTTCTCACTCAATTTCCAGGCCATTTCAACAAAATTATAGCCATGATATATAAGAATTATGAGTATCGGAATTGACAATACCAACATCCCAAACAGCTCTACATATGCCTTTTTTTTGGGTGATAATTTGTCATAGATGATATCCATTCTGATATGACTATCTTCTGTTATACAGTAGGATAGGCTTACCATTATGAACAATCCGTAAAAATGCCATTCTAAGTCTTCGAGCCAGATTTGACCTTGATTCAATACATAACGGAAAAAAACTTGGACAATGATGTTCAATACAAGGACATAATTAATCCAGCTTATCTTTTCTCCAATTTTTCGAATTGTTGCATCTATTATTCGGCAGAATCGTGGCATTTTAAGCTTTTCTTCGGACATCGTTTCCTCAAAATCAGTTTTAATTTTGCAGCTCACTTCTCAGAAAAGGTGAGGCCACAGGAAACGCCCAGCGGCCTCACCAATCAGGTAGGAGTGGAAATTACGCAACTCACTTTTATTGTGATCTTATGATAGGACTCACAATATCTCCCCTAATATATGGAAACTACCTGGGTAAAAATGCAAAGTCCTTATATGTCTGGTAATCTTCTCTAAATTTAGAGAGATCCTCCCAGACTTTCTTAAACATTTCGTCCTTGGCACATCTCTCTTTTACGACCTTATCCCAAGCCTGTTTGAACGCCGCTAATAGGTCGGGTGACCATTTGACATTATTTACTCCCCTTTCTTCAGCATTCTTTTTGATAACCGGCCCCTGCCTTCCTTCACCAACAGCTATGCAATTGATCAAACTTGCCATTGCGGTCAACTCGATAATAGACTGCTGATGCGGTTCCAATTTATTCCATAAATCTTTGTTTATTGTGAGTTCTTGAATTGATGCCTGCTGATGCCAACCTGGATAGTAATTATATTTGGCGATCTTATAAAACCCCGCACTTTCATCAACTGCAGGAGTTGAAAATTCAGCTGCATCCACCACGCCTTTCTCCATGGCGGGGAATATTTCCGCAGGAGGCAGCATTGCTGCTGACATGCCCAGTTTTTCGATTACAGCTGCTCCAAGGCCATAAAACCTCATGCTGAAGCCTTTCAAATCTTCAACCTTTTCAATCTTTTTGGTAAACCAGCCGGATGTTTCAGGCGGGACAATAAGAACAGGGAAAACTTTAAGGTTTAATCCTGACTTATCGTAGGCCTCCTGCCAGAGTTTCAGCCCATTTCCATAATAAAGCCAGGAGATGAATTCCGGCCCTTCAGGCCCAAAAGGGACACTACCGAAGATAGCAGCCGCCGGGACTTTTCCCATCCAAAATCCTGGTGCGGCAAAACCGGCGCCTAAAAGGCCCTGGGATACTGATTCCAGGATATCCATTACTGGTACAAGCTTAGGCGGATCATAAAGCTTAAAGTTTATCTCCCCGTTGGTTGCCTTTTTTACATTTTCACTGAACCATACCATCGGATTTCCAAGGTCCGGCAAAGAGCACGGAAACATCATCTGAGTTTTAATAGTGGTGTTTTTTGCAGAGACCTGGCTAACCGTCAAAGCCATCGCAACACAAATGAATAGCGCAAGCAAAACAATCATCTTCTTAGTCTTCATTTTTATCCTCCTCCGTTCGTTTTAGTTATATGATTTCCTGCCACTGACAACCAAAAGTTTGCTTTTCATTTCACACTTTAGCCACCATTTAAGCTTAGTTATAGCTTATTAATTTAATTAAAAACCCTTTTTAATCATTAGATAAATCGCCATACCTTATTTTTTGTATACACTTTTGTTGGCACTTGTCAAGGCATTTGTGGATTTTATTTTGCATTTTTTTATTGTTTTGTTTAGGCTTTTGTTATAAGATTGAAATTAAATAGACATCAGAAGGGACAATCAAAAAAGAGATGGGAAAAAATAACACTGAATCTTTAACAATTCAGGCCTACAATATTCTTAAAGAAAGAATCATCAAAATGCAGTTGCGGCCAGGAGAATTAATCCTAGTCCAACCTTTATCCAAGGAGTTAGGGATAAGCCGAACACCCGTAAGAGAAGCAATTATCAAACTGGAAGAGGAAGGCTTTTTAGAGGCTACGGAATCAAAAAAGTTTCGGGTAACTCAACTTACAATTAAAAACATTCTAGAAATTCACGAAATAAGAGAACTTATTGAACTCCACTGTGCAACTAAAGCAGCTATCAAAAGAAAAAGTAGTCATATTAAAAAGTTTAATAACTTGTCAAGTACAATGGAGAAGGCACTACAAGAAAATAATACAGTAAAGTTCTTTGAAGCTGACATGGAATTTCATTCTGAGATTATTCATCTCAGCAATAATCAAACCCTTGAGAACATAATGTTTCAATTAACTGAAAAAGTTCAAAGAATTAGGTATATTACGACCCATGCCTACCATAGAGTCGAAGATACGATCGCAGAACATGATGATATAATAAAAGCCATAGAAAAACAAAATCCGGAAAAGGCAGCCCGTGCGATGAAAAAACATCTAACCAATGTCAAGCAAAGTGTATTGAAACTTTTCGAAGACGGAACAATGGAACTTTTCGGAGGAGTATCATTTTAGCAATTATTTATATTGATATATCTAATGGGAAATCGCTTCTTGATTCCTGCTTTTTATTCACCCTTAAAAGTTAAAAAGATGTTTGAATGGGCATGAAATCGACCACCTTTACAAATCGGGCGCCAGAATCGTCCCACTCCTGAAGACCTTCCATTGCTCATGAGCGATTTATGTGGACTTGAAATGGAAGCATAATAGGCTGCCCTATTTTTTATTACATTGGTTTTCGGGGATTTTGGATTACAGGAACGGACAATCTTAATGCTGAAGACCAAAAGGCGTTAAGGCGTTCGGATTATGGAAAGGTAGGGCAGTAGGTTTTAAGTCCACTTTCTCATCGGCAGGCGTAAATACTGCGAAACGAATGTAATTAGAAGTAGTTATAAACAATCTGCAACATATTGAAATTAAACATGGTCGGGACGACTGGATTTGAACCAGCGACTCCCGCGTCCCGAACGCGGTGCTCTACCAGACTGAGCCACGTCCCGACTCTATTTAATTGAGTTGCCCACCATATATTATTTCTTTTTAAGAGGCAAGGGCAATTTGTCCGCCACAATTTTCATGAACTTTTCCATTATCTTGGCGGTGGCCCCCCATATCACATCCCCCTTATAGAAAAACGTCGGCCCTGTGTAGGGCTCTCCCATGTATTCAAAGACATCACCCCTTGCCTCTCTGTTTTCAGGATGAAACAGATTAAGCGGCACGGGGATTACCCTTTCAACCTCCACCTCGCTTATGACAAAATCATACGGGTATGGAATAAGGCCCACTACCGGATGAATCACGAAATTTGAGGCAAGCGTGAGAGTATCATCCATGGGACCAAGAATCTTTACATCCTCAGGTCTGATGCCTACCTCTTCATGAGATTCCCTAAGGGCCGTGTCTATAAAGGAGTTATCCTCATCGTCCACTGCGCCGCCAGGAAAGGATATCTGCCCCTTATGGTGCTCCACCGTGTCTGTCCTTTTGGTAAAAAGCACGGCGCAGCCCCCGTTCATAGAAAAAAGCGGGATAAGGACCCCTGCGTGGCGATATAGATGTTCCCCGTCTTCGATCACGCCGGGATTTCTGCTATTCAATACCTCCCCTATTAAATGAACCATGTCTTTGCCTGTTTCCATATATCACACGCGCTTTTAAGATGCGGGTGTTTCCACCCCATAGACTCCAAGGTACTCGTCAAAAGCCCTCTTTGTCTCCTCATCGATTGGTTTCCGGTTTCCACCTATCATCACAGGGATCTTCTCTTGGTAAAGATACTCGATCACCTCTTTTATGCCTGCAACCGCATTCACCGGTACTCCGCTTTTTGAGATGAATTCCTCTATCGCGTTATCTCCCCTGGTGTCCTTGACAACATCCCCGTTTTCATCATAGACCGCGGTCGTTTGCTCCCTGTCTATGCCGATACCGATTCCGATCACATTGTATGACCTGCTATGGGCCCTTGCCTCATGCTCAATTTTTTCAAGCAGTTCATATTTTGTCCCCATCGAGGTTGCCACGTCATCAACAACAAATATACGGCACCCGTCAAACAGGGACTTGTTCACGAATATAGTCTTCTGCGAGCTAGCCTCACCGTGCGTCTTTGCCTCCTTGCGGTCATACTCAAACAGCATATCAATGCCATGATCCCGCCATAGTGCGATAGCAGTCGCAAGCGCTATGGAGCTTCCCTTGTAAGAGGGGCCGAGTATTATGTCGGTCTCCTTTTCAAGGCCGAGTGAAACCATCATTCCCGCGTAAAACGAGCCCATCTCCATGCTCAGCCTTCCGGTCTTGAACATGGCCATATTTACAAAATATGGGGTGGGGCGTCCGTCCTTGAGCACAAGGCCCTTGTCAAAAAAAAGCGCCCCTGTCTCGGCGAGAATTTCGGCGAATCTGATCTTGTATTTTTCCATATAACGATTCTATGAAAATTACTTTTCCATATCAACCAGAATTTCTTCGCTTCGCTCAGGGCGGAACTTAGCTTACCGCTTACCGGAGCGGCAGCCGCCCGGTCGTGCAGCGTTATTTGTTACCAGTTATTCGAAAAAACTATAAAACCACACATCCCGGGTCCTTATACCTCTGTCTGTTAACCCACAAGCGCAGGTGCCGGGGCTTCTTTTTCCGGCCTTATCTCACAAAAAATACCACAGGAAGCACCAGTGGCCGCAGACAGGGCTTTCTTCCCGGCTGCCTTTCAGCTAAGGTAACGCCCGCAACGGCCATTGGATCCGGCCACTTTTCCGTCAAGCATAGAGAAGGCCGGAGAAAGGAGTCCCGGTGCCGGAGCATCCCTGCTATAAATGGGCAAGAAAGACTTAAAATGATTCATTCACCACTTGCTCCCCCTAGCCCCGTGAATCCTTATATATCAATGACCGCCCCGTCATTTGTAATATCTTGACATAGAAATAAAAAGCCGATATCTGTTTGTTAATTGTTCTCCGGACTTATTTAAAAGCAACTTTGTCAATAATGTTAATCTTTCTATTTGTTAAATAAAAATAGGGAGGGTTATTATGCCTGAGGAAGAAGTTGCCGTTATCATAAAATTCTTTTCAAAACCGAGCGTGGCAGCCCTTGAAATAAAGGGGGCCGTTAAGGTAGGAGACACCCTTCATTACAAGGGTCACACCACCGACTTCACAGAGACCGTTAACAGCATGGAAGTAGACAACAACTCTGTTGATGAGGCCAAACCGGGTGATCTGGTGGGGATAAAGGTAAAGGAAAGGGTAAGAGAAAACGACAAGGTTTACAAGGTAGTGGAATAGCCCTTTATCATGTCAAGCGCCTTTGGTATAAGCTTTCTTATAAAGGCCTCTTTTTCAAAGCTCGTCATCCCTGAAAATTGCTCATATTGAGGGTGTTTTTCACTCAAGACGGGTATTTGCGCCTTCAGATGAGGCGCCAGTGAATCGAACCGCCTTATGAGCTCAACAAGGGTGTAATCATCGCCCGGGCAGCTCTCAAACCATCCCAGCCTCTTCATGCACTCGAATCTTATGCTGTCGAGCAAAAATAGATATTGATCTATCACCGCCATCTTTTCTTTCGGTTCCAGCTCATTAAACTCGAATCCGGAGCCCATACCGCTTATATTCATTATCAGGTCATAGATATAGAAATTGCTGTTTTCCCTTCCCTGGGACAGTATGCACAGGGTGTTAAAGGTAATGTTTGTGAGCCTGGTGTCAGCCCCGAAATCCTCGTTAAAACGACTTTTCCAGTTACGAAATCCCTTTTTTATGAAAACCTGGAGTCTGCCCTCTTCCAGGTCAATGACCTGCGGCATCCTTTTCCCCCTTACAGAATGGATCTTCTTTAAGCTGAAATCCGCACTTTACACATACCCCTATTCTTGACTGTTTGAATCCGCATCGAGGGCACATGATAAAATCATCAAAAGAGGCTATGTTTATCGAATGATTGAATCGCTTAGCCTCCTCAAAGCAGCCGTTTTCCTCAATAGTAACCCGGCCTCCGGCCTCCTGAATGGTATCGGCGTAATGCCTTGCGTCCTTCAGGGTTGCATCACGTTTTATAACCGCCGGTGTTTTTTTCATCAGCTCAGTCAAGGTCTCACTTGGAATACCATAGCGAGACATTTTCTTTAAAAAGCCCGCCTCATCCCCCCTCAATCCCTTGAATATTACACGATATTTCTTGACCATCAGGCAGGCCCTTTTGATAAAATAAAAAAACAGCACGGGGAAACTCGTATTACGGGCGCATGAACATCATTTGAAATTCAGGGACGCTCTTTACAGGCATTGACATTCAACCCGATCATCCCAGGCAGGCCTTTACAAAGCCGTAGAAAAGGGGTGCAGGCACTTCCATCCTGGATTTCAATTCAGGATGCGCCTGTGTCGCGACAAAGTATTTGAGATCCGGTAATTCGATAAATTCAACCAATCTGCCGTCCTGTGACGCGCCTGAGAATATCATTCCTTTTTCCTGCAGTAGGGAATGATACTCAGGATTAACCTCGTAACGGTGGCGATGACGCTCTGTCGCCTCTTTCTTTCCATACAGGGACCCGACAAGGCTGCCTTTCTTTAGCAGAGCCTTGTAGGCGCCCAGTCTCATGGTGCCCCCCTTTTCATACACCTCCCGCTGCTCCGGCAGGATGTCGATAACAGGATAGGGGGTATCCGGAGCTATCTCTGTCGAGTTTGCACCTTCAAGACCACACACATTCCTTGAAAATTCGATCACAGCAAGCTGGAGACCGAGGCAAAGCCCGAGAAAAGGGACGCCCTTTCCCCTTGCCATCCTTATTATCTCTATCTTTCCCTCTGTCCCTCTTGATCCGAACCCTCCCGGCACCACAACTCCGGCGACATGATCCAGAAACGATGTATCAGCAAGATCCGTAGTCTCGATCCACTCAAGGTTTATCTTGCAGCCCAGATGAGCTGAACAGTGATTGAAAGCCTCGATTATAGAGGCGTAGGAGTCCTCAAGTTTCGTATATTTCCCGCACATTGCGATGGAAATTTCTCTTTTGGGATTGCGGATATTTTCTATCAACGCCTTCCACCTTCTCAGGTCGGGCGGGCTGTAGATATTCAGTTTTTTATGGATTATCTCAGGGAGACCCTCCTGCTCGAAGATAACCGGAATCTCATAGACATCCTCTACATCAAGGCCGGTTATCACGGCACTCGGATGGACATCGCAGAAACTGGAGATCTTCATCTTTACCTTCTTTGTCAGAAACTCCGTGCACCTTCCTATAATGATATCAGGAAATATGCCGCGCTGCTTAAGAAGGTTAACGCTCTGCTGGGTCGGCTTTGATTTCTGTTCGTTGACGCCATAGGGTATGGGAACATAGGTGAGGTGAACATATATGATGTTTTCCTTGCCCACATCCTCTTTCATCTGCCTCATGGCTTCCAGGAAAAGCTCGTTTTCGATGTCACCGACCGTTCCTCCGATTTCCACAATTATCATGTCCGGCTTTTCCTCGGAGGCGACCTCGAATATATGGTCCTTTATTGTATCGGTGACATGAGGGATATACTGAACCGTTTTCCCGAGATAATCACCCTTTCTCTCCTTTTTCCTGACCATGTCGAATACCTTGCCCATGGTAAGATTCCATTTGGACTTGCAGTTTACCCCTAGGAATCTCTCATAGTGACCGAAATCCATGTCCACTTCGGCTCCGTCATCAAGAACGAAGACCTCCCCATGCTCAAAGGGGTTCATGGTGCCCGGATCGACATTCAGATATCCGTCGCATTTGATGGGGACTATTCTGAGTTTGGAGGAAAGCAGGTGTCCGATTGAAGCGGCAGCAACCCCCTTTCCAAGACCGGAAAGAACACCACCTGTGATAATTATATATTTTGTGGGCATAGGACCTAAGGATTATCTGTTTGTTTGATTTGGGACTCGGTTTGTAAATGATTAATCCATATCAATGGCAATAGTCAAGCCCTAAAAGAAAAAAGATCCGGGGCACTGAGACCGGCCCTGCTAAGCCCTGATCAGGCGTCAAAATATTACGGCGCCTTGGATCCAACATCCCGCAGCGGCCCGGGGATAAGACGAAATCCCCGGTCATGATTGATCGCATTTTGATCAGACGGTGGGTTTCGGGTAAAGAAATCGTCTTGACCTTGATCCAGAAAAGACTAAGATTAAAAGGGAAATAGACTTAAACCTGCGAACCGAAATTTTTCCCGCAAATTTTACGGTCGGCTGATGAATAACCCTGCCGAGAAGCGATGGGTCAGCATCGGTAATATCTGTAACCACACCCCGGGGTGAATGAATTGACTGTTTCCCGCCCGAGGCGGATTAAACTATTTTTTGACGAAAGATGAGGCAATGGCCCCTATAATTGCAATAGTGGGAAGACCCAATGTGGGAAAATCGTCCCTTTTCAACAGGCTTTCCCGTTCAAGAGACGCACTTGTCGACGATATGCCCGGTATTACACGGGACAGGCTTTACTCCACCGTGCAATACGACGGCAGCACCTTCACCCTGATTGATACGGGCGGTTTTGACGATACGGATCAGGACCCTCTTGTCAAAAAGATGCGCGAACAGGTGGAAACGGCCATTGATGAGGCCGACGCCATAATATTCATGGTGGATGGACGCCAGGGTATAATACCGGGAGACGAGGAGGTCGCCGACATCCTCAGACGAAGCAGGAAAAAGGTATTTCTTGCGGCAAACAAGATAGACGGTCCTGAACATGATCACATGAGCCTTGTTTTTTACCGACTGGGTGTTGAAAAGGTATACCCCGTATCCGCCGCGCACGGCTATGGAATAAGAGACCTGTTCGAGGGAATTATGAGGGACCTTCCACCGGCCGAACTCGAACATGAAGATGAAGACAAGATCAGGGTGGCGGTCCTTGGAAAGCCTAATGTGGGCAAATCTTCTCTCATAAACAAGATACTGGGGCTTGACAGACTTGTCGTAAGCGATATCCCAGGTACGACCCGTGATTCCGTGGATACGAATTTCAGTTACAGGAACAGGGATTACGTCCTTATCGACACTGCGGGGCTCAGGAGAAAATCGAGGGTAAGAGAAAAGATCGACAAATTCTCAATGATAAAGACACTCAAAAGCATCGAACGCTGCCATATCGCCGTTCTGCTCATAGATGCCGACGAGGGGGTATCCGATCAGGACGCACGGATATTCGGTTACGCGTTTGAGCGCGACAGAGCCATAGTCCTGGCAATTAACAAGTGGGACCTTGTAAAGGGCAATCCTGAAAAGATAGACTATCTTAAAAGGGATATAGAGAGAAAGCTCAAATTTATTTCCTTTGCGCCGAGTATAAACCTCTCCGCCTTGACAGGCCACAGGGTTATGAAACTTTTTGACAGAATAGACCTGGTTCACACGCAATTTTCTAAAAAGATAGGCACAGGGGTACTGAACAGGGGGATAAAGGAGATAATTGAAAGGCATCAGCCGCCAAGAATCAAAGGGAAGAGCCTCAAATTTTTATACGCGACCCAGTCGCGTATAAAACCCCCTACATTTGTTATATTTGTCAACAGGCCCGAAATAATACATTTTTCATACGAGCGTTTCCTTGTAAACAATCTGAGGTCGCACTTCGGGCTCGAGTTTTCTCCCATAAAGATAAGATTCAAAAAGAGGTAGCCTGAAAACATAATTTCCCAACCTGGGTATATGATCATGACTGACGCACGTGAAAAGACCGGGCCGGAACTCCTGGCGGAAATAGAGGCCCTTAAAAAAAGGCTTGAATCCCTTGAAACGACTCAGGATGAGGATTCTCAAACAGGGAGCACTCCTAACGAGTCGGAAGAGATGTACCGCAACCTGATTGAGCGCGCAAACGACGGCATTGTGATCCTGCAGGATGGAAACGTCAAATTCCTCAATAAGCGTATGTCGGAGATGCTCGGCTACGGCAATGCCGGTATAATTGATAAGCCGTTCACCGATTATGTAAAACCTGAAGAGGCGGAAAGGCTCCTTAAGCGCTTTGCCAGGAGAATGGCAGGAGACCCGGCGCCTTCCAGGTATGAAGCCACCCTTATTAACAGCACCGGTAAATTCCTGGATGTGGAGATAAACGCCGGCCACATAACCTACAACGGAAGACCGGCGGACCTGGTCATAATAAGGGATATGACCGAACACAAGGAGGCTGAAAAGGCCTTGCGCAAATCCGAAGAAAAATACAGGCTTCTTGTGGAAAATGCAAATGATGTCATATTGATAGCTCAGGATGGCGTCATCAGATTCTTCAACCACCAGACCTCGGAGCTTACCGGCTATTCCGATGATGAACTTGAGGGTAAGCCCTTCATCGAACTGATCCATCCCGATGAAAGGGACTTTATAGAAAACAGACACAAGAAAAGGCTTAAAGGCGATGAACTTCCGTCCACCTATTCATTCAGGGTGCTCCATAAAAGTGGAAGGACGATGTCGGGCCAGATAAACACCGTAAAGATTGATTGGCAGGGCAGGCCAGCGACTCTCAATTTCATAAGGGATATAACAGAGCAGAAAAAGATTGATGCCAGGCTCAGGATGGCCCAGAAAATGGAAGCGGTGGGAACACTTGCCGGGGGCATAGCCCACGACTTCAACAACCTTTTGATGGCCATTCAGGGCGGTATCTCGCTCATGCTCCTGGAAACAGACAAGGACCTGCCTAATTACGATATCCTCAAGGGTATAGAGAGACAGATTCAAAGCGGTTCAAAGCTTACCCGGCAGCTTCTCGGTTATGCCAGAAGGGGGAAATATGAAGTCAAGCCGCTTGATATCAACAAAATAATCGATGAAACCGCCGAGACGTTCGGAAGGGCGAAAAAAGAGATAAAAGTACATAAAAGGCTCGACAGGGATCTTTACCCGGTTAAGGCGGACCTGCCTCAGATAGAGCAGGTGCTCCTGAATCTTTGCTTAAATGCCGCTGATGCCATGCCGGACGGAGGCGAGCTCTTCATTGACACCGCTAATGTGTCACACCTTGATCTGAGCGCCAAGCAATATATCGCCAAAAAGGGTAATTACGCCATGATCAGGGTGACCGACTCCGGAACCGGTATAGACAAAGGGACTATTGATCGTATTTTCGAACCCTTTTTCACTACAAAGGAAATGGGAAGGGGTACGGGCCTTGGCCTGGCATCCGTGTACGGCATCGTAAAGGGACATGGAGGCTACGTAGATGTTGAATCTGAAGTAGGCAAAGGGACCACCTTCTTCATATATCTGCCCGCATCGGAAAAAGGGGCTGAAACTGCTGCCGGTCTGGAAAACGACATCGTCAAAGGTGAGGGAGCGATACTGTTTGTCGATGATGAACCGATGGTGCTGGATGTAGGTGCCAGGATGCTTGAACGTATCGGATACAAAGTATTCAAGGCAAAAAGCGGGACAGAGGCCCTCGCGATCTTCGAAAAAATAAAGGACGACATCGACCTTGTCATGCTGGACATGGTCATGCCCGACTCTGCGGCGGAAAAGACCTTCGAAGGCATTAAGGCGGTCAGGCAGGATATCAAGGTTCTGATCTCAAGCGGGTACAGCGAATTCGGCGAAGCCGAAGAGATAATGTCAAAGGGATGCGACGGCTTTATTCAAAAACCGTTTGACATCGCCGGGCTCTCAAAGAAAATCAACGAGATTTTAACTCAAAAGGCGTAATTTCATAAACGGAACCTGTTCACTGATTCGGGGGTTATCATAAGGATGCGCACGATAAGAATAGGAATGGCCCAGATAAATTCAGCGGTGGGGGATATAAAGGGAAACACGGAAAAAATAATTTCCTATCTTGAAAGGGGCAGAAAACTGGGAGTTGATCTTATAAGTTTTCCTGAACTTGCGGTTACAGGTTACCCTCCGGAGGATCTCCTTCTTATGCCCCAGTTTATAGACGCAAACCTTGCAGCACTTAAGACAATAACCGGGGCCGCATCAAATATCTGCGCGATAGTGGGCTTTGTTGATAAGGACACGGACATCTACAATGCAGCTGCAGTAATAGACGACGGAAAACTTATCGGCATATATCACAAGATATATCTTCCGAACTACGGTGTGTTTGATGAGAACAGATATTTTCAGGCAGGCGTTGACATGCCTGTTTTCAAGTTTGGAAGCTCCGTGATAGGGGTAAATATCTGCGAGGATATGTGGCATCCGGGGGATCCGACTACCAGCCAGACCCTTTTGGGGGATGCGGAGATAATCGTAAACATATCATCTTCTCCCTATCATGCCGACAAGGCGGGAAGAAGAAAACAGATGCTTGCCACAAGGGCCTCGGACAACGCGGTGATAGTTGCCTTTACGAATCTCGTGGGCGGCCAGGACGAGCTCATATTCGACGGAGCAAGCATGCTCCTTGATCAAAGGGGTGAGGTCCTGTGCCTGGGCAGGCAGTTTGAAGAGGATTTTATTGTAGCTGACTGCGATCTGGATGCGGTGTTTCATCAGAGGCTCCATGATCCTAAAAGGCGAAGCGCCAAGCGGCATCTTTTGATGTCCGATAAAAGGGTGAAGACATATCAGATCGAAAAACCCGGCTCAGGGACCCCAGTGAAGCCCGAGATCCCGGCCCGCGCCGTATCTTCGTTGACCGCTGCGGAAGAGATCTATGAGGCCCTCAAATTAGGGATTAAGGACTATGTCGTAAAAAACGGTTTTGAAAAGGTGACCATAGGCCTCAGCGGCGGTATAGACTCTGCCCTGGTCGCGGCCATTGCGGCCGATTCTCTCGGAAACCGGAATGTCGTGGGAGTTTCAATGCCCTCGACATATACATCCAAAGAAAGCATCGAAGACGCGGAGAGGCTCTCATCCAATCTCGGCATAAGACATATAACCATACCTATTGATAAAGGATTCGACTCATTCGAGCGGATGCTCGCCCCGGCGTTCGAAGGCACCGAACCCGACCTTACCGAGGAAAATCTACAGGCCAGAATCAGGGGGACCCTGCTCATGGCCCTTTCAAACAAATTCGGATGGCTTGTTCTCACCACTGGGAACAAGAGCGAGACAAGCGTTGGTTATTGCACCCTGTACGGGGATATGGCGGGCGGCTACGGCATAATAAAGGATGTCCCCAAAACCCTTGTGTATGAACTGGCAGGATATATAAACGAAAAGGGCGAAAAAGAGTTAATCCCCGCGAGGATCCTCACCAAATCGCCGTCAGCCGAACTGAGGCCGAATCAGAAGGACTGCGACTCCCTGCCGCCGTATAATGTTCTTGACCCTATCCTTCAGGCATACGTTGAGGAGGACAAAAGCGTCAAGGAGATTGTCAGGATGGGCTTTGACGAAAAGACCGTGCGTGAGATAATAGGGCTTGTCGACAAAAATGAGCACAAAAGGCGTCAGTCCCCCCCCGGGATAAAGATAACCCCCAGGGCACTCGGCAAGGACAGGCGCCTTCCCATCTCCAACAGATTCAGGATGTAACACCGGCACCATCTTCCTGACCTGGCTCAGAGAGACGGGTTCTCCACAGGAATTCCCCACAAAAGACATTTTTGTCTTCATATTATTTTTTTACTACAAATTTGTCTTATATCATCCCACAGCACACGGCACTCCACACCTTATCTCATTGATAATACTATATTAAATCATGACAAACCCTCTCTGGCACGTTCATTGCTGAAAATAGAGTTAGAAACTATAAAGGAGGCAACCATGAACGCGGCAGACACGGTTTTTGTATTAATTTCAGCGGCCCTTGTAATGCTTATGACACCGGGGCTGGCACTTTTTTACGGGGGTATGGTCCGGACCAAGAATATCCTGGGCACCCTCATGCAGAGCTTTATCATTCTGGCGATAATAACGCTTGAATGGGTCCTGTGGGGCTACTCAATGTCATTCGGGCCCGATATCGGGGGAATCATAGGCAATCTGAGCTGGATCGGACTGGATTCGGTAGGCATGGCCCCGAGCCCTGATTATGGGAGCACTGTCCCGCACCTGGCATTCATGGTCTTTCAGTGCATGTTCGCAATAATAACCCCGGCACTGATAACAGGCGCCTTTGCGGAAAGGATGAAGTTCAGCGCCTTTCTCATCTTTGTAATCCTCTGGGCAACCTTTGTCTACAATCCCATGGCCCACTGGGTATGGGGTGTCGGCGGCTGGATCGGAA
>Ga0272441_10007894_pt1 | contig 17115 bp, 15 predicted proteins | sample SSMProp6N_FD_193582 | JGI IMG/M metagenome (GOLD analysis project Ga0272441, IMG submission 193582) | Marine sediment archaeal communities from Little Sippewissett salt marsh, Falmouth, MA, United States - SSM-Prop-6N | ecosystem: Environmental > Aquatic > Marine > Wetlands > Sediment ...
TCTCCTTCCCTCGTTGAATACAGCGAACGCTTGCAGTCGATGATCAGCTTCGCTTACTCCTGCGGGACAATGCGCAGCAATTTGCCGTCAATCTCATCCGTCAGCACATAAATGCCGCCATCAGGGCCCTGCCCGACCCACCGGATGCGGTCTTCAAACTGAAGTGTTGTCTGGCCGACTATTTTGCCATCCTCAAAATCGATGCGGCGAATCTGTCTCAAAACAAGTCCGCCGGCCAGCAAGTCGCCCTTCCAACCTGGAAACTCAGGGCCCGTGTAGAACACCAATCCCGACGGTGCAATACACGGCGTCCAGACCACAGCAGGGTCAATTGCTCCTTCCAGGGTTGTGTTCTCGGATATACGTGGTCCGAAATACTCGACACTGTACGTCGCTTTTGGCCACCCGTAGTTTTGCCCCTTGCGGATCACGTTCAACTCGTCACCGCCTCTTGCTCCGTGTTCAGTGGCCCAAACGGCGCGGGATTGTGGGTGAAGTGCCAGTCCCTGGATGTTGCGGTGTCCATACGTCCAGATAAGGGGATCTGTTTTCGGATCACCGTCATCAACGAAAGGATTGTCTGCAGGAGGCTTGCCATCCTCATTTAGACGAAGGATCTTTCCGAGGTGGGAGGACAGGTCCTGTGCGTTCAGTCGAATAAGGCGGCTGTCAAGCTGCAATGGCGGATTGCCGCCGTCGCCGATAGACATGAGCAAGGTGCCGTCATCCAGCCAAAGCAATCGCGATCCGAAATGCTGTCCACCCTGTTTGGCCTGAGCAACCTGGAACAATGTCCTGACCTCTGTCAGTTCGGTAAGTTCTTCATTAATGCGCCCCCGGGCAAGAGTGGTCCTGTTGGCTTGCCGTCGACCGGAGCTATAGGTCATATAGACCCTGCGGTTCTTCGTGAAATCAGGATGCAGCGCGATGTCCAAAAGTCCGCCCTGATCGAGAGGCAATACATCGGGCAGCCCCTTGACCGCATCCATTTGGAGTTGCCCATCCCGAACGACTCGCAGCCGCCCCTCGCGCTCAGTAACCAGCAAGGTCTTGCCATCGGGCAGCCACGCTGCCGACCAGGGGCGCATGAGACCACCGGTGATGGTGATGGATTTCCACCCGGTCTCAATGGGCGTCTTCCCGATCGTATCGATTGGCCCTCTCAGCGGATCAGCCGCGCAGCATAGACAACTGAGAAGAAGCCCTACCAAAACCCCACTGATTGTCCTTGTGATTCGATTGCCATAATTGATCTTCATTATTATTTCTCCCTGGATAAATTTTCTCATCCACAACACAATAATCACCTTCCTTTGGAGCGGCGAAGCCGAGGAAAAGCTCAGGTGGATTAACTTCTCAGATTAGTTTCTTTCTCCAGATATTTACTCGTTAGATCGAGTTCTTCGAGTAATCGGGGACGTTGGCTTTCAGGTGAATCCCACTTTTTTCAACCTACCCCAGTTAGCCATCCTCATATCATATATGTTTCAATATTTGTGCTCTCGGTTTCGCCTCAACAAGTCATCTTCAGTACCGTCTAAGAAAATTCCCTATCGCACCATGCATGAACATTCGCATCTTCTCATATTTCCCCTTTTTTTCAGGTATTGGCGATTATCAGGGTATCTTACGGCTACATTCCACCTCGTTGCCAGAGGAAATTCAGCAGAAGATGGAGATATAACACGCATAAATTGAGCCGTTGAAAAAGTCCGGTATATTGCAAAATCCCTGTCGTGTGGTGCTCGGATATGATGAAAAGCACAAATGTGAGAATCGCCAATGGGAACATCACGCCATTCATCACTTTGAGTTGAGCAAACTCGTCAATCCACACTGCCCAAAGAGGATTCAAGATCAAAAAGAGAAACCCAAGACCGGATGCGATCCCATGGATTTTGCCCGACATCGTCTCTTCGATCCCAGCAGGATCTTCTGGAAAGATTCCGGCAAGAATTGAGCCGACCCCGAAGAGGATAATGCCAACAAGAAAGACAGCGTGACTCCACCGGATTGTCTGAAATGAAAAAGCTTGCCCCACTGCAAATACAAGCCATAAGATCCCAACCAGAATCAGTGTGGCACATTGATATTTCTGAACAGGACTGCCTGTGGTGCCTAATGTGCTAATGGTGTCACGAAAATGGTGATATCCAGGATAACGTGTCCCTAAAAACAATGGGATCACAAGATCGGCACATATTGCTGCGAGCAGTACGATGAGAAAACCATACCATTGAAGATTATGCATTTCTTTCCTTTCCATATTTGTAGTGTGAACTGTCGCGGTTCTCTTCTGTTCCAACACCCGTTCGAGGCTAACGGGCATAAAAGATTACCGAACCTATGGCGTAGTATGACCGTTGCGAAATAGACAGGTAGGTGTCTTTCCGATTTTAACACCTGTGACCGTAGGCATGGGTACCTCCTTTCAAGGCAATAAACAAGCCAAGCCCGGAAATGGACTTGGCCTATATTAGAATGCAGCTGGTTTATCTTATTTCTTCTGGAGCACTTTTGAGGGAGCAGGTCACCTATGTATTGTCTTTATCTGTGTTTACGCTTTTCTGTTACTTTATCTTCACTGAGAAAACCAGTAATGGCAGTGCCAGCAGCAGCGCAATATCTGGCAATGCAGAAACACTGCATCCGCCTCCGCTTGATACCGGGTAGAAATCTGCACTTATCTCGTGATCTGCAGATACGTTTTCGAAGCTGTAGATCATGGCGTTATCTGCATCCGGGGAAATGGCTTCCCCGTCTACGAATATGGAATCGATGAAATAGCCATCATCGGGGGATATGGTAAAGTGCTGGTCCTGCCCCGAAGTAACATCTGCCGATTCGGGCGTTATGGTTCCTCCGGCGGAGGCTGTGGCAGTTATGGTATAGCCTGTAACGATCTTATTGCTGGGATAGCTGAACTCGTAGGAGCCGATGTCGAAGCTCCCGCCTTCAACAGAGGGCCTCGGGAATCCACGCTGGTCTGCTGTCATTCCATCAACTGCAATACCTGCGTCTATAGCGGAACTATCGGGATCCAGGGCAATGGTCTGTGTGGGACCTCCGTTGTCCGCAATGACCTGGAGTTTGGGGTCTGAATCGATGATATGAGATCCTCCTGGAAGACCTCCCTCTACAACACAGTAGCTGAAACCGCTTTCCCCGCCATGTATTTCTTCTCCACTATCTCCCCAGAATATACAGTTGATCACCGCAGAACTGGATGAGCTGTTGTACATCCCGGCACCACCGGAATATGCTCTGTTACCTGAAAAGGTACAATTGGTCACTGTTGATGACGAGTCAAATATATTACATATGCCGCCCCCATTGGACAGACTTGCTATATTGCCGTAAAAAGTGCAGTTGCTAAGATTGGGAGAGGAATGAGAATTGCATATACCTCCACCATGGCCATAGCTTTCATAATAACGATTCTGTGCCTTATTAACTGCAAAAACACAATTGATCACATTGGGAGAAGAGTAGTTATTGCATATTGCGCCGCCATTACCATTGTTTGTGATATTGTTAAAAAAGGTACAATTTATCATCGTGGGGGAAGCCTGGAAATTATAGACAGCTCCTCCATCACCTTGAGTATTATTTGCAGTGTTAGATTCAAAAGTTACGTTCTCCAGAGCCAGGTTATCGGAATAGTTACATATTCCTCCACCATTTCCATATGTATCGCGTCCGCCAGCATTGCCGTTGGCTATTGTAAGATCAGATATCATTACAGTAGGATAAGTGAAAAGAGCATCCACCTTAAAGACCCTGCAGGAGTTGTTTCCGCTGACTGTCAGTTTGTCCTCTCCCGGACCCAGTATGGTAATGTCCTTGTCTATGGAGATCTGGGAAGACAGGGTTATGGTCCCGGTTACGGCAAATCCTATTGTATCCCCGTTCTGTGCGTCGGAAACTGCCTGTCTCAAAGTGCCGGCGCCGCTGTCTGCCAGACTTGTGACTATGCGGGTCTGTGAGAACCCTGGCGAGACCGCTACAACCAGCAAAACGAACATAATCAGAACCGATAGTACTATTCCTGATGGATGCCTTAACTGTTTCACTATCTTCATCTCCTTGTTTTATGTCCTTTCCTGATCTAATTGGAAAGACTTCATGGTAATATGAATATCTCCTGTTTCGGCAATTCAAGCGGCGGAAAGATCATTTCCTCCTCAACCACATCAGCGGTACCAGGCAAAGCAGTAACCGGGGATGAAATGCTTCGATAGAACACCCTCCACTGGAGGAACCCTCCAGGGTTATGCCCTGGATGTAAAGAAGGGCATTTTCTCTTTCTTCACTGTATTCTTTCCACCCGCTCAAGCCGGTATCACCATCAGCGGAGGCCCAGTATGTCCTTATGTCACTGGAGGATGGTTCTGCATCCGTTACATATACAAGAGGTTCTCTGGTCGCCCGCGAGCTATATCTGAAACCCAGGGCAATGACAAATTCCTGCCCAATATCCAGCTTTACCAGCCTGTTGAGATCTATTACGTGGTAGCCTTTTTCTTCCAATACTATCTCTTCTCTGTGGAGAAGGCCGCAGGGTTTATTTTCCGCTTCATCCCATGCCCCGAATATGTTTATGGTCACTTCTTCTTCATTGTTGACGGTAATGAGCCCCACTGCCTTAAGATGATCATCCCCGCTGGCTATAAAACGGGCAAAGCACCATGAGTCCCGCCCCAGTGCGCTGTATCCGTCACTTTCATACATACTTTCACCAGCTACGGGTTCACTAAGGGTTCTGCTGTTTGTGGAGTATCTCTGGCGGGAATAGCCTTTTCCGCTATCAGCGATAAACGAAACTGCATAACTGTGCCCCTTGAGGAAGACAGTGTCATGATATGAGATCCACAGGTATCCTTCGTCATGGAAATCCGTGCCCATGCTGTCCTTTATAAGCCAGGCTCCCGGTCCGAGGGCTCCTGATATTTCCCTCTGGTCGTCCCAGCCTGCGATGGTTACAGCGTGGACAACATTATCCATCAGTTCAGGGTCATCGCAATAATAGTCGGTATAGTTGTCATCCCGCCAGTAGGAGTGCCCGTTCTGGCCGGGGAAATCCGGGGCACAGAGATACATCATCGAACTCAGTGCGCCATGTTCCATGAGAGCTTCCTTTATGGCGTTTCTGTATTCTCCGTCACTACCGTAATCCTGACGTTCATAGACGAGTCCGGCTCGTAACATGTAGTGTCGGGGGAGGTTTTTTTCGGGTCTGTCCAGGGTTTCCCTGGCTCGCATCTGCTCTATTGGGACAGGGGCCTGGGTCTCCAGAACCAGTCCTCTGCCGGTGCTGAGATAATCCACGGTGAAGAGGGGACTGCCGCCATAGCCGTACTGCATGGTGTTGTCCAGCTGGTAGCTTATGGGCACTTGAGGATCTCCTACAAGGGTGTCGTTGAACTCGTAATTGGGGTGGTTGTAGCCTATGTGACAGCCCAGATGCCATGGTGACAGGTTTGCTTCTATAGAGTTTGGGTCTTTCACTATTCCCTGTTTCAGGAGACTGCTCTCGAAGGAGGCAAGGCTCGCGCAGGCCCAGCAGATGCCTACGCAATTCCACCACTGGCCGGGAACTATCTGAGACTTGACGGGCGTTATGTAGCAGTGGCCCTGAACATCTCTCAGGTCGTAACTGGATGGTATTTCATGACTTTCAATGGCATTGACTGTGGTTGATATCAGGAGCAATGTAACGATAACCAGAATCTGGATCTTGCTGCTTTTCAAAAACATTAACTACGACCTCCCATGAAAATTGTTTGAAAACTGATAACGTCATCTGAAAAAGAATGGCAGGGATACCCATGATATATCTGCAAATGTGGTGCTGTTGTCCTGATCTGGTCTATGGAAACAAAGTAAGAGGACCTTTAGCTGCGTATGAGATTCATAGAAAGGTGGATTTTCACTGAGATTTTATGTTCAGGATTTAGAGTAATTGTGGTGGGAGATGTTTTATCCCCTTTTGTAATATCGGAAAAATCAGGGTTATCTTTGCCCTCTGTATTTATAAGTGTACCGGACCTGCATACTGCAGTTTCTTCCCATACCAGTTACAACAACACTATCTTCAAAGAGAAAACCCCTGGATAGACCAAACCAGAGGGGCTATTAATACCATATATTCCCTGGCAACCCGGCTGTCTATTCACCTGGACTTAGACCCGTGGCTTTGCGTCACCGCCTTTCAACGGTTTTGCCTTTAACTTCTTGAAAACATCTCTATTAAGACCGCAGATGGAATAGGCAACCAAATAGAATACAAAATTGCTTCTGATACTTATTATCAATATAGAGAAATTTATGTCAAGTTAATTCACCGCGCGAAAAAGCAAAAGTTCATTAATGGTAAATTCTGGAAGTACAATGTTTCAGGGCAGGCTTTGGATACTAATTCCGATCATTTTATGGAACTCGGCAAAGGGCAAGAAAAAAGCCAGGCCGGGAAATGGGCCTGGCTTTGCATTGTCTATCTGGCATATCTATTTATCTACGCTGGATTGTTATTTCCTTGTCCCTGACAGGAACAGGAGCGGTAGAAGCAGGAGGAAACCCATGCCTGGCAAGGCAGAGATGTTACAGCCATCACCATCGTCATCATCGTCATCATCGTCATCATTGTCATCACTGGGTATGAAAAAAGCCATAAGGATATGATCATCTGATAAATTCTTGAAGGTATAGGCACAGTTCACCTCATCATAAGAAACGGGGTCACCGTCAACATAAACCCCGTATGCCTCATAACCGGAATCAGGGAATATGTAAAAATCCGTACTTTCCATACTTGCTTCCCACAAAACACGAGCTGACTCAGGAGAAATGGAACCGCCTGGATTGCAATAGGAGTTGATGGTGAAATATTTGGCCTCATATGCTCCAATATCAAAAGTGCCACCCTGGGGTCGTATTACCCCTCTCTGGTCCATGCTTACACCATCAACAGTAATCCCTGAATCTATAGCAGAACTACCTTCTCCAAGGGCACATGTCCAGGTGGGTCCACCGTTATCAGCTAAAGGCTGGAGCATGGGATCTGCAGAGGTGACATATTCCAAAATCGTACTTCCAGCATAATCATCACTTTGTACTACACAATAACCCAAGGTGGTCGTACTAAAATCGTTGCGTATCTCTCTGCTAGCAGCGTTCCAGAATATGCAGTTGGTCACGGAGGGGCTGGAAGAATAGTTTAACATCCCGCCGACATACTTTGCGCTGTTTTCTGAGAAGGTGCAGTTCGTCACGGTGGGGCTGGAATTCGAGTTGCGCATCCCGCCGCCATTAACTGCGCTGTTCGAGGAGAAGGTGCAGTTTGTCACTGTGGGGTTGGAAATATTATGATTGTACATCCCGCCGCCAAGCTCACCTGCGCTGTTCCAAGAGAAGGTGCAGCTCATCACGGTGGGGTCGGATTTAGAGTTGCACATTCCGCCGCCCCATTTATCTGCACTGTTCCCACTGAATGTGCAGTTGGTCAACGTGGGGCTTGAGTTGTAATTGAACATTCCACCACCAGAAGCAGAATCACCGCTTACGATGGAAATACCGGATATGTTAACCGACTCGGGTGTTTCGATATAAAAAACCCTGCACTCTCCGCCTCCACTTACAGCAAGGTTCTCAGCTCCAGGTCCCTGTATAGTAAGTCCATGCTCAATGCTGAGCTGATCTGAGAGTGTTATTATTGCCGGGTATTCAAGGTGAAAGGTAATGACATCCTGGCTTGTGGCATTTTCAATGGCATAACGCAAAGAACCCGAATCCGACACATCGTCGATAGTAGTGTTGACCGTCCAGGTCTCAGCATAAACCGCTGTCGAAGTACCCGTAACAGAAATAAATGCTACCAACACAAATACAAACAACATCCAAACCGTAGAACATCGAAAAGAAACTGAGCTGCAACTGATCTTCATGTAAAGGACCTCCCCAGAATAGAAATTCAGTTCTTCAAACGGGAAAGCGACGAAAGAAGGGACCATCCCCGCAATAGACATTTAGAAATGGATGGGAAAAATAAAAGGTTTAATGAAAGGCTTTTTTGATATTAGCATCAGCAATTTACATGTCAAGTTAATTCACCAGATGAAAAGGTAACAGTCTTTTGTCATGTTTCCACGCAGGTTTTGGATACTAATTCCGATCATTTTATGGAACTCGGCAAAGGGCAAGAAAAAAGCCAGGCCGGTAAATGGACCTGGCTTTCTGATAATCTATATGGTGTTTCTATTTATCTTAAGCTGGATTGTTATTTCCTTGTCCCTGACAGGAACATGAGCGGCATAAGCAGGAGGAAACCGATGGCTGGGAATGTAGATATACTACAGCCACCCCCGCTTGATGAAGCCTGTTCCACCTCAAAAGCTCCGATGTCTACTCCACTTCCCTGGAGCCTTGAAACTCCTCGCTGGTCTGTGTTTGGTGCTCCATCAGATGTGCCTGCATCTATAGCAGAACTGCCTTCTCCCAGGGCACAGGTCCAGGTGGGTCCACCATTATCGGCCAGATCCTGTAAAGCAGGATCTGCAGAGGTGACATATTCAGAAATCGTACTTCCATCATGGTCATCACTTTGGACAACGCAATAATTCAAAGTGGTCGTACTAAAATCGTTGTGTATCTCTCCCCAAGTATCATTCCAGAATATGCAGTTGGTCACCGTGGGAGAATTAAAAGAGTTGTACATCCCGGCGCCGTATTGTGCGCTGTTTCCTGTGAAGGTGCAGTTGGTCACCGTGGGAGAATTGGAAAAGCTGTACATCCCGCCGCCATGGGTTGCGCTGTTTTCTGTGAAGGTGCAGTTGGTTACCGTGGGAGAACTGGAAAAGCTGTACATCCCGCCGCCATAATCTGCGTTGTTTTCAAAGAAGGTGCAACTGGTTACTGTGGGATAAGCGTACTCGTTGTGCATCCCGGCGCCGTATTGTGCGCTGTTCCCTGTGAAGGTGCAGTTGATCACCGTGGGAGAATTGGAAACGTTGAACATCCCGCCGCCCCAATATGCGCTGTTTCCAGTGAAGGTTACATTCTCCACTGTCAGTTTGTTGGAAGCATTGCATATGCCGCCGCCGTAATCAGAAGCCGTTGCATCTCCGCTGACGATGGAAATACCTGATATGTCCACGGACTCGGCAGCAGCAATATAAAAGACCCTGCACATTCCTCCACCGCTCACGGCAAGCAGATCTGCTCCAGGTCCCTGAATGGTCAGTCCATGATCAATGCTGAGTTGTTTTGTCAGCATAATGGTTCCTGTTACATCGAAACTTATTACATCCTCGTATTCATCGGCACTTTCAATAGCAGCTCGCAATGAACCATAAACATCATCACTTAGCGTAGTCACTCTGATGATATCAGCAGCAAAACATGCCGTTGCCAAAGAACAGATAAATACAACTAACAGAAATGCGAATGATGCAAATGAAATGTAACGTCGGAAAGAACGACCCTTAACACTCTTCATCACTAGAAACCTCCCCATAACATAATCTGTTCCGCACTATGACGGTTGGAAATAAAACGGTGAAAGATCTTGCCTCGTTCGGTAAGCACATATTACCTGGGGGGTAAACTGCCAAGATTATTATAAACGATTAAACCTACGTTGTAAGTTAAGTTTATTCTGCGTTTATATGACCAATTGTTTAAACTTACCAGTGCGAAAAATAGAAAAACTCCCCATCACCTGACTTTTCAAATAAAAAGGGAGTTTTTTCTTGCGTTCTTATTCAGTTATACCCTCTAAAGCTAAGATTTTTGTTTCTGCCCTGCTCTACTGATATTGCTCCTATCAAGTTGAAGTCCTCGAAGCAGGTATATTTGGATACTAATTCCGGTCATTTTCTGGAACTCAGCACTAAATGTTTGGATACTGACAAGCTTCAAAACAACAAAAAAAGCAGCCAACAGAATGTTTTCTGTTGACTGCCTGTTATCATATGGTGGAGGCGCGGAGATTCGAACTCCGGTCCGCCAAGGGCCAGCCGTGGAAGCGCTACGAGCGTATTTCCTGTTTTAGTGTCGGGTTGGATCTCCCAGGAACAGGATATCCTTCCCCAAGCCCCCTGAATCTTGACCACCGGACCGGAGACATTCCCGGTGGAGCATCCGCCTTAGTGACGTCTTTCAGAAGCCCGGCAGAAAAAGCTACTGAAGACGTGGCCGCTAATTATGCAGCCAGTGCGTAATTATTGTTGGCAATTATCTTTAGGTTCCGTTTGTTAACGAGGTTACGGAGACCTCGACTCGCTCTTCCAGACCCTCCATCTTGCCGTCGAAACCAGTCGCCCCCATATTCAGTTTTCAAAAAACCTACCTGTTGTTCATCTTTACTGCTTTGTCCATGGCCCTTTTGGCATCCCTGGCCGCTATGGCTTCTCTCTTGTCATAGCTTGTCTTACCCTTGACCATAGCCAGCTCTACCTTGGCCCTTTTGCCTTCCTTTATGTACATGGACAGAGGCACAAGGGTGAGCCCTTTTTCCTTGATCTTGCCCATGAGCCTCATGATCTCCTTTTTGTGCATCAAAAGCTTTCTGGGCCTCAAGGGCTCGTGATTATAATAGCTTCCTTTTTCATAGGGAGATATATGTACATTGAAAAGCCATATTTCCCCTTCTTTTATAGCGGCATATCCGTCCTTGAGGTTGACCCTTCCTTCTCGAACGGATTTTATCTCGGTCCCTGTAAGGACGATACCACATTCCCAGGATTCAAGTATGAAATAATCATGCCTTGCTTTTCTGTTAGTAGCCACTTTTCGATCTTCCATACTATCCACCTTTCAATGCTGATTATAACAGATTAGTCAGTATTAATCAATGTTGCGGGAACCTGCCCTCGAAGCTGGAGAAAAGAAAAATCCTGGCAGGAATGCCAGGATTTTATCTCCTTGATATGGTCGGGGCGAGAGGATTCGAACCTCCGACCTCCTAGTCCCGAACCAGGCGCGCTAACCAGGCTGCGCTACGCCCCGAACGGTGGGATTTTACCATTGTGAAAGGCAGGGAGTCAAACGTTATTTCACGACCCCTGGGAAGTTTCGTCATCAATGGTGCCATTGGACGTACTGGAACGCCCCTTCTTCCCGCCTTTCCAGTCCAGTTTTCCTCCATTTAGAGCTTCAGCACGGATGGGGATCTCGGACCAGCCCCATGGGGTGACCAGGATGAAGTTAAAGGCCACTCCTTCGGATACAAGAGCCCTGATGTGCTCCAGATACCTGACCACATCACCGATTATCCAGCTGTCACATATCATCCAGACCCTCTTGCAGAGTCCCTTGCTGAAAAGGGCTGAATAGTCCACTGCAAGTCTCATGCCATCGTCAAAATCAGCGGGTCCCAGGCACAGAACCACAATGTCCTCATGGCCAACTGGTCTCCGGGTTCCCGGGACGAGGTCTGCATGATCCTCTACCCATTCGAGATCCTTGATAAGTTTTTCCGGATCTCCCTGGATGGCACCTTCGAGGATGGAAAAGAAGGTGTCCCTTTCCATATCCGACATACCGTCCTGGATAATATGGATCATCCAGTCCTGTACCTGCTCTACCATTTTTGTAATAAAATCAGGATATTTCCTGGTATCCATCTTGCGGAAAATATCGCTGATCTTCCACTCTCTTTCGTGGTGACCGTTGCCTGAAGACGTCATAAATACACCTCTGGGATATATGTTTCACACTTGCAGAAAGCATAGCACATTGTTATGGAATTTCAACCTGGCCCTTTTTACTGATTTTACCTTAAGCTTTCTTATGTTATGGTTTTCAGGAAAGATAGCAGTATCATACTATTGAACGGAAAAGGAGGTTCCCTTTTATGTCAGCATTTACACTTGAGAAAGAGAATACCCAGTTCCTCATGATAGACCTTCAGGAGAAACTTCTTCCTGCCATTTCGGACAAAGATAGAGTGACGGACAGCATCGTTAAACTGCTGAAAACTGCCCAGGTCCTGGATATACCGGTTAAATTCACCGAACAGTATCCCAAAGGCCTGGGGCCCACTGTTGCGACCATCCTCGAGATCCTTGGAGAAAAGGGACAGTATCTTGCGAAGAACCATTTTTCCTGCATGGATGAACAGGGTTTTGAATCTTTCCTGAGCGACCCTCAGAGGGACAAGGTGGTGGTGTTCGGGATCGAGAGCCATATCTGCGTTCTTTCGACAGTTATGGCCATGCTTGAAAAGGGAATGAAGGTGGTAGTGGTCTACGACGGTTGTGGAAGCAGGGACCCGAAAAACCATGAGATCGCCATGAATACCCTTGCCAGTGCGGGTGCCCTGGTCCTTCCCGTGGAATCGGTCATATACCAGCTGATCTGCCAGTCAGGCACTCCCGAATTCAAGGCACTTCTGCCTCTTTTCAAGTAATCTGAAATGGGGGTGAAGGAGATACCTGGAAAAGTGGAACTTCCGGATAATTTCATCTGGTTCCTGGGAACATCCGGTGCCAGGTTCTCCATGATATTCCAGGTCAGGGCATCTGGAGGTATCTGGATAAGGATCAATGGACGGAATATCCTTGTAGATCCGGGACCAGGTTCCCTGGTCAGGATCACCGAAAATTATCCCGAGCTTGACCCCATGCTTCTGGATGCCATAATAGTGACGCACAGGCATATGGATCATTCCTGTGATCTCAATGTAATGATAGAGGCCATGACCTACGGGGGAAGGATGAGGAAAGGCACTGTCCTGATCCCGGAGGATGGGCTGGATTCTTCAGAGCCGGTGATACTCAAACATATAAGGGACCAGGTATGCGAGGTTCTGAAATGGAAAGAAGGAACCTGTTTCACCCTTGGAGACCAGACTCGCATCCGGGCAGTGAAACTTCTCCATCACGGAGTTGACTGTTTCGGTTTCATCCTGGAGGCCCGGGGCTTCGAGCCTGCAGGATTCATAACCGATACCGATTTTCGGGAAGAACTGCTTGAACCGTATGTTGGATGCCAGGGACTTGTAATAAATACAACTCTTTTGAGAAGGATAGACAGGATAGACCACCTCTCAATTCCGGAAACGGAAAAGATCCTGGAGAAGATCAGTCCCGAATGGGCTATCCTGACCCATTTCGGTACGTCGATCCTCGAAAAGGGTCCCGAACAGTGCATCAGGGATATGAACCTGTTATGGTCCAGGGTTTTTGCCGCCAGGGATAACATGATCTTCGACCTGGACGGCAGGAAGGTGGTTTTTCCAGGGGACCCGGACAGAAAAGAAAAGTTGCATCTCTTAAGGTCACGTATGGAACATGTAAAAAAGCTGAAAGATAGGGGGATGGGAAGAAATGACCGTGGATAAGCTGAAAGCCCTTGAACTTCACAGAAGAGCAAGAGGAAAGATAAGGAATTTCCCGACCATCAATGTGAGGAACGAAGACGATATGGCAATGGTCTACGTCCCGGGAAGTATTTATCCAGCCAGGGAGATCATGGCGGAAAAGACCAGCGTCTACGACTACACCGGCAAAAAGAACCGGCTTGCCGTTATCACGGATGGATCAGCCACCCTGGGACTGGGAAATATCGGCCCGGATGCAAGCCTTCCTGTTATGGAAGGGAAATGCCTGCTTTTCAGGCTTTTTGCTGATATCAATGCCTTCCCGATATGTCTTGATTCCCAGCACGTGGACGATATCATGCATGCCGCCCAGCTTATAGCACCTTCTTTCGGAGCCATTAACATAGAGGATATTGCAGCACCAAACACCTTCACGGTTGTGAGGGAACTGCAGAAACGTGTTGAGATCCCGGTCGTATCGGATGATCAGCATGGAACTGCAGTGCTTATCCTTGCAGCCCTGTGGAATGCACTCGAAGTGGTGGGGAAAAATCTGGAGGACGTGAAGATCGTCATACTTGGAGCAGGTGCAGCCGGGATAGCCACCACAGAACTGCTGCTCCATGTGGGAGCAAAGAACATCATTGCCATTAATCGTTCTGGCATCCTGGGACCTGACAACGATAAGATGAATCATTTCCAGCAGGAACTGTCCACCAGGATAAATCCCGAGGGTATCAAGGGAGGCCTCGAAGAGGCTATCCAGGGTGCAGATGTTTTCATAGGTTTCAGTGTGAACGGCACTCTCACCAAGGAACAGGTGAAGAGGATGAACGATAAGGCTATCGTTTTCGCCCTGGCTCGACCTGAACCGGAGATCACCCCGGAAGAGGCTATCGCTGCTGGAGCCGCCATTGCTGGATCGAGCCTTTTCGACAGCATAAATCCCATGCCAAACCTCCACGTATATCCCGGAATATGCAGGGGATTGCTGGATGTAAGGGCCACCGGAATGAACAGGAACATCCTTGAGGCCGCTGCAAGGGCTGTCAAGAAAGTAGTGGACAGAATGAGGCTTTCGGAAACCCATATACTGCCGGATCTTTTCTGTGATGAAGTAACTCCCAAAGTTGCAGAGGTCGTTGCCCAGAAGACCATAGAGGAAGGCCTGGCCATTCTGAACATACCAAAAGGCCAGGTCTACGACGAAACCTGGCAGAGGCTCTTCGGGGGGCCCATGGCGAGATTATAGGATCCTTTTTATCAAGTTGAATCCAGAAGATAAGAATAGGGGGAGGCAGCTCTGGCTGACCTCCCCCTATTCACTGTCATGAATATTGATAAGCTACCACCATATCCGAGACAGGAGAAGAACCGTTCCAGCCAGGGTTACCAGGACGGAATGGGCCTCACTTCTGAGGATAACCGATACATTGAAACGTCCTCCTGAAGATGGTAGCTGCAGGGTTTTGGGAATGAACCTTCCGGTCCTCTCCCTGTAAGCCCGATATCTATCCCCAAAGGTCCGCTCAAGGAAGGACTCCTCCAGCGGTATGATGCAGAGGTTATACATGGCCACAAATACCAACAGGAAGACCAGGAAGACAGCCCTGCCAGCAAGGAAGGACCAGCCTGCTCCTATCATCCCGTTGGCAAGGTAAAGGGGATTCCTGATGAGGGCGTAGGGGCCCCAGGTGACCAGCTGTCTGGCCTTTACCTTCTCTCCCCTATAGAGTCCGATGTTACCGGCGGCCCAGAATCTCAGGGACTGTCCGGCTATTACAAGGGCAAGGGCCAGGGGGATGGTCTGTCCTGAGGGATCGGCATAAAAAAGGACCCCCAGGAAAAGGACCGTCCATATCCCACCCCTCAGCTTGAAGACCAGGGACTGAAGATCAGTCCTCCTCTGCAAACTGTTCACGATCCTTTCGGAAGATCTCCTCTGACATGCCCCATCCAAGCATCTTTATAGCCACCATGGCACCCATGAAGATAGCCAGATATTCGGTAAAGAATCTCCATGCAATGGCTGTGACCCCTGCGATATTCCAGGGCACAAGCAGGCTGAAAAGGACCGCTCCCCCACCCTCGGCGAAGCCGCTCGCTCCAGGAGTGGGAACAAAATACAGAACGAAGAGGAAGACACCCTGGGCCAGAAGGGCCTGAAAGAAGGAAACTTCCAGTCCAAGTGACCAGATAAGGACCGGCAGCACGGAAAAAAGGAAAAGTAGATGAAAGCAGGAATAGACCACGGCCTTTATAAAATGGGGCAGACCAGTGGTGAAAAAGAGCCTGAAATTAAGATTGTAGTTATCGATCTCGGAATTCACCCTTCTTACAACATAGAGAACTGATCTGGGCTTTACCAGTCCTATCCTCTTCAGAAGAAGCGTTATGACCTGACCCCACCTCTTGATCATTCTGGGGCGAAAGAAACTTATCACCACGAGAAACCACGAAAAGATCACGAAGATGACCACGTATGAGAAAAAGCCCGTCAGGATACGGTGCCCTTTCAGCAGATCAGGCTCAATTATTACAGCCAGGGGAACCACCATTCCGAGGAGAAGCATGGTTAGAAGGGTCCTGGTAAGGGTGATGGCAACCCCCTTGCCAATGGGCATCTTGCCCTTGTAAAGAACGTAAACCTGGAAAGGGCCACCTCCCGTCTGCATGGGAGTCACGGCACAGCCAAAATAGTGAAGCCATGTGAGAATAAGACCAAGGCGAAAACTGATCTTTTCGGAAGCGGCCCGGGCGACCGCGCAGAAACGGAGTGCATCGAAACACCATGCAAGGATCACCATGAAGAGTGCTATAAGAAGTCCCCGCTTATCAGCACCCATGATCATCTCGTAAGTGTGTTTTTCCACACTGGAGAAAAGGATGAAGGTGCTGACCCCAAAAGTGAGCACAAGGAATAGAACAAGTCCTTTTTTCAGAGACAAAACGGGAAATCCCCCTCAGGAACTACAAAAAGACCAGTGATCTGTATGCCGCTGCAGAAAAAAACATGTCTTCCGATAATATGTCAAATGGATTTTCTATTGAACTCCAGGATCTTGTGGACGGAATCAGGATTGAGCTGTGCGAACCCGACTTTCCATGCCATAATGGCAGCCTGTGTTCTGTCTCTCAGATCCAGTTTCTTGAGGACATGACTGACGTGGTTCTTTACGGTTTTTTCGCTGAGGACCATTTTATTGGCAATCTCATTGTTGCTGAAACCCTGGGAAAGCCAGTAGAGGATCTCCTTTTCCCTGGGAGTAAGATCATAAAGCTGATCGGTATCCTCTTTTCTCCTGTAAAAGGAGGTAAGGAGCCTGCCTGCAACCTTGGGGTCCACATAATTCTGCCCCCTGTGGGCAGAACGGATAGCCGATAGAAGTTCTACCTTTCCAGATGCCTTGAGTACAAATCCCAACACTCCTTCAGCCGAAAGTGCGGACAGACGTTCCTCGTCATCCTGGGCACTGAGGGCGACGTATTTGACCTTGGAGTGAAAATTGTTGAGCTCCCTCACAAGTTGCAGTCCATCGAGCCTCGGGAGGTTCACATCAAACAGAAGAATGTCCGGGCCGTTATCCCGAACGACATCGAGTGCCTCAATACCGTCTTCAGCTTCACCAATTACCTCAATGTCTGGTTCAGGCTCAAGAAGTTTCCTTACACCATCCCGGAAAAGCTTATGATCATCTGCAACGATAACTGAAATGAACCCCATTGTTTTCACCTCCGCGAAAGTAGCACCTTTAAAACTGTATCGAAACCTGCGAAATAAAATACTGAACCAGTTA
>Ga0272441_10007895_pt1 | contig 17115 bp, 16 predicted proteins | sample SSMProp6N_FD_193582 | JGI IMG/M metagenome (GOLD analysis project Ga0272441, IMG submission 193582) | Marine sediment archaeal communities from Little Sippewissett salt marsh, Falmouth, MA, United States - SSM-Prop-6N | ecosystem: Environmental > Aquatic > Marine > Wetlands > Sediment ...
CATTGCATCTATGTATATGAACCGAACAACGAATGTATTCCCTGCTGCTTGAAGTGGGGAATATGAGCCAATAAAAAATACAATATTTCTCAACGGTCTGAGATTCGCCATAGCGTGTTGCGGGCAGCTTCAATAAAAGTGAAAGCCTGTTGTTGAATAATGCACCTTGGTTTCAGATTTCCTATTTTAGAGTCATCGCTTTTTCAGGGCAGATCTCCTGACAACAAAAACAGGTGATACAGATGTCAGAATCAACGACAGGAAAATATTCTTTCATCGAGAGCGCAGAGACAGGACAGTGATCTATGCATAGGCCGCATCCTGTGCACAACTCCTGATCAGCCAGCGGCCTGAGCTGGGTCTTACCTTCCATAAATTCCTGAACCGATGGGTTAGCGAAAATGGCCCTACCACTTAAGGGTGGAAGCTTGAAATCTGGTAAAAATTGCATTGCCCCATCTATTTGAATCATTTGAGCATCAAAATCTCCAAGCCCCAGAGCCTTTGCTTTTTGAAGGAAAGGCAAGCGGCCAGGATCAAGCCCCATCATTCTCGCAACAACGCCATCGAGAGCCACGGCATTATCAGAAGCCAGAATGAGGCCGATCTCCCTGAGTTCAGGTGAGGCCGGACCATTTCCCTCCATCCCAACTACTGCATCCATTATAAAAAGATCAGGAATTCGCAGGCGAAAAACCTCTACTATAACATCATGGAAACGTTCAGGAGTGCCGGCAATTTGGTGCAATAGTGCTTTCTGTGCACCGGGCAAGATCCCATAGCTGTTTTTAATTGCTCCGGTTATGATGGTAAGACCATGGGTCTTAAACTTGGGCAGGCTGATAATAATATCAGCATCCAGAATTTCTTTGGAAATCCCAACCTCGGGCATGAAATCAGGATTGAAGACAAGGTTTTGTGTCCTGTTCCCGAGGTTTCTGTAATAGCCCTTGGCCGCATCCATCAGGCCCGTTTTTTCAAAACTATTCTCATTGTCTCCATAACCAAAGACACCGGGATTATCACCAACCACGATCTGAGCCGGAGACATCGTCTCAATTTTTTCGACAACAGCCCGTAATAAAGAGGGGTGCGTCACAATGTGTTCTTCGGCTGCGGAAGACCTGAGCACGTTGGGCTTGATTAACACTTTCTTCCGGGCAAGTTTTTGGGGAAAGACTTCAAAGGCTCGGTCAACTGCGCCTCTGACATCCTCGTAAGATGCCGGGTGTATCATGACACGATGCATAGCTTTTCCTTTGCTCTCTAGGGCACGATTCCGCGTTTTTTCAGGTCCATGCGGACGTCGATGCGACGCGCCCTTAGTTCTTCGGCCGTGTAACCGGTTGAACCCGAACTTACACCCACGCCACCGCCAGTATGACGTCCGAAGGCGCCGATGCCGATACTTACCTGCGGTCCCGATTGCTTTTCAATCCTCTCTATTTCATCATTCAGACGATAGAAATAGCGGAGAAGATCATCGTTGCTCATTATTTGATACTCTTCGGCAAGCAATTCCCTTGTTTTATTCGCACATCCAAAAACGAGAAACACAGCAACGATGACAAGCAATGATAAAATAATGATCTTTTTGATCTTCATGTTCCATGCTCCTTTCTTTGGTGTTCCCGCTGGTATTGCGCTATCCATAGATATTTTGGAGATAGCAGGGACAATCTATGATTTAATAATGGGCGCTTTCCCGCAACACCGGCGGATGTTATGCCTCTCTCAGTACTTTCAGTGATGTTTTTTCAACAAGATTCTTAACGTTTTCCCTGTATGCGACCATGTGCGGTGCCGAGAGATGTGACTGTAAGTGATCGGAATCAATCCACTTCTCGATTATTGTGACGGTATTCTCATCCAACTCCTGAGGGGGTAAGCCTGTCGGGACGTCAATTGTCGCAACATACTCTATGCAGCCCTTCTCTTTCAGAACGTTTGGAATGTTCGATTTGAAAATCTTAATAAATTCCGGCAATCCACCTTTTTTAATCTCTATTGATGCAATGACGTGTATCATTTCAGCTATCCCCTTTTCATAACATTTTCATCTCCGGCGTAACATCGTGTCGGCAGACCACCGTAATAACCGCCAGCGTTGCCTGTCACCCTCATTGCCTTTATTGGCAGAGCGTTTTTATAGATCTCCTCGCGCCTGCGATAGCGGTCAGAGATGATTGTTTCTATTGTAATCTTTTCTTCTATGATGCTTTTTTGTTCTCTTTTACTACGCAATATATCCCCGTACCCTCACGCCCGGGCTTGAAGCACAGGTTATCCGATTTGCACTCTGCCTTTCGGTGATCTCCCGTCTTCCAGCGATTGATCAGCCCCGGTTCTCTTATTAAGGGACGGGACAGGGAGATATAATCCGCCACCGTGTTTTCCACGAGTTGTTCAGCGACTTCAATCGACCGTATTCCCCCGACCAGGATCAGAGGGATGCTGGTCTCTTTTTTAAAGGCGATCGCTTCTTCCCTGAAATAGGCCTCTCTGTCTTGGGAATTGATCTTCGATCGAGATGGCGAAAGTTTGCCGCTCTTAAAGGTTCCGCCGCTCAGTTCAATCGCGTCAAGACCGGCATCGGCAAGCAGACGGGCGACTCGAAGGGATTCCTCCAACTCCAGCCCGTTCTCAACGAAATCCCGGCAGTTCATCTTGATTAATATCGGATAACTGCTCCCCACAACTTTTCTGATAGCGTGGTATAGTTCGAGATGAATTCGTGCCCGGTTGTGAATACTTCCCCCATAGTCATCGCGGCGTTTGTTGTAGGCGGGGGATAGAAACTGGTTCAGTAGATAGCCGTGGGCAGAATGAATCTGGACACCGTCAAAGCCTGCTGATTTGGCCCTTTGTGCAGCATCGGCAAAGGAGCTGACGATTTCTCCGATATTCCGATCCGTTATTTCCTCTCGCGGTGACTCTGTCGGCAGCCCATTGAAGTCGGAAACGGCCAATGGTGGTTGTCCGGTTAATTGTGCGGATGTAAAACACCCTGCATGGGCCAGCTGTGCTATGATCCTGCCGCCACAGGCGTGAACCGCAGTGGTCATCTCCCGAAGTCCCGGGACGAGTTCATCTTTGTAAATGCCAAGCTGCCAGGGACTGGCTTTTCCCTCTGGCCGGACATAAGCATGGCCGGTGATGATCAAGCCGACACCGCCCGCTGCTAAAGCTGTCATTGTATCAATCAGTTGAGGGGTAACAGCTCCGTGATCCGTAGCCATCCCTTCCCACGTTGCCGATCGAACGAATCGATTCGGCAGGTTCATGCCATTGATCGTACTGTCTTCAAATAGTTTGTGCATCTTCTCTCTTTTCTGAACAATTTGGTGCAATAAAAATAATTGTGCATATCATTCAGTGTTACTTCCGTGGTGAATAAAGTCAAGAACAAGATGACATTAATAATCAAGATAGTATTGTTACCCTATGCTGAATTGAGCAGCGAGCGAAAAACCGCTGCTTGCAGCGAGGGAAACGAGAATATAAGATAACCATATTCCTTACCAATCGGAGGTTCTCCGCAAGGTGTTTTACGGGGAGCTTCAATATCTTTTGGTCTGTCTTTCCGGGAGCCTTCGGTCTTGTATGGGGGTAGGGGTTATTCATGTTTTTCCAAAGTATAAAAGACCCTTTATCCCCCCGTGGACATGAGAAAGAAGGGAGCGTGGTTCGATGTGAAGACGGGAGGGTCTCTTCGCAAGATCGCCTGGATCGCGGCAGTTCTTCTGAACTCGCGATCGAGAAACTGCCTGACACGCTTCCTGTCCCATCCTTTGGGATGCCTGAACTGCCTGTAGAGGGTCAGGTCGCCGGAATAAAAATCCTCCGTCTCCAGGCCTTCCGCATCGGCGCCGTAGGCGGGCATGTTGAATATGGCAAGATTGAGAAAGTCGATATATTCATGATGGTCTGCAACATAATCAAGGGTTTTTTTCGCCCCGTTGCAGGTTTCGGAGGGTGTCCCGAAGAGGAGATATATGTAGGTGCCGACACCGGCATCCTTGAGGGTTTTTAATGCCAGTGATGCCTCTGACAGGGTAATACCCTTATCGAGTGCGTCAAGGACACACTGATCCCCCGATTCAAGACCGAGTTTCAGCATAACGCAGCCGGAACGTTTCAGCCTTCTGCAGAAGTCCGGGTCTGTTAGATGGCGGGTTATCCGTGCAAATCCGTACCAGGGGATACCGGGAGGGGTGTCGCATATGGCCGTAAGGAGCGCCGGACTCATGGCGTTATCGAGAAAATGTATGAGGAAGGGGCTTGTGCTGTCGATAAGTCTCTCAATCTCGGAGATCGACTCATTCACCGGCAGGGGAGCATAGGAACCGCCCTCGGCCTTTTCCGGGCAGAAGGTGCATCGGCTCCAGTAACAGCCCTGTGATGCGCTGTAGGGGAGGACAAAGCCCGGAGAGAGGTACAGCTTTTCATGAAAGGGTTGGTAGTCCGGTGATGCATGGTTACCCAACGGAGGCAATTTGAGAATGTCACGGAGGGGTTCCTCGCCCGGTCCTGCCACCATATCATCGACAAGACCATCGAAGGGGTTGTTCCAGCCGGGGTTGCTGAGCCATGATGTTACAAGGCCTCCGCCGAGAACCAGTCGTGCCTCCGGACAGAGCTTTTTTATGAGACCGATCATGGAAAAGGTCGGTATGGCCTGACTGAGATAGTTCAGGGAGATCCCGACTATGGAAGGCTCGTCATCGTCGAAGAGAGAGGACAGGCGCTCCATAAAATAACCGTAAAAGGGACTCCGTTCCGGGTGCTCCGATGCCCCGATGAGATCGAAACTTCTGAGAGGTGAGAGGCTTCGATCCTGATAATTTGCAAGGCTGAGATGGACATCATGGGAGAGTCCGATCTGATGGAGAATGCGGTCTATATCGCTGACTGCACGCCTGTAGCGGTCTATATTGTTGTAGATATTCGGGTGCGAAAGGGCGGAAACATTAGAGTCCAAATGTCGCGATGCCCGCCTGGACCAGGTGTCATTGGCCTCGACGGGAGATTTTAGAAGATGTGTCAGGCCTTCGAGATTGGCATCCACTACGCGACAACGAATGTCATGGTCCTTCAGCATCCCCAGGAGCTTGGCAATTCCCGCGGGTGGTTCGCAGGGTCGAACGATGGGTGGATTAATCAAAAGCATAATGAAAAAAACAGATTTCGCAGGGAAGCAACTGTGTCTTCTGTGGCGTCATTTGGTTCATCAGATGTAATCATAGTTATTAACGGAAAAAGAAAAAACATAGCGGTTACCTTATCACGGATGTGCCCGAATTACACAAGAAAATGCTCTTCTGGCATCCCGGCCTCTCTAAGACCAGAAAACTTCATTGCTACGAAGCATCATTTCATTTCCAGTCGGGTCAATCACCTGGATATCGGGGTCGTTCTGAAGGGTAAACTCCCGCGCTGCAGTATTGCGTCGCAAATCTCTTGCAAAGCCACGAGCCTGTTCTGAGGTGCCGTTTTTATCCTCTTCATCCCCGATCTCTGTTTTCCGCCATTCCAACTCTGAGGCAGCAAAACCACAGGGGCATGTGCTGATGTAAATTGATGTAAAACCGTAATCAACGAACCGCTACTATTTTTTTACAGTCGCTTGTTATGTGGTATTTATTGAAAGAGTCACGCCCGCTAATCGGCTTGGCCTTTGCCGACAATAAAATTTCCCGTGAAATAGTTCTTTCTGATGTGCCCAGCTTCTTCCTCAATCCAGCGTTCAAGCCCTATCTTCTGGATTCGGCAGAGATTGTATAATTTCATGTTATGCGGGTACCGTGCAGCCTGGTCAGCCGTTGGCGCCAAAAAAGCACAGGGAAAATCGCTACAATCACAGCACAATTCCACACCTTTTAACTTGACGCAGCTTAGCGTTGCGCAGCCCTCCGGCGGTACATGAAAATGTTTTGCGTCCTGTTGGCGACAACCCTTGCAAGCTATCTCTTCTATCGGGATACCCATTTTTGTATGAATCAGCTCGGCAAGTTCATTTGTCAGATTATCTTCCTGAAGCTCGCAATTGAAGCAGTCCAGTCCACAGGGTGCGGTTAAAGCTTTTTTTTCTTTCATAAATATTTCCTTATAACGTTCAGAATTACCTGCCGAAAACGTGTGGTGTTTCTGGTCAGGTGCAGCGCATCTTAGAAGTCATAGTTTGTTTTTTTAATATTTCATCAACAGTTTACCTGGAGGAGCGGGATTAGATCCGAGCAAGCATGCAAGAATTATCTCTCCTGCATTAATTGTTGAGCTCAGTTACCGCTTCATTTTTCAGATCGATTACTAGTTGCATAACATATCTCTGAAGACAGCTACAGGTCCAGCAATCATTTTTCATAGTCGATTCCCTATTATTTTACAATGCCTTTCAAACTTGTTCATTCGAGCATTGAAATATTTTCTTAAAAATATGGGGAGATGCCGGAGTCAATACCCCTACAATTCGTGCGATGGGAGAGAATATGTTTGTACAATCGTTAGGTCAAGAAATAAGTATGGATGGTCCCTGATTCCCGTCTGAATTTTCGGGCAGTTTCCTTGACATTAGAGGAAGAAGGCACTACAAAGCTACGTTTTACATTACGTCACGCACAGAGAGAGGTATACCACAGGAGATGGGAACTGAAGTCCTTGCGCTGATCTGTGGCCTTGCCGCGGCGGCGAGTTTCGGCACCGGCGACTTCTGCGGTGGATTCGCGACAAAACGGAGCAGTGTCTACAGCGTCATCGTTATATCGCAGATCTTCGGCCTCGCCCTCCTGGCCGGGCTGGTCGCGGTGCTGGGGGAGTCGATACCCTCCTGGAATAACCTGGCCTTTGGCGGCCTGGCCGGTCTTTTCGGGACGCTCGGTCTCATAGCGCTCTATATCGGACTTGCCCAAGGGCGCATGGGGGTTGTGGCACCGGTCAGCGCCATTGTCGGGACCGTCCTCCCCATCATAATCGGAATATTTTTGGAAGGGGTACCGTCGGAGGGACAACTCCTCGGGCTGGCACTGGGTGTCTGCGCGATCTGGTACCTTGCCGGCGGGGGAAGTACTGCATTGCTTCACCCACGTGAGCTGGGCCTGCCGATTCTTGCCGGGATGGGATTCGGGGTCTTCTTTGTCTTTATCGACCAGGTCAGTGAAACGGCGATCTTCTGGCCACTGGTAACAGCACGGGTTGTATCCATCACAACTCTCACGCTATTTATCATGATGCGCCGGGCACAGGCTACAGCGCTGTGGAACGGGCGACTGCTCCTTACCGTTTTGCTGGCAGGTTTTTTTGACGCCCTGGGTAATATTCTCTTTGCCCTTGCCTCCAGTATGGGAAGACTCGACATATCGACGACGCTCACCTCACTCTATCCCGCCGGGACCGTATTCCTTGCCTGGCTCATCCTCAGGGAGCGCTTGGCACCGCGACAGTGGTTCGGTGTTATGGTTGCCCTCATCGCACTCATCCTCATCGCGTCGTGAGACGGGATGGTACGATACGCAATTGTGTATGAGTTGCAATAAGCCGGGATAGGGGGACTTGTCGTATGCCTTTTCGACGATTCTTCCGGCACCAGGCTATATCCAGAATACTCAGGATTAGCGAAGCGAGTAATTTCGCTGAGTGCAGCTACTTGCTATACCTCCGCACCTTGAAGTGACACCTTCTTGGCGCCGTTCGATATCCATTGCGTACCGACTTCTTTAAATCCGAATTTCTCATGAAATAGACGAGACGGTTCATTGAGAGGTATAAGATTATACTCACAGGTGATGATAGGAATATTATTAGAACGGGCATAACGAAAGATATCCCGGTACAACATCGTTCCAATGTTTAAGCCCCTATATGTTGCAGCAACCACAATCCTGTCAATGTAGAGAAATTCAGGATAGCGTGAAGAAAACCACTCATAGTTCTCGTTTTTGTATGGGCACTTTTCTCCCATAGCAAGCAAAAAAGCCGCGACGCTGCCCCAAGCGACTGCCACCCTGTGGTAGGTAGAAAGCTGATCAAGATGGCGAATATGTTTTACATCCATCGGACTTGTGTGTTGGATCTCAACATCATTTATATCAACGATAGTTCGGTAGTCGAGCTTGCTGGCGTCTCGAATCAAGATATTTTTCATTCAGCGACCTGACGTCCGTCTTGAATAAAGGGTGCTGCCGATATTTTTTCTAATCACTAAATACAATACGTTTGGCACCTTGCCACAGAGTGGACACACCGATCTCCCTGAGCTTTTCAAGATCGGAGGTAATCGTTGCAAAATGGTTTCCCGCAAGGGAGCCCGCCTTCGATGCAAAGTGAACAGAACCATAGGCTATCAATATCTCGGTTTCGCTTTTCCCCTTAGGGTATAACAATATCTGGCCAGGTGCCGGATAGGACGTAGCATCTTCATACCCGACACCAAAGTTTCGGTCACCGAGCGGAATCCACAGTCCCTCGCCGCTCCAGCGAACGTGAACGATGCGACTCTCGAAGGGTAGTGCTCTACGAAAGGCATCGCACGTTTTCGGTGATTTGCCCTCTTCAAATAGGGCATCAAAGGTATGTCCATCTATTGCTATAATCATAGTACCCTCAATACTTGGTCTTTAAAGATAAAGAGCGCTGCCCCGGATTCCTTCCTACGACGTCTGCCGTTCGGCGCATTCCAAGGTGTTTCGCAGGAGCATGGCGATTGTAGTGGGGCCGACGCCGCCGAGCCGGGGGGTGATCCATTCGGCCACGTCCGCCACCGATTCATCCACATCGGGGACAAGGCGTTTGCCCTCCCAGGTGATACCTCCGCTGATGACGATGGTTCCCGGTCTGATCATGTCTTTGGTGACGATGCTGGGAACACCTGCCGCGGCGATGACGATATCCGCCCGTTTCGTATAATAGGAAAGATCATCCACTCCTGTGTGGACCACGGTGACGGCCGCGTTGGCGCCGGGCTTCTTGAGCGTGAGCAGGAGCGACAAGGGACGACCCAGTGTGGACCCCCGGCCGACGATGACAACCTCACGTCCCTTCACGGGGATATCGTAGTGCATCAGCATGGCCTGAATGCCCGCGGGAGTGGCGGGGATGGGACCCTCTTCCTGCAATACCAGTTTTCCAAGATTCACGGGATGCAGGCCATCGGCGTCCTTTTCGGGCAGCATCGCTTCAATGGCTTCGGAGTAATCGAATCCCTTCGGCACGGGGTACTGGATGATAAAGGCGTGAACGTCAGGATTGGCATTGAATTCATTGACGGTATTCAGCAGGTCGGTCTGCGTTGCTTCATTGCTGATGTGCATGTCGAAAGAGACAAAACCATATTCTTTGCATGCTTCATGTTTCTTCCGGACATATCCGGCGCTGGCAGGATCGTCACCCACCAGGATCGTTCCCAGACCGGGAACTACTCCCTTCTCCTTTAATATTTTGACTCTCTGTGCTACCTGCGTAAGCACCGCGTCGGCAACGGGTTTTCCTTCAAGATAGTGGGCTGTCATTGTTTCTCCTTTTTATTGTCCATTTTTCATCACTTCAAAGGGCAGGCAGGCGGAGGTGTATTTCGTACTTTCATACAGTTCCCTCTTCATTACGGGATTTCTGATGTAAAGGCCTGCTGCCTCGGCACATGTCGTTATGCGCTGTTTCATTTCTTTGTATCGTAAAGTATGGTTCGAATCAACATCAATTGGTTGAAAATTAATTGGAAACGTGTCATAAAATGAGGGTCAGGGGGTAGCACCACCGGCTCACTCATTCATTTGTCCGTAACCTCGCATGTTCTTCGTATGCATATCTTAATTTCTCTACCATATTTTTGGTTTGTTTGATCTGAGTTAAAGCACTCAGAATCTCTTTTTCCGTATATTCTTCCCATGATCGAACGAGGTTGGCTTTTATAGACGTCTGAAATTAAAAACCTTTTATCCATGAAGGAGGGAAAATCATGTTTTGTTATCAGTGTGAACAGACAGCGAAGGGAGAGGGGTGCACAAAGGTCGGTGTATGCGGAAAGCAGCCGGAAGTGGCAGCCCTGCAGGATCTTCTTATCTATGCGGTGAAAGGCCTTTCAATTGTTGCCGTGGAGGCGCGGAAGGAAGGTGCCCAACTCGAAGAAATTAATTCATTTACCACAGAGGCAATATTTGCCACAGTAACCAATGTGGACTTTGACCCGGAGCGCTTCGTTCCGCTTATCAATCGTTGTGTAGAGTTACGGGAGACCCTGAGAGAAACGCTGAAGAGTGCGGGCAACGCGGCGGACTTTCCCGAAGGCCCGGCGACGTTCACGCCGGCGCTGTCTCTTGGTGAACTGGTCAGTCAGGGCGAAAATGCGGGGGTGATGGCAGATTCTTCCCTCAATTCCGATATCCGGTCGCTTCAAGAGACAATGATCTACGGCATCAAGGGCCTGGCGTCGTACGCCCACCATGCCCGGATTCTCGGGCAGGAGGACGAAAGGGTCTATGCCTATATTCATGAGGGACTTGCGGCAACGCAGAATCGGGATCTTTCGCTGGATGACTGGGTGGGGCTCGTTTTGAAATGCGGTGAAATCAACCTGCGAACGATGGAACTTCTCGATGCCGGTCATACCGGAATATACGGCCACCCGGTACCCACCGAGGTCCCCCTCGGCGCCAGGAAAGGAAAGGCAATTCTGGTCTCCGGCCACGATCTGAAGGACCTTGATGACATCCTGAAACGGAGCGAAGGGAAGGGGATCAACGTCTATACTCACGGCGAGATGCTCCCCTGTCACGGATACCCCGAACTCAAGAAATACCCTCATTTTTACGGACATTACGGCACCGCCTGGCAAAACCAGGCAAAGGAGTTCGATGCCTTCCCGGGGGCGATTCTCATGACCACAAATTGCATCCAAGAGCCCCGCGATTCTTACAGGGATAACATCTTTACCACGGGTCTCGTTGGATGGCCCGGGGTGAAGCATATCGATGATGGAGACTTCAGTCCTGTTATCGAGAAGGCCCTTGAAATGCCCGGCTTTGACGAGGACACGAACGGCCGCAGGGTGATGTGCGGTTTCGGTCGCAATGCCGTTATTGGTGCGGCAGACAAAGTGATTGAGGCGGTTAAAGGCGGAGCGATAAGACATTTCTTCCTCGTGGCGGGCTGCGACGGCGCGAAACCGGGAAGAAATTACTATACGGAGATCGTGGAGCAGATTCCGAAGGATTGTATAGTGTTGACTCTGGCCTGCGGAAAGTTTCGCTTCTTCGATAAGGACCTGGGAGACATCGGGGGAATACCCCGACTTTTGGATGTGGGGCAGTGCAATGATGCCTACTCAGCTTTACAGATTGCGATAGCCCTGGCAGAGGCCTTTGACGTAGGGGTTAACGACCTTCCTCTCTCAATGATACTGTCATGGTACGAACAGAAGGCCGTGGCGATCCTGCTGACGCTGCTCCATCTGGGGATTCGGGATATTCGCCTCGGGCCGAGCCTGCCGGCGTTTATTACGCCCAACGTGCTGGACGTGCTCGTGAAGAATTTCAACATCATGCCCATCACCACACCGGAAGAGGATCTCAAGGCGATCCTGGGGTAGGGTGAAAGAAGGGGCCGCTTCCACTGTGAGACGAGAGGCGACCCCTGTTCTTCATTCATGGTACATCATGCCCGCTTCTGTCATGAATGCCGGGCCTGAATTGAACAGCGAGCGCATTCCCCGCTGCTTGCAGCGGGGTTAGCGAGCGAATAAAAAGTAGATATCTTCCTTAACAATCGGAGATTCCCCGCAACTCGTTGCGGGGAGCTTCAATAAATTATTGTAATATATTTTCTTTCATCTCCTGGTTTTGTTTATATATTTTCTGCAATGACACGCTTATAAGCTTCTGTTTCCACAAAGATTTCATCTTTTAATGGATTAAGCTTGTTTTTACGAATCTTATTGAACTGGTAGGCTGCCAGGGCAACATTTGCGATTAACGCTACCAGGCTTACAATAAAAAACGCTTTTGGATTATGCGTAGTCGGAACAGGAGCTATGCGGTCGGCGAAGGAAGGAACCGTCATGATAAACATAATCCACAAGGCCAGCGTCGATGCGCGATGCTGGAGCCATGCGCCTTTTTTTATGAAGAACGCGGGTATGGTACAGGCGAGCAGCAATACAACGCCACAGTAAAAAGAATGATCGGCTATACAGTTGTAGGTATAGGCGAAGTTCCACAGATCATAGGCGATGATCCAGGCCCAGATCATATCGGGCCAGATCATATCCTTTGACGTATCTTTCGAGATAACAATACCAACCCAGCCGCAGATGGTAATGATGTTGAGCAGGCCGGCTATACCGTTCATGATATTCCATGGCCCCGACATCACCCAGAGATTGTCTATGTATGCACCGTTCCATGCAGCGTATGAAAAACATTGAAAATCGCGAATACATGCCTCGAAGATATTAAGTGCAAGTATGAGGGGTGGAAAGCATAACGCCCAGTTCTTTTTGGCAAGACCTGGAATGAATCGAAGGGCCATAAAACCAAGACATCCGGCAAGGGCTGAGTAGGTTTTTACCCAGTTGAACCACGTTCCCGTGCCGTATTCATTGCCGGGGGCGGCAGTCTTTGGCCAGACAAAGATAGTCAGGACAATCGGGACAACCAGGAAAAGTACAATTCCGCCCCATTTCGTGGTACGGCCAAATTCATTAAAAGCCATTAATGTAAAAAGAACAAGAAGCATAATTGCCCAGCCTGTAAGGCCTAGCACTTCATAAAGCAAACCCATATTAATCTATCTCCCTTTATCTGTGAAATTCTCAACTTGAAAGACCCCGCGATGACCCATTGCAATGGTCCGCGAGCATAGTGGTCGATTGGGGCTCATAGCAGGTTAGGAAGAACCAGTCAACGGTTAAAGGGAGAAAATGTGGTCAGGTTAGAATTAACGAATATCTACCAAAACAATAACTTGACCGAAAATGAAGGGTTGGCCCGAGCCTAATGGGTGGTGCTGAGAATGTGCAGTATAGTTCTCACTGTCTTTCCCCATAGTGGGGATGATTCAGGTTCCCGATAATTTTTGTTTACATTGTGGTGCCGATCGGTATACTGCTCGCGAATTAACTCGAGCATGATTTGACGGAGAAAGGCTGAGAAATGAAAAGAACAGTTACTTTTCTCACGGTTGTTATGATGCTTTGTATGGTTTTATATGGTTGTGGCGGCTCCGGCTATACACCGCCGATGACACAGTATACGTACATAACAAACACCCAGGAAAAATACCACCAGCTTACATCAGTAGAGATAGTAAATAAGAACAGAAGCTTGCTCGATATCGGTTCTATGGTTGGCCTTCCCGATTTCATCGAATACTTCATAGATGGACGGACCGTGGCGTTTCACAAGACCAACAAGAATTTTCGTACCAATGTTCAGATTCCGCCGGGGGATCATCAGTTGATAATACAGATGGTGAGTCGCGTGGCTCATGTTCCAAGATTCAGAGATGCGAATAAGATCTGGGTATGGGATGTTTCGCTGGAAGAAGGCTCCACGGCGAGAATATGTGGCACGGGTGAGATCGATTGTTGGAACTATGATCTGTATGGATTTAGCGAAGAAAATATGGTTGAGGTAAAGAAATTCCACAAAAATACAAAAAGATATCATAAATGAAAAGTTAACCCTCTTGATCTCATTAATAGAAGATTTTATCTCTTTTAAGATCTAACTCCCCGCAACTTACTGCGGGGTAGTTCATTCCCCTGTTGGGAAAGTGGGTTGGTCTAAATTGTTCAATGAGAAAAAATAAATCTGTCCCCTGTATCCTCTTGCCGCGAAATGTTTCGTTGACAAAAGTGAATGATTCCTCTAGGGCTTATTTCAGAGCATTTCAATATTTTTCCAAGGTATAGCGAGAAGGGGCGTGCCACATGAATGATACAATGTATGAAACATTAGCCAACGTGCTTGATACCCTGCCGAACGGTTTTCCACGGACGGAAAGTGCCGTGGAGATCAAGCTGTTGAAGAAAATATTTACTCCGGAACAGGCCGAACTCTTCTGTGATATGCGGTTGACCTTTGAAACTGCAGAGGAAATAGCCGAGCGGACGGGACGTTCCCTTGAAGGCCTGGAAGAGATGTTGATATCCATGGGAGAAGACGGACAGTTATTTCCGCTCAAGTTAGGTGAGACCCGATTCTTCAAGATGCTTCCCTGGGTTTTCGGGATCTATGAATTTCAGCTTCACCGCATCGACAGGGAGTTTGCGGAACTGGTTGAAGAATACGGGCCGGTTTTCGCCCGACAGTTTTTTGACCACAGGCCTCAACTGATGCAGGTACTCCCCATCGAAGAAAAGATCGTTGCCGAGCAGGAGGCCCTACCTTATGAGAAGGTTTCCACGCTTATCGAACATGGCCAGTCTTTCCTTGTGAATGAATGCATATGTAAAAAAGAACAAATATTGCTGGGTAATCCCTGTGGCCGATCCTTAGAGGTCTGTCTCGCCATCGCTCCGGTGCCCGGGGTGTTCGACGAGGCGTCCACCGGTCGCGTGCTCTCACGGGATGAGGCCTATGAACTGCTCAAAAAAGCGGAAGACGAAGCACTGGTTCATATGACGAGCAATATCCAGAATGGTCATGTATATATCTGTAATTGCTGCGGATGTTGCTGCGGGGTATTGAGGTCGATCAATGAGTATGGCATACCGGCATCCGACGTGATCAACGCTCATTATTTTGCCGAGATAGATCCTGATTTATGTACCGGGTGCGGTATCTGTGCCGATGAGCGCTGTCAGGTAGGGGCCATTGAAGAGGATGATGTCTATCGGATTGTTAAGGACAGGTGTATCGGGTGCGGCCTTTGTATAAGCACCTGCCCGGTAGAAGCTATCCGATTGGTTCATAAAGGTAATGAAAAATTGGAAGAGCCGCCCCTGACGGAAGATGCCTGGTTTGAGGAAAAAGGGCGCCAGCGGGGGGTGGATTTTACCGATTATAAATAGGTAAATATAGGTATATAATAGCTGTTTCTGATTAATCTTCGGTCTTCTGCTTCCTTACTGTTTTCAGTTTAAAATTAGATTAATGACATCTGCGAGATTTTCTGCTCAACTTCCCCTGCCAACTGTTAATAATGGGTGATGTCCTTAGCTTTTCCTGAGCCATTGCTCAAACCTGCCGGCCATTCTGTGGACCAGCAGGATGTTGACGGCAATGAAGGCGATGAAGAAGAGCGTCCATGGCCAGAGGGCCGTCCAGGTGGTATAGCCGTCTCTCAGCAGGTGATTGACGGCATAGATACAATAGATAGCGGCCGGGATGGTGGTAATGATCATGGGGGCATACCGTCGTACGGTCAGGAACTGGATAAGGTGGATAATAAGATGGGCGAAGAAGCCCAGCAGCATGCCTCCCCAGACGGCATACCAGCCCTGTTCCACCGCAAGAAAGGTTACCGCGGTGATAATTATGAACTCCTCGGCCACGGCCAAGGCGAAGGATGAGGTGGAGAGTTTTTCATAATGTCTCAGCATGTGGTCTGCCAGCCGGGGGAAGCGTTCGCGCAGGAACCCGGCGTTGCGATCGATCCACGGCCGCATCATGATGATCTCTTCAAAATCGTGCAGCATGAAGACAACTGGCAGCAGCCACATCAGGTTTTCTATCCTCACGATGACTTCTCCTCGTTGATCACCATCGCAAATGGATGGCCTGATCACTCTTTTCCGTTCCGCCCTAACATAATTTTCAAGTTCTTACAATCGGGAGAGGACTTTTGAATGGTCGGGGATTCTTTCCTGATTAGAGTAGGGTGATCTCTTCTTTATGACGGCAGGAATGAAGAACTGGTCCCATTTAATTTTTTCGATACACAAGCAGGGCTGTGGCAATAAAGGCACCGGCATAGGAGAGCAAAAAGATGATGAGAAGCGTCTGGTAGGCATCGAAGCTGTAACTGCCCGGGTGGGTTGAAGCGGCGCCGCTCAGCAGGTACCCCGTAAAAGGCATGTACACGGCGCTTCCGAAAAAGCCAGCCGTGTTCATCAGTCCTGTTGCCGTTCCCATGAGTCGGAAGGGAAAGAGATCCCGAATGATAGTGAATGCAAGGGGGATCGTTCCTCCGCCAATCAGACCGAAGAGGAAAAAAAGAGGTGCCACAATTACAAGATGTTCCTGCTTCTGGAGAACGATCATGAGAAGCCACGCCGGTACACCCAATCCCAAAGACCACAGAAGCGTCTTCTTATGATTCAGATTCAGTCTGTCAGTCAGAAACCCTATGAAGGGCCCGCCTATGGCAAATCCAAGAGGCCATGCCATGAGTATCCATCCGGCCCGCATTTTGTCGAGGCCGAAGACATCCATCAGATAGGGAACGGCCCAAAGTCCCTGAAAGGTGATAGCTCCGCCCCAATAAAGGAAAACGGAAAAACTGATCAAACAGAAATCCAGATTTCCGAAGATGGTAATGAGTCGTTTTGAAAGGCTGGCTTCTTCACCGGTCTTGGGGCTGGTGGTATCGTCGGCACTCACGGCGGGCAACCCCCTGTCTTCCGGCGCGTCTCGCACAATGATCCACGCGAGAATGGCCAGTGCAACGGAAAGCAGGCCGATTGCCACAAAGGACCCCCTCCAGCCGAGAAGCACAACCAGATAGGTAAGCGGCATGGCGGCGCTGAGACCCCCGAGACCGCCTATGGTGCTTATGACACCCGTAAGACCGGTGAACTGGTTTGGTTTATACCATCGGGAGAATATCTTGAGGGCGGGGATGAAAATCCCGGCTAATCCGGTGCCTATCAAAGCCCGACCCAGAACCGCTATGGTTGCATTGGGGGCCAAGCCGAAGATGATGGAACCTGCGGCAGAGATAAAAAACATCAGGGACATCACCTTTCTCGGCCCTGTGGTATCGGAGAGGTACCCCACAACCGGCTGCATTGCCGCGTAGAGATAAAAGTAGGCAGAGGCAATAATACCAAGGGTGAAGGCATCGGCGTGAAAGGACAGAGCCAGGTCACGGGCGATAACGGTGGGTGATAGCCGGTGCAGACAGACAAAGAAATAAAGAATGCATATAATGGCCAATATGGCCCAACGGTAAATTTTAAAAGCC
>Ga0272441_10007896_pt1 | contig 17111 bp, 15 predicted proteins | sample SSMProp6N_FD_193582 | JGI IMG/M metagenome (GOLD analysis project Ga0272441, IMG submission 193582) | Marine sediment archaeal communities from Little Sippewissett salt marsh, Falmouth, MA, United States - SSM-Prop-6N | ecosystem: Environmental > Aquatic > Marine > Wetlands > Sediment ...
TCCCCAGAAAAGATTTATGGGATGGCTGATACCCTCAAACAATTAGCTGAAGTTCTCCCCTATATCCCCTATTTCTCAATTGAATACCACACATATCGAGTAGAAAAGGAAGGATCCATTTCGAGTGATTTAGGATTGTGGGTTCGATATATCTTAGGGCTGAATTCCCTTGCTGACAAAATTGAACAAATGGGTTCTTCGGTTGATGGACTAGAATTAAAAGATCAGTTGATCTCTTTGATAAATGTACATTTTCTTGAAGAATAGTGGATTTGTTTAGATTTTAATTTTCTTATATTTTTGTGTTGTTGGCTCGTAAATATCTCCGCTATTCAGTAGTTCATGGATGATTGTGTTTAGTTTATCTTTGTCCAATTGAGTTTCTTCCATCAAGAAATCAAATTCAACACCTTCTTCTGAATCAGCTATTATTTCCCAAACCATATCCTTTTCTTCTAAGAAATTTTTTTCTTGTAATTTCTCCTCAGAAGGTATAATTAGTTTCTTCTTTACATAACGTTTTATTTTCTTCGTTCTTAGATAAAGTTCCTTGTTGTAATCCTCAATCTTTTGAAACTCTTCTGCTAGTATATATGTCTCATCTTCGCCAAGTCGAGGTTTTCCAATTACTTCTATCTCTTCTCCTTCAGAAAACATGTTTAAAGCGTCAGCAGTTTCTTCCCAAGCTTTAATATTTATTGTGTCTGTTCCATCATCGATAGTTAAAGATGCAAATGCTTTCTTTTCATCTGATTGTGCCCCATAATATTTATTCACAATAGTTCCAGACATCCTTATTTTGTATATTTTCTCGCCATTTGAAGATATTAATATCCATCGATAACGATCATCTCCCTCTTTTTCTACTCTACCGTTTACAATATCAAATATATATGTTAGAATTGGAGGCGTTGGAACAAATTCACTCATTCAAATCACATACTCTTTAATATTCAATTTTTCTTCTATCCAAAAATCTTTCTGTGCCTTGCAATCAAAATCCTTGTTAGATTTAGCTAGGAATTGCAGAAGTAACAAATGATAAATCTCTCATAAAACAATGCCTTTTTTAAGTGAATTGCCAAGTTTGTTTCAATGGGTGAAGACTTAACTTTCAGGTTCTTTTTAAAGAACTTCGGATGCACACAGAACATTGGGGAGGGTGAGAATATTCGACAGATTCTTCTTTCATCCAGAGGTACAGAAGTTGAAGATATCTATTCAGCTGATGTGATTATTATTAATTCTTGTGCAGTTAAGACCCCTACTGAAGACAAAGTTGTACAATATATCTACAATTGTAGTATGACTGATGCCGATGTCATAGTTACTGGATGTCTTCCAAAGATTAATCCAGATAGAGTGAAACAAGCTTGTCCTGATGCAATATTAACACCTCCTAATATTGGCAAATCTATTCTGAAATATGTTCCCTTGCAACTTTCTAATGGTGAAAGCTATCAAATGGCTCGATTACCAGAAAAGCCTGTGTTTTATAATGATCAACCACTCACCGTTATAGTGCCTATAGCTCAAGGCTGCCTAGGCAGTTGTACTTATTGTGCTGTAAAATATGCAAGAGGATGGTTACAAAGTTATCCTTTGAAAGCAGTCTTTGAATATACAAAGAAAGCTATTGAAATGGGAGCAAGAGAACTTTATATTACTGCTCAAGACACTGCAACTTATGGCAAAGATAACGGTGTTAATTTAGTAGATCTAATCAAAAAGATACTAGAAAATGAAGGAGATTTTAGATTAAGAATTGGTATGATGAGTCCAAATCATGCTGTTGATATTATGGATGATTTACTTGATTTGATGGAACAAGATGAAAGAATCTATCGTTTTCTACATATACCAGTTCAAAGTGGTTCTGATAAAATATTAGAGTTGATGAAAAGACAATATGAAATTGAGACATTCAATCAACTTATTACGAAAATCAGAACAAGATTCCCCTTGATGACCTTGTCTACTGATGTTATTATAGGATTCCCTGGTGAAACTAATACCGACTTTGAACTCACAGTGAAATGTATAGAAAAGAATCAGTTCGATATTGTTAATGTCTCGAAATATGGTGACAGGCCTTTAGCTGCATCAACCAACTTCAATAACAAAATCCCCTCGGATATCAAAAAGAAACGAAGCAAAATTATCACAGAAAAAGTACATGAGATTCAGTTGGCTAGAAACAAGGACTGGATAGGATGGAAAGGTGATTCGATTATTCTAAGAGATACTAACAAAGGGAATAAATTTGCTAGAAACAACTATTATAGGCCCATTATATTACTAAAAGGAAACCTTGGTGAAAGAGTTAGTGTCAACATAATAAGCAATTCAAGAAGTTCTCTAAAAGGAGATATAGAGAGAATAAGCCCTCAGATCGCTGAATAATATCTCTGATAAAGATTTTACTTCGATTCTATAAGGACCTGCTAATTTGTGTTAAATTATCTGTTTTTTAATGTGTTTTTTCTTCAATTTTAGATAATGAAATGAAAAATAGTATTTTTCTATTTTTCACCTTTCTAATAGTGTCAACCAATGTATTTTTAAAGGGCAAACTCTATTTTTTTATAGTATATTATTTTCCAAATAATATCCCGACAATAAACGCTAAATGGCAAAAATCTGGTTCCCATTTTGGGGTCTCAAGAACATCTCTAATTAGTGATAACTATGGAAGAAGAATCAAACATAAAAGTAAGTGAAGATGTGGCTTATGATGTCGATACTATTAAGGTTCTAGAAGGGACTGAGGGGATAAGAAAAAGACCAGCAATGTATATAGGTACTACAACAGAAGAAGGCCTTCACCATCTTGTATGGGAAGTAGTGGATAATTCTGTTGATGAGTATATGGCTGGATACTGTAAAAACATACAAATTGTGCTTCATCGAGAGGGGGGTATTTCAATACTCGATGATGGACGAGGTATCCCTGTTGGAAAGCACCCAAGGTTCAATCAAAATTCTCTTGAAGTGATATTTACTAAACTCCATTCTGGAGGAAAATTTGATAAAACAGCTTACAAAGTGTCTGGAGGATTACATGGTGTAGGTTTAGCTTGTGTAAATGCTCTTTCAGAAAAGCTAGTAGTCAAAGTCTACTTAAACAATAGTGAGTACATACAAGAATACGCAAAAGGTAAACCAAGTACCAAAGTTCTAGAGAAAGAACAAAAGGGGATGAAAAACAGAGGGACATATATCTATTTTGAACCAGACCCTGAAATCTTTCCTGTTATAAATTTCGATTTTGATACAATTGCTAGAAGAATCAAAGAGATGGCATATCTCAACAAAAACCTTAGGTTTACAGTAACTGATGATAGGTATGATCCACCAAAAAGGCAAGAATATCTCTTCGAAGGTGGAATTAAACAATTTGCACTTGACCTTTCAAAAGGTAAAAAAAGCATCTTTGCTGAAGAAGGTGAGGTTTTTCATAGTGAAAAAACTGAAAAGGGAGTCATTTGCGAGTTAAGTATACTCTATACAGAGGGATATAACGAGATTATTATGGGATTCGTGAATGGTATCTATACCTCTGAAGGCGGAACCCATATTTCTGGTTTCAAAGCGGGTTTAACGAGAGCAATAAATGATTATGGAAGATCAAAGAATATTATCGGAGAAAAAGAAGAAAATCTTCGAGGGGAGGATGTGAGGGAAGGATTGATCGCGATTATTAGCATAAAACATCCAGATCCTCAATTTGAGGGACAAACCAAAACAAAGTTGGGTAATGGAGAAGTTGAAGGTATAGTTCAAAAAGTGATGTCTGATAAATTCAAGGAATATCTTACAATAAATACTAAATCATCTAAAAATATCTTGGATAAATCTCTTGAAGCAAGACGTGCAAGAGTTGCAGCAAGGAAAGCTAGAGAACTTGTTAGAATGAAAGATAAGAGGGTGGGTCTTCCAGGAAGACTTATCGAGTGTAGAGAGAAGGATCCAACTAAAAGAGAACTATTTCTGGTTGAAGGTATCTCAGCTGGAGGAACAGCTGTAAAAGCAAGAGATACTCAATTCCAAGAAATTCTATTTTTACGAGGCAAAGTTCTAAATGTCTTCAAATCAAGATTGGTAAAAGCTCTAAGTAACAGAGAGATACAGAGTATGATTATGGCCATAGGTACTGGCATTGGTGATGACTTTGAGTTAGAAAAAAGTCGTTATGGCAAAGTAATAATCCTCACAGATGCGGATGTTGACGGAGCGCATATCATGACGCTGCTACTAACATTCTTCTATAGATATATGAGAGACCTAATTGAAGTTGGAATGATTTATGTAGCAAAACCTCCTCTATTTAGAGTCTATCTAACAAGAGGAAAATCTCCTGTACTGAAGAATGAGAATCACGAATATTGTTATACTGAAGCTGAAAGGGATAGAATTATAGAAGCTTTACATAAAGAAAAAGTTGATTCTTCGAATATTAAAGTACAAAGGTATAAAGGTCTGGGAGAAATGAATGCTGATCAGCTGGAAGAAACTTCCATGAAGCCTAATAGTAGATATCTCATTCAATTAAGAATCGAAGATGCTGCATTTGCTGACCAACGTTTTGAACAACTAATGGGAAGTGATGTTAGTTTTCGTAAACGGTTTATTATGGAAGATGTTTTCAAAATAGATACTGTAGAGTATCAGCAAGAATATGGTGTGTCAAGCGATGAAACGGAAGAAGATCTTGATGACACAGAAGATGAACTTTTAGACATCGAAATTTCAGGAGACGAGGTTCCTGATGAGTTGGAATTATAGAAGTGATAAAAATGGCAAGTGACAATACAAAGGAAGTTATCCATAAATCAGCTTTATCAAAAACGTTAGAAGATGCTTATATTGATTATGCACATTATGTAATTAGCGAAAGAGCTATTCCAGATGCAAGAGATGGATTAAAACCAGTACATAGAAGAATCTTATGGGCTATGCACCAGATGAGATTGAACTATAATACCCCTCATAAGAAGTGTGCAAGAATTGTAGGAGAGGTTACAGGAAAATATCATCCTCACGCAGGTGGTGTTTATGAATCTTTAGTACGGCTAGCTCAACCATTTTCATTAAGGTATCCTGTAGTTGATGGACAAGGAAACTTTGGATCAATAGATGGATTTCCAGCTGCAGCGATGAGATACTGCGTAACAGGTGATACTCTAATCCTTTCAGACAAAGGAATTGTTCCTATCAATACTTTGGGAAATGGAAAACCAGAAACAGATATTGATTTGAAGGTTTTATCTTTTGATGGAAAAGTAAACAACGCATCAAAATTCTTCAATTCTGATAAACACCTTATATACTCCATCGAAACAGATATGGGTTATCAATTAAAGGGTTCGTTTAATCACCCAGTCAATTGTTGGGTTATCCAGGATGGTAAGCCTAAGTTAATATGGAAAATGTTAAGCCAAATTCAAAAGGATGACATTGTTGTACTTCAAAGAAATAAATCTCTCTTTTCAAAAACTAATTTAGATTTAGAAGCATATTGGCCAGAAGAAAATCCTAAGTACGCAAAAGTTGAATTTCCAAAAACGATGAATCATGATCTAGCTTTTCTATTAGGTACTCTTGTTGCTGAGGGTTCATATCATCAAAGAATGACTGTTTTTGGAAATAAAGATTCAGAATATTATAATGAAATAAAAAGAATCTTTGAGCATCAGTTCAAAGGGGTTAATATCTACGAAAATCAAGTAGATGACACTTACAAAGAAATGACCATAACAGCTGGAAAAGTGAAAGAATTTCTGATTAATATAGGTGTAGTAGATGAAAATTCAGACTTAAAGGAAATTCCATTCAGTGTTCTACAATCTTCAGAAGAAGTCATAGCTTCATTCTTGAAAGGTCTCTATGAAGGAGATGGTTCTATTCAAAAAACCGAAGACAAACGTCATGGTGGAATGAACATGATGTTGGTTTATAATTCCAGTAGTAAGAAACTTCTGAAACAACTAAAGGTAACTCTGTTAAACTTCGGTATTATTACAACTAAGCCTATTAAAGATAAAAGAATAGATTGTTATAGATTATTAATAGTTGGTGCAGAATCAATTAAAAGATTCAAAGAAAGAATCGGATTTTTCTCCTCAAGAAAACAAACTGTTCTAGACAAAGTCAATCATATAAATCCAAACCGAATGAGTAAAACAGATTATATTCCATTTATTGCATCATATTTTAGAGAGAAGTATGATAACTATTTCATAAAAAAGAACAATTTTGATAGATACAACAACTTGGAGAAAAACTATCCTAGATTAATAGAGATTGTGGACAAAGAAGATCACCATTTACTTGAATTACTACTTACTCGTAAATATCTGTTTAATAAAATTGAGAAAATTACAAAATTGCCTGAAGAAAATGTTTACTCGGTTAGAGTAGATTCTAGTTGTCATTCTTATGTAGCAAATGGTTTTGTTAATCATAATACAGAAGCAAGATTAGCACGTATTTCTACCGAATTATTACAAGATGTTATCCCTGAAATTGTTAAATTCCAAGAAAATTTTGATGGAGAAGAAATGGAGCCCACTGTTTTACCAGTTAAATTTCCATTATTATTGGTAAATGGAACATCCGGTATTGCTGTTGGACTTAGTTCGAATATCCCTCCTCATAATCTCACTGAGATACTTGATGCTACCATAAAACTAATCGACGAACCCGAATCAACTGCAGAGGATTTAGCTAAAATTGTTAAAGGGCCTGATTTCCCCACTGGAGGAATTATTGTTAATGGTAAAGCTATGAAAGGGTACTCTAGTACAGGTAAGGGCCCAATCATGGTTAGGGCTAGAATTGAAATCAAAGATCCAACTAAAGACAAGAAGGAAGCGACAATTATTGTTAGCGAAATTCCATATTTAACAAATAAAAGTACCTTGATTGAAGAGTTACACGAGTTAATGTCTTCTAAGAAGATTCGTGGATTGGTTGATGTTAGAGACCTGTCGAAAGAAAAAATAAGGATAGAGATTGACATACATGAAGATTATTCTCATGATAAAGGAATAGGTGTAATAGTTAGTCAGTTGTATAAATACTCTCAATTGCAAAAAGTCTTTCATGCTAAGAACATGGCTTTTGCTAGAGGAAGACCTCTTCTTCTAAATTTAAAAAGATCATTAACCATCTTTCTGGAGCATAGAGAGCATGTTATTAGGAAAACAATCCAACATAACTTGAATAAAGCTCTTATGCGTTTAAATATTCTTGAAGGATTACATATTGCTCTTCAAAATATCGATGAAGTTATAGAACTAATCAAGAAGTCTGAGGACAGACAAGATGCTCAAGAGAAATTAATGAAACGCTTTAAGTTAAATGAGGCGCAAGCCAAAGCAATCTTGGCTATGCAATTAGCTAGGTTGGCTCGAATGGAAGTAGAAGCTATTATTGAAGAGAAAAAGGAACTTGAGAAAAAAGTCGAGGAATATCGTGATCTACTTGCTCATAAAGAGAAAAGGATGGAACTTATTAAAACAGAGCTTCTTGAAATCAAAGATAAGTTTGGTGATGAGAGAAAAACAGATGTCAGAGATGAGATGGATGTTTACGGAGATATGGATATCTACGATATGTTACACGATAGACATCTGTTAATTATAACCACAAAACAAGGTTATGTTAGATCCTTGGAGATTGATAAGTTTAGAACACAAAGAAGAGGCGGTAAAGGTATGACTGCTGTAACTCTTAGAGAAGAGGATTTTCTTTATGATGTTCTTGTTACTCTGAATAAAAGTACCCTTTTATTAGTTACAGAAAAAGGCATAATACATTCAATTCCTGCTTTTGAAATCCCAGAAGCAAAACGAAGAAATGCTCGTGGGAGTCCTTGGAAAACAATATTACCAGTTGAATCAGCGGTTGTAAAAATGGTTCCAGTGGATAGGGATTCTTTTGACAAGGATTTGCAATTGTTTTTCGTAACTGCAAAAGGAATTGTGAAGAAAACAGAACTTTCTGCATTTTCAAAGGTTAGACGTACAGGAATCATTGCTATAAACATAGATGATGATGATCAAGTAGTAGATGCTTTCATTACAACAGGAACTGATCACATCTACCTCGCAACAAGATTTGGATTAGTCGCTCACTTCCCCGAAAAAGAGGTTCGTTCTATGGGTAGAGCAACTAGAGGTGTTACTGGAATGAGGTTCAAAAATCCCAAGGATTTCATTATTAGTGGAATGCCTGTTCCTGATAAAGAACTCAAAGATCATTCAATATTAACAATTACTGAACACGGTTATGGAAAGCGAACAGCTTGTAAAGAGTATCGTTTCACTCATAGAGGTGCTCGTGGAGTTATTGATATCAAAACTGAAGAAAGAAATGGTAATGTAGCTGCTGTTCTTGTGGTTCCAAAGAATCCCACTCGAGATAATACAATCTCTATAATAAATAATTCTGGTAACAGCATACGTACAAGAATAGAACAAGTAAGGGAAATTGGTAGAAATACAAAAGGCGTAAAAATAATGTCCTTAGCAGAAGGCGAACTTGTTGATTACGCAACCCTTATTGATCTAAGTGAAGAGGATTAGAGAGGTTAAGTATACCCCTCTTTTTTATCTTGATTATCAGATAATAATTTCTTAAATAGTTTTTCAAATGGTTTTTTACCAACAGCGCCCACAACATTACCTAAAAACTTTCCATCTTGGAAGACTAAGAAGTTAGGAATGGAAGAAATACCATATTGCATTGAAGTACGAGGATTTTGATCAACATTAAGTTTCCCAATAGTTACTTTACCTGCCCATTCTTTAGCTAGTTGTTCCATTATTGGTTCCATTGTTCTACATGGACCACACCATACTGCCCAGCAGTCAATTACCACTATTCCTTCTTGTTGGACAAAAGATCCAAAAGAATTATCGTCAAGCACTGTAACTTCTGCTACAGGAAAGTTTCCTACGGTTGGTACATCATCTTTCATGAGTTTCATCATCTTCTCTTTCTTGATACGTTCTAGTTCTTCATCCATTCTTCTTCACCATGATATCGATAAAGATATATGTGTGTTTTTCTTGCACATCTTTTAAATTATTCTATTGTGCGATTCAGTAAAAGCATAAAGTTTATTATGTGTAAAGAAAATGCACATGTGCATGCGTCGTTGTTTTGTTAATATGTCAGATAGCATTTCAAAGAACTTAGATAGTGGTTCTTGTAAATGTGAGTTCCTTGAATGTGAGTTCAAAGTTTGTCCAATTTTTGAATTTTTATTTGGGTTAAAATGTACTCACGTAAATATTTACTTTTATACACTTCAAAAAAAGAGGACAATCGTACAAATAGCAAAAAGAGTTAGAAGAGATCGTACCACAGCAGTTAGGTTAATACAAAGTATGATTAAACAAGGGTTAATTAAGAAGGAAGAAGAACTACTTCCAAACGGGGGTATAAGATATATTTACTCGGCTATACCTCAAGAAGTTTTAAAGGAGAAACTCAAAGACTCTTTGCTTGATATAGAAAATGCTATTACTGCACTAATAAAACAAGATTGGACAGTTGTAAAAGTGCTTAAAACTAAAGATTAAAAGTCAAATTCATCTAATTCGTCCATTGAACCAACTAGCTTATCGTCCTTTTTCTTTTTCTTTTCTTTTACAGCTGATGAAAGCTCATTTATGAAATCTGATGGAACTTCCCCTCTCATAGGAGAAACATTTTCCTCGGGAATCTCGACTACTTGTGAGTTCATGGATTCTGATTTGGGTTCAATTTCAACGTCCTTAGAGATGTCGATTTCTAATCCTTCAATATCGTCCATTTCTACTTGACTGTCTTCTTTAGTTCTCTGGGCAAATTCTTGTGTAACTTGTATTCTTTCTTCAAATAACTCTGGTCGAGTGGATTCAGCCCTGGCTGCTTCAGAACTAATAGGTGCAGATCGTACTGGTTGGGATTCCTGGGGTGGTGTTTCACCTGTTCCAGATAAACCTGGATGAGTATCAGCTACTGATCCGGTTACTTCTTCCCCAGATCTATCTGGTACTAAGCTACCATCTTGAAGAAGTTTCACAATTTCTTTACAGAGATTTCGTAATTGTGGATTCAGTTGGTACATAAATCTTGGTAGATTTGAACGGATTTGCTGTAGGAAGTACCTTCCAGTCTCAAAGTCTTGAATGTAAAACGCTTGAAGAGCTTGTACTATCATTTGTTGAACAAGTTTGTCTGGAGGGACCGATGATTGAGGTGAGTGTGGAAACATTATAACCTATGTCAAATATATTGAGAGATTATTTTAAAATTTTGGAAAAGGAAAAGAGAAATGAGATTTCAAAATCAGTTTTTTCAGAAGTTCTAAAGACAATTCCACTATGTTTATATTGCTTACAAAAGGAATCACCAAAAAGGGCATGAAAAACTTGAGTACAAAGGAAAAGAAGACAACCAATATATGGAAAGGAGTTAAGACTCGTCTTTACTTAGATGATAGACGAAGGCTTTCTCCTATTCTTCTAGGAATTATTGGAAGTTTTTCCATGACTATTTTCATGTCTTATGTTGGATTACATTTAGAAGCAATTGATACAGTTTATTGGTTGATTTTGTTTATATTTGCATTGAGGAATATTCCCCAACTTTTTCTTAGGGTACCTTTGGGTAATCTTTCACAAATGATAGGTAGAAAACCTTTACTTATCGCAGGAATTGGTTTCTATAGTGTCAGTTTATTATTCCTTGCTATTTCCTCTCACTGGGCATGGGTTATCGTAGCAATGTTCTTCTTGGCAATTGGTATGTCTTGTTTTTGGCCTGTTATTTTTGCTTATATTGGGGATGTTGAGGATAATAAGAGCATTGGAAAAGTCCAAGGAAGACTCTTTCAAGGAACAGATCTTGGTGCGATTTTAGGAGCTCTGCTTGCATTCCTACTTTTAAAAATTTCAAACCTTAATATTGAAGTAACTTTGAATCCTAATATTCTTTCAATAATTTCAATTCCAGAAAAAGTGACTACTATGTCACCACTTCGGATTCTTTTTGCTTGGGCAGCTGGAATATCATTTGTAGGTGTAATTGCAATGACAATTTTCATGCCTGAGGTTTTAAAGAAAGAAAACGAATTGAGAACAGATTCTAAAGCAAAAGCTCTGGGAACCTCATTTGTATCAATGTTCAAATCTCTAATTACAGTTTCTAAGCAAAAGAAGCTCAGTTTTATTTACATAATCCAACTAGCTGTAGCGTTTCTAGAATATACTGTTACTGCGTTTTGGCCTATACTTATCTCTGAAGTTAAAGGACTACCATATGATAGTGTGGCACAAATTGCTTGGATTACATCAGGTGTATTGATTTTCTTCAAACCGTATCTCGGTAAAATAGTAGATAAGCTAGGCTATAAGGGACCAATCTTGGTTACACTAACTATCACAACTACTATGTTGATTTTATTCATATTTGTAAATTCTCTCCCATGGCTGATTGTAATTTACATAATTTATAGCGCTAGCAGTTTAACAAGTTATATTGGAGTTAACACTGGCACAACACGAGAATCTCTATTAACACAAAGAGGGATGGCTCTTGGAGCTTTAGGGTTTTATGTCTCATTGTCCAGATCCGTTTCAACTCTGAGTTTTATACCATTAAGTGTTAATTCTAATCAAGTAAATGGTACTATTGATTGGTCTGGTATTATTCCTACAATCTTCTTTTCAACAGCTATTGCCGTAATATCGATTGTTTTACTAATTTATCTAACATTTTATTTGTTAGAAAGAAGTAAAAGAATCAAAGAGCATAAACTTAAATCTCAACAGCATTCCTAAATTTTGTTGAATACTTGTTGAATATCTTAGAGGGTAATGTGTTTTGAGAGATGAAACACCATTTGACATGAAAATATTGTTTAAACATATACTAGATAATTACAAAATCGCAGTAAAACAAATCAAACATGTTCCCATTGGAGAAGTGGCAAATTCATATATCCTCTTTTCCGAAAGCAAGATAAAATATTTTCTGAAAATATATCCTTCTTCAAGAATAGTTGATAAAAATGTAAAAAAACGTCATAACTCCCACAAAATTGCTCATTTTTTGTATCATCAAGAAGGAATAGACCAAGTAACTTACCCTATAAAAACAAAGACGGGAGACTTCAAATCTTTATTTGGAGATACTGTGCTTGTTATATGGACATTCGTTGAGGGAAAAATGGCAAATGAGAAAAAAAGAAAAACAGAAAGCTTTCTAGAGGGATTAGCAAATCTATTAGGAAGGATTCATAATTCTACATCTAATTTAAAACTAGATTCAATAGAAAAATTCTCTTTTGATTTAGAATTTAGAAAGGACTTGTTGTTTTGTATTAAGGAAGCAACAGCTTGTACAACCTCCAAAGACAAGAGTTTTAACAAACTCCAGAAGTTAATTAACCAATATGCGGAGGTAATATTGGAATCACTAGTATATATTGAAGAACTATCATTAAAACTGCAAGATAAAGATGAAATAAATTATGTTCTTTGTCATTCTGATCCTATTATACATAACATCATAATTGATAGTAAGAATAAAATTCATCTAGTTGATTGGGATGGTGCAGTGTTAGCACCTTTTGAACAAGATATTTGGTTTTATATTCTTGATGACAAGTTTGAATTGTTTTTTCAGAAATACAAAGAAGCTAGTGGATTTAAAACTCTTGATGAGGACATAATCGTTTTCTTATTCTATGAAAGAACTCTAGCCGACTTAACTGATTGGATATATAGAATTTTATTTGAAGAAATAACTCCAGACCAGATTAAGAGTGATTTTAAGGAATTAGAGGAGGATTGCTGGCCTGTTTTGTCGAACATTAAGGAGTTAGAAAATAAATTAAGATTAAGAGTAAGAACTCTTGGTAGTTGACTTCATCATTAGTTAGTTTTCGTGTTCTATGTCTTCTCCAATACTAAAGAGAAATACCATAGAGGATTTAGGTCCCATTCGAGAAAATCGTTTTCCTAGTTCTTTCTTAACATATTTGTAGTTCTCAGATTTATCCAAATTATCGATATAATTGCTAAAAGAACCAAATTCTTCTTTTATTTTCATGAATTCTATTGCATTTACAAGTGTTGCTTCAATTTTAGCTCTGTTACGTAATATACTTTTGTCCGTTAAAAGTCTCTCAATGTCTTCTTCATCAAAATCTGCTACAGTTTCAATATCAAAGTTGTTGAAAGCTTTCTTGAAGTTAAGCCAACGATCTGCAATTAATTGCCATGTTAATCCTGCTTGAAAAACACATCGCGTCATATTTTCAAAATAATCATTATCATCTGGAGGTTCACCATCCCTAAAAAACCATCCAGTTCTAGAATTTTCAGATACCATATGAACAAATAGCTATATACACTTAAAACTATGATTTTCTTGATAATTCTATCATTAGCTTACTTCAATAAATTTTTTAGATTACAATTACCTTGGTTGGATATGGTACTGATAATTATTGATGGTATTTATGCCATTAGTGCAGGAGCTATAACAGCTCTTATTTGGATAATTGTTCTAGCTAAGAAACAAGGTTCCAAATTTATTGCGAATAAACATGAAAGAATTTTCCACATAACTGCGGAATTTGTGATGGCTAGTTTTGCCATAAGTACTGGAATTGCGTTGTTATTGGGAAAAACTTGGGGAATATCTTATTTTTATCTAACTGCGGGTTTTATATTATATGCTTCAATAAACGCAATAGGACTTTACTTCGAGAAAAACAAGCTTCTAGTAGCAATATTGATTTTGACACTTGCAACAACAGCTGTTTTAACACTTCTTACACTAATTATAATTTAAAAACAAAAAATAAAAAAGAGGAAGAAGTTTTTATTCCTCTTGAGGAATTTCTTTCTTCTCAATTCCAATAAGATCTTCTTTTAACTTACCTAGTAGGGTAGCAACAGCATGAACAATGTTCTCTGGTCTTGGTGGGCAACCATATACCCATGCATCAATAGGGAGAACGTGGTCAATACCGCCTAAAACAAAAGGACATTCTTGAAAAACTCCACCAGATGTACAACAATTGCCTACTGCAATAACAAATTTAGGCAAAGGCATCTGTTCATAAACACGTTTTACTCGTTCAGCCACTTGAGCAGTAACTGGACCTGTGATTAACAATACATCAGCTTGTCTAGGTGTACCTCTAAGGGTTATACCATATTGTTCTAAGTCATGTCGAGGTGTTAAGGCATCGACAATTTCAATGTCACAACCATTACAACCTCCTGCATTCATGTGAATGACCCATGGAGATCTTACAGCGCAATTTACACCAAATTTCTTTAGCCAACCCATTTTAATCAACCTCTAAACTCCTCTATTTCTTTCAGCTTTTTGCCACCTTCTTCAATAAGCTCTTGTAATTTCTTATCGGCTACATCTCCTTTGAAACTGCCTTTGGCAACCAGCATGTCAAAGTCTTGACGAACATTAAAGGAGAATAATGTATAAGACAAAGTGGCATCTTGATCAATATGAATCGCGTCCTTAGGACAGTATGTTTGACAATGTCCACACCACATACACTGAGGTCGTAAGATCCATATCATTCCATTATCTTTGTTATCTTTTTCGATACCCAAACAATGAGTTGGACAGACATTTATACATGTACCACACATGATACATCTTTCTTCATCAATTTTAGGTATGGTTCTGATATCCTCTGGTGGTGGATGATCTGCGAGTTGTTTTAGAACATGTTTTGTTACTGGGCCTTTGGCCTGATTTTTCAGTGCTTCTCCACCCATTACTAATACTTTTTTCATCTTCTTTTCACCTCAGAAAAATGGCCTGTTATACTTCTTGGCTTTTATAGCCTTACGAGCGAATTCGTCCTGGTTTAATATCATTTTTTCACCAGTGTTTTCGTTAATTATCATAACCCTGTTTGTACAAGAGAAACATGGATCATAGCTTCTTAGGATGACGGGCATATCTGCAATATATTCGCCATCCATTCTCTTCAGAGTAGCATCAATATTACCTAGAGATGGGGCTCTAATTTTGTATCTCTCAGGTGTGTCTGTACCATCTGCTATACCATAGTGGACATCTTCTCCTCGAGGAGCTTCAGCTCTAGCCATATATCTCCCTGCAGGAATTCTTGGTTTAACCCTAGCTAGAAGTTCGCCTTGTGTTGTTTCTAATTGATCTAAACATCTTTCCATTATATCAATTGAAACTAAGGTTTCATCTACTCTGACCAAAGTTGTTGCAAGCACATCTCCTTCTGTATAATAAATTAAATCCCAGTCGATTTTGTCATACAATTCATATGGGAAGGATTTTCTGACATCATAAGGCAATCCTGATCCTCTAGCAGTGGGTCCATTTGGTGATGTTTTCTTTGCATCTTCTTTTGTTAAGATACCAACATTTTCTAGTCTGTTTCTTATCGATGCCTCTTCAGCAAATACTTTTCTGTGATATTCAACTTGCTTTCTTAGTTTTTTCAAACGTTCCCTTACAGAAGGTACAAGTTCAGGTTTAATATCTCTCCTAACACCACCAGGAAGATTAATTGAGTAATTAACTCTATTTCCACTAATATCTTCCATGATGTCCATGATTATCTCTCTGTCTCTCCAAGTAATATGGAGCATGGTATCAAAACCTGCATCATGAGCAAGGATACCGTACCAGAGTATATGTGAATGGATACGTTCAGCTTCTAAAGAGAACATACGTATTAAACGAGCTCTTTCAGATATCTGATCCTCAACTCCAGCTAATCTGTCTACAACACGGACATAGACATTTTGATGTACAGCTGAGCATATACCACAAGCTCTGGGAACCAACATTACATTCTGTCTCCATGTTCTATTTTCCATGGCTTTTTCTATTCCTCTCAAATTGAACCCAATTCTAATATCTGCTTCAACTACTCTTTCCCCTTTAAGATGAATGATAAAATGAGCAGGTTCCTCTGCCCAGGGATGTTGTGGTCCTATGAATATGTGGTGGTCTGCATCTTCTGGTGCATCGCTTCCATCTGTTAATGATCTAAATCTTGATCTGTATTCGGTCATTCTATTTATCCTCCAAACTTTCTTTTGTAATTTTCATGGTTATTTCTTTAACTTGCTCCCATGAATATTCCTTGCGCATTGGTTTGACATCATCTGGCCATCTTTCTGGAAGAATTAATCTTTGTAGGAACGGGTGATTTTCAAAATATATTCCATAAAAATCATAGATTTCTCTTTCATAGTATTCAGCTGCTACAAAAAAGTCAAACATACTAGGAGACTTTGGATTTTTCTTATCAACTTTTGTTATAATGAAGTTGATTGGAACTTCTCTTATCTCTTCTTCTATTCTATGTTGAATATGATAACAAATGTTGAATTCGTCTTCCTTTTCAATACCACTAATGGTTGAAAGGTGATATATACCCGCTTCTTCGTTGAAGATTTTCATCAGGTCATAAGCATTTTTAGCTGTACAAAGAACATCGAAATGTCCTTCTTCAACCTTCAAAACTTCTTCTACGAGCTTTTCTGGTAAAGTTACATTTAATATACTCTCTAGTTCTTTGAGTTCTGCACTCATAAGAAGTCCTCACTTAGCATTTTAATTAATCTTTATGCAGCTATAAAAAAATGTTGTGTTCAGTAGATATAAATAATATAGAGAGGAACTTACTAGTATTAACATAATCTAAGGATTATTTTTTAATAAAAACATAGTCGTTTCCTTTGAATTTTTCTGGTATCTCTTGTAAGTACCATCCTCTTACTTGTAGTGTCAGAAGATAACCTATCATCCATGGAGAGATTGTGCAGTTTTTTAGTTTCAAAACTTCCTCTGATATCCATGTACCCTCTTTTTCTTTTAATTCCAACCATTGGTTGATTGACAGAAATCTTCCTGTATATCTCACTCCATAAGATCTTTCTAATAGTTCAGGTATAACCTCAACTAAAGACTGTGCAATTTCCTCATTATCCTTGTCTTGACAATCAGCAATAGCATTCAGTACCATGGTTTTAGTGTTAAAGTTGTCAGATATTCTGGGTTTAACTGGAGTGAAGTATTCGAAT
>Ga0272441_10007897_pt1 | contig 17110 bp, 21 predicted proteins | sample SSMProp6N_FD_193582 | JGI IMG/M metagenome (GOLD analysis project Ga0272441, IMG submission 193582) | Marine sediment archaeal communities from Little Sippewissett salt marsh, Falmouth, MA, United States - SSM-Prop-6N | ecosystem: Environmental > Aquatic > Marine > Wetlands > Sediment ...
CGGAATGAGCTGGCCAAAGGCCGCCAGCACCATCATGTCAGGTGAGATTTCCCTGAATGTATCGACAAATTCCGTCTCCCGCACCTGTTCCGGTTGAAAGACGGGGATCCTATGCGCTTCTGCGAGTGTCTTCACCGGAGGAGGAATCAGCTTTCTTCCCCTCCCCTTGGGTCTGTCAGGCTGTGTGACGACCGCTACAATCGGGTACCCATTATTCAAAAGCTTCTCCAGCGAGGGAATTGCAAATTCCGGCGTACCCATAAAGAGTATTTTAGGTTTCATAATACACGTTCTCCTCTATCAACTTCTTCCATATACGCTCCCTCTTCCAACCGACACGCCATGACCGACATCTATGGCGGCAGTTCTATCACCGCTCCAACACCACCTTCGATAAAATCGCGACCCCATGCCTGTCGAAATAAGGTTCGCGCCCGTTCTCCCGTACAATGACTTGGCGCAACTTTTCTCACGCCGAGGATCTTCAGATTATTGATAATGCCATTGATCTCACGCGGGGATTTACCCGAGAGGTGAAATCCCCCCATTACCAGCAAAATATCTCGTCCGAACTCCTCTTGCGCTTTCCTGACGATATTGACGATACCCGGGTGCGCACATCCGGTAATGACAACCAATCCGTGCGAAGTTACCACCACGAGGGCCTGCTCTTTGATCCAGGCACCCATTTCCCCCGTGGTATAGACCCCGGGACAGAGCTCTCTCGAGATGCTCACCGGACTGACGGTGGCACCACAACCGTGAACGGCTTCTTTGAAGGGCGAGGGGAAACTCACAGGAACGTAGACGACAACATCGTGGTGTACCCTGAGAAATTCGCCAAGGCCCCCGACGTGATCACCGTGAATGTGAGAAAGAACGACAGTATCAACGCAATCGGGACCTACCCCCATTCGCTGCATATTCCGGAGAAGCACAGCCCCCTCATCGCCCGTGTCAAACAGTATCGTCTTGGCGGTATCCTCAATAAGGCACGAAAATCCCCACCCGGTTTCACAATCCGGCCGACAAGGAACATTATTGAAAAGAACTGTTATTTTCACTGCGCTGCCTGCGGCATCGACGCGATCAACCGCGAAAACGACAGCAGCGATCACCCCCAGGACAACAAAGGTACGAATGTGTTGTCTAAAATTCTGCATGATAAAGGTCCCGGCACACATGCGGTCATACCGCAGCTATTTCACGTCTGCAGTATATTCACCGTCTTAAAACGATTTGACCTTCTCCTGCATTACCTTCCAGTCAAACTTCTCGGCCAGGTTCAGTGCCTGCTCGCTCGACATTTCCTCGAAAGAGAGGGTAAACACTGCCCCGCCTTTTTCTCCAGGCAGCAACATGACCGAAACCGCACCGGAGCGATCCTTTTTATCGTACACGGTCGTTACCTGAAATCCCCGGATCATCTTTACGACCACCTTTGCCTCGTCGGTCTCCATATTCATCATTCCCTGCGGAGAAGTATATCCCGCCATGGCGGTATTTCCGATCACAATCATCGCCGTGAATTCTCTCTTACCTCTCTGGTATGCCCGCACAGCATTTACCATTTTCATACCGGGCATCTCCATATTCATGCCCTCCGGCTCGGCACCGTTCCATCCCGAAAGATCAACGAGAAGCGGGTAAAGACTCTGGTACGACTGCCCGTATGCACCCACAGCCCCGAGCATCACGCACATCAGTACACACACCACGGTTGTCGTAATCTTACCGCCCTTTATTCTTCTAGCCTTCACCGATTTGCTCATGCAATTCCCCTCTCTTTCATGAACTTCCACACGAATCAAAAATCCGCTCACATACAATACCACCGTTATAAAAGTAGGATTCCAGAAAGCCGTGAAAATGTCAATCTACGAAGTGGTGATACGGCGTTTTCCCGTCATATCTCTGCAATCGAGCACGCAGCCTCTGCAAAGTCATCCTTCATGACCCCGCGCTGGAACACCATCCTGCGGATCATCTGGCATACCCCTTGAAAAGGACGACAATATTATCTATAACGGAGGTGACCGGGGAGCTGAAACGGTCGCACCCGTCAACAATTACTATCGAGAAAGGATATAAAACCATGAAACTGTGGTTATGCTATGCTGTGCTGGCATCGTGTCTATGGGGATTATGGGGATTTTTCGGAAAGCTGGCGTCCAGAACCCTCCCATCCCACAACCTCTTTCTTATCGCTTCGGTCGGCGTCATCGTCGCGCTTGTCCTGTGTCTTGCCTTTTATGCCAAGGCATTACATGTCAACTGGGGCACTATCGATTACCTCTACGGATTTCTCAGCGGATTTGTCCTCATAGCCGGACTTTTCCTCTTTTATCTTGCCCTTGCCCGGGGTGAAGCGACACCCGTTGTCGTCATCACTGCCACGTATCCGTTGGTGACACTGATTCTCGCATACTTAATATTAAAGGAACCAATATCCCTGCAGAAAGCTTTCGGCGTCATGCTCGCCCTGAGCGGTATCTTTCTGCTGTCCTTCTAGCGCAGGTTTGACAACGACCCTGTAGATGATCTATAAGGCGGCAGGAGAGAAGCTATGCCACACTGGGTCTATATTGCGTTCACGATCATCGGAAGTCTTATCGTGGTGAAATTGCTCTTCGTCATCTCTATCTTATCGGTCTTCCAGATCACCCACGGCGCCATGTTCCATCCCTCCGCATTTATACGGGTGCGGACGTTTCTCGATGAAGTTCCGATGAGAGAAAACGAGTTGTTGATCGATATCGGTTGTGGCGACGGCCGGGTGCTGAAGGAAGCACGAAAGCGCTACGGGGTGAGAGCCCTGGGGTACGAAGTGAATCCGCTGGCGTATTTCTTTGCCCGCCTGAGAACCTTACGTTCAAAAGATGTCACCGTCAGGTATCAGAATTTCTGGAACGTCAACATTGGTGAGGCCGACGTGATATTCTGTTATCTCTTTCCCGATGTTATGGAGAGGCTCGCCGAAAAACTCGAAAAAGAACTTCGGCCCGGAGCACGAGTTATATCGGGAAACTTCCCCCTTCCCGGATGGCACCATAACTCCGTGTGGCATCCCGAATCGTCGCTGCACAACAGCCCCATTTACTTCTACCGGTTCCCCGACTCATGCACTTCACCTCCCACAGGAAACCACACCTATCAATAATCCTTCCGCGGTGTCTCAACCTCACCTGCTGTCGTGCGGACAATGTAATAATATCCCTCAGGATCGGTATCCGCCTCCGTGTTGATAAGGAGGACACACGCTGTTTCATCAATGCCGAGTTCCCGCGCCAGGAAATGCGGGTTCTCCTCCCTGAGGGCAAGCAGAGCGGCCAGGCCCGCCGCTCCGGATTCTCCGGCGACGACGCCTTCACGGGCCAGCATTTTCATGGCTTCGGCGGCATAGCGGTCCTCAATTGAAACAAACGCATCGAATCGATCCCGAATCAAGGGCCAGGCGCTGTGCGAAGGCGTTTCACAGTTTAGACCCGCCATGATGGTGCCCTCTCCGGACATCACGGTACGGGGTGCACCATTGGGAGCCGCGGCAGAGGCAAACAGACAGTTCGCCGCCATGGGCTCAACGGAAACGAGACGCGGCCCCTGCAGAGGATCCCTGAAAAAAAGAGCTGCGGCAGAGGCAAACGCTCCGACTCCCGCCTGAAGAAAAATGCTATCCGGATGGGTCTCCCCCTCCGCTTTAAGCTGCAATACCGTTTCCTGGAACATGGTAAGATATCCCTCCTGGATATACCGGGGAATTTCCATATAGCCCGGATATCCCGTATCGGCCACAACGAAACAGCTTTTCCTCTCGCCCTCTCCGGCAGCACAGCGTACCGCCTCATCATACCCGCCCGTTACCACAACCACCGTTGCGCCTTCGGACTCAATCGCCCGAATCCTCGCTTCCGCCGAACCCTCGGGCATGAAGATGAGCGCGGGCCTTCCTAGGAGGCGGGCGATCCATGCAACGGCACGACCATGATTACCGTCCGTCGCACAGACAAATGTGATACCATCGGCCAAGGACCGACCTTTTTCTGCAAGAAACTCATCCGGTTTGAGCGTGTCTCCACTCATTTTTCTGAGTACCCGATACACGGCATACGAAGCCCCCAGAGCCTTGAACGCCTTCAGCCCGAACCGTTTCCCCTCATCCTTCACCAGAAGACATCCGACTCCGCAAATGTCGGCCAGCGATGGAAACGAGCGGAGCGGCGTCGGTTCATAGCCCGGAAGGGCCGCATGAAATCTACAGACGTCCCGCCCCTCTGTTGAGAACGACCCGGCAACACCCTTTCTGTGAGGATTGACACATACCTTCATGAACACCTTCCCTTCCATCAGTAGTATGCCTCGCGATGTCGCCATTTTTGGGGCCGCAACAACCTGAACCATGGTGAATACTAATACGTACAGCACCTCGAAATCAACCAGTACCGTGCGGAACACCATATTTTTTCTTCACGGTGCCAATAACTCCTTGAATGTTTCACGTACTCTGTTGTAGTTATAGAGTAATTTCACATTTTTCCGGGCAGCCACGAAACACCGAGGGGGAAGCGCATGAACGAGCAATATGATGTTGTCGTCGGTATACCGTCGTATAATGAGGCAAAGACGATCGGCTATGTCACCAGTGTTGCAGGACAGGGACTCGCCACATATTTTCCGAACGCAAAAAATATCATTGTCAACGTGGACAACCACAGCCCGGACGACACACGGGCGGCATTTGACGCCGCTGAAGTACCCGATGGAATTGCGAAACGATACATTTCCACGCCCGAGGGAGTCAAGGGAAAGGGAAACAACTTCTGGAACCTCTTTCATCTCTGCAGAAAGGTAGGCGCAACAACTGCTATTGTCGTCGATGCCGACCTCAGGTCAATTACGCCGGAGTGGATCAAATATCTTGGGTACCCTGTGCGGGATGGTAATGACTTCGTTACACCTCTCTACTCGCGGCACCAGTTCGATGGCACCATCACGAATCACCTCTGTTACCCTTTTGTCTTTTCCCTCGCTGGTATCGATATCCGACAGCCTATTGGCGGCGACTTTGCCTTTTCCGGTCGGCTGTGTTCATATTGGCTCGACCAGGAATGGGATGACATGACGCGCCAGTACGGCATCGATATCTTTATGTCCCTGAACGCGCTATTCGGCGATTTTAAGGTCTGCGAGACCGGCCTGGGATCGAAGGTGCACAATGCAAGTGCGCCGAAACTCGGCCAGATGTTTGAAGAGGTCCTCTACACCCTCTTCTCGACACTGCACCGCAACCGCACGAAGTGGCTGGACGAGACGTTACGGAGAGATGCTGAAACCATGTGGAAGAATCAGATACGCGCTGTTGAGCGTTATGGTCTTGAGAAAATGGCGGAACCACAGTCGTTGATGATCGATATCGTCAAGCTCAAGCATGACTGCCGGGAAGAATACCAGCAGTATCACGACCAGGTACAACAGTACCTGAATCCCTACGCATATGAACGGATCAACCATATGCAAATGATGGATTACTATGACGTCGACATTCTTCTGTGGTCTCACATCGTCTATAGCCTTTTCTATCTGTTTGACGGCGCTTCGGAAGAAGAAAAGAGAGCTATCATTAATGCCCTCAAACCCCTCTATTTCGCCCGGAGCATTACCTTCGACTACGAGACATTCCGGTATTCAATCGATTTCGCTGAAAAAGAGGTGCGGTATCAGGCGCTGGCCTTCTTCTGTCAGAAACCGTATCTGCTTGGGCTCTATCTTGGCAATAAAAGGCGCCCCGCGTCATAGACTTCGGATGTGGCAAGCTACGGATGATCGAGGAACTCCCGCAGCTTTGCGGCATTGACGGGGGCATACCCCTCCGCGTCGTTGTCGAAGTAGACATAGGTGTCTCTTTTCCATTCCGTGATCTTCTCCGCCCAGGTGCAAAGTTCCTCATCCTTATAGTCCGACTCATAGAGCACACGGGACCCATGAAGGCGAACGTACATGAAGTCAGCAGTAACCGCTTCATAATAGGGATACCGGCCGGCGGTGTCGGAGACACAGAGAGCAATATTGTATTTTTTCAGCAGCTCGATAGCATGATCTTCGATCCAGCTCGAATGTCGCACTTCAAGGACCGATCGATGGCCGAACCGGCTCACAGACCGGAAGAATTCCTCCGCACGCGCTTCTTCGTATGAAAGACTCGACGGTAGTTGGAAGAGAATCGGTCCGAGTTTCGTACCCAGCAGTTCGGCGGCTTCGACGAATCGTGACAGTGTCTCGACGGGGTCCTGCAGCCGTTTCGTGTGTGTGATGTAGCGGCTGGCTTTCACCGCCCAGAGAAAATGTTCGGGCGTTCTCCGCCGCCAGTTTTCGAACGTAGCGGGTTTGGGGAGGCGATAGAAGGTTGCGTTTACCTCTACCGTTGAAAAGCGGCGGGAATAAAACTCCAGCCATTGTGATTTCGGGCAATCCGTATGGTAAAATACATTTTTCCAGTGATCGTAATTCCAGCCCGATGTACCGATATAAATGCGAGGTTTCATAACGCTATACTATGGATGATCTTCACTTTAGTCAACTCCTCGATCGCCTCGGGATGTCCTGGAAGGGCTACCGAAAAGTGAGAAAGGGGGTAAAAAAACGAATCAGCCGGCATATGCACCACCTCGGTTGCCGCACGATGGAAGCATACCTCCGCTACATCGACGAGGCACCCGAACATCTCCGGGCAGTTGAACAGCTACTCACTGTTTCGATCAGCCACTTTTTCCGCGATCACCGGCTCTGGCGGACTCTAGAGGAAAAAATCATACCCCGCATTATCGAACAAAACCCGACTGCTGTGGAGGTGTGGTCCGCCGGATGCGCCCTCGGTCAGGAGGCGTACAGCGTTGCAATGATGTGGTCCCGGTTTTCACGGAACATCGAACCACTGCCCGCGCTGCACCTGTGGGCAACGGATATGAATCCCGACTATCTTCAGAAAGCCATGGATGGTACGTACCGCAAAGGCGCCCTGAAGGGAATACCGGATGAAATAAAGTCTTCGTTCTTTCATCCCTCAGAAGACGGATCGGGGCATACAATTAATGCCGTGGTGAAACACGCCATCATCTGGCAGGCGTATGATCTCATTCGCGATCCAGCACCTTCAAGTAAATTTCACCTCATATTTCTCCGCAACAATCTCCTCACATATTATCGGCCGGAAATCATTGCCCCTTCGTTTCGGAAGGTAGTGGACTGTCTCGCCGATGGCGGATTCATCATCATCGGGAGTCATGAAAAACTGCCTGCCGGCTCCCATGATCTGGTTTTCTTTGATGGGTCAACGTACATCTTTCAAAAGATACGGATTAGCCGATATCGGGCATAAGCATCCACTTGAGAAACCATGCTTTGGTTTCAGGGTCCCTGTCGAGGCAGACGATACCACCGTTCTGGAATTTTACTATCGTGGTATCAGCAGCGCCGGTAATCAGATACGAAACGAGCCGCGCCATGGAGGGGAGATGCCCACAAGCATCAGGTCTTCATTGCCATAGATCCCTCCCGCCACCTCGGCAACATCATCGAGAGGATCTAGCCCCGCCATTGCGGCAATACCACCCGCGGGATTGATTTGAGAGGCCATAATCTCAGCCGTCTGCTGTGCCCGTGTCTTGCCGCTGTGTCTGATCCGCGAGACATGGACGTTATAGCCTGCAGCCACCCCGGCGATACGCGCCACCGTTTCCCTGCCCTCTTCCGACAGCGGACGAGCAGCATCAACATCTTTCGGGATGCTCTGGCCGTGCTGAACGAGATAAAGAGCCATGGTATTCCTCCTCGTTCCCCGAATGGGTCTCCATCGTGACGGTGATAGCCCGGCGAATTCATTATACCACAAATACGGCCTGCATTACCTCCGCGTGCAGGCGCCCACGGCGAAAGGCCGATTCATCCCTACCGTATCACGCAATGGCCTGCAAGACGAGTTCCGCAATATCGAGAACCTCCGGCAGACGGTCCTGACCTTCTGCCCTGACGGCATCACCAAGCATCCTCGCACACTGGGGACACGAAACGGCAATCACCTCGGCACCGATAGCGGCAGCCTGTCTCACCCTCACTCTACTTGGACTTTCATCACCACCGCCGAGGACATCAGTAAAAAAATTCCCCCCGCCACCGCCGCAGCAGAAGGCATCCTTCCTGTTCTGCTCCATTTCAATCAGCGAAACGCCGGGGATACTCTCAAGAATTTTACGCGGGATATCGAAGAGCCCGTTGTATCGTCCCAGATAGCACGGGTCATGGTAGGTCATCCGTGCTGCGTATCCATCAACGGAGAGCCTGCCCGATGTCAGCAGATGTTCGAGAATCTGCGTATAGTGGAAGACCGTCACATCAGCACCAAGGAGAGGATAATCGTTTCTGAAGGTGTTAAAGGCATGGGGGTCGAGCGTGATGATTTTTGCAATGCCACGGTCTTTGAAAAGCGAAATATTCTGCCTCGCCAGTATTTCGAAAAGGCTCGCTTCGCCAAGGGCCCTCACCTCATTTCCATCACACATTTCATCCGCACCTAGAATACCGAAAGAAACGCCGCCCCGCGTCAGAAGCTCGCCAACTGCTTGGACGATTTTCTGTCCCCTCTCGTCGTATGAACCGACACAGCCGATATAGAGGAGATAGTCATGCCCATCGTAACGCTCAATCGACATCCCCTTTGCCCAGTTTTCTCTGTCTTCGCGCCGTGCTTTATATGGATTGCCGTACTGTTGAATGCTTCGAAAGTAATTCCTGACAGAGGGGAGGATCTTTCCGTCTTTCACCATCTCTTCTCGCGCGGCAACAAAAATATTGACGAGATCGTCCCTGAAAGGGAAGATACAGTGTTCTGCGCAGTTTGCACAGGTAGCGCAGGAAAAGAGAATCTCCTGGAACCGTTCGCTGGCGTCGATTTCTCCCTGTAGCCACGCCCTGATTAGCCACATCCTTCCTCCGGGAGAATATGTCTCAAAGAAAAACTTCCGGTATGACGGACAGTTGTAGGCACCGTAATTCCCTGTTAGTTTACAATACCCGCAGCGGAAACAGCGGTGGACAATCTCTTCATACTTCATTCAGCAACCTCCCAGTTCCCCGGATTCATGATGGCATGGGGGTCGAGAAGAGACTTTATGTCGTGTATAAGGGAAGCCGTATTCGGATCCATCCGCTCCATCGTCATCTTCTGAGCGTTAACCTCTCCCTTCCATACCATACCACCAAGCTCAAACGTGACCCGGTTCGACTCTTCCAGCGCCTGCCTCGTCCGTTCCGCATCTTCCTCGTCGGCACGATTGAACGAATAGTTATAGCTGAACATGACACTGTGCCCTCCCAGGACCTGGTGCACATACGAGTAGACCATGTCATACTTGCGGGCGATTTCCACACCTCTCCTCCACGCCTCGGGCACCTTGTCAATTGGTATGATGGAACCGGCATATTCAAACCCGCCCCCCTTTTTAAAATCTGCCGCCACAGCAGCCAGGGGTGGCACAGCGAGAAATCGATCTCGCAACGCCGGGTGGAGATCCTCCACACAGGAGATAACCGTCCCACCCCGAAACCGGCGAAACAGTGTTTTATACGTCTGTTTTTTTAACGTCATTTCTTCATCGCTCTGGCCGGATACGATGACAACAAAGAAGACCTGCCGCATCCAATCCGGCTTTCCCTGGCTTGTAAGGAAAAAGTCTTCCAGCAGATCGACCTGCGTCACTTCGAAAACGGCTTCCGGGATGCTGTCGATATCGTTCGTAGAAAATACGACAACTTCACGACGGTCAGGCTTGGGATACAACTTCAAAGAGAGTTTCGTGACAACTCCCGTGGTGCCGAACCAGCCAATGAAAAGACCCGCCAGATCGGGCAACGGCCCCCGGGTAAACCAGTACGGGCCGACGGAAGAGGACCCTGTTCTGCATATCTTCCCCGTGGGGAGCACAACTTCCATACCATTCACCATATCGGACGTAATCCCGTAACGTGGTGAGATATGTCCATGACCCTGAATGAGCGCATTCCCCACAATGGTCACGGCAGGTGGTGCCTCCGGGGTAGAGTGCTGGAGCCGGGGATGATGCTTCTCGAGATACGATTTCAGCGCTCCCTGAGACGTCCCCGCTTCGACGAGGGCATACCTGTTTATTTGGTTCACCTCAAGGATGCGATTCATCCGTTTCATATCCATGACAATACCCCCCTTAACAGGTACGGCAAGGGCAGAAAGGCTCATTCCGCCGCCGAGGGGAACTATCGGAACGTGCCTTTCATGTGCCAGGGCAACCACTTTCTGTACTTCGTCCACGTTCTTCGGTACGACGGCATAATCGACATGACGGGGAAGCTGCGCCCCCGAATCCCGGGAGTAAATGAAAAGCTCCTCGGAATGATTCGAAACATACCGCTCACCCACAATCCCCTGTAGTAACTCATAGATCCCCATACGGCCTCCCTGATCTCGTTATTGAAGCGCTCTGAATGACACTGATGATGGATACCCCATGGGGGGGCACCATTGACAGCCTCTGCACACGAAAGAGTATGCGGAAAAGGATATATACCGCAGTGTTGTCTTGACAACTAACATACTTTAACGATACATTTCTACTATTCATACTTCACTTTGTTACATACACATTCATTTTCTTAACATCTTTCTTACACGGCACCAGGCACACGAAAACAGCATGTGCATTGAATACCGGCAACACTGCTGTATACCGCTCCACAAACCCCTAACCATTGCATCATAACCGGGTAGAGAGGGGGTGATATCACTATTTGCTGATGGCACGCAATAGTACGCTTAGTGCAAAGAATACATAAGGAGGGAAACATTATGACAAAAAAAGTATATCAACCGGGTGAAGCCTACCAGTACCCATTACTTATCAAAAAACTGCTCGTCAACCCGATGATCAATTCCCCCAACCAGGAAATCGTCTATCGGGATATCATGCGTTATACTTACAAGGATATGAACGAGCGCGTCCACCGCCTTGCCAATGGGCTTCAGAAACTCGGTGTCAAGCACGGTGACACCGTCTGCATCTTTGAATTCGACAGCCACCGTTACCTCGAATGCTTTTTCGCCGTTCCCATGATGGGAGCGATCATGCATACCATGAACTGGCGGTTGTCGCCCGAGCAGATCGTCTACACTATGAACCACGCGGAGGATGATGTTGTTCTTGTCAACGCGGAATTCCTTCCCCTCCTGGAGGCGGTGTGGGACAATCTGAAAACCGTCAAGAAAGTGATCCTTCTGACGGATGACGAGACGGTACCCGATACGAAAGTACCGATCGATATCGAATATGAAGTAATGCTAAAAGACGCCGCCCCTGAGTACGACTTCGAGGACTTCGATGAAAACACGCAGGCAACGCTCTTTTACACCACCGGGACGACCGGCCTCCCCAAGGGCGTCTATTTTTCGCACCGGCAGCTCGTTCTCCATTCATTGAGCGAAGCGATCAGCATGGGAAGTTACGAGTCAATCGGCAGATTCCGCTCGAACGATATTTACATGCCCCTCACTCCCATGTTCCACGCCCATGCCTGGGGAGTCCCCTGGACGGCAACACTTCTTGGCGTCAAACAGATCTACCCGGGGAAATATGAACCAGAAATGCTCCTCAAGTTGATACTCAGTGAAAAGGTAACCTTCTCGCACTGTGTTCCGACAATCATTCATATGCTTGTCAGCAGTCCCGTTGCCAAACAGGTTGATCTGTCAAACTGGAAGGTGATCATCGGAGGAGCGGCACTACCCCGGGGACTTGCCAAGGCCGCCATGGAACTCGGCATTGAGATATTCGTCGCCTACGGCATGTCGGAGACATGCCCCGCCGTCACTATTGCGAACCTCAAACAGCACATGCTCGACTGGGATGAAGAGCAAAAACTCGATGTGCTGATCAAGGCAGGCGTTCCTTTCGCCCTGTGCGAAGTGGCACTTATGGACCCCGTGGGCAATTTTCTCCCCCACGACGGCGACGCCACCGGCGAACTTGTCCTGAGAACGCCGGCACTGACCAACAGCTACTACAATGATCCGGAAAAGACAAAGGATCTATGGCGCGACGGATGGATGCATACGGGTGACGTTGCAAACATCGACACGGAAGGATACGTTCAGATCACCGATCGGCTGAAAGACGTCATCAAGACCGGCGGCGAGTGGATATCATCGCTGGATCTGGAAAACCTCGCGAGCCAGCATCAGGCAATCTCCGAATCGGCGGCGATCGGCATTCCCGACGCGAAGTGGGGCGAGCGGCCCATAATGGTTGCAGTGCTGAAACCGGATTTCAAAGACAAGATTACGAGTGACGAGATGGTCCAGTTCATGCAGAGCTGCTCCGAGGAGGGAAAGATTCCGAAGTACGGGGTACCCGATCGTTTCGAGTTTGTCGATGAAATTCCCAAGACCAGCGTGGGGAAGATTAATAAGATCGCCCTGAGAGATATATTCACATAAAAGAAAGGCACCGGCATGGGGCCGGGCCTGAATGGGCCCGGCCTTTTTTTCCTGTTACCGGTCAAAGAAACGCCGATACCGCATCGTGCGCGGCGACATTCCGGTATCTGTTTTCCCCTTTCCCCTCTTGCGTTTTCCCGAGGGGTGCGCTACCCTCGCGACGCAGTCAGCGAGGCAGTCGAACGTTGCGACGACCACATTGCAGGCATCGGAGCGGGTGCTGAAGTAACGCGAGAAAGGCAGACGGTGGTGTGCTGGTCATAAAGTGTGCCGCATGCAGGCAGAAACTCTGGAAATACGACAAAATCGGCAAGGGAAGGGTGTTGCGGTGCTATAAAAGCCACATCACGAAGATATATGCCGCCAGGAGGGAAAAAAGCAGAATACTGTGCCCCTGCGGGAATACCATCGGCATTGACAAAGGCACCCATATAAAGATGATAGAAAGGGCCATTACGTACACGGGAACGAAGAGAAACTGAAAAAATCGTCTCCCGCCGGGGTTTTTTCGCCTCTTCACCAAATGTACCGTACTTTTCTCCTCCCCCTATTGTATATCACAGCTCCATTTTTTATAACATCACGATATTCCCCCGACAACTACGCCACAGTCAATCTACAAAATTTGTAGCTTCAAGGGCTGCTCCTCACAAAATAACAACCATTCCCAAGCTCGAACGCTGCAGTGAACAGCATGCATCAATATACTATGCCGTAATGACATACTATTTTTACTTTGCCCGTCAATAAGACACCTCCCATTTCCTCTGGCACGCGACTTGCTTTCTACAACAGTAAAAACACAAGGAGCATGAAACATGGTTATGTCAATCGGTCTTCTCGAATGGATGACAAAGACAACCCTCAAAGTTATGTTCTATATGTGGTACGTATGGGGCGTGTGGCTTTCCTGGTTCATTATCGAGGATGAAAATGGCAATAATCCCTTCGCCATAAAATATGTCACCAGTAAAGATCTGAACACCCAGGCAAAGGAAAAAGTGAAAAAGTAACCGCCGTGCCTTTATCAGTGCTGTATCGAAGCAATCGATGTCGACCAGTCTTTCCTCTATGTAGGCAGTTCGGTATATTTCCCCTCATAGTGTTCCATCACGACAAATCACCGTTGACAACGCTTGACAGTACTTTCCCTGACCGATATAGGATGACTTGTGGTGATATAGCGAACGTATCGGGTCATGTTACGTGCATGAATTTTCGCATCTTTTTTACACAGGGGGAAGACGATGATTTCTTTTGAAGAGTTTGAGGTTATCACGTTTGACTGCTATGGAACATTGATCGACTGGGAGACAGGTATCGTCTCCGCAGCCCGTTCGATTCTTACCGCCCATGGAATCAACCGGACTGATGAGGAGATTCTGGAAATGTTCGCGGCCTTTGAATCACGCATCGAGGCTGGTCCCTACCTTCCATATAGAGCAGTGCTTCAGAATGTAATCGAGGAATTCGGCAACAACCTCGGGTTTGTTCCCGCTCGGGCCGAAGTGGAGCAGTTTGCCCTGTCCATACAGCACTGGCCCCCCTTCCTAGACAGCACCTATGCCCTAGAATCACTGCAGAAGCGCTACCGCCTCGCCATTATATCGAACGTGGATGACGACCTCTTCGCGTTTTCCGAACAGCATCTCCACATCACATTCGACTGGATCGTAACGGCCCAGCAGGTGGGATCGTACAAACCGTCATTGAAAAACTTCACCTATGCTATTGAGCACATGGGCATTCCCGAAGAAAAGATACTTCACGTTGCGCAGAGCCTTTTCCATGATATCGCACCGGCAAAAAAAATGGGGCTAACAACGGTGTGGATCAATCGCCGTCACAACAAAGAGGGTTTCGGCGCCACACCCCCCGCCGAGGCAATGCCGGATTTCGAAGTACCCGATCTCATGACGCTCGCGGCACTCATAGACAAATGAAAACCGGCGAGACAACCGCCTTCGTCAGGGATATTCCCACAAAGTCGACAATCAGTAAGGGGAAAACAGACGTTACGATTATGAAAATAATTGATGATGAGTCTCGTGACGCGTTCCCTACATTCGAAATTGCCGCACTATGCACCAGCGACAAAGATCGGTATTTCTTAGTTGTTTGTGGATCCGCGTGATAGCCAATGCAGACTGAGATGTCCGAATATTTCACACTGCCTTCATTCGCTCAATTTAATGCATGTCCTGTAAAAATGAGCTGACTGTAGGATAATACGCCGTTCAAGTTTATTGAGCCAGGCCGATAAATCCGAGACCTGCAGGCAGTAACAGTGAGCGTTCCGGAATAGAGGCAGAACACCCCCCCCCGCAGCATACTCTTGTCGAGCGCACTATTATTCCTCTCATTGCCGTGAATACTATTTGCTGTTTTACATCAGCACGGCCATGAGGAGGCCGGGGTGTATCCGAAATAACTGGTGGTTATTGGTGCGTGTCTGTCATGGGGCATACTGTTTAAAAATGACTTTATTCTTCTGGTTCCCTCTAGGGAAAAGGCCCCCGGCAGGTATTGGGGTAAGGAAGGCTAACCGGGGGCCAATGAGAGGTGTATGTAAAAAAGGCGTCCCCTCCGGGTGCGAAAAGAGGCGTTGATACTCCCGGAGGCTTAAAAATAAATAAGGAGCTAGAGTAACTGTTGTTATCTCTACGGTACGCATTGGTAAATTCATCGTTACGTACCGTACAATGCCTCAAAAAAAACAGCCCCCGGAAAAAGGGAAGGAGAGAAGAAAACCGGGGGCTGAATATAGATCGTATATTTACAAAGGAGATACTCTCCGGAAGCCACTTGTTCTCGGAGGGTTACATACAATGATGTCATTCAATTCTTATGGCCAAAGTAAAAGAACCAGCGTAACAACATATAATTTGAACATTTTACACCAAAAAAAAAGAGGTGCCTCCAAGGCAACATAGGCGGTGGGTGGTATGTCTGAACCCCAGAGGCCCTCAGGAGCTAAAAAATTGAAAAAGAAGGTTCAGTACTAATACATATACATTGGCTTGTCAATAATAATTTAGCACTACTTTGACAAAGTTGGGAAATCCCTGGAATAAATACCGCAGGGGATAATTTCACGCCGTGACCTGGAAAACTGCCCGGCAGTATAAATTGCGAGAAAGGCATCCTTCTGGAAGAGGATGCCTTTCTTCAGTTGCGGGTAATGTTAGTTGAGCGTATCTTTTAATTTTTTCGCTGATGTAAATTTTGCGACATTCGAAGCCTTTATATCGATCTCTTCGCCGGTTTGGGGATTCCTGCCCTTTCGCGCCGCCCTTTTTGAAAGAGAAAAGGTACCAAATCCCGGGATGGCTATCTTATCATCATCTTTCAGCGCTTCTGTGATTGTTTCGAACACCGCCTCAATCGCTCTTTCGGCATCCGCCTTGGTTGTACTTGTAAGTTTTGCTACTTTTTCAACAAGCTCTGTTTTGTTCATATCTACTCCTTTACATGAATACAATGTTAAAAAATTGCCAAGTATGTCAGAAGACCCAGCGTTTCCGTTGCTCTTTCATCCGGAAGGCAAACCGAGAGAGCGTATTTATCGCCTACACGACAAAAAGTCAAGCTTACTTTTCATTTATTATAAGAAGAGATATGCCATCAAATGGAGAGAGACAACACGCTATTTTCGCGGCGTCGAAGCAATGTTTATAGATATAGAAAAGGGGGTAGCAAAAAATACAGAATAGTTTCTCCCCACACCTGGGATGGGCTCGATAGTGAGGAGATAAAACAGTACTTTTTGATAGGTGACGGTGCGGTTCATTGACAATACACGGACAACGTCGCCAGCCCATATACTATTCTGGCAATATCATCATTGCTTTCACAGAGACAAAACTGCCTAAAGCTTGTCACCGTTAACTCACATCAGTTATCAGCTGTCTACACTTAAGATTTTTCTAAACAAAATATGCGACACGGTTCATACACTGAATTTGCAGTGCTCCGCGCAGGTGGCACACCTGGAATAATCCCTCAGACAGCTCGATTTATCGTAACGATATTTTTTATTTTCTGTGCTGACATTGTATGAACTCAAAGAAAATGGGTGTCCCCCCAATGCGGTAAGCATTTGTCTGATTAATTTATTGCCTCTTTTTCATAATTGCCGGATAGAAAATTGCCCAAGGGAAGGACTCAGACAACTCAGAGTATCTCCAAATGAAGATATCCTCACCTCCCGCGTTGGTCTCGCCGTTCATGCCGCCATCTGTAAATCCAGTGACATAGACATTACCAGTGGAGTCAATCGCGATTTCACTGCTATGCTCAGTCATCATTGTCCCTAACAGCTTTACCCATCCGTCAATGACGGCACCAGCGGGGACGGACAAGACAGCGGGGAGTAAAAAAGCTATACAATAAATAAGCATCAAAACACGTTTTCTCAGGTCCTTCGCAATGGTCGCGTCAAGTAATGTTCGCAATTTCGTCTACTGAGTCCATCGATATCATCCATTTATGCTGCCTGTGAGATATAACCAAAAGTTGTGGATAGGCAGATAAAAAAAGCGTACCCTTCGGTTTCACGTTTCGCCAGAAACACAAAAACCGAAAATGGAGGATACG
>Ga0272441_10007898_pt1 | contig 17105 bp, 15 predicted proteins | sample SSMProp6N_FD_193582 | JGI IMG/M metagenome (GOLD analysis project Ga0272441, IMG submission 193582) | Marine sediment archaeal communities from Little Sippewissett salt marsh, Falmouth, MA, United States - SSM-Prop-6N | ecosystem: Environmental > Aquatic > Marine > Wetlands > Sediment ...
AATCACCATTGGTGTATTCTGTCCAGTTTTCATTAACCAAATGAAGAGTGTTCATCATAAAAAATTCATGATCTTGCCATAACATCGAGTTCTCATCTTCTAGTCGGGAATTGATTCCTACAAGACAAACAATTGCAATAGAAAGAATGACAATTATTAGAATTGAAGTAATGAGTAGCTTCTTTCCTTTCTTTTTAGGTAGTTCCGTGTTGTCTGTTGCCGGCTTCTTTTTGTATAGAAAAAATATCATGGCAAAGCCTATAACCATTAAACTTAACCCAAACTGGACGAAATAAAAAGAGACAGGGTCATGATAACCCAGATTTAGTCTCAAAATTGGATTCTGAGGCAATGCCACAGAACAATATCCAACAATTATTATCAACGCTGACAATTTTAGTCTAGGTCCAGCATTCCATGTCTTGAAATAATTGTATCCATTTCCTTTAGTCAGAAACACAACAGCGAATATTACTAATGGAAATATGTTTAGAAAGAAAATCGGCGAAAGCAGATGTTGGGAATAAGCGAAAAAAGTTTCTGTAATGTAATCATTCCAAAAATAGCGAACCAATGGAATTACCGACAATAATAAAACAAAACCAAAAGTCAAAATATATACTATCTTCAACGGAAAAGAAAACTTCAAAGCAGATGTTGATTCCATAAAAGATTCCTCAGGATTCTGCTCTTGCAAACCAAATTGAACTCTCAAAAAACATTCTTATTGTTTGTGAATTTCAAATTTGGATTATTATTCCGAAGCACTGGATAATGTTTAGTTTCGGTTGGCTCTCCACTTTCTTTGCGTCCAATCAGAACAAACCAGCAAATATGTTTTAGCAAATTACTTGAATTTATGAAGAAAATAGAGGGTACAATATATGTTGAATGTGACCTTTGCTGGAAAACGACCACTTGGTACAGCTCATGCTACATTTGCGGTCACACAGTCTGTTTTACTTGCCTAGTTATGAAAGAAAATTTTTGTTGTCCTGTTTGTGGCGGAGACTTCACAGAACCATTACCAAAAACAGAATCTACTTAAGACACGCTATAGAAACCAAAGAATAAGGTATTAGCTATGTCTTATTCGATTGCCAGAAAATTTCATCCTTTTGCATTGCTAACTAGCATGGGAATATTTCTACTGATTATGCTAAACTTGAACAATAATACTCCACTATCCGAAAAATTACTGTTTCTAGGAATAGCTGGCGCAATATACTTCCTTATACTAACCTTTGAATCTTGGAGAATAAACCAAAAATAACAAACACGCCTCCATGAGTTGGGGCATTAAAATTTACCCCAAACCCAAACATATTCGTGTTCTCACTCATACGCCAAAAAATGAAATTGAAGTCAACTAGGAAAAGATAATAAAACACATTGGATTTTGATGACTTTTTTCTCAGAAGAGCTCAACTATGCACTTTATCTAATAACCTCATATTGAATGCTTTTTACAAGATGGTTAGATTGGATATCCAACAGTACTTAGATAAATTACACTTTCATTTTTTCCATCTAATCCAATCAATTCATTTATTTCATCATCATAGATGGCTCCAATTTGGCAAGAACCTAGGCCCAGACTACTTGTACACAACGCTAGATTCTGGGCTATATGACCACAATCTAAGTAAACATAACGGTACGCTCTTTGTTTGTATTTCCATTTGGATCGAGAAAAAACTCCTGACCATATAAAAACAACTGCTGCTGAAGAAAGCATAGATTGTCCCAAACAAGAATTAGCCAGATAATCAGAGAAATCTCCAATCTTTAATTCTTCCAAAAGATGTAATTTGATGTTGTAGTGATACAAACCTACAGGTAAACCATCGACTTTCTTTATAGACAAATAAGTCTCAATTGGATACAACGCACCCGCTGACGGAGCATTTCGGAACTCGTAACCTCTTTCTATCCTTTGAATTCCTGTTGATATCCATAATAGATAACTTAACTGCTCTATAATCAAAGACTTCTCGGAAAAGTGACGAACACTTTTTCGATTTCTTACACTGTCATCAAATGACAGCGTTGGAAATTCCTTAATTTCTGGGAGTTTAATCTGTTTACTATTTGAATAGTGCTTGTAGGTTTCTGGTTTGTTTGCCCAATCTAAATATCCCCCAACCATTTTATCACGAAAATACTTTGTAACTTCCTGGAAGTCATCCCCAACACTAGACATCACAATTTTTCCCTCGGTGCACTCACACTAATTTAACATATGCGAATAGATGGTTTTAATATAGTCCACATATAATTCGTTTTATCTTTTTGATAAAAAAACTCATTATAGTTTTCCCTGCAAAGCTGCGCGCGCAAGAGCACTTGTTTATTAATCGTTTTGTAATTCTCGAGTGAAACCATTTTTTTCGTTAACTTTTTGTAAATATAAAATAGATTTTTTTAACATTATATTAATGTAAATATGAATTAGAACACTTTATGTCAGAATTTTTGGATATTAAGTTACTGTTTGTCTCTTTTGATGTAGACATAGTTACGTGTTGTGTCACCTGGTTATGCTTTCTTTGGAAGATTGTTGTTGAAAGCTATTTTTAGTTACATTTAATGTAACTTATTCTACAATTAGTTCTAAAATGTAGGCATAATGTTCTACTACAATAATTAGTATGTAAATGATAGTGAAGAGAGATGGAAAAACTACAAGAACCACAACCACCAAAAAAACTTAAAACAAAAAAACAAACCACCCAAGCTTACCACAGGGATTATCTGCCCATATGGTGCAGAGGAATAATGGGAGGTTGTGTAAACTGTGGTGGATGCGTCTAAAATCGCGTCCAGAATATAAACCAAATTTTTTTGGGGTGGCCTAGCATGATTCTTACCCCAATGGTGATATGTCCATCAAACCACTTTTTTAGGTTTAAATTTTAGCCGTAGCCCAAACATTTGGTTCATTATTCTGTGCAGAATTCTTTTGTGTCGTCAGTAATTGTTACTGTTTTTCCTAACTTTGATGTAATGAAGCCTACAACTACCCCCATGATTATTGCAAAGATAACAGTGAAAATTACACCTGTTAATTGCCATGTAGGAGAAGCAACAAGCAAAACTGCAATAAGCCCTCCAAACACACCAGTCATTCCATGCAGATTATGAACCCCACAAGAATCAATTCCACCTGTCAGTTCTTCCAGTCTAGGTTGAATCATGGTAAAACCAACAACACTTATCATGCCCGCAATCAACCCAATTAACATACTCCAACCTGGAGCTACATCAGCAACTGTTGCTCCAATTGCAACACCACCAGCTAGAGAAGCATTAGCAATGTCTGCAATCTCAATCTTGCCTCGAATCAAAAAGCTAAACACATAAGTAGAAAGCGTTGAACCACACAACGCCAAAACAGTGTTAACTGCAACAAGAGGAATCTGCTCAACCGCCACCAACGCAGAACAAAAAGAAGGCCAAAAAACCCATAGAGCTGCACTTCCAAGCATAGCAAATTGGTTACTTGTTTTTGACGTACTCACATCCACGTTTTTCTTCTTTGATAACATAGTAATCATACCAAAGGCAAAATATGCGCCAAAAGCATGAATCACAACAGAACCAGCCGTATCCAAAAAAGCTCCAGCAGGAATCACTGAACCACTGAGTAAAATCCACTCATTAATTGCGTATATTGGAGTAAATAATAACCCGATAAACAAGTACTGCGATGTATTGATTCTACAAAGTGGCCCGCCAATTGCAATAAGTAAACTGGCAGCCGCAAACTCTGCAAATAACAGCATAGATATGTTTGTTATTGCCAAGTCAGCGCTTGTACCCCACAGGTAAGGTCTAATCAGCATGTATAGGGGTAAGGACAGGGCAACAAGGATATAGGTTGAGGTTATTGTTGTGTAACAATATTTTTTAGCAAAAACCATGAGAAAACCAAAACCCATCACTAACATTGCCAAAATGTGAATTACCTTTTCATACATGAACTCGTTCTCGGCAGCAAGCATAATGGCTTCTGTACCATATTTGTTGAGTTCAGGTACCATCAAAACGGCAACCAAAACAGAAATCACAAAAAAAGCAACTGCAAAAGCCCTTCCCCGTAAATTATCGCTCATCATAAAACTCTCCACTTCATTTTATCAAAAGATTGCTGGCTGTTTTCTGAGCAACTATTCAACGCATAATTCGAATTTAGGTCCATTGGATTCAACTCTGTAATTCTCTAAACAATAAGTTTTTCGTGAATGTTTGTTCATTTACATATAAGCTTTTGCTGAAACTGAATGTTTATTCTGCGCTTTTTTCACTTTTGAATATTTGTTCATTTACCACGTGACATTTGTTCAGTTCACTGAAAAAAATAACCCCAAATACAGGCGGATTCCAAAAAATATTCAAAATACAAAAAACAAAGAAATCAAAACTGAACAAATATTCGCAATAAAATCCTAAAAAATCCCAAAAAACAATTAATCAATCAAGAAAAACTGCGGGGCAACAAAAAAGGGAAAGGACCTGATGGAGAAAATTGGAGAAGAATCAGTTCATACAGGAAAGGAGCTTTTCAAAGATTGGGTGAAAAGACTAAAGTGCTTACTGAAAGTCTAACAAAATTTTAACAAACAATTCTTTCAAAGATGAAATCAATAGAAGAAAGAACATTCCTTTTCGGATGTATTCTTTTGAGCTGGGTATGGATTATTACCCAATCTTATTCTGCATCTAGCATGGACTGTGACCCTTCGGGTGATATATCCTTCAATTCCCCTTTTTCCATTTTTGATATTATTATATCCATAATTTATTGGACAACAAGGAACATCCGTTCTTACGCGCATGATCAAAATAACGAACAAAAAAATGGATTTAACACATATGCTGTGCCCATTCGGGCTTCAAAAGATGAATTAATAGTTTTTATAAAAAAGGAGATGTTGTTAGGCATCTCAGGTATTATTTTGTAGTAAGCAGGTTTTTCTGCAAATGGCTGTTTTATCTTATTTCTTGTGGTCTTTTGCGTACCATATGACACGCATTTTTTTTATGTCACTTTTTGCTGGCTTGTAATTTGGTGTGCCCTTAAATCGTGCATACACTTCTATATTGTCATCCCAGAAGTCTTTTTGTTTTGCTACCCAATCAATGCCAAATGTTCCATCATTATTTGTCGCTCCAGACGCTAATAGATCATCTTTCATAAACGAGCGATCATGTTCAAAAATATCGATTTCGCCGCATCCAATGCCTTCGACAGTGTCATGTACAGTCAATTTTCCTGTAAAAGTTATCGTAGTTTCTGATTTAACCGAGTTGGGAATGTTATCCAATAATAGAACGGTGTTATTTAGTCCCGCTGCTGGTGTTTTACAAACTTCATCAATTTCATCTCTTTCATCAGGTTCGGTTGAGGCTTGATCAATGGTTAAGTCTTCGATTACAGCACCACAACTTCGTTGAACTGCATCAATCCCGTTCATTACTCCTTCTTTAGTCTCATAGCCTTCACTTGCTGCTATAATTTCTCCGTTAGACGCCTTTAAATTAAAACGAAATTCGCCTGCCGTGTCTGTAAAAACTTCATATTTTGGATTATTGAGTTTCTCCATCTTTTTTGTTTGATCTTCTACATGAGATTCACAATTGCTTTGAACTGATCTGACCCCATTCATGCATCCCGCTTTGCTTTCATATGCCTCACTAACTGCCACTATTTTGTTGTTTGCTGCTCGGAGTCGAAATCTAAATTTTCCTGCCTTATCTTTATATACTTGGTATTTTGCACCCAAAATAAACACCAAATATAGTATATGTATAACAGGGTTATAAATCATTAACGTATGCAATGTAAGACAAACACTTGCATGCCGTAGTTTTCAGTATATGCGCGCGCATACCCATGAGTTTAGGGATCAAAATTTAACCCTTAGAAGATAAGGGAAATTGCGGGAATTGGCGGATAATATCCCTATTGGTTGCTGGTTCCAGTCCGAGTCTCGACGCCACACCATTAACCTTAATTTTGGCTATTCCTTACAAGAGAACTCGCGCATTACTATGTTCCACGTCCCAACTCTATTTGTTGTCCTTGTGATAGTGAACATTATCTCGTTGATGTTCTTTGGATTGGACAAGCTGAAAAGTAAGAAAAGAGGATGGAGGATTCCAGAGTCTAGGCTTCTGTTGATTGCATTTTTTGGACCATTCGGAGCATACGCAAGTATGCTACTCTTCAGGCATAAGATCCGTAAAGTCAAATTCCTTCTGGTCCCGATCTTCTTGCTCATCCATGTGTATTTGATACTATATTTCAATCTAGTACCTTTTGAAACAATCTAATGTACGCACACATCAAAAGATGTTTATATCCAAAACCGAAGGTTGTTAAATGCTATGAAAGTTGTCCTGATTCAGCCACAGTCTGGAACCCCAACCCTAACGGTTCCGCCCCTTGGTTTAGCCTACATAACAGCTGTGCTGAAAAGAAATAATATTGAAGCAAAAATAATCGACTTGAACGTAGAACACATCGATCTCAACACATACTTGAGCCACGAGAAACCAAAAGTCATTGGAATCTCATCCATAGTCACAAACGCAAACAACGCCCTCAAAATTGCTGAAACAACAAAAAACATTCTTCCCTACAGCTTTGTGGTGATGGGCGGTCCTTACCCAAGCATGATGACTGAACGCCTACTAATGTACCACAAAATAGTTGATGCCACCCTTGTAGGAGAAGCAGAATTCACGTTTCCTAAATTAATAATAAAGTTGGAGAACGAACAGCCATTAAATGATGTTGATGGATTGATTTTCAGGAAAGAAAACAAAATCATAAGCAACCCACAATCAAAACCTATAAGCCCACTGGATCAAATCCCATACCCTGCTAGAGAAGAACTTGAAATGCAGTTGTACGGCGAAAATGCTGGAGTAATATTCACGTCCAGAGGATGCCCACAACTATGCACTTTTTGCAGTCGTCCAGTGTTTGGAAGACGATGGCGCGGTCACAGCCCAGACTATGTTTTGAAGGAGATTGAGCAGCTAATAAACGAGTATGGGGCATCTACCTTGAGTGTTCTCGACGACAATTTCACCGTTGACTTGGACAGAGCAGAACGGATTCTTGACGGAATAATCGCAAAAAAATGGAAGCTTGCCATCTATTTCTGGAATGGCATGCGAGCTGACCACGTATCAAAACAGTTGCTAAAAAAACTTAAGAAGGCAGGATGCACAGCCATCAACTTCGGCGTTGAATCAGTAGAGCCAGACGTGATGGAACGCATAAACAAGGGCGTAAGCCTAAAGCAGATAGAACAGGCAATAAAATTAACTCGCGAAGTGGGCATCCAAGCCAACGCTTTTCTGATGCTTGGGAATCAAGGAGACACAGCAAAAACTGCTGACAAAATTATCGAGTTTGTACAAAAAGTACATGTTGACGGAGTGCACTTGAGCATGGCAACTCCTCTACTGGGAACAAGGTTTTGGGATTGGGTTGAAACAAACGGACGTTGGCTGGACTATGACCATGAGGAGCTGCTGGATTGGCCTATAGACGACACTGACGAAGCTTATCCTGTGTTCGAAACCTCAGACTTCTCTACCGACGAAAGAATCAGAGCCTATCGAAAAGCAAGAAATTTCCTTAAGGAAAAGGATCTTATCATTTAGTTCTAAAACTAAACAGTCAAAAGGCGTGATTATAAAAACAAAGGCTGGGTACCCATGAAAAGTCGATATCTAACACTCATACTGGTGGTTATATCAGTTATCGTCTTCTGTGTGGCAGCATTTATTCTGGTAAGCGACAACCCAGTAGTTTCTGAACCTGCAAACTACATATACACTGTCGTCAACGTGTATCCTCATGACCAAAATGCCTTCACACAGGGACTAGTTTTCGAGGACGGAACTCTTTACGAGGGAACAGGACTCTTGGGTCAATCTACTTTGCGCCGTGTAGACTTAGAGACAGGCAACGTAGCCCAGTTTTCTGAGTTACCAGATGACCTCTTCGGGGAAGGCATCACCATTTTCTATAACAAAATCATCCAATTAACTTGGCAAAACCACACAGGCTTTGTTTATGACAAAAACTCCTTTGATTTACTGCAAGAGTTCACCTATTCCACTGAAGGATGGGGAATAACCCACGATGGCAATAATTTGATAATGAGTGATGGATCAGCAAATCTGTATTTCTTGGACCCAGAAACCTTCCAGATTATTTACAAGATTGAAGTAATCGACGAAGAGCCTGTAACCCGACTAAACGAACTCGAATATATTGGCGAAAGAGTTTACGCGAACATTTGGATGACCGAAAAAATTGTGATAATAAACCCTGAAACTGGACAAGTCACAGGATGGATAAACCTAGAGGGACTAAAAGCAGCAGAACACCCTACTGCGAACGTCCTCAACGGAATCGCATACGACACAAGAACAGATAGACTCTTCGTAACCGGAAAACTGTGGTCAAACCTTTACGAAATCGAACTCGTTCCCACAGAATAACCTTGGCACCCGCAGAGAGCTTCTAAACGTTATTTTCTTGTTGAATCATGAGGCATTACCATCCTCCGCCTGAACCGCCGCCTCCAGAGCGTCCACCACCGCCTCCCCCTCCGGAGCCTCCTCCACCACTACTACCTCCGCCACCCCATCTTCCACCTCTACCGCCGCCAAAACGTCCCCCAACTGACATCATGACAATCACGAAGATGACTATGAGCACGATAACCCACCATGGAATTTCCTCATCAGCGGGCGGATCTGCAGTATCATAGATGTATCTTCCGCGGGTTGACATCTGATCTGATTGGCCAATGTTAGGAATCTCTAAGGCAAGGGCAATAACTGTGTCGGCTAACCCTTCTCCATATAATCCTTCCTGAAATTTCGGAACCAAATACTCATTTGCTATGTGGTCGGATTCCACATCTGTTATGTAGCCTTCCAGTCCGTAGCCTACTTCGATTCGCCATTCCCTCTCCTCCATGGCGATGAGAATCAGAACACCATTATCCTTTCCCTTTTTTCCAATTCCAACCACAGAACCGCTGGGTGTGTCCAAGGGTAACTCATTGAAGATGTACACGCCAAGCTGGACTTTCTCGTTGAGTTCTATACCATCCTTCATGATGCCGTGGCCATACAGGGACTCAACAACGTAAATTACTATCTCAGCAGTGGTGTTCTTGTCAACCTCAAGAAGATACGTTTCGATCTCACTTCTCCATTCTTCAGAAATCACCTGCCCATTAACTGGCAAAACAGCTATTGGAATCGTACACACAAAAGAGGATAGAATAATCACTACAATAAAGGGAAAAAGAACTTTACGTCGGACAGGTAACATCTGAAAGCCTCGTTTTCAGGCAACTCAAACTGACGGCACTTCTGGCGGTTCTGAAGCCCCAACTTTAGCCTCAAAATAGTCTCTGGCTTCAAAGCCCCACCCTACTGCGAACATGCTTGCTGGGAACACCCTTCGCGCCCTGTTGTAGTCTCCTACAGCCTCGTTGTATCTCATACGTTCTGTGGAAATCCTATTTTCTGTACCCTCAAGCTCGCTAATCAAATCCTGTACTACATCTGACGCCTTCAGTTCTGGGTAAGCTTCAATCGTAACAACCAGGTTTGTTACGGCTGTATCAAGATTTCCTGTGGCATCATTGATGGCGTCTAAATCTCCAGACTGCATCGCAGCAGCCCACTGACTCCTAAGTTCTGTTACATTCTGGAGAATAGAGCCTTCATAGTTGATGTAAAGTTTGGAGGCGTTCACAACTCTGGGTATCAAATCGTATCGTCTCTGCAGTTCCTGTTCAACCTGAGCCCACTTCTCGTTCACGGTCTCGTCAAGATTCACCAGATTATTGTATGTCCCAAAATAAAGCGCAACAAAAATGACTCCGACAACCAGAATAGCAATAATTACAATAACAATAATCCATTTACTGTTCATTACAATCCCTAAATACTTGAGAAAAGCTACCGTAATATTCTTTGCGGAAAAAACCATTCAACGATAATACACAAAAATGGAAACAAAAAAGGGAAAGAGGGAAATAATCCCTCTTTTACTCTTCTAGGATTTTGTTTGCTTCTTCACCATAGGCATTCATGACGTAGGGTATTCCAGAGATTTTCGCTGCCTCTTCAGTTAATGCCATCAAGTCTTTGCGGGAAATTGTGGACAACTTGAAGTTTCTGCTTCCAGCCATCAGTTGCTGCAGACCAACCCTGAACTTTTGGCAGTAAGTGTAGATGCCAACAGCACCCAATGGTATGTCCTTCATGTCGGAACCAAACTTCTCTTGCATCTCTGCATAGGCAACAAAGATTTCGTTAGCTTCGGTGCCATACTTCGAAACAGTCTTAGGCAAATCGCCATTTTTCAGCCACTGTTCAATATTCTTTCCGACCATGCCCGGAATCATCAAGCCTCTTCCCATACACACAGCCTTAACGTATGGACTGCCCATGGCAAGAGCTTTGAACACTCCATCCTCTGAAGAGAATCCGCCAGCCATAGCAATGTCGGGAACACGCATGCCTTTTGCTTTAAGTTTTTCACAGTACTGGTATGTGAGAGCCTGAAGATAGAATGTGGGAATTCCCCACTCATTCATCATTGGCCAGGGACTCATTCCTGTGCCTCCAGGAGCACCATCAATGGTTAACAGGTCCAGTTTTGCTTCTGCACCATAACGTAGTGCCATAGCCAACTCTAAGGCAGAGTAAGCTCCTGTCTTTAGGGTGACACGCTTGAATCCTAAGGCCCGGAGACGATCAACCTCCTCCAAGAACGCTTCTTTGGTTACGAAACCTAAACGAGAGTGGCGCTCAAATTCTTTGATTGCTCCTTCATTGAAGCCTATTTGATTTTCTGTGAGAGTTGGGTCAGGCGAAACAACGTAGCCTCTCCTTTTTAGTTCAACAGCACGCTTTAAGCTTTTTACTTTGATTTCTCCTCCTATACATTTGGCTCCCTGCCCCCACTTGAGCTCAATCGTATCTAGGCCATGCTTTGATGACACATACTCGGCGACTCCAAATCTGGTATCCTCAACATTCATCTGAACAAGAAGTTCGCCATAGCCATCATAAAATTTCTTGTATATCCCTATTCGCCGATCCATCTCAGGAGACTTCGTTATCTTCCCATTGCTGTCCAGAACAAGCTCAGGATCGATTCCACAAACGTTCTCACCACAAACAAGGGTGATGCCTGCAATTGCGGCGCCTATCGCAAAGTGTTCCCAATTTTTCCGAGCTATCTCTGTGGAACCCAATGCTCCAGTGAATATGGGGACTCTAAGTTTGACCTTTTTCGTCCATCCGTACTCAGTTTCGGTGTTTACGTCAGGGAAAAGAGCTGTGTCTGGGCCTCCTTGTACCCCTTCAGGAAGACCTTTTGCTCCACGTGCATAACCTTGAATGTTCAGGTGGGAATAATCCACAGGATAGTTTTTGTCTGATCCTGCAGTTACTTCTCCAAAGGGTCCAGGGTAAAGAACCTCACGGCCTCTGAATGATGATAACCAGATTTCGCAACCGCCTTTACATCCATCAACGCATCGTGAGCAGATTCCGGACATAGGAACAACGCTCTTGGATCGATTGAATGTACCAGTTGACTCGTCTGCATTTGGTTTTCTTAAATTCATTTTGTTTCATTTCCTCCTTACAAATATCATAACGGTATACGGCAACCTCTTGCCACAATTAACGAGACTCTTCTTATAAGGTTTTTCAATAAAAATGACAAAATAACCTTAATCATTCATTTATTCATGTGTAGAAACCCTCTAATCTGAACATATATTCAGAGTTGTAAGCGGAGAAAAACTGTACCATCATGACAGAAGCTGACCTCATTTCTCTGCAATCTTCTGCATAGAAGGCTAACAAATCGCTATACGCACGCAATTTCTGTTATTTTTGGCAGTTGGGACACAGGTACACGTGTCCTCCGCCATGACTCAGCTTCTGTATGGCTGTTCCGCATTCGGGGCACTTCTGTTCTTTCATATTTGGTCCCATGGCAGGCGTGTAGCCTCCCTGTTTTGCATGGAGATCCCGGAAAATGTCTTTTCCATTTAGTCTGATTCTCTCCTTGATCACAAACTGGATGGCATCATATATGCTCCGCATTTCTTCCTTACCGAGTTCTGAGGCTCGTCTTTTTGGATGAATTCGGGCACGATACAATATGTCCTGAAAAGTGCTGTTGCTTATGCCAACAAGGATGGCATCTTTTCCAACCAGCACAGCCTTCAACATTTTATTCTTGTCTGCCATCCGCTTCGAAAACTGTTCAAAGGTGAACTCTTCTTCGGTTGCTGAAAGCTTGGTGAAGTCAAAGTCTCTTTTGTAGACATAGGAACTATCCAGTTCATCATCTATTCGCACTTGAATGACACCCATACTGGTTAACCTGACACTTAACACTGTGCCGTCGCTGAAATCAAGACGCAAATGGAATCGGGGAACATCGGCGGCACTGGTGTGGTAAAAGATTTCGCCACCGTACTCGGGACCAAGAATCAGGTTGGTTCCATTGTCAAATTTTATGCGAAGCACGTTGCCCCTAGAAGTTATGGTTTCGATTTTTGCGTTGACAAGCTGGTTAAAAACTGTCAAATCTTTTTCCATCATGCCAATTTTCTGTAACCGTTCGCAATCTTTAGTCTGAAAGGTTGTTACTTGTTTGCCTCTGAGCTTTTGATTCATTTGCTCAGCAAGAATTTTGGATTCTGGAAGCTCAACACTCATTGAAATAGCTCCACCACGTCATCTACTCTTTTGTCAGATTGTGTATTTAAGCTCAAAAGCTTTCAGAACGGTTTAGCCGACAAGCAGCTCTTCGAAAAGGTTCTTCCGTTTAATAACAATCAACACAACAAGAACAGCCGCCATTATTACTTGTATCCATAAATAGTTGAGGGGTGTTTCGAGGGCGAAGTAGATGGAACTGGGTGTAGCGGTTGTGGGGATGAAAGGCCAAAAAAGTGGGTTATATGGGTGGTTTGTCACATCCAACAGCACATGGGAGAGGTTGCCGACAAGAACTGAAAAAAATACAGCAAAGGATAGCTTACATTTGCTTTCAAGTTTTTTCTTGTCAACATTGAAGAGACGGCTTACCAGAACAGGGTAAACCCAAACGGTGACTATCAAGCCAAGAAGTGTTCCGATGGTGACTGAGCCCAGAATGCTGTGCAGAACCATTCGGTGAGGAACCTCAATTCCATACAATAACACAATAAATGGGATTTCGAGATCAGGGAACATGCAACCTACAATTAACCCAGGAAGACTGAGTCGTTTGTATAGCTTGTAGATGAAGTAGGCAACGGGATAATGAAGAAATGTTACAGGCAGACGCGGCACTTCCCAGTTAAAACAAGAATAACTTTTTTAGCATATAAACTATTGACAAAATTCTGTTTTCACAAAAAAGGGGTGGGGGATGGTGGTGAAGGTGGTTCGTTTATGGGCGGACTGAAGTTGTTGGGAACAGGATGTATTTTCCGAAGGAATAGTTTTCTCCAAAGAGTCCGATTGCTTTCCAGTTGCCACATCTGTATTTGCCCCAGAAGAATTCTCCGTCGTAGAATCCTGCAAACACGTTCTTGCCATATATTCCCCAGCAGTTCTTGCCATGATTGTCTCGTCCTACGAAGTAGCCGTTTCCTACATAACCCCACATGACATGTTCGCCATCGTGAGTGTATAATATGAATCGTACTCGAGTGATTATTAGGGCATCAGTTTCTTCGTAAGATTCAAGCACTGTTTTCTTTAGTTCATCAACGTCCATTGCCTGTAAGTCGTCATAGACCAGCTCTTCTAGTTGATTGCCAGAACCAACTTCAGGTTCTTCGTCGTCAACAACTTCGGGAACTGGAGTAACAGGTTTTACAGAAACGTCTGCAGCTGCTACAGAAACTGCATTGGCTGAAACTCTATTAGCTCGTAGCTGGTTTGATACTGCTGTATTCTTTGTTAAAGCTGCGTCAGTTGCTATTGCCGTTTTTGATGCTAGTACCGATGTTGCCATTATTCCAATAAGCAATAACGCCACCACAGCCATTGATATAGCCATTTTTTTCCTCATCTTTCACGACCATCCTGCAACATGGGCAGGGGACAACTTTAGGAAATCCATGGAAACCCCTGAAAAAGCAATTTCAAAACAATGGGGAAGCTTCAGAAGAGCCTGTTAATCTTTTACCGTGTATTTGTTTTTTATGCGTATCAGATTCTGTCTTCTGAACTTTGTACGCGATATTATGCCCATTCTGTCCAACCGCCTAACCAATCGCCAAGTTGTTGTCCTCGGAAGCTTAAGATACTCATACAGGTCAGCCTCAAAAGCCTCGCCATTATTTTCTGCAAGGTACTGTATTGCCTGCTTTTCTTCTGGCATCAAATCCTTGTGCACCAGAAATATTCGCTCAATGTCTATTCGTCGTTTCTTCTTTTCAACCTCGCGGACTACAGTTTTTCTTCTTGATCGAACAAAAAAGAGGACGACAACAATGCTGACTAAGGCAACGATAGCCAAAGCAATTTCGGTCACAGGCAGAGAGTCAGTTCCTTCAGCCAAAAAAATTTCAGCGGCTTCAGCCTTGGTTATTGCCTGAGTTGCCAAGTTTATCGCCTCTGAATAGTCACCGTTGTTATATGAGTTTTTGGCATCGTCAAGAGATTGCTGGGCTTCATTTAATCCCTCGGTTCTTTCGTCGTTTTGGGCGGCCGCTACGGAATCTTCTGCTTCTTCAATTTTGGATTTGGCTTGAGTTGCTGTTTGGTTGATTTGAATCGCCAAATCTTTTGCTTCATATGCCAGAGTTTCGGCTTCCACATAGTTTCCAAGATTGAAGGCGACTTCTGCCTCCTCTAATTTTGCTTCAGCTTCAGTGATGTTGATGCCTATGTTTTTGATTGCCGTGGTGACTGTTTCTGCTTCACTTAGAACTATCTGTGCGTGCTCTTCAGTGCCAACGACGCCTATTACATAGGTTACCTCGATTAAGCTTGCATTCATGAGAAGTTTCACCATATTCTCGCTGGTTTCTATCATTTCTGGCACCTGATTCAAGCTGATAATCGTGCTTTCTTCCGGCAAAAGTATCTGTGTGCTCACTGGCGCCTCTATCGTCAAAGTCCAGTATCTTCCCTCTTTTGAGGTTAGGTCTTGGGTGATATAGGTGAGTTTGATTTCCTCTGTGCCAAGGCTGTAAACGCTGATTGCATTGTTGCCTATTGAGTAGTCTAAGGGCAAGTCATCCTTATCTGCCACCAGAAGGTCTTCGAGAACTTGACCAAATACTGTAATGTTCTGAGTGGGAAATGTTGGGTCAACCAGAAGCGTGTAGTCAATAAACACGAAGCCGTCAGGATAAACTGTTAACAACAGGGTTTCTGGCATGACTTCCTCTGAAAAGGCTGGAGGACAGGTTAGAGCCAACACCAGAAATAAAGTGAATATCAGATAGGCGGTTGCCCGTTTTTCCTTCAATGGGCTTTCACTTCTCAAAAAAGGTGCGGGTTATATGCCTAAAACGTTTGTGTACTAGAAATCCATGGCAAAATCAGCTTCTACTTCGTGGCAACTTCCGCATTTGGGAGGCTACTATTGTTATTAGCTGAAACCGCGTTAGGAGTCGCAGTCGCCGAAGTTATGGCCAGCCTCGATTTCTCTTCCCATTTTTTAGCATCTTCAATGTCCGCAATTGCATCATCAACATTGTTAGTTTTCATCGCGTCTCTGGCACTTGCCAGGCTTGCTTCAGAATTGTTCAGTGCATCAATCGCATCGTCTTTAGCCTCGGAAGTTAAGCTTGTAGACTGTGTTATATTCTCTTTTGCTTTCGAAACCCTTTCTTCAGCTACACCCAGATACGTCTCAATGTTTGATGTCTTCACCATACTAGTCAATCGGTCATAGACAATCTTCAATTCTATAAGCAATGCTTTAGCATTAGAGAGCTCCTCAATGGCGCCAACCAGATTCAGGGTACGCAGTTCCATTGTAGCGTTCTGTAAATACCGCTTAACTTCTGAAAGTTTCCTTTCAACTGCTGTTGTGTTGTAACCCTTTGTCTCTGCTCGCGCAGTAAGGTTCTCTAACCTATCAGCATATTCGAGAGCTCGAGTTATGTTGACCTTCAAACTGATTACATCTTTAGCAGCTAATTCTGTTTCGTCTGGTTCCACTGGCGAAACGCAGTCAACTAATTTTAGTGTCTCTCCGAATTTTTGCATTGCCTCAACGGCTTTAATGCTTGCTTCACAATATTTTTCTTCGTTAATTAGTCTAAGAACCTCTTCAGCTTGCACTAAGCCTTCGTTATAAGCTGTTTCAGCGGTTTTTGGCACTGTAATGTTTTGGGCGTCAAGGTTGCTGAAAGCGTCAACTATTGTAGCATTGTTGTTGCCAAGAATTGTGAGAAGTGTTTCAGCCTTTTGCTGTTGGTTGGCACTGGTTAGAGCCAAAGTTGGACTGAGAACTAGGAAGGTCGTTGACAAAACAAGAGTTAGAAAAACTATTACCGCCACTTTCTTCTGGTTCAATGCCTGATTGTGCCCTCCCTAAGACAAGTACACAAAATAATGCAGAGATTGTTATATTAGGAAACCCATGAAAACAAGTGAAAAAGACGTTACACACATCAACCGTTTCTGTCATCAGCCAATTTTTTGGAAACTGAACATTCCATGGCGCACAGATTTAAATGGAAAACTTCATCTTAAAGAAAAGAAATAAATGCTCTGACGTCCTTTGAAACATCCCTGTGCGGTTGTAGTCTAGTTTGGAAGGACATCAGCCTGCCAACCCAAAAAAAGGGCAGAACGCTGACGACCCGGGTTCAAATCCCGGCGACCGCACCACTCTCCAACTTGTGAAGATTCCTTTAATAGAAACAAAATTCATAAAAGACGCTTACTGCATTAAATTGCAGTCAACCTAATGTGCGGTTGTGGTCTAGCCTGGTAGGACACAGACATTCTGGTGTAAGCCTTCCAAGCCTGCAATCCCGGGTTCAAATCCCGGCGGCCGCACCAACCATCTTTTCACA
>Ga0272441_10007899_pt1 | contig 17105 bp, 15 predicted proteins | sample SSMProp6N_FD_193582 | JGI IMG/M metagenome (GOLD analysis project Ga0272441, IMG submission 193582) | Marine sediment archaeal communities from Little Sippewissett salt marsh, Falmouth, MA, United States - SSM-Prop-6N | ecosystem: Environmental > Aquatic > Marine > Wetlands > Sediment ...
CCCGAGAATCGAGATCATGCCGGGGTGCGACAGGTCTGCCGGCCGGAGAACCATGCTGAGGTATACCCCAGCATCCCTCGGTGAATGCCACTCGTGCCCCGCCCGGCCCCTGCCAGCGGTCTGCTCGCGGCACAGGACGACCGTCCCCGCCGGCGCTCCGTCCTCCGCGAGGTCCCGCGCCACCTCGTTCGTAGAGTCGATCTTGCCGTACAGGACCACGGACTCGCGATCCCAGCGAACCTGCAGAGCCTCGAGCGACTCTCCGGCCCATTCCGTCGTCTTTCGCCTGCTCATCAGCTCGTCACCAGAAGAGAGAAGTCAAGGGCGGGAGCCGAGTGAGTCAAGGCGCCCACCGATACATAGTCGACGCCGGTGCGAGCGATGTCCCGCACCGTGTCCAGCGTCACCCCGCCCGACGCTTCGATCCGGGGGTGCGGACTCGGACTCCGCCGCACGATCGCGACGGCCGCCGCCAGCTGGTCGGGCGTCATGTTGTCGAGCAACACCCGGTCTGGACCACACCCGAGGGCTTCCACGAGTTCGATCTCGTTCGTGACCTCGACCTCGACCTCGAGAGCCTCCCGCCGGGCACCCGGACGCGCGCCCTCGATGGCCGCCGCAACGCCTCCGGCCGCCCGAATGTGGTTCTCCTTAATGAGCACCATGTCGTGCAGACCCCGCCGGTGGTTCATGCCCCCGCCCGCGGTGACGGCGTACTTCTCCAGCGTACGCCAGCCGGGCGTCGTCTTGCGGGTGTCCGCGACCCGGCAGCCCGTGCCCGCGATGGCCTCCACGTAGCGGGCCGTCAGCGTCGCGATCCCGGAAAGGCGGGCCAGGAAATTGAGGGCGGTCCGCTCGGCTGCCAGAATCGAGCGGAGAGGACCCGAGATGCCGAGCACCGCGTCGCCAGGGCTCACTCGCACCCCATCGGCGACCCGTTCGACCACGTTCACTCCCGCGTCCACGGTCTCGAACACCCGCCTCGCAATGGTGATACCGCAGGCTACTCCGTCCTCCTTCGCCGTGATCCACGCTTCACCGGTCGCGTCAGCCGGGATGGTCCACTCGCTCGTGCGATCCCCGTCACCCAGGTCAGCCTCGAGTTCGAGGCGAATGAGAAGATCCGCGGCCACCGCGACTTCCACGGTCATCGGAGCGCAGGCTCGAAGACCGCGGCAACCAGGTACGCCGAGCCGGCGGCCCAGCAGTACCAGGCGAACCGGTAGAACGCCCCGGTCTGCAGCATTCGCACGAACAGGCGGATCGCCATCACTCCGGCGACCAGCGCGGCGACGAAACCCGCCCCGAGCGCCGCGGAGCCCGGTCCACCCGCGCCACCCGCATCCCGAAGCTGCAGAAGGCCCGCCCCGAGGATCGCCGGAACCGACATGAGGAAGGAGAACTCGGCCACAGCTACGGCATCGACGCCGCGCCACGTCCCCATCGCCACCGTCGCTCCCGAGCGACTGATTCCCGGGAGGATGGCGGCGGCCTGGGCGACGCCGATCCACACGGACTGACCGGCCGAAGGAACCGGGGCCTCCGCCCGGGCAGATGTGAGGCGTACCGAGTAGACGATGAAACCCGTGACGATCAACAGGCAGGCGGCGAACACCGGACGACCGAAGGCGGCCTCGAACCAGTCCTTCGCCAGCACGCCGACGATACCCGCCGGCAACGACGCAAGGACCAGGAGCCCTATATAGGTCCACGAAGCGCGCTCTCCGCGCAGCGCACCCGAAGCCAGCGATCCCACGCGCCCGCGATATACCCACAGCACGGCGCACAGGGTAGCGAGGTGCACCGTGACCTCGAAGGTCACACCGGGCAGGCGGATCCCGAGAAGCGCCTGTCCCAGGACCAGGTGACCGCTGCTGGAGACCGGGAGGAACTCGGTCAGCCCCTGCACGATCCCGAGGACGACCGCTTCGAGCACGCTCACCGCGCCGGCCCGTCGAGGATCTCTTCGTAGAACCGCTCGTACATCGGCACGATCAACTCGGCCGAGTACCGCTCCACCGCGGCGGCCCGTGCCGCGCGTCCAAACGCGGTCCACCGATCGGCGTCCGTCAGGAGCTGCACCCCACTGGCAGCCATTTCGTCGACAGCTCCGACGGGGTGCAGGAATCCGGTGACCCCGTGGTCGACGACCTCCGAGAGCCCGCTGCCCCCGGTCCCTACCACGGGAACGCCGCTGGCCAGCGCTTCGAGCGCGACGAGACCGAACGACTCCTGCTCGGAGGGAAGCAAGAACAGGTCGGCGCAGGAGAGGAGTTCCGCCACGGATTCCAGCTTGCCGAGGAACACGATGTCCTCGAGAACCCCCAGGCTGCCCGCCAGCTCCGTCGCCGCAGCTCTTTCGGGGCCGTCCCCGATGAAGACGAGTCGTGACCCCACCTCACGGCGGATGCCCGCGAACGTGCGGACCACGTCGCCCACCCGTTTCACTTTCCGGAAGTTCGAGATGTGCATGACGATCTTCTCGCCCTGCGGCGCGAGAGCCCGCAGGTGGCAGTCGTCCCGGCCCGGCTTGTAGATCTCCGGATCGACGAAGTTGGGCACCACCCGGATGTCGAGCTTGTCACATTTGAAGGCACGGTGCGTCTGCTCCCGAAGGTACTCGGACACCGCCGTCACCCCGTCCGACTGCTCCACCGAGAAGCGGGTGATGGACCAGAACGATGGATCCTGGCCCACCAGGGTGATGTCCGTCCCGTGCAGGGTGGTAACGACTCGGAGGTCACGATCCTCCCGCTGCAGCATCTGCTTGGCAACCCAGGCCGCCTCGGCGTGGGGAATGGCGTAATGGGCATGCATGATGTCCAGATCGTGCTGCCGCGCCACTTCATGCATGCGGACCGTGAGCGCCAGCGAGTACGGAGGATATTCGAACAGCGGGTAGTGCGGAACTTCGACCTCGTGGAAGAACAGCCCCTCGTGTAACGAAGTGAGGCGAAACGGCTGCGCGTAGGTGATGAAGTGGATCTCGTGGCCCCGGGCCGCCAGCTCGATGCCGAGCTCCGTGGCCAGCGCGCCGGACCCACCGTACGTCGGGTAACACGCGATGCCGATCCTCATGGGCTCACCAATGCGTTCATGCGGGCCAGTGCTCCTCGCTCGTTTCGTCCGGCGCGACCGGCCGTGTCCAATCGGCCGCAATTCTCCTGGCCAACTCCCCGGTATCCGTGTCCGCTGACACCCGGAGTGCGTCGTCTTCAAGCTGGTGTCTGAACCACGTGCGCTGACGCCGGGCATACTGCCAGGTATCGCCAACGATGGCCTTCACGGCCTCCTCGCGCGAGATCTCCCCCCGGGCGAGCCGCCAGACGTCCATGTACCCGATCGATGTCATGGCCGGCGAGCCAGGCCGGTGGCCGCCGGAGACCAGCCTTTCGACCTCTTCGACCCAGCCCGAGTCGAGCATCAGCCGGGCTCGTTCCTCGATCCGGGCCCGATGCGCTTCCGGTTCGAGCTCCAGCACCCAGGTCCGGGCCCGGAGCGGCTCCGCCTCGGGCGGCGAGTGTCGCTGCCACCAGGTCAGACCGTGTCCTGTCAGTAGCGTCAGCTCGAGCGTTCTACCTGCGCGCTGCCGGTCGACCACGGGCAGCCGGACTCCGATTGCCGGATCGAGACGCTGGACCCACCGCCGGACTTCCTCGATCGGCAACTCCGACAGCCAGGACTCAAGGGACGACCTGCGCTCGGCATCCAGATCCGGCTCTCTGAAAACGGGCTGCGTGAGGGCACGAATGAAGAAACCGGTCCCGCCCGCTACGATCGGCACGCGGCCTCGTGACTCGATCTCGCCCACCCACTGCCGGCAAAGGCGGGCAAACCGCCCTGCCCCGTACCGTTCACCGGGTTCCAGGAAGGCCACGCCATGATGCGCGACCGAGGCCCGATCGGAGGGACTCGGGGCTGCCGTGCCGACCTCGAGCCCGCGGTAGGCCTGCCGGCTGTCCGCAGAGATGATCTCCCCATCCAGCAACCGGGCGACCTCGAGGGCCAGGGCCGTCTTCCCCGTCGCCGTGGGGCCGAGAATGACCAGGACCGTCGGCTTGCGACTCACGATCGGCCGAAGCGCCGGGCGAGTTCCTCCATGGTCAGCCGGAGAATGGTGGGTCGCCCATGCACATCGTGGCCCGGCAATTCCGTCGCGAACAGCCGGTCCACGAGCTCCTCCATCTCGGCCTGCGACAGGGGCTGACCGGCCTTGATGGCTCCCTTGCAGGCCATGCTCTTGGCGATGCGCTCGTGCTGATTCCTGGCTGAGTTGACGAGGTCCGAACCGTGCGTCAGCTCGGACACCATGTCACGGAAGCACCCCTCCGCGTCAAAATACGGGTGTGGATTCGGAGCGGAGTGCACGATCACGGTACGGTCTCCAAAGGCGTCGACCTCGAAACCCACCGCCTGGAGAAGGCCGCCAAGTTCCTCGACTGCCGCGAATTCCGCCGGGGCCAGCCTGAGAGTCAGCGGAAACAGAAGTCGCTGGGACTCCGCTCCGCTGCCCTTGAACCGCTCCATGATTTCCTCGAACAGCACCCTCTCGTGCGCTGAATGCTGATCCACGATCAGAAGTCCGTCCCGCGTGGTCACGAGGATGTAGGCGTCGTGCAACTGCCAGGCATGTGGACGGACAGCGCGGCTCACCGCACCCAGAGGAGGCCTCTCGCCCCCCTCCGGCGGAGACTCCGTCTCGGCATCGCCGGCGCCCGCGCGCGCCACGAAGAACGCCAGCTGCGGGGGCGTCGATTCGCCACCGCTCGCATCGAATTCTCCGGGATCGCGCTCGGCCACCCTTGGCTCGGTTTCCGTGCGCATCCGAGGCGGGCGTCCCGCCCCCGGTGACTCGGGATGCGCGGGCGCTGCATCCGGACCCAGTCCGGGCGCGCTGCTCACCGCCCCGAGGCGGGACCGGACCGCGGCAGCAACCGCCTGATAGACCACCGTCGCATCGGAAAACCGGACTTCCGCCTTCGCAGGATGCACGTTCACATCCACCTGCTCGCCCGAGAGACGCAGGTACAGCAGGAACGTGGGCCGCAGCCCGGGCGCCACCGTGGTCCGGTAGGCATCGTCCACGGCTCGTACGAGAGCGCGGTCCCGGAACGGGCGACCGTTTACGAACAGGTACCTTCGCCCGCCCGTGAGCCGGGCGGAATCGGGACGCTGGATGAGCCCGCCGACCCGGAGGCCGTCGACTTCGGCATCCAGTTCGAGAAGCTGCCCGGCCTCCTCCGTGCCCCAGATGTCGGCTACGCGACCCGCGGGATGGTCGGCTGGCGGAAGGGACATCAGCTCTCGACCATTCGACTCGAGGTGGAACGCGGTTCGCAGATTGGAGAGCGCCAGGAGGAGGATCGCCTCGCTGACGGCCCGGGTCTCGGCCCCGGCCGCCCGGAGAAACTTGGCTCTGGCCGGGACGTTCTGGAAGAGCGAACGCACCGTGACCGTCGTCCCCGGCCGGCGGGCGATCTCGTCGCTCGACACGATTCGCCCCCCGGTGACGCGAATCCGTGTCGCCGGACCACCATCCACGGGCGCCGTCTCCATCTCGAACCGGCTCACGGCGGCAATGGACGGAAGGGCCTCGCCCCTGAAACCGAAGGAAGCGACACTCTGGAGGTCCTCCGCCGTGCGGATCTTGCTCGTCGCGTGCCGGTCCAGGGCCAGGAGCGCATCGGGTCGGCTCATCCCTTCGCCGTCGTCGGCGACGCGGATGAACGTCTTCCCGCCATTTCGAAGTGCGACACGAACCGACTGCGCGCCAGCGTCGAGCGAGTTCTCGACCAGTTCCTTCACGACCGAGGCGGGCCGCTCGACGACCTCTCCTGCCGCGATCTGGTTCGCCACCCTATCGGGCAGGATCCGGATGCGCCGGCCGGTTCCCGGAGAGTCGCTCACCCGGCCACCTCGACTGCATAGAACCGACAGGCGTTCTCGAGCGTGAGGCGAGCAATCTCCTCTGGTTCTTCGTTGCGGATCGCGGCCACGGCCGCACACGTATGCCCGACCAGGGACGGCTCGTTGCGCTTTCCACGCATGGGAACGGGCGCCAGGTACGGGCTGTCCGTTTCAATCAACAGGCGATCGGATGGTACGCGGCGGACGAGATCGCCATCCTCGAACTTCTTGAACGTGACGATGCCGGAGAACGACACGTACCAGCCGGCTTCGAGCCCCGCTTCAAGAAGCGCCGCTCCACCGGAGAAGCAGTGCAGCACTCCGAGCACTCTGCCCTCGAAGGCCTGTACGAAGCGAATCGTCTCGGCATCCGCCGCCCGGGAGTGCACCACCACGGGCAGTCCGGTCTCGGAGGCCAGGTCGAGTTGGGCTTCGAAGCTGGCCTCCTGCTCTGCGCGGGGAGAATTGTCGTAGAAGTAGTCGAGGCCCGTCTCGCCGATGGCCACCACGCGGGACTCGCCGGCCATGTCGCGCAGACTCGACAGCTGCTCGGGCGAGTAGCTGTGTGCCTCGTGCGGATGCAGCCCGGCGGTGGCCCAGATTCCTTCGTGCGACTTCGCCAGCTCAATCGCCGCGCGGGCATCCGCCGGATTGGAGGCCACGCTGACCATGCCGACGACCCCCGCCTCACGCGCCCGGGCGATGGTATCGTCCCGAATCTCCGCGAAGGCATCGTCGGTGAGATGGAGATGACTGTCGAAGAGCTTCACCGGCCAGGGCCCGTCAGTTCGAGCAGTAGCGGGACACGGGACAGCGGCCGCGAAGCGCGTTCGCGCCACCGTCCTGGTATTCGATCAGTGGTGGCCCTTCCCGGCTTCCTTGCGTCGAGACCTGTGTTCGATTTCGAGAAGCGCCGGAGACGCGACGAAGATCGAGGAATACGTCCCGATCACGATACCGAGAATCAGAACCAGGGCGAACGGACGAACTACCGTTCCACCGAGGATGAACAGGGCCAGGAGCGTGGCCAGCGTCGTACCACTTGTAAGCACCGTACGCGGAAGCGTCTCGTTGATGCTCGAGTTGACGATGTCCTCGTAGGCGTCCTTTCGACGCTTCTTGAGGTTCTCACGAATGCGGTCGAACACGACGATCGTGTCGTTCAGAGAGTACCCGAGAATCGTCAGGAGCGCGGCCACGGTCGCCAGCGTGATCTCGATGTTGAACAGGGATATGAAGCCGAACGTGATCGTGAGGTCGTGGAACGTCGCCACGATAGCCGCGACACCGAATCGCCACTCGAAGCGAAACGCCAGGTACACGAGGGTCAGGGCAAACGACATCAGGATGGCGATCGCGGCCTTCCGCTGCAGCTCCGACCCTACCTTCGGCCCCACGGCGTCCGCGCTCATGGTGTACCCGTCAGCCCCGTATGCTTCAGTGAAGACCCGGTTCGCACTCTCCACGATCCCCTCGAAGTCCTGCGACCGGACCAGGAACTCGTTTGATTCGCCAAGCCGCTGGATCTGCGCGTTCTCCATGCCGGAGGCCGACAGGACGCCTCTGAGATCGGACACGGAGGTCTGATCCACGAACTCCACCTGGAGCATCGTGCCTCCGGTGAAGTCGACACCGTATCTCGGCCCGCCATGCAAAACGAGCGAGCCGATTCCGAGGAGGATCATCACGGCCGAGAGGACGTAGGCCTTCGTCCGGGCCCCGAGGAAGTTGTAGTGCGCGTCTCTAAAGAATCTCATATCTGGACCGTCTCAGATGCTCAGTGGTTCGGTCGGCGAACGCCGCTCGAGGTAGACGAGGAAGAACGTCCGCGTCACATACAGCGCCGTGAAGAACGAGGCGATGATTCCGATCACCAGTGTTACGGCGAAGCCACGGATCGGGCCGGTGCCGAACTGGTACAGGATTGCAGCCGTGATCAGGGTCGTCAGATTGGCATCGACGATCGCGGAGAGCGCTTGCGCGAACCCGGCGTCGACCGCCGTTCGCGGCGTCTTGCCTGCGTCCGATTCCTCCCGGATGCGCTCGAAGATCAGCACGTTGGCGTCCACCGCCATCCCCACGGACAAAATCAGTCCGGCGATTCCCGGCAGCGTCAGCGTGGCCCCGAGTCCGGCCAGGCCTCCAAGGACCAGCAGCACGTACACGCAGAGGGCCGCCACCGCCATGACTCCAGCCACGCGGTAATACCAGATCATCAAGAGCACCACTCCGATGATCCCGATGATGAACGCGTTCCTGCCCTGGCTGATTGAATCCGCGCCCAGCGAGGCGCTCACCGAATGCTCTTCGACCACCTTGATCGGCATGGGCAGGGCGCCGGCGCGAAGCACGAGCGCCAGGTCCTGGGCCTCCTGGAAACTCGAACCACCGCCCATCTCGATCTGGGCCCGGCGGCTCAAGGTCTGCCGGATGACCGGGGCACTCTGAACCCGACTGTCGAGCACGATCGCCATGTACCGGCCCACGTTGGGGGCGGTCCCACGCTGGAACACTCGAGAGCCGCGGCGGGTCGTCTCGAACGGAACGTAGGGCTGGTTGTACTGCGGGTCCCGCGCAGCCGGCCCCGCGTCCTGCAGCAGGTCGCCGGTAAGAATGGGATCGGACTCGAGAACGTAGAGCTCCCGATACGCCGCGCCCGCCGCCGCCGTCGCCTCGGCGCCCCACCGCAGCTCCGTGTTGCGCGGCAGCGCGTTCCGCAACGCTTCGGTCGCCAGGTAGCGCTCGACCGTGGGTACCTCTTCTTCGGCCACCAGCATGATGCCCGGGTGCGTGCCCTCGAGAAGGAGGCCGGTGAGCGGCCGCAGGTTGGGTTCACCCGTGTCCTGCTCCGCCAGCGTCTCCCCGACCGCCGCGGCGTCGGCCGCCGTCGTGTCGGCCTCCACGCCCTCGGCCTGCGTCGCCGTAGAATCGCCCGCGGCGTCGACCGCACTGTCCGGCTGCGTCCCCAGAATGTCCGCGAGCTGTGACTCCGGCTCCACGTCCTCGATCACAGCCCCTCGCAGGTTCTCGGCCCCGAGCTCCTGGACGATGCCGCGGTCGATCCGCGGCAGTGCGTTCCTGAAGTTGTCGTCCTCGCGGACCAGCTTGAACTCGAGGAAGGCCGTGCGTTCGACGATGGCCTTGGCTCTCTCAGGGTCGTCGATTCCGGCTAGTTCGACGATGATGCGGTCGTTGCCCACCCGCTGAATCGTGGGCTCGCGCACCCCGAACTCGTCTATCCGGTTGCGGATCGTGGTGAGAGTCCGCTCGAGAGCGTCTGCTCGAGCCTCGCTCGTCAACGTCCCATCGGGGTCGTCAACTTCCACCGCCAGGTGCATGCCGCCCTGCAGGTCGAGGCCGAGATTGATCGCGGGGACCTTCTCGCCAGTGGGCCCTGTCTTTGGAACGAGGGCGTACACGCTGACGATGATCAGTCCCAGTATGACCAGGAGTCTATTTCGGATATTACGCATGGAAACGGGCCAGTCCTCCAGCCGGGTGCCCTTCTTTCGGTGCCCGCCCAATGCGGGCTCCGTTCATAAGCGGCGCAAAGTACGGAGGAAAGGCCCGATTGAAAACCCCGGGCTGCCGCCCGGGGAGGCCCACCGACCTCAGGTTTCGCGGTGAATTCCGGTCCAGCGCAGGATGTCCTCCATCAGACACCACCCCGTCAGGCTGGATTGAAGAAGGTTCAGGCCGATGAAGGCCGAGAACAACAACCACCACGGACTCACCCACTGCGCCAGCGCGAGACTGATGAGCAGAAGGGTCCCGGCAATGGCTCGGATCTTCCGTTCCATCGTCATATCCGTCTACCTTTCGTTCGCAGGGGCCTGACTCTGGCAACCGCATGCCGCCACGTCCTCCACCCCAAGTTGAAATGCCCGGATCGGGTGCTTGGGATCCTGCACAGCTGTGCAGGCTTGCACGCCGGCCAGAATCGCTCTGGCTTTCTCGTCCTCAGTGAAGATCAGAATCATCTCGGAGCGGTACGGTGCCCCCGACCCGTACCAGCCACCCGATCCTGCAGGCCCGTGCCCCTCGATGGCCAACCGACTGAACGAGGCGACGTCCAGGTCGGCCAGCATGCGTTCGACGCACTTCTCGTCTCCTTCAAGGTATGCCAGCATCACCAGCTTCATGTCTCGTTCCCTTTCGTCCTTGGATCACTGGCCCCCGGGCGTCAACACCACCCGACGGTCCGATACAACTCAGGCTCCTGCCTCCGCCGGTTGGCCGACCTCGATGACTTCCTCGCTGTCCTTCTTCTCGGGCTTCTCACGACGCAGAAGGAAGTAGATCCCGGGCACGACGACCAGCGTGAGCAGTGTGGACGCCAGGGAGCCCGTAATCAGGGCAACAGCCAGTCCTTCGAAGATCGGATCGAACAGGATCACGATCGCGCCGATGATCACCGTACCAGCGGTCAACGCGATGGGACGGGTACGCACGGCGCCGGCCTCGATCACCGCCTGCTTCAGCGGCACACCGGCATCCAGACGCGCCTCGAGGTAGTCGATCAGGAGGATCCCGTTTCGAACCATGATCCCGGCGAGCGCGATCATGCCGATCATCGAGGTAGCGGTAAAGAACGCTCCAAACACCAGGTGCCCCGGGGCGATTCCGACCAGCGTCAACGGAATGGCCGTCATCATGACGAGCGGTGTGACGAAGCTGCCGAACCAGGCGACCAGCAATCCGTAGATCAACAGCAGGGCTCCGGCAAAGGCGATACCCAGGTCCCGAAACACCTCGTAGGTCACCTGCCATTCCCCATCCCACTTCATAACGGGCTGCTCGACGGCTCCGGGCTGGCGCGTGTAAAGCTGGCCGAGCCTGGCTCCCGACGGCAACTCGATCTCGCCCACCTTTTCCTTCAGGTCGAGAATCGCATACACCGGGCTCTCCTCGGCACCCGCCACCTCCGCGTTCACATAGATCACCCTCTGGCCGTTCTTTCGATCGATCGGCTGGGGCACGGTGACGGCTTCGATGTCGACCAACTGCCCGACGGGCACCATGCCTCCGAATCCGGAGGCCACGTGCAGGGCCTCGATCCGGTCGACCCCCGATCGCGCCTCCTCGGACAGTCTCACCCGTACCGGCACCGCGTTCCTCGCCTCCGGGGCCGACAGCTCCGTCGCAACGGCACCGCCCAGACCTACGGCCAGCGCGTGTACCAGCTGCTCTTTCGCCACCCCGGACAGGGCAGCCTTCTCTTCGTCCACGACGAAACGCAGCTCCTCCTGGGCGTCGATCAGGGACCAATCGATATCCACGACGCCCGGGTGCTCGGCGAATCGAAGCATGACCTGCTCGGCCACAGTACGCTGGGCTTCCTCGTCGGGGCCATAGATCTCGGCCACAAGTGTCGAGAGGACCGGCGGGCCGGGAGGCACCTCTACGATTTTCGCTCGCGCCCCCGTTCCCGAAGCGGCCACCACCGAGTCCACGATCGGCCGGACGAGCTTGGCGATATCGTGACTCTTCGCGCTTCGTTCAGACTTATCAACAAGGTTCACCTGAATATCTGCAACGTTATTTCCACGACGCAGATAGTAGTGTCGAATCATGCCGTTGAAATTGAAGGGCGCCGCCACTCCGCTGTATACCTGCACGTCCGCGATCTCGGACACCGCTCCCAGTCCGCGGGCCACATCGAGGGCGAGGGCGGTGCTGGTCTCCAGCGTCGTGCCTTCGGGCAGGTCCAGGATCACCTGCATCTCGTTCTTGTCGTCGAACGGCAGCATCTTCACCATGACCGTTCGGGTGAAGAACAGGCCGGTCGCCCCGAGGAGAAGCACCACGACCACCGCGAGCGCGGCGACCAGACGGGCGGGCTTCTCGAGAAGCGGCTCCATGAGCCACAGGTAGGCGCGGTAGATCTTCGTCTCTTCCAGGACGTAGCTGGACTCGCCGTCCTCTCCGTGGTGTGCCTTACCGAGCAGACGGAAGGCCAGCCATGGGGTCCCGATCAGGGCCACGAGCAGCGAGAACATCATGGCGAGGCTCGCCCCGATCGGCATCGGGCTCATGTACGGTCCCATCAGGCCCGAGACGAACAGCATTGGAAGGACGGCCGCGATGACGGTCAGGGTCGCCAGGATCGTGGGGTTTCCGACCTCGTCCACGGCGGCCCTGGCTGCGGCACGAAGCGGCCTGTCCTTCATCCGGAAGTGCCGCTCCATGTTCTCGGCCACGATGATCGAGTCGTCGATCACGATCCCGGTGACGAAGATCAGCGCGAAGAGCGTGACCCGGTTCAGGGTGTACCCGAAGATCTGGTACACGAACAGCGTCAGCGCGAAGGTGATCGGAACGGCCAGCATCACGACCACGGCGCTTCGCCAACCCATGAACACGGCCACCACGATTCCCACGGCGATCACCGCGAGGCCCAGATGCTCCTTGAGGGTCGCGACCTTCTCCCTCGCCGTCTCACCGTAGTTGCGGGTCACGACCGGATGGACGTCCGCCGGCACGACCCGGCCCTCGAGCCGCTCGAGTGTGTGCTCGAGACGCTGCCCCACTTCCGTGGCGTCGGCCCCCGGCCGCTTGGACACCGAGATGCTCACCATGGGGCTCAGGACTTCGCCCGGCGTCCCATGGAACGTATAGCTGTCCACTTCGGCCGGCCCGTCGCTCACCGTGGCGACGTCGCTCACCTGCACGAGCCGCCCATCCCTCACGTCGAGTACCACTCCGGCCACGTCGTCAGCGTTGGCCAGGAAACCTCCACCGACTACTCGCACAACCCGGTCCGCCGCCGAGTATCGGCCAGCCTCGAAGCTCACGTTGGCGGCCCGAAGGCGCTCCATCACGGTGCCGGGATCCACTCCCAGTTCGGCCATGCGTTCGGGGGACAACTCCACGCGTACTTCGCGGGGCTGTCCGCCCGTGACCTGCACGTCCCGCACGTCCGGGACCGATTCGAACGATGTCCGGACCTCCTCGGCGATCTGCCGAAGAGCCGCGTGGTCCTTGTCACCCGCCAGGGTCACGCTGAAGAAGGGCACGTCGTCGATCGCCACCGTCTTCACGAGCGGGAACGACAGGCCGGACGGCATCCGGTCGGCATATTTCATCAGGGTGGCGTACAGCCTCACGAGGCTGTCCTCGAGGTCCCGTCCCACCTCGTAGCGAACGGTCACCAGGCCGAAACCGGGCTGAGCGTGACTGTACACGTACTCGACCCCGTCGATTCCGGACAATGCATTCTCCAGGGGAATCAGGGCCCTGTTCTCTATCTCCTCCGGCTCAGCCCCCGGCATCGGAAGATAGATGTCCGCCAGCGGTACGATGATCTGGGGTTCTTCCTCGCTCGGCAGGGTCGCGCTGGTGTAGACCCCAAGGCCCAGCGCCGCCGCCAGAAGCAGGGGCGTCAGCTTGGAGGTGAGGAACGCGTCGGCGAGACGCCCCGCGATCTGCGTCTTCATCGGGCTCCCTCCGAAGAAAAGAGCCACTCGACTTCGCTCGTTCCATCCACCGCCGCGCCGTCAACCAACCCGGGGTCGGGGTGGCGAACCACGAGACTGCCCGCCGCGAGACCGGCCAGTACCTCGACCGCATCGGCGGTACGTCGGCCCGTGCGGATCCAGCGCAGACGAACCGCGTCGCCGGTGACCACGTACACGCCAGACAGCTGCCCGCGGCGGACGATCGCATCGGAGGGCACCCAGGCGTTCGCCTCGCCACGACCCGCGATCTCGAGTCGAACGTAGGATCCCGCGACCGGGAGGTTCTCGGACGAGTCGAACATCGCTTCCACACGGAATCGATGGCTCGCCAGGTCGATCACCGGCACCACCCGCCGCACGGTGGCGGGCCATCGGCGGGCGCTTTGGGGCTCCACTACGGTCACTCGCTCACCATCGGCCATCGCTTCGGCCATTGCGGCGGGCACGTCCGCTTCGAGCTTGACGCCGCCGGCGCCGGAGATCACCAGCACCGGCTGGCCCGGTGACGCCAGGTCACCCGGGTCCACGAACCGCGCCGATACGGTGCCGTCGAACGGGGCCCGCAGCGTCACGTACTCCCGTGCCGCGTCCGCCTCGTCCCGCATCGCCTCGGCCGTTCGGAGAGCCGCCTCCGCCTGATCGAGTTCCTGCCGGGTCGCCGCACCGTCGCGCTCGAGGTTGGAGAGGCGATCGTACGTGCGCCGCGCGACCACCGCCTGGGCCTCAGCCCGAGCGACGGCCGACTCGACGCCGGATGCCTCCAGCCGCACGAGCACCTGTCCCTGGCGAACCGGGGATCCGATACCGACCAGGACGGACTCGATCGTACCGCTCGTGCGGGTCGCCAGGTTGGCGGTTTCCCGAGCCACCACGCGGGCCGGGATCTGCGAAGCGCCTTCCAATTGGTGCGCGGCACTCACACTCACGGTACCCGCGCTTTCCAGGGCCGTTACTTCGCCCGGCTCATCCCGAGCGCAGGCGGAGACGGAGGCCAGCAGAATCGGCATCAACAGCATCATGTATCGCTTCATCGGTCGTTCCCGTTCTGGTGCATTGTGGTGACGAATCGCAGCCGCGCCTCGGCCATGTGCAGCCCGGCCTGCGCGTCGATGGCGTGACTTTCGGCCTGGGCCCGCCGGGTTTCGGCCTGGAGCAGGTCGGCGGCCGTGGCGAGCCCCTCTTCGAACCGGCGACGCATCAACTCTGCCCCCGCTTCCGCCGCCGCGTCCGCCGCCAACGTGGCGACGACGGACTGCCGAGCGGAGTTGACTCCGTCGCGGGCTTCCGCGAGCTCGGCGGTCGCCTGGCGGAAAGCCTCGTCGTAGCGGGTCTGGGCAATGGAATGCGCGGCGTCAGCCCTCTGCTTGTCCTTGGAGCGGCTGAAGCCGGAGAAGATGTTCCACTTGAGCCCCACTCCGACGGTCCAGTTGTCGCCGTCCTTCTGAAAGGCGTCGGCCGCATGGATTCCGTAGTTGCCGAACACCCCGATTTCCGGCAGGAATTGACGTCCGGCTCGCTTGGATCCGGCGCCCGCGGCGTCTCTCACGCTTGAAAGAGCCAGAAGGTCCGCTCGAACGGACGGATCGAACGCGGACGCCACGTCGACCTCCGGGTCGCTCATTTCCGGGGTCTCCAGGTGGAGAGAGTCCGTCAGGACCGGCATCTCGGCCCCGTCTCCACCGAGAAACACGGCGAGCCGGCGGCGCGCGTCCGTGTCCCGACGCTCCGCATCGACTCGACGGGCGACGGCGAACGAGTAGTCGGCCTCGGCCTGGAGCAGGTCGGCCCGCGTGAGAACCCCCTCCTCGACACGGCGTGAGAACACGTCTCGGTTGGCCGCGGCCGATTCTTCGGCCCGCCGGGCCGACTGCAACTGGGCCCCGGCGCGCTGCGCTTCCCTGTAGAGCACTTCGGTCTGTGTGAGGGTCGCCTCGCGAGTACGCGCCGCCGACCAGCTGGCAGCCTCCGCTTGCAGCGAAGCTTCGCCGCGCGAGGTCCAATCCGTCGGGCTGAACACCTTCCACTGGAGCGAGATCCGGTTGACCCAGTCGTTGATGGGATCGGGGTTGTTCAGCGCCCCTACATCGAAGTCCGGCTCGCTGAACGTTCCCTGCCTCAGCTTGGTGCCGAACACGAAGACCGGATCGTTGGAGCGGACGAATCCGCTCTCGAAATCGAGGCGAGGCCAGTACACGGCCGACGCTCCCGACGCTGCGGCGCTGGCCATGTCGGCCTGGGATGCCGCAATCCTGAGGCTGGCGTTGCCCGCCAGCGACTCGTTGAGCGCGGCCTCGAGGCTGAGGGGCCGTCCCCCCTGGCGGTCCTGGGCCACGAGAAGGCCTCCGTCGCCCACCGGGACGGAGGCGAGTGCCAGCGCCAGGAGCCCGGTGACCCGGCCGCTCAGCTGCCGTCGGCGAGGGCCGGTGCTCATGCTCTTGCTGTTCATGGTCAGTTCCATGGGTAGAGTCAGCGGTTCGTGATGTCGCACGCGCGAAGACAATCGATGACGCGCACGACCTTGTCGTCGCTGATGTCGTAGTAGACGTTCACGCCGTCTCGACGCGCCGTCAGGATTCGCTTGTCCCTCATGAGATTCAGGTGCTGCGAGGCCGCCGCCTGTTCGAGCCCGATCGCCTCCCTGATTTCAGTCACCGTCCGCTCACCTCCGTTGTCCAACAGCTCGATGATCCGCAGACGCACCGGGTGCCCGATGCACTTGAGCACCCTGGCCGCGTCCTGGACCGTCTCAACGCTGATCGTGACCGTTTCCTGAACTGACATTCGAACGTCCCTTCCCTTCTCATCCACGGTGACATGACCGCGTGCCGGTGTTCACCCTTCAATACACTGATACATTGTAATATCTGAATATATCTATTGTCAACACTCCTGACCAGCTCCGTTCCAGGGACTGCGCGAGGCTGGGTGAGACCTGGTCAACTAGAAAACAGCCACGGCGGGGAGGGATGCCGTGTCGGGACAAACTAACCGGCCGGCAAGCCCCAAACCACAGACTGGACGCGAAAACGGGCGCGTCGCTGCCTTGACCCGTATATTTTGTGTTGTGCGATCAGAACGCGTGGAACTGATGGCTCAGCAAGGCATGCTGGAACCCACCCCGTCGGGCTCCCCCGCAGTAGTCCGGGGAAGCGTGTCGGGTCGACGCAGAGCGAGTCTCCTCAGCAGGAAGGGGCGATGAGACGATACGGGCCGTGGGGGACGAGAGTCGCGGCATTCACCGCCGCCATCGGGATAGCAGGCATCCTGTTCGCCTGCAGCCCCGACGGCCCTTCGGGCGCGCTTCCCACGCATCCGTCGGAGGGATTCTCGGTGACGCTCGAGTGGGATGCGCCGACCCAGGACGCCGAAGGGCGGCCGCTGGAGGACCTGGCTGGATACCGGCTGTACTACTCCACTTCCCTTCCTCCTTCCGGCCCCGACGGCGTGCGACGGGATCTCGATCTCGAGACAAGGGCTACGGTATCCGGAATCCCGGCCGGTCGCTACTACTTCGCGGTCACGGCCATCGACACCGCGGGGAACGAGAGCGACCTTTCTGATCCCCTCGAGGTGGAGATCGGCCAGTGAGGATCCCGCGGCTGCGAGTTCTCGGGCTCCTCGGGGCGATCGGAGCGCTCCTCTGCATGACTCCGCGGGACGCGCGGGCGCAGGACGTCCAGGCCGTCCCGGGTCCCTCGAACCTCACGGCCACGGCTTTCAGCTCGTCCCGAATCGACCTGA